>Ga0209058_1003206_pt1 | contig 13285 bp, 10 predicted proteins | sample GraSoiAngelo_147_FD_185904 | JGI IMG/M metagenome (GOLD analysis project Ga0209058, IMG submission 185904) | Grasslands soil microbial communities from the Angelo Coastal Reserve, California, USA - 14_1009_05_40cm (SPAdes) (version 2) | ecosystem: Environmental > Terrestrial > Soil > Grasslands ... | reverse complement strand
CCTGTCCATGTGTACTGATGGGCAGCCGTGGACACGACTAGTCTTAGATCGTCGTAGTTAATGTAACTGCTAACATCCTGCGACCTGAGTGTGACGGTCCAGTCGGACACGCCGCTCGGAATATTGCTCCAAATGAGATAATCGTTTTCATAAGTCGCCCGCAGGGATAATATGCCGTTTCCGACGCTGTTTGAAGATCCAAACCCGCTCGTGGTCCAGCCTGAGCCGGTCATGTTGCTCATCGATGCATAGTTGAAGTCGTCTCGAAACGCGAAAGTCGATGAAGAGGATCCTCTGACAGAAACGGTTCCCGACATGGAGGGAAGAATAGAAGCCAGGATCAAAGAGACCAGCGTGACCAGCCGGGCTATGGTCCAGCCATGCTTCAGTAGCTCAGAAACCTTCATCGGTAATGCCGCATCGACTTATACATATTAAAAGATAATACCAATTGGATCGCTCATTATATAGAATGATTGCTAGCGATATCCCTAACCAGTTCGTAAGGACTCGAGGGCAAACTAGCTGGCAGGTGCACTGCAAGAGCTACGTTTTGAAGACCAAGGTGAAACTGCATCTCTGCTGATCAGGGATAACTTTGAGTGATGAAAGCTTAAGGCTCAGTGACCTCTAACCTCCTGTCGGAAATCTTGTCGGAATCAACTTCTCAAACCAGCCTTACCGTGGAGTGTCAAAGCTGCAACACCGCTATGGTTGACATGGGCGACATTCCATTCCGGACCGGAGGAACGAGCGGAGCCACACACCCTCTCTTTGGAAACTGCAGAGCTCGGAGAAGATGTCCTTCACCTAGACGCGTTCTTCTGTCAGAACTGCGGAAGGGTTCAGCTCTTCGCAGACCCGCAGACCAGAGATTCGCTTAACCGGTGAGTATCGTCGGTTGGGGCTCGGACCGGAGCCTCTACCTGTATAGATAGTCACAATATCACTTACTCGACCTGAGTTTGGCTAACCCCAGAACGAATGTCCCGCAGAAGACTCCCAGAAAAACACCTCCTATGACATCACTCGGGAAGTGAAGCCCCAGAATGATCATCGAGACCCCGGTGGCGATCGCGAGTAGAACGAAGGGGACACACCAAGAAGGATATCGAGACCATATCACTGTGGCGACTGTGAACGCGTTTGTTGTATGTCCTGAAGGGAATCCGGGATTTGTTGGGATTTCACCGCGGGGCTTTATTCCGAGCGAAGGTACCTGGACCGGTCTTGGAAGGTTGAAAGCCGCCTTCAAGACGTCCGTCAGAGCCATTGCGGAAACCATCGCCACCGCCAGTATCAGTGAGCTTGTCCATTCATTGCTGTCCTTGCGGAAGACGTAGAGCCAGAATACTAATGGGACCCAGATGAGATCGCCTACGGTTGCTATCCCGAAGATTAGAGGGACAAAGGTGTCACTGGGTATGGAATTGTAGAAGGCAAGGGCGAGGTATGTGTCTGCTGGAGTTCCGAGTATTCGGAGACCGAGCAGTGCAAGGACGAATCCTATGATGCAGATCAGTATGGTCCGGTATGAGGCTCTCAGGCTCTTGGCCCACGATCTCAGGTCGAGCCCCGCCCTTCCTAGCAGAGACATCTAAAGGGGCCTTGTTGATGGGTTGCTATTATGTGAATGGATTAGTATGCACTTGACGGCCTCATTACTATCGTCATAGTAGAATTGGGTCGGAGCCGGAATCCAATCCGAGCAATGTTCTGGCAAAGAATCGGAGACTTATCCGAGTGGGAATTGCAAGCGACCGAATTTTAGAAGTGGCTTCAGTATTTGTGATCTTGCAGGCAATAACCAACGTTAGGCTCCTCTGCGGATCTTCGACAGGTTAGCGCTTCTTTTCTTGAGACTTGTGCGTCCTTCTTTTGTACCGTCTGCCCAACTCGGCCAGTTCACTATACCACGGACGCTCCACATACACGCCCAGAATGCCTCCACCTTCCGGATTAGGAAAAGTGATCGGCCGTTTCTCCCACTTCCGCCGGTTCTTCCGCTGGTTCTGCAAAATATAGGCCATGAGGAGGAAAGACAACAGTCCTATGGTAGTGAGGATTGGCCAGCCGCTCTCAAGATTGATGTTGTAAAGGAGACTGAAGAAACCAGTCGCGAAAACAGCTAGAAAAAGCGACGCGATGAGAGCGCCCTTCGCGACCCTCAAACGCCGTTCATCCAATAGCTATCACGGCTTGTGTCGATAAGAACCTTCCGGGTTAACCTGTGAAGTAGTGGGATTGCCATCGATTTTTGCCTTCTCGGTCATGTCCAAGGTCCGCGTCAGGGCGGCCGACAAGTCTGCTATGTTCAGATGAACCGAACGGGTGCCGAGGCCGAGAAGGGTCGGAAGCTCGTTGTGGTAACTATGTTTCCGCTAACCTCTAAGACATAAGTTCCCGGGCTCGGAAACAAAGCCAAGAGTTGCGCCGTGGAGAATCTGGCTGAGAGCTGTTGGCCGCCTTTCGTGACTTGAGGGACCATGTGTACGGACGCCAGCGGCACAGTGCCGTTGACCCGGATGCTCGAGGCAACAAATGTGGATCCATCGATTCCCAACGGGAGTTGAATGATGGCTGTCAGGTATCTTGTCTTACTCTGAGAGTTGACAGTTGACGGGCTATACTGAACCATGCCAGTAACGGCAGGAGCAGAGGGATGCATCAGTGGATACCGGTCCTCAGCCAGGTTAAACGAGTATAGGGTGTCGCTTATGCCGTCTGGACTGGGACAGACATTCTGGTCGATTCCGCTGCAATTATCCACGCCCATGTTATCGGACCAGTAATTGCCCCCGCCTGGGTAGCCGTCGTCCCACGAGTTCTGGCTTGAATTAGTATCAATCGCCTGGACCACATTGTTGATGAAGTTGTTATGAAACACATGAAAGCGCTGGGTATTGTCTAGAAGTATCCCTTGTCCGTTAGACTCAATATTATTGGCAATGATCCTGGCGCTCGACGAGTCAGACACGATCAGAGCGTCAGAGGTGCCCTGCCCAGAAGTTGCATTCAGAAGATCGTTTCCCGCGATCATAATATTACTGGACCGTGAGACCCTGAGGAGATCTTCCCTGTAATAGGGCTCAAAGTACTGCGGAGCAATGCTATTTCCGGAAATGTCTACTCCATTGCAAGAGTCAACCTCTACAAACGGGTATTGGTCAGTGATTGCCCGCACTTGGTTTCCTCTAAACGAAAGATCTGAGCAACCGCCTAGAGATACTCCATGATCTATGCCTCCTGTTATCTTATTATTTGATATGTCCACAGTGCTCGATTCACCGATCAATAACGCGACATCGCCTCCGATGATGTTGTCCGTCATGCTAACATGGTCAGATCTCGAAACACTCGCGGAGACACAATCGCACCCAGGAATATCATTACCCGATATTGTCACCCCGGAGGAAGTGTTTATACAAGCCTGGCATCCGACCCCGTGGAACTGATTATCAATGATGTAAACGTCGGTAGATGAAGTAGCGAAGACGTTTCCAATTTTGTTGTTGATCAAGGTTACATTGTACGATGACCCTATCGAAGCGTAATAGTAGATTGTATCGTTGAAGATCAGAATATTCCTCGAAGAGTCGAGAATCAAACTGTTGCGATAAGCAGAGACATAGGAGCCTCCGACTGCTCCGTTCGTTACGTTCTTCATCCGGATGCCGGGGTTTGCAGCATCGTTAGTGTAAACGTTACGAATTACGAAGTAGGCGCTGGTGTCGTTTATCGTAATCCCTGCAGGGCCAAAAATAGCCCGTGAGGTTATGTTCCAGCCTTCAATGATGTAAGGGTCTGAGGCTGTTCCTGTCCCGCCCGTTACACCGTTCGCAGCTGTGAAGTCGACATTTCCGCTAATGACTATGGGTGAGTGGGGGGTCAACATAGTGGCTCTTACGGCGGGAACAGACACTAGGAATGTTGGTACAACCAGCAGTAATACTACCAGTTTAGCCGAGGCTCTTATGTCAGATCAATCCTCACAATTCGGGTCCCGTGGATTCGCAACAATAAATCTCTGCCGCTATGGCGATAGCAAGAGATGTGCGTCTATATCAAAATATTCCTCGCGCACCTCCGAATCCGGCATTCCCAGATCATGTCGAAGTCCACCATGCGTTTAGAACGTCTAGATCCAACCCATAGGGTTAGCCGGGAGCGGAGATTTACTGGTTAGAGCCTTCGAGTCTCCGAACGCGAAAGAAGCCGGCGTGGTCAAGATCGGCGAGGACTATGTTGAAGTGAGGCTCGATGAGAGGGCGGAGGGTGACGTAGCAAACAAGAGCTTCTGGAGATTCTTGCTGAACACTTCAAAGTCCCAAAATCAAGAATCTCCATTCTAAGAGGAACAAAATCAAGAAACAAGATCGTCCAAGTGTTTCTCGAACGTACTGCTGATTCGCCGTCGCATGGCTAGTAGATTTCTCGTCTGCGTTGGTTTATTTCTGCCGTTAAGGAAACGATACTCTGGAGGGTTGGAGTCTCTTTGGCTGGCAACGAACTTGGTGTTGATTATGATTACCGTCCCCCAGCCGTCCCAAACATTGGAGTAGACAACCAACCAAAAAAATCGACTGACAAACGGCCGGAACCGCCTCTTCCGATCTTCTCGATCCTTGACTCGATAGACTTCTCTGAACATTTCCTGGTTATCGGCGATGTCGGCACAGGGAAGAGCACCGTTACCCCGATCCACGAATACAAACTGTCGAAAGGGAAGAGAGAGATCGTCATCCGCGAGCCGTCAAGAGCGGCCTGCAACGCTCTCTACTACTCGCTCCAAGCGCTACATCCAGAACTAGAACATGAACTGGCGGTCATTACAAAGGACACTCAGATCAACGTCACCGGCAAGATCAAGATAGTCACTGACGGGGTCTTGCTGAGAATGCTGGCCGAGAACTCGATCGTTGACTCTTCAATCTACTTTGACGAAAGCCACCAGATGAGTTCCCAGCTGGAACTCTGCATGTCACTGGCGAAGAAGGAGGAAGGCGATGCAAAGAATCTGTTCCGGGTTATGAGCGCCACAATCGACCCGAAGGAATTCCTTTCCTTCCTAGGCATTTCAAACCTCTACCGGATGAGCGGGCGCAGATACCCCGTCAAGCTCGAAGTGGAGCTTGTCAACGATCTTAATGGAATGTTCAGGATTCTAGACCGATATCTCTACTCGCAGCCCCGCGACGAATCATGGCTAGTCTTTCTACCAACCAGGCGCATGGTCGAAAAATATGCTGATCTCTACCGTGGCGTCTACATTCACGGAGGAGTTGAGGGGTCCGTGGTCAACAGGATACAGCGCCGAGCCGAGACCGACAAGAATCTGAGAATCTTCGCAACAAACGTAATCGCAAGCTCAGTAAACATCTACGTCGACAACGTGTTGGTTTTTGATGACGTGATCGACAGCAAAGACAAGCTAGGCGTAAAAACGCTCCACTACACAAGTATTGACAACAATAGTTTGCTGCAGATGATGGGCCGGATAGGCCGGTTCAAACCAGGCCGCGCGGTTATCCTGACTGACTCTCCGCTTCCAAAGAAGATCGATCCGATACCAGTGCGCAAAGCTCTCGAAACCGAAACCCCGTTCGACCTGGTACTACTGATGTCCAAGTACGGCCTCAAACTTTCAGAGCTAGAATTCATGTCAAAGGTCGACCATCGCGAGGTCGCCTTCGCAGAAAACTGGCTCGTCGAGATTGGAGCAATAGACCGGTACACCCGCAAAACCACTTGGAAAGGTCTCCTGATGAGCGAAATCCCATACGAGCCAGACTTTGCACACATGATCTCCAGCGCTCTAATCTCCCAAGACTACGACATCGCAAGATTCCTCCTAGCCAGCGGGTCTTTCGGCGACTCGCTAAACCACGCCTACAAATCAGACGCGGAAGGCCACGCCCGCCGCTTCCTGTACAGCTTCGACAGAACAAACGAACTCAACATCAAAGCACACCTCCTCAAAAGTTATGCAGAAGACAACAACGGCTCATTCATCTCAAAGATGGAAGCGAACGGTCTATTCCCCGTGTATGTTGAGGAAGCATGGAAGAACCATGAAGCAGCCAGAGAAGCGCTCAATGACCTGCTCAGCTCGTCAAAGAAGAGACCCATACCCAAAGAGGTCGTGGTAGATGCTGCTGTTATCAAGCTCAAGTCATACCTCGAAACCTGCCTGTCGTTCGAAAGATTCGGCCCACACGAGAGAAAGGGCCACGAATTCAAGGAAATGAGCATCGAAGGACAATTCTATGCAAGAACTCTGACGATAAACTACAAGCGCATATCGTTCGACATAGTTGCGTTGGATTCTCCGGGTAAACGTCGCCATCAAACTAGGCGAAGAAAGGTCGGAATTAGCTGGCAAGACTGAGAAATACCTACGTAGCTTGGATGTCGAGAGACCGAAAGAACTTTGAAGCAGGGCAAGTCCCCTCAATCCGCTATGACCGAAAAGAAGACGGAAGAAGAAAAGAACTCCGCCAAATTGCTACCATTCGTTGAGCCTCAACTATTCGTTGCCGTCGAAGAGGCGAATCGTAGACTGAAAGAGATAATGAAGGTTACACGCCCGACAGAAAGGTTGTACAAGTCTATCCAAAGAATAACAGAAGTCAACGAAATGATGCTGAGGCGTCAAGACCAGTTGACGAAGCTGTTCGAACCATCCGAGAACGTAAGGAAGTATCTTGAAAGAATCAAGCAACTAGTCGAGCAGATCACTCGAACAAAGCTGACTGAGTTATCCGCAATATCGAGAACCATCATCCCCCAACTTGAGATCGAAGTCTCCGGCTATGTCGAGACATTTGAACGAGCACTAGCAGAGAAAGAGAAAGAGATAGAGACTCTCAAGGCAGAGCTTGAAGCGTTAAAGTCGAAAACGAAGAATAACCATGTAGTTTGATGGGGCGGGGCTTATCCTTCCCGATGCAGGAACGGGCTCGACTTCGAATTGTTGCCGCGTTCTCTCTAGGAATACTACCTGACCGAAACCTTTTGCTCAAATCGTCCTCAACGATCCTCATAGCGTACCGAATCTTTTCAGCGGGCACTATGGCCCGGGGGAGTTTCGAACTCCTGTCGATGGGTCCCTTCCTGGATGAATCCAAGGGCTATCATTGGCCGAGTCATTGTTTCCGACGAAAGGGCCGAAGCCGGGACCAATGGACTCCTATCTAGCGCATCACGCTCTAATGGTGAATGTACACTGACGCGGGGTTGTTTGTAGTATGCTGATTAGCGTTTACGTGACTCCGAACGCGAAAGAATCCCGTGTCGTCGAGGTCAGTGAGGATTATTTTGAAGTGAGGGTCGATGAGAGGATGGTAGGTGGCCGGGGGAACAAGAGACCTATGGAGATCTGAAATCTGAGAAGTGGGTCGATTATCATTCTCGCAATAGGAGCCTACACAATGGAATCTGAAACATTGAACCAGTATACTACTTTACTAGGCTACTTCAACGGCTTCCGCGAAAACGATCCCACGGCCAGATACCTGCTCTCGATCAGTCCAGTCCTAGAAACCACACTGGTCCTATTTACCCCGCTCGTTCTGATCTCGATGGCTTATCTACTAGGTATGAGATGGAATCCGTCCTCCCCTAACCGAAAGAGAATCCAGAGCATCACGACCATCATCGACTTAGCACTGCTTATCATACTTGCAATAACCACGACTTACTACGCCGTCAGCGACTTGAACACGCTACACAACTACCACATAATATGAACAAGGACGAAAATACCACCCAGCTGACGGAAATGGGCGTATCGACCTAGAATTGTGGTAGCCCGGGGGAGATTCGAACTCCCGTCGATGGGTCTCTTCCTGGGTTTGGAGTCCAAAGCCCATCATTGGCCGGGTCATTGCTTTCGACCCTTGCTAGTCCACTACACCACCGGGCTACAAGAGACCCGGGTCTCCGGCCGAGTCCCAATAAGCCTTCTGCGGCAATCTGACCAGCACTTTCACATCTAACCTTCGCTGTCGAAGTTTTCACTCTAGCCATTTGTCAGTCCAACTTTCGCGCGGAACTCCGAGTATCGGGGATCCTTTCTGAGATCTTTGAACAGAGGGTGCGATTCGATGTTGAACGGCCATGAGTGGATTTCTGCCAGTCTGTTAAGTGCTTTGAAAGCCTGGTCGAGTCTACCTAAGGCTGTGTTGATGAATAGCTGGCCATAGAAGCGTGCCCCCTCGCTTTTCAGAGTATTCATGTGCTCGATGGTCTCCTCGGCCTCCTTGCTCCTTCCCGTGAAGGCATAGATCAGTCCCTGGTCCAACCTGACAAGCGGCTCGTCAGGACCCAGCTTCGTGGCTGTGTCAATCATCTCCTGGGCCTTGTCGAACTCGCGCTTCATCATGTAGGACTCCGCTAGACCCGCGTGTATCCTGGGATGGTTCGGGGTGTGGTCTTTCATCCTTCCAAGCAACTCCAAGGACTCTCCAATTCGTCCCGCAACACGATATGCCAAGGCAAGATGGTTGCCCGCGTAGAATGAGAGAGGATCAAGTTCGGCTGCTTTCTGGAACGCCGAAATCGCCTCGTCGAGCCTGTTGAATGTCGTGTATTCAATGCCAAGGCTGATGTAAGCTTCGGCAAGGTTGGGGTTAATCTCGATCGCCTGCTCTGCCTCTTCCATAGACTGACTCAGCCTATCGAGTAAAGAATGGACTCTCGCCATGGCGGCGTGCGATTCAGCCCACTCGGGTCCCAGCTCCAGGGCTTTTCTTGCTTCCTCCTCGGCTTTGGTCACCGCGGGTAAGAAGTCCTCGTATCCTCCCATGGCCAAGCTGGCCCAAGCCTGGGAGAGCCCTGCATGGGCCCTGACGAATGCTGGGTCATCTCCAATTGCCTGTTCAAGTAACGAAATGGATTCTCTGATGCGTGGCTGGGTTGACTCTGGAAGTAGCTGCATCGCTTTCAGATAGTAGGTGTACGCTCCCATGTCGTCCGTGTCCTTCCTCGAAGTCTTGGAAAAGACCCCGGCTTTCAATGAAGCCGCGACCTTGGTAGCCACCTCGTCCTGGATTACGAATATGTCGTCGAGTTGTCTGTCATAGTTCGAGGCCCAGAGGTGTTCCTGGGTCCCAGCGTCAATTAGCTGAACAGTGACTCGAATCTTGTTGCCGGCTTTTCTGACGCTCCCTTCGACGATTGAGCCGACCGCGAGTTCCTTCCCGATCTGGGAGACACTCTTCTCCTTCCCCTTGTAGTTCATGATAGATGTCCTAGCGATCACCTTCAGGTCAGACGCTTCCGAGAGTTTGGTGATCATCTCCTCGGTCATGCCATCGGCAAGGTATTCGTCGTTGGGATCAGGGCTGATGTTTGTGAAAGGCAGTACCGCGATTCTTCGGGCATCCGCTCTTTGCTCGTTGATCACTTTTTTCTCAGCCCATGGCATCACCATTTTGTACACTTCTACTGGATTCGTGACGTTCTTCAGAGGCTTGTATCCCAAATTAGTGAGGGAAAGCTCGAACTTGTTCTGTATGTGATCATAGACTTGTCTCGTGAAACAGACTCCTCCGTCCTCGGCGAGCGCCTCTATCCGAGATGCCACGTTCACGGCGTCGCCGGAAATGTCGCCCGCCGACTCGACCACGTCGCCCAAGTGGATGCCCACTCGCAGGTGAATTCTTCTCTCCTCAGGCAAGGAGAAGTTGTATTCCCGAGTTGCTCGCTGAACATCGTATGCACACCTTATGGCGTCTAGAGCACTCGAGAATTCGACAAGAAAAGCGTCTCCAATCATCTTCACTTCCCTCCCGCTGTGCGTGGCTAGGATAGGCCTGATCAGCTTTCTCTGTTCGTCTGCGAGGGCGAGGGACAGGGACTCGTTTCTCTGCCCAAGGGCTGTGTAGCCTACCATGTCGGTGAACATGATTGCTGCCAGCCTTCGCTGACCATGTGACAAACTGTACTTCGTGGGCCCTGTCCGTGCGGCAGATAAATCCGTTATGGGGAGCAGTTTCGTTGTCGTGTCTGAGCAATAGCCGATCTACTGCTCAACCCTACAGATGTCGAGTCAGTGGAGCAACTGGCGCGATCGACTGCACGCCAGTCCCTCAAGGATGGAACAGGACCTAGCAATCAAACTTCAAGAGAATGGGATACGATATCAGACACAGGTCGAGATAGCTGTAACCATAGCGGACTTCTATTTGCCGCTGGAGTCTAGACCGTTACTCGCGTTTGTCGACGGTCGGGTCCATTTTGGAACAGCACAGATGTCGAAGGACGAAGAACTACGAACTCTACTCCTGAAGAGAGGATATAGAATCCTGAAAACTATTCTACGAGAGCTACTCGGACAAGAAAAGAGACCAACTGTACGAAGAAATCCAGAACAGCCTCGCCAAGTTAGGTACCTAGGGCGTGGAAGTCGACTGGAAGATCTTAAGGGGTCTCAGCGGGGACCTCTGAGGGAGAGAGGTCTAACCCATTCCGCGCAGAGCGAATGGTCTCTCGTGCGGGCTCAATGGGTCAAATCTCTCAGAAAGTAAAAACAGTCTGTTCTGTTCTCTGGACTCATTGTTCTAAGCGTTGGAATTAATTCGTTGCATCGACAATAACTTGGATGGGGTATACTCATGACTACGCGCTCGTTCATAATGAAATGGGATGTGTTCCTGTGCAGCCTTCAACGGACCATCATCCTCGACCGAGACTGATCATCCTGCTCCTGCTCGTTGCTGGAGTGCTCTCCGTCCTCTATTATCCGTACAATACTTCGTTCAACCCTGCCCCTGTCTTGTTGGGAGTCTCGATCCTCTGTCTCCCGTTTCTCGTAGCTACGGAAGGGATCTACGTTGTCTCTGGCCGAGTCCCGAAGAGGGAGTTGCCTTTGGTGTTGGCTTTTGGAATCGCGGCTACAGTCATATCAGCCCTATTCAATACGACACTAACGACGGTAGGACCCTGTGCTCTTGGCGTGTCAGGAAGCGGCTTCCCATTACCATGGTATCTTACCTTCACCCATTACACGGGACTTGACGGGCCTCCGTGCGCACTCAGTCCCGACCTCACCACGTACTGGCGCACCTTCGCCTTTTTCTCGTTTCTTTTTGACACGATCTTCTACGCGGGTCTCGCTATGTCAAGAAATGAAATCTACGCGGGTCTCGCTATGTCAAGAAATGAAATCTACGCGTGGTTCAAAGGGGGTGGATTGCAGAGCCAAGGGAGTCTCCCTGCGAGTCCCAAGGAAAACGCCTAGAAAACGGCTGAGGGTCCATGACGATGTTAATGTCAACCGGAGATCAATAATCCGTCTAGAGGGATGTTGACGGGTCCGCGTTTAGAATATCGTCAGCTCGAGACCCTATAGAAAAAAAAGGTATGCGTGCTAGTCTCGCGACGCAGATCCGAATATTCCGAATGAATTAGAGTTTCATGACCTGGACGTGTGGGACTCCGGCTATGGTTATGACCGCGTCCGGATGAACCAGTCCATTATTGATGGCAGCATCCACTACCTTTCTACCAACAAGATTCAGCATATCTGCACCAACCATCAGCACCACCGCCTCTGTCAAACCGACAACCGCGCTCCCGTAGAACTTCGATTCCGGTGCCAGCTTCAGCCGTCCTTCCCGGAAAATCTGGCCCATACACTCCTCGTCGCAGCACGCCACCAGCAAGCCCTTCTCAGTCTTGTAGGACGTAGCGTAGACGAGATCCAATAGACACTCCTTATGTCGTCAGTATTGACGACCGCGCGCCACACGCTTCACAGACCAAGAAGAACAACCGTCCCTCCCGGACAACACGAGTATCCGGTCTGTGACAGACGGGACAGATAACAAACCTGTTTGAGTAGACATTGATGAGTCGGTTAATCGTCTCACGTGAAAACCTGCCCTGGAAGTAGCCACGACCACCCTCATACGACCCCGCAGTAGCCATCTCCTTCGCCAAATACTTCAGCACATGATGCGGATCACGGTTCAACCGATCAACCACGTCAGAGAAATTCACTACAATCGTCCTTTGCCCGATTATCTGTACCATAGCGATTGGCAGCTCGAAGCGCTCGCCGGAGCCGGTGGACTGCGTAATCTTCGATAATGCTCGATCCAGCAAGCCGTCGTAGTCGTCCATTGATAGCGTCATGACCAGTAATGGTCGGTTGGCCTATTTCAACGATATTCTGGTCGCAAACGCTTATCCAAAACCCGGACAACTCGGTCAGTATCGGAGGATGACGGTCGACTGGGAAGATGGGTAGTCTGCAGCGCCTGGCCATATGTCAACGACAGACCCCACCTAGGAACCTTCACACACCTTCTCTCAGCCGACGTCTACGCGCGCTACTTGAGACTAAAAGGCGAAGACGTGGTTATGGTATCTGGCAGCGACGAACACGGCGCTCCGATCGAAGTAGAAGCCATAAAACGCAAGATCACACCCCGCCAGCTAACCAACCAGTACCACCGCGTCTTCACCCGCAGCATCAAACGTTTCAACATCCAATTCGACAATTATACTCGGACAGAGAGTCCGGTTCACAAGAAGTTCGTTCAAGAATTCTACCGGACCCTAGACAAGAACGGATATGTCTTCAAACAGAACATCATCCTGCCGTACTGTGAAAATGACAAGCGCTTCCTGCCTGATCGGTTTGTAGAGGGAGAATGTCCATACTGCCACTACATCCCGGCCCGCGGGGACCAGTGCGACAACTGCGGCCGAGTACTCGACCCGAAGGATCTGATCAATCCATACTGCGTACTCGACCACAGAACCCCCATAATGAAAGAATCGGCCAGCTGGTTCTTCGACCTTCCAAAACTATCTGATCAACTGAAGAAATATGTTGAGGAAAACCCGAACCTCCCTGAGAATGCTCGGAACTTCAGCCTGAGCTGGATCAGGGACGGACTAAAACCCCGCTCACTAACACGTGACCTTGCCTGGGGCATCCCGGCACCATTCAAGGGTGCACAGGACAAGACTATCTACGTCTGGATGGAAGCAGTCCTCGGCTACATCAGCGCCGTCAAAGAATGGGCAGAGAAGAACAAGAAACCAAGCCAGTGGAAGAAGTACTGGCTCGACCCTGCCAGCCGCAATATCCACTTCATAGGCAAAGACAACATCCCCTTCCACGTCATAGTATTCCCAGGCCTACTGCTGGCCAGCCACGAAGGATACAATTTGCCGTGGGAAGTAGCCTCCACAGAATACATACAGTTCGAAGGACAAAGATTCTCGAAGAGCCAGAAGATAGGCGTCTGGATAGACGAAGCGCTTGAGCTTG
>Ga0209058_1003203_pt1 | contig 13293 bp, 16 predicted proteins | sample GraSoiAngelo_147_FD_185904 | JGI IMG/M metagenome (GOLD analysis project Ga0209058, IMG submission 185904) | Grasslands soil microbial communities from the Angelo Coastal Reserve, California, USA - 14_1009_05_40cm (SPAdes) (version 2) | ecosystem: Environmental > Terrestrial > Soil > Grasslands ... | reverse complement strand
AAGATCGACAATCAGCGTTTCAAGAAAAACTGCGTTCGCTTCATCCCTACGAAGTTCCAGAAATGATTTTTGTTCCGGTCTCCAGCGGCTTGCCCGAATATTTGCGCTGGGTTGTCGAGAACTGTGGCTAGCCGCGCCGACCTTTCTTGCCAACGAGATAAATTGCGACGCCAGTGGCGTTAGCGATTCCGGTTACGGCGATGATCTTCACGGCGAAGCTTAACGGGCTTGGCACGTCGATAATCGGATAGATGGTGAAAAAAATCGCGGACAGCGAGACAGCAGCGCCGCAGATCGCCGCAATGCGCAACCAGATCGGAGCGCCCGAACGAATCGCACCCGCGCCAAAGATCGGTATTGCGAACATCGTGAAGTAAACGATGCCGTAGAAAACATTCGCGGCGTTATCGACGAGTTGAAACGCTTCCTGGATTCCGGCACCGATCTGGCTGGCGATCGCGATGAGAAGTGTGGTCGCGCCGACGAAGATGATGGAATTGACTGGCGTTTTGTATCGCGGATGCAAACGCGAAAACCAATTCGGCAGCAGTCGATCCCATCCCGCAACCATCGGCAATCGTGAGCTGCCGGTTACGTGAACGCTGGTCGAAGAGATCGATCGCGCGGTCATTAACAAAATTCCAATCGACGCGATGGCGCCTGCGATTGGAAAGGAACGTAGCCCGAGTCGCAGGGTTTGCGGCACCGGACCAATGAGATTGATCGGATTGTTGCCGATGAACGCGAGCACCGAGCTCGTACCGAGAATGAACATCAGCGCGATCACCGGCGAAGCGATGAGAACCGAGCGTCCGATGTCACGCGCGGGGGCGCGCGTTTCGCCGGCGAGAATTGCTACGTATTCAAATCCGCTGAGCGCGCCGACCGCGAGCTTGCTGAAGATATTGAAGCAGTAGAAGATCGACATCGCGGGCAGCGCGAGTTGAAGCGGCTGATAGGCTTTCAATTCGCCGCGCGCGAGGCCAAGCAGCGGCAACAAAATCAGCGCCGCATAAACGACGAGCATCGCAAAGGCACCGAGATTGTGGAGCCATTTACCTAAGGACAAACCGCGGACACAAGCCCAGCCGAGGCCGGCGACGAGCGCCGTGCTAATGAAGGAGACACACCACTTGCTGTCCGGCATCCACGCGGCGCCGGGGCCGATCGCGTAAGAGATGTTAGTGGTCGTGAACATTCCGCCGAGTGCGATGACCGTGATCGAAAGCAGCCAGAGATTCCAGGCGACAATAAATCCGGCGAACTCGTTGAAGCCGAGCTTGGCCCATTGATAAATGCCGCCTTCGAGTGGCATCCGATTGCTCAAATAAATCACGACCGCGGCCTGCGGAATGTAGAAAAGCAAAATGGCGAGGAGCCAAAAGAAAAGGTGCGCTTGTCCGAGCTTCGCCGCGGCGCCGACCCAGCTCGAGCCGACGACAAAGAGAATTTGCGTCAAAACGAGATCGAAAAGGCCGAGCGGTTTCTTGAGGGATTCGCTGCGCGTTTCGACGTTTTGCTCAGCACGCTCAAAATCGGTAGTCACCACAATTATTCCAACAAGATGTCGATTCTTGCGGGACTAATGTTCCTCGTCTGGTTTTTTCGCAGGCGCTCGTTCGTTCCGAAATTCGCGGTGACGAATTTTGCCGCCGGCGTATGCGATGTAGCCGCCGATCCCCAGAGTCACCGCGCCGAAGAGAATCACCGCGATAACCAGCGGCGCAGACGATTTCGGCCATTTCATCGGTGCTGCGATTGCGATGGCACTCAAAGCTGCGAGCGCGTAGAAAATCCAGATCAGGTCTTCGGCGCGATCCTGGTGCGCATCGAGCCACGCTTTCCCGTCTTCGTCCGCCATCGAAAGGACCCGGTCGTAAGCTTGTTCTCCAAATTCGTAGGCCGGCCAGGCCGAGGCAGAGGTGATGAGCACCAGCGCTAACGTTGCGACTTGAGCGTGGCGGCTCTTCAAAGAAAGAGCGATGACCAGTCCAATCCAACCCATGAGCAATCCATAAATCGGCAATGGATTGATCAATACGTGGATATATTCCGGTTGCCGCAAGTGTCGCAGCAACGTGTCGATCATAATTTGCCCTGCCAGTGGGTTCCGAAAACTTGTGCGGCACGCTTTGCCCTCTCGGGCGGCAGATATTTTTGCCAATCAGCGATCGTGAAATGCCACCACTCGGTGCGTAGTCCGTAAAAACCGGCATCTCGCATTGTTCTCTGCAGCAAGTGTAAATGCGAGCGAATGGCGGGATCGGCGCCTACGTAATGCCACATCGCAGCCGGGGTGAAATCATCAAAGTCTGTAGGCATGCTGACGGGACGATTCCACGTATCGATTAGGGTGGCATCGACTGCGACACCCCAGCTGTGCAGTGAGCCGGCGCCGGTTTCAGGGTCGGCGACATAGTCATTGTTGTGGGAGGCCTGCCAAAGCTTCACCTGCACAGACGACGGACGATACGCGTCCCAGATTTTCAGTCGATATTGGTAGCGCCGCAGAAAGGCCTGGGCTACAGCCAAACACGACGCCACTTCCGGACGAGAGAGGGCGAGTGTCCCGGGCGGATATAATGGATGCCCTGTAAGATTATGCCGCCCAGCGTAGCGCAATTCGACGAGGATAGTTGGGTCAACAGATTTAATATCGACCAGCGGGATCGCAGCTTGCGCAGCCGCGGACTTGATCGCCGCTGTCATCACAGCAAATGTAATCAAGCGAACATTGAAGCACCTCATTTACCTAACCAATCAAGGGGTTGTCATTTCCGCAGCGTCCGTTTTTGCGATGCGCTCGAGCAGAAGTCGAGCGCTATCCTCCGGGACGGTGAAACGCAATTCCAGGTTCGAGGTGCCTTGTTTCTGGGTCTCCGGTGGTTGGGAGTAGAGCAGCAATTGAGAGTCCGACAAACGCAGCCACTGCTGTGGAGCGTCGTGTAAATTACGGGTGAGCTCGGCTGCACGTTCGGGCGAATCTAATTTCAAGAGCAATTTCGCTTTCACCGGGGTTTGCAACGAAAGTGCAAGACCAAGCAAATGTGAAACGTCGAGCAGTTCGCGCGCAAAGATTGGATGGAAAACGTGTGAGAGATCGGGCGGGTTGCGCGAGATAAGTCGCAGCGCACTCTCGCGATCGAGCGTCTGGAAACGGTCGAAGAGTTGACCCGTGATTTTGAGGTCCGGCTTCATCCCGAGCCGAACGAAAACTAATTCGTCAACTTCATTGAGCGCTCCGACGGCCAGCGTCGCCGGTCCCACACGGGCGACGGCAAAGTCCGGGGGCCGTTCCCAAACTGGCAAACCGCTGATAGTACGCTTTTCGAAGGTCTTGTCGCCTGTGATGGCCCGAACCGCGCGGGAGACATCGCGGCGAGCCTCGACCAAGACAAACTCTCGCGTTCTCCCAGACTCATCCGTGGATGCAGCACGAGTGATGCGCACTACGTCGCGAGGCAAACTCAATCCCGGAGTTGATGCGGCAGCGCCGATCAACCCTGACCAGAGTTTTGGCCAGATTTTTGGTTGGTCTTTGCGCCAGCGCTTGGGAAGATCCGCGCGTTCGAATTGGTCGGTATTGATCGACAAAATGGTCTCCGTCTCTTGCGGTAACCATTCGCGTTTGCGCGGAGATTGGAACGTAAGAGGCAGGATGACCGCCAGTAGTGCGAGGGCCGAGATGACGCTGAAGTAGAATTTCCGCAGTTCTTGTTTATCGATCTGGCTGGAGAGCAACGCTAGTTCTGCTCTGTGTTGCAAAAGTCGATCCACCGCATCGCGGCGGCGCAGCGCTGCGGTCAACAGATGCGACGCATTCGGTGGAGCAATGCGCTGGGAAACCAGATGACGTCCAATGTTCAAATAGGCGGGATTTTTTCGCTCCTCGACTGTCTGATGGTGTGCCCGCGCTTCTCGGACCGCTTCCTGTTGGCCACGGATGTCATTGTTCAGCTTTCGGTCGCGCGCTTCAAATTCACCCCGGATTCGCTCTATGTTTTTTTCCACGACCGAAAGTTCGGCTTCTGCCGCCGTTAACTTCTCCCTGGCCAGGCGCGCTGCATCTGTGCTGCCCAGGCGCGCCCGGACAAGTTCGGCGCGCTCTTCCGGGAGACGGGCGCGCCGCGCGCTGATGCTTGCTGATCGGGTTTCCAAGTCTGGAGGCGGCGGAGTTACCGCACGCAGATTAGACAGTTGTTTCAAGAGATCACGATCGGTCGCTTCGCTTTCCTGGATGCGTCGCTCCACGGTGGCTAATTCACGTTCGCAAACGTCGGCAGCACTCTTCGCCTGATTGCGCTGCTGGAGGAGCGGCTTTTTCTCCGCCTCCAGCTTCGCAATGGCGGCATTTTGGTCGCGCGTGTTTTGTTGCCGCTGTTGCTCGATCTTTTTGATCCCTTCTTCGATCTGCGCGATCCGGAGCGCGACTTCTTTTTGTTCCTGCTCCAGCTTCTTGAGTGCGACGATTTCGTTGCGAAGCTCAGGAAAATTGGCCGCTTGCGTGGTGCCTTCGCGTCCGAGATTTATTTCACTTTTTTGGAGGAGGCGCCTCTCGTAACGCAGCGCCATCCGCGTTCGCTGGCGCTTAACTTTCAACGCGATCTCGCGAAAGCCTGTGCGGATAAAACTCACGGCGTAATGCTATCTCATTTGCTGTGGCAACAAATCCAAAAAGTTCGAGCGGCCCCGAAAAGCATTCACGCTTGCATTATCAATTGGAATGCGACATTGCTCGTAGAGAAAAGTGATGCGCATAAAGCGCTGCTACAAAGATCACTCTTCCGATTCGCTCAATCTCGCCAGGACGCTGAAATCTTCCAGCGTGGTTGTGTCGCCGGTGACCTTGGCGCCGCTTGCGATTTCCTTGAGAAGCCGTCGCATGATCTTCCCGCTGCGCGTCTTTGGCAGCGCTTCGGCGAAGCGAACTTCGTCCGGCTTCGCGATGCCGCCGATGTGCGCGCCGACATGATCGCGCAGTTCTTCTTTCAGGTCACGGGTGGCATCAACTCCTGTTTTCAGCGTTACAAAGGCGACGACTCCCTGACCCTTTAACTCATCCGGCCTGGGGACCACGGCTGCCTCAGCGACTCGCGGATGACTGACAAGCGCGCTCTCAATTTCTGACGTGCCAAGCCTGTGGCCGGCGACGTTGAGAACGTCATCGATTCGGCCAACGATCCAGAAGTAGCCGTCTTCATCGCGGCGTGCACCGTCGCCAGTGAGATAATTGCCCTTAAATTCGCGCCAGTATTGCTGTCGATAGCGCGCTTTGTCGGCGTAAATCGTTCGTAACATCGCCGGCCAGGGCCGGCGAATGATTAGTTTACCGCCAACATTCGTTCCGACTTCGTGTCCCTTTTCATCGACAATGACTGGATCGACACCGAAGAATGGGAGCGTTGCGCTGCCGGGTTTCGTCGGAATCGCACCGGGAAGAGGCGTAATCAGAATCGACCCGGTCTCGGTTTGCCACCACGTATCGACAATCGGACACCGACCGCCGCCGATCTTCTTGTGATACCACATCCATGCTTCCGGATTGATTGGTTCGCCCACTGTGCCGAGCAGGCGGAGTGATGAGAGATCATGTTTCGTCACCCAATCGTCCCCCCAGCGAATAAAAGCACGGATCGCCGTCGGAGCCGTATACAGAATGTTGATGCGATATTCTTCGATGATTTTCCAGAAGCGATCGGGCTGCGGCCAGTTCGGCGCGCCCTCGTACATAACGGTCGTCGCACCATTCGCCAGTGGACCATAAACAATATAGCTGTGGCCGGTAACCCAGCCGACGTCAGCGGTGCACCAAAAAATATCTTCGTCGCGAATGTCGAAGACGTATTTCATGGTCGAATAAACGCCGACGAGATAACCGCCTGTCGTATGCAAAATTCCCTTCGGTTTCCCAGTGGAGCCGCTCGTGTAGAGAAGATAGAGCGGATGCTCGCTGTCGAGCGACGCTGGCGGGCAGTTGGCACCGACGTACTCTAGTTCCCGATGCCACCACACATCGCGGCCTTCTTCCATGTGAATTTCGTTTCCTGCGCGGCGAAAAACGATCACGCGTTTGATGGACGTGTGACCGTGCAGCGCGTCATCAACATTTTTCTTGAGTGGCACAATTCCGCCGCGGCGATATCCGCCATCCGCTGTCACGACAGCGATTGCGCCGCTGTCGGTAATGCGATCACGAATGCTGTCCGCGCTAAATCCGCCGAAAACGACGGAATGCACGGCACCAATCCGCGCGCAGGCCAACATGGCAATCGCGGTCTCGGGAATATTCGGGAGATAAATGATGACGCGATCACCCTTTTTGATCTTGTTCCGTTTCAACACATTCGCGAAGCGGCAAGCTTCGTGATGCAATTGCTGGTAGGTCAGCGTGCGTTTGTCACCGGGTTCGCCCTCCCAGAGAATCGCCGCTTTATTCCGGCGCGGACCGGTTAGGTGCCGATCCAGACAATTCTCTGAAATGTTTAGTTTGCCGCCGACAAACCACTCTGCGAACGGCGCTTTCCATTCCAGAACTTTTTTCCACGGCGCCCGCCAGACCAACTCACTCGCTTCCCGTGCCCAGAATTTAGCGGGCTGGTTGATCGACTCTCGATACATCCGCCGATATTGATCGAGGTTTTTGATCCGTGACTTCTTCGCGAAATCCTGCGGTGGTTTGAAAACGCGCTTCTCGATCAAATGCGATTCGATGTTGTTGTGCATGAGCAGTCCCTAATATGCCGAAGAAATTTGTTCGGCAAGCGCTCCGTTTTTGCTGTAGAGGCGGCTGTCCTCAGCCGCATGCCTCCTGCAGATTTGCGCGTGAGGGCACGCGCCGCTACCCGGACGAGGGCTGGAAGAGTTGCTTTTTGGTTTTCGAATTGCCGATGTCAGTGACCGAGCGCGCGACGCAGCGGCGCAGCGCCGGGTGGCGGAGCTGTGACCCCGCTCAGAATCTCATCGGCCCTGACAGGCCGCCCGTAGTAGCGGAAATTCGAATCCCTTTGCGTTCCAATCACCGCGCCTTCCAAGGACACGCCGGCAAAAAGACCCTTGCTCCTGCTGTAAGTGTAAACCGCAGCCGTCGGTGCGACTGCGCCCGACGCAGTGCGGCCTACTGGTCCTGCTGCGGCGCTCACATCCGCTCCGATCGTTACGTTTCGTCCACGGGAGAATGCTCGCACGGCAGCGTCATTGTTGAGGACAATCACGAAATCGGTCACTTGCGCGCCGATCTGAAGACCCCAACCCGCGCCGCCTGTGGCAATAAATGAGGGCCCAGACCAGCCATGACCTGTGCGAGCGATCACGACGCCTTGGCCGCCTTTGCCACTAAAAATGAATCCAGCTTTGACGACAGTCATGATCGCGAGCCCTTTAGAATGTCGTAGCACGTCTCTCGGAATTCCTTTTTCGGGCATCTGGCGAAAATCGCGGATGATCCCAGCGCAGTGGTCGACGACACCCTGTTCGGTGGCGCCACCCGTGACTAGCGAGAGAAACAACATGGTGGCAATGCAGAATAGTCTTTTCATTAGCATACAATTAAGTTCGCCGGCGTAAGTCTGCGCGGATGTATGCGGCCTCTGCCCAAGTTACGGACGGTTGCCACCGTCAACGAAAGTTAAAACGTTACAACGTTGCAGCGGATACCCGTTTGTAATTTTGTAACCCTTTTAACAATTGTAACGTGCCTTAAATGCTGATTGATCTGCCAAGCGATGAAGCTTTCATGCGCGAAGCGCTGCGACAAGCGCAAAAAGCTTACGAAGCCGACGAAGTGCCGGTTGGCGCAGTTGTGGTTCGAGCGGGCAAAATCATCGCGCGCGCCTGCAATCAGATTGAGTTGCTGAAAGACGCAACCGCGCACGCGGAAATGCTGGCGTTGACGCAGGCCGAGGCTGGCGTGGGAGATTGGCGCCTAACTGATTGTAACCTTTACGTGACGAAGGAACCATGCGCGATGTGTGCCGGCGCGATCGTGCACGTACGACTTCGCCGCTTAATCTTCGGCTGCGCCGACCCTCACGCTGGCGCGGCCGGAAGTGTTATCAACCTCCTGCAACTGCCGAGCTTAAATCACCGCTGCGAAATCACCTCGGGCGTGCTTCAGAATGAATGCGCAGCGATTTTGCAGGATTTTTTTCAAAAAAAGCGAGCCGCACAGGCCGATATGCAGTAAACGGCGCCTGGATATTGCCGGATAGTACGCGGGGCGGCCAGTGGGTCGGCAAGGTCAAAATCCAAAATCGTAAATCAGAAATCGAAAATGAAACTACCACTCCTTGAAGTCGCCAGTGTCCTTGTGCGTCTCAATCACGTTGCCTGCTTCATCGTAAACGTGAATCACAGTATCATGTGAGCGGTTCAATGACTTTGCGTAATCGATTGCATTCGCGATCGCGTTCGGTTCGCCATACCACAAGCGACCAAACGGCAGCGCATCGCTGATTAGATCGACACCCTGTTTATCACGGCGCGGGCGGATTTCATAAACGTCCGTTGGACGTGTCGATGTCATCCGGCCGAGCAGAGGTAGGATGGCCGCTCTCCATCGGGTAAGGGTTTCTTTCTTCGCGCGAAGGAGGATCTGGAATAAGGCGGTCTGGAAAACGAATCCAACAGCCAACACGATCAAAGTTGCGATCAGCAGATAGGGCGAAAAGAGAAATCCGGTCAAGAGACCAATGTTGCTGATAAACATGTGGGCGGATAAATGAGCACCAATGGGCGGGGCTCAACGAGAACTTGCGATCATTGGTCTGCCTTAAAAAACCACCTCGCTAGGACTCGAACCTAGACTTCCATTATTGCCTGGGCAATTGCGGTGTAGAGAGCACGGTCAAGCTTTAAATCTACGAATATCGTAAGAAATCTTCTCCATGCAATAAGACAAACGTCGCCGTGTGGCACAAAAGTAGGGCGTGGTTGGACTAAAAATGAGCCGGGCACGGCCTTACAATGGACTCAGGGAGTTCGACGCGCTTCAATAGCAGTTGTCTATTTTCGCAAAAGAAACGCTCCCTAAGAGCCTCTTGTTCAATGACCAATGCAGCGGTCATTTTTATTACTCAGGGGGTTTCGGCAGACTTGGCATGACTACTGATTACAAACGTTATTTTGGAGCGCACAGTGTCTAGGCCGGTCAGCTACTTCCCTCCAGTTTGTCGCCCTTATCCAAGCGGCTGTGCGTCCCCAAATATGTCTAACCGCATTTAGATGCACGTGCAGTATTGGCAAATCTAGTCTGCACTTGAAAACCCAAATTCCAACGCGGGGATTTAGAGGAAGACACAAAATCAAATATGGGATTTACGCCGAACTTCGAGAAGCTCTCTCCAAAATGAAAATCGGAGAGTCATCCGAATGGCCCCTACGATGCGAGGACGGTGTCCGCGTGATAGCTAGGCGGCTTGGAATAAAAGTGGTAAGCCGCCGCCTCGGCAGATTAGACAAAATTACAGTCTATCGAGTCGAATGGCCCTCGAAGAATCGATAGATACCTTTCCTTTCGATATGAGAAATCACTCTAGCAGGGGAGCGATCCTAACGCTAATTGGCGCTTGGGCGGTCGCAGATTCGTTACGCATTTGTTACGGAAATGGCTTGACACTCTGCGCACCGAACTTCATGATCGGCCCTGGTCACACCCCGCTGGGGCAAATAAAAGCAATCCGTCTATGCATAAAGTCATCCCACGCACGACCCCAATTTCACCCACAATAGGAGAAAGCGAAATTCCGGGTAGCGAGGCGAACCAGCCGCACCTGAAATTCGTCGTAAAGTACCGCGAGGCCGCAAAGCGCAAGCAAAAGGTTTTTGAGAAGGAAGAAGAGGCGATCCAGTTCGCCCGGACTAAAAATCCTAATTTTCGACGTGATCCCATCCAAGACACAGAGGCTCAAGCATCTGCGCGTATGTTGCTAGAGTGCACGAACAGGCTAAACGCCTATGGCAAAACAATAAAAGATGCGACAGACTTTTTCGTTCAACATCTAACGGCCACCGAGAAGTCATGTACCGCGACAAAGCTGGTTGATGAATTTGTTTCCGCAAAGCAAAAGGAGGCCGCTTCAAACTTTGATTTAGACGATCTTCGATCTCACCTGACGACTTTCGGCAAAAGATTCGATAGCGATCCGGTCGGAACCATTACAAGCGCACAGATCGACAATTGGTTGCGCTCGCTCAACGTCTCGATTGTCAAACGGAACCATTTCCGGCGATTGATTATGCTGGCGTTCAATTTTGCCGTGCAACGCGGATACACCAATTCTAATCCAGTCTTTGGTCGGTTCGTTGTCAGCCGAGCTGTTTAGCAGTGCAATCGTTGCCTGGACCGCCCCAACCACGTGGCTATATGCCGACCTTAAAAAGGTGCCCTAGCACGAGTGCGTAGCCTTCTTCACAATCAGCCGTCACGCTTCACCGTGTAGTGGCTTTTTGTTTCGTCCCACTCACCACTGTTTGAAATCGCCCGCGTGCTCGTGTGTCTCAATCACATTGCCTGCTTCATCTAAACACGGTCACAGCGTTATGTGAACGGCTGAAAAACTTGGCGTAGTTGATTGCATACCTGATTGCGTTCGGCTCGGCATACACAGCGAACCGAATGGGAGCACATCGGAGATTAGATCCGTAGTGTCCTAATTTGAATTACGATTTCGCGTATTGAACGATGGTGCGACTCTTTATCCTTATTAGTGGTCGCCTGTGGTGCCCGTAGTGCCAGTGCCGCCTGTGGTGGGTTTGGATTCGCCCGTAACACTGCCGCCACCTTTGACGTCTTTTACTGGCTTAAGGTCACGAATTATGGCGTCCTTTATGTCCTTTTTGACTCGGCGCCAAGCGGATCGAACTACATTGATGTTTGGGATTTGTGTTTTCATGCTCAAACGGCCTCCCCAATTATTTCGTAGCAACGTTTTAGCGACGAGTCCCGGCGAGAGCAAGCCGAAAAGCTGTTTGATCGCGTGCGTGACCTGATGCGAACAAACCGCTCACCACTCTTTGAAATCGCCCGCGTGCTCGGGCGTCTCGTCGATCACTTGGTTTTGTGCTCGCACTCGGTTGTCGTCGCTGATGTAGTTACGGTGCAGCATTATGAACACGATTTTCACGACTGATTGCATTATCAGTCGCTGCCACGGTTGCGGGCTGCGGCATCGCCGATTTTCACACCGTATGTCCGGCGCTCAGCAGAATTGGCCGACAGCAGGCCGGGACGTTGCTTCGACAGCTTTACTGGTTGTTGGGGACGATTTGCGGTGAAGATTTCCTCGCTTCGAGCTGTGCGCTCACCTTCTGGATTTGCGATGCCTGCTCTTTAAGGCTCGCGGTAAGCGCTTTAATTTCCTGCTGCTGTTCCGCAGTGATCGCTTGGAAGTCCTTTTGCTGTTGCACAACGGTTGCCTCTAACTTCTCCACCTTGCGGTGCTCTTTAAGAAATTCGTTGCAACATCGCGTTCACCGACTCATAGCGCACGGTAAAAACCTTTCCCCGCGCGTCACGAGCCACCAGAGCGGGGTTCACCTTTTCCACTTCCTCGGCCACGAGGCCAAACTGCGGGACGCCCTCGGGATCAAGCTTCTGCTTGTAGCGGAAGGTCACCCGGTTTTAGTGCAAGGATCGCTTCGCTCGCTTTATCCATCGGTTTGATTGCGTCCTTGAAGCGAGCCGAGGAGGGCGCGGTGCCGAGCTCTCAATTTACGACACGCCACATATGACGCTCGTGTTCCTTACGTTCAATGTTGGGGTGCTTGCTGCACAAGTCTGAGATACGGGATTGGGTTAGGTTTGTTATTCCAGAAATCGTTCCTGAGCTCCGAAACGTGTACTTCCCATCTTTAGCGCACCGGCGGAGAACTTCATAAATCCGATTGCTATCGCGGCGGTCTTTGACGCTCTTGATTGCCCGCAAAATGAACACTACTGCACAACCGCCCACGATCGCAGATACGAGAACGTGTTCGGTGATCGGATGGCCCATTACCATAAGGGTTTCCGGGTGCATGGGGGCAAGACCAGTTATTAACAATTATTAACTGTTATTCGCAATTCCTGCAAGGCAATTTTTTTGTTTGCCAAGTTTCGGCTTGCTCCCGCCCGGCTTGGGCCGCGTGAGCCGATGCGAAACAAGACTGTTTACCGCTCTTTGAAATCGCGAATGTGCTCGTGCGTCTCGATTACGTTGCCTGCTTCATCGTAAACGCGAATCACGGCATCGTGTGACCATCCACAACCACATCGATGACAACGAAGAAAACACAGACAACAAACTAGAAAGACAGACACGAGTTGTCCCCAACGAATAGGTCTGGCGCTTCCAGCGCGGCGAAGTGCCCACCGCGATTAAACTCCGACCAATGCGCGATGGTATGAGCGCTCCGCGAAGTCTTAGAATCCCTGTCTCTTGCCTTGAAGCTCGAGCCAGCAGAATATTGAGGTATGAAAGCACGACTGGTCAAGTTTGGTGAGATCGAGGTCGAGGGAAAGCGCTACACGCATGATGTGGTGATCGACGGCGGCAAAGTGCGGAAACGGAAGAAAGGACCTTCCAAGGAATTCCGCGAAAAATTCGGCCACACGCCGCTTTCGGCCGGGGAAGAAATTCCCTGGGGAGGCAAGCGGCTCATTGTCGGGACCGGCGCCCATGGCGCGCTGCCGGTAATGGACGAAGTCCTAGCGGAGGCGAAACGGCGCGGTATCGAGGTCATTGCGGCGCCCACATCGGAAGTCTGTCAGGTGCTAGAGGAAGTGAAGAAGGGCCAGGCGTACGCCATCCTGCATTGCACGTGCTGACCGGGGATTTGGGAGACCGAATCGGCCTGAAGGTGTGGCCAAGTTCTCATTGCCGGTGGGACGTTGTCGCAAAAATCCTCCCTTGAATCGGGGTGAAATCATCAGTAGCTCCACGCTCCTCGCATGAAGTACTGGGAAACAATCGCTGATAATCTCAGCAAAGCCGATTGGAGTTGGGGCTGCGTTTCAACAGTGGATTCCAACGGGCGAGCGATCTTTATCGCTGATGCACGTCACGGCGACGGAAATCGTTTCGTTGTGCGCGCCGATGAAACGTTGACTGCGATTGTCGAGCTTGAATCGGCGATCCACCCGCGACGAACAATCAGACAAGCGCATGCGGGCTGGCGGCAACGAATACTTTAGTACCATGAGAGCGTTCTTTTCGATCATTCTCGCTGTCGCCGTCTCCATTGGCGGCGTGCAGGCTGGCCCCGTCCACACGGCAGCCAACGTGGCGAAGAGCACTGCGGTGACAGCCAAGAATGTTG
>Ga0209058_1003201_pt1:7500-13297 | contig 13297 bp, 6 predicted proteins | sample GraSoiAngelo_147_FD_185904 | JGI IMG/M metagenome (GOLD analysis project Ga0209058, IMG submission 185904) | Grasslands soil microbial communities from the Angelo Coastal Reserve, California, USA - 14_1009_05_40cm (SPAdes) (version 2) | ecosystem: Environmental > Terrestrial > Soil >... | reverse complement strand
GGCCGGGGAAGCTCGCACCAGCGGCGGCGGCCGGTAAGTATTTAGATGACAATTGAACAGTGAACACTGAACATTTCTTCAAAAATTGTTCACTGTTCAATTGTCATTTTTCAGGCAGTACACACATCTCCCAACACGCCACCGCCGCCGCAATACTTCGCGTCTTGAAGCTGAACGGCCAGACCGTCGGGATCGGTGAAGTAGAGTTCGGGTGTTCCTTCCTTTGCCCCACCGCGGTTCTCCATTCGCATGCTGATGTAATGTACTAACGGTGGCGGCGCACCTTGTGCGCTTCCTCTCGGCTTGATGCCGTAGCTTTCGAGCGTCTTAATCACTTTTTCCGGATCGAAATTCTCCATGGTCCAGCAAAAGTGATTAATCCCTGCAGAACGTGCCGCTGCGCCCGCGCCGCCACGGGCACCGCCGCCGCCACCCCATACCAGAAACTGACCGCTCTTGCCCACGTTGAACACGGGAGATCCCGGCCCTTGATAGGCCTGGATGCGAAAACCGAACAGATCTTGATAGAACTTTCGGGACCGTTCTGGATCCGACACAAAGTTTGTGGTGTGATTCCAGTCGCGAAGCCGGATCAGTCCCTTCTTGGGCGATGGTTCCGGTTGTGAACAGACCTCGCCGAGCACGCCGGCTCCGCCGCAATACCGCGCATCCTGCAACTGGACAACAAGACCGTCGGGATCGCGGACGGAAAATTCGGCAGTGCCTTCTTTGGCTCCGCCCGCTTCCGGTCCGCGCATTCGTACGCGCATCCGCATGGGCTCCGGAGCTTCACCCTCGGTGATCCCGTGCTGGCGCAAAATGCTCTTGAGCCGATCGATATCAAAATTCTCGACCGCCAGACAAATGTGATTGATGTTTGGCGCATTCGAACGTGCTGATGAAAGTCCCAGGAATTGTGTACCGTCTCCAACTCGAAGATTGAGCTCTGTCGTCCCCTGTCGGCTGATGACCGGCATCCCGAAAAGCCCTTGATAGAAGTCCAGAGAACGCTTCAGATCCGAAACTTGCAGCGTCACATGATTGATTCCTCTCGCCTGTATTTGTGGTTTGCGTCCCTGCAGCAACGCCCGCGGCGCCATGACAAACGCGGGCAGCGAAACGAGCAGGCGCCGCCGCGAAATAGTGAATTCATCTTTCATAACGTCTCCTTTCGGACTGACCCATGTTTCCGGTGAGCGTACGGCATCCCGGCTGTCCCAAACCAGTTTTTTCGTTGGAGGGTCGTTGGAGGGCCGTTTGACTTTTCGCGCCTAGCGGTAGTAGCTTCGCTTGCCCAGGTCATTGGTGGAGGTCCTTATGAAGCAAATCGTCCAATTTTTGATCCTTGCACTGGCCGTATCTACGACCGTCAGCACCAACGCTTGGGCGCAATCAACCGCGCAGATCAGCGGCACCGTGAAGGATGCCAGCGGTGCGGTCCTGCCTGGCGTTGAAGTCACGGCAACACAGACCGAGACCGGAATCGCCCGAAGCACGGTCAGCAACGAGACCGGCGTGTATGTGCTGCCGAACCTGCCGCTCGGTCCTTACAAATTGGAAACGTCGCTGGTGGGATTCCGAACGTTCGTCCAGACAGGAATCGTGCTGCAAGTCAACAGCAACCCAGTCATTAACGTGATGCTCGAAGTGGGCCAACGGTCAGAGCAGGTCGAAGTTCAGGCCAATGCTGCGCTTGTGGAAACCCGCACTGTCGGTGTTGGCCAGACTATGGAGACACAGCGCATTCTGGAACTGCCGCTGAATGGACGCAACGCGGCCGAGTTGGTCCTGACCGTCGGCACCGCCGTCAACATTCCGGAATACGCATCGTCGCCGCGAAGCATGCAAAGCCAGTTGTCGATCGCGCTCGGCGGTGGACTTCCAAGCGGCGTGAACTATGCTTTGGACGGCGCGCAGCACAACAATCCCTATGACAATTTGAGCCTCCCTCTGCCGTTTCCAGATGCGCTTCAGGAATTCAAGGTCGAAACGAGTGCCCTGTCGGCGTCTCAAGGGCAGCACTCGAGTGCACAAGTGAATTCGGTGACAAAATCGGGCACGAATGATTTCCACGGCAGTCTCTTCGAATTTATCCGGAACGATCTGCTGAATGCTACAAACTATTTCGCGCTCGTCGATCCGAACACCGGCAAGAAAGTGCACAGTACGCTCAAGCGGAACCAGTTCGGCGGCACGGCGGGTGGTCCCATTGTCCGGAATAAGCTGTTTTTCTTCGGCGGGTATCAGGGCACGATTAACCGGCAGGATCCGGCGAATACACAGAACTGGATCCCAACACCAGCGATGCTGCAGGGCGACTTTAGCGCTATAGGCTCGCCCGTGTGCAACAATAACCGCCAAGTGATTTTTCCCACGGCACTCGGGTTCAGCGGCGACACGAACAATCGCATCGCCCCCTCCCGGTTCGATCCCGTGGCTTTGAATCTTGTCCGGAGACTTCCGACAACGAATGACCCGTGCGGCCTTATCACCTTCGGCGTTCCGGGGAATTTGGATAGCAAGCAATCCGTCGGGAAGGTGGATTACCAGCTCAATGCGGCGCATTCGGTCATGGGACGAATATTGCTGACGGGCGAGGATCAACCGGTGCCGTATTCGCTGGCGCCCAACAACCTGCTAACAACATTCGATCGTGGCCGGAGCAATTTCGCTCAATCGTATGCAGTAGGCGATACCTGGCTAGTCAGCCCGCAAACGGTAGTTTCCTCGCGGCTGGTTGCAAATTACACGGACATCAAGAGGCTGGGAGCGGAATTCTTCAATTGGGGCGATGTCGGCGTGAAGAATTTTTACAGCTATCAGCCGAAGTACTTACAGCTCGTTGTCACTAATCCGGGATTTATGCTCGGTGGCGGCGCTGCCAATACAGCAACTTTTAGGACGTTCTCCAGCGGGCTGAATTCGGACGCGAGTTTGACGCGAGGTGCCCATCAATTGGCTATCGGAGGCGCGCTGCTTTGGATCGATTCAAACTCGAACGCGCACAACGCGTCTCAGGGGGTGTTCACGTTTAGCGGACAGTTTACGGGATCGGGCTTAGCCGACTTGTTGTTGGGCCGGCCGAGCCAATTTCGTCAGTCCGCGCCAAATGTGGCTTACGTACGGAAGTGGTACACGGCGCTCTACCTCGCCGACACCTGGAAATTGAATCAGCGTTGGACGCTGAATTACGGGTTGCGCTGGGAACCAGATCTTGCCGAGACGCTGACGACCGGATATGTTGCAAAATACAGCGAAGAGGCCCGCGCCGCGGGCTTCCGCAGCACCGTATTTCCGAGGTCGCCCGTGGGCTTCTCGTATCCGGGAGATCCTGGATTTCAGGCCAAGAGAGGGCGAAACCGTAACTGGTGGGAGCTTGCGCCGCGGCTTGGTTTCGCCTGGGATGTGCGAGGGGACGGACGAACATCAGTACGGGCTTCGGCCGGTCTCGGATACGACTATCCGAACACGCAATATCACCTGTGGACATCGATTGCTCCGCCGTTTGGCTCAAATACTCTATTTCCCAATCCCATTTTCAGCGATCCGTGGTCGACACCAGGAGCGGGATACAATGGAGTCAATCCGTTCCCAGTGAGCTTCGGACCGAACACGCCATTTGTTGCGTTCGGCGATTTCACAGTCATGAACAACATCAAGCCGGCACAAGTCCAGAGCTGGAACTTGTCCATCCAGCGCCAGTTTGGAAACGACTGGCTTGTGTCGGCCAGTTATATCGGCGATCACATCATCCACATGCTGGGTTCGGAACAGTTGAATCCGGCTATCTATTTTCCTGGAAACCCCGACGCCAACGGCAACTGCTTTGCTCCGGGCTACACGTTTAAACCGACACCGCCTCTTCCAGGTCAGCCCGTCCCTCCCTGCTCAACAACGGGAAACACGAACCAGCGGCGCCGGTTGTCGTTGATTGATCTTCAAAATACCGGACAAAATGTCGCGAATCTCGTGACAGTCGAAAGCGGCGGCAAGTCCAGCTATAACGGAATGCTACTGGAGGTACGGAAGCGCGCCGGAAAAGGCGTTACGCTCGGGGCGAACTACACGTGGTCCCATTGTCTTGCTCCCTTTCAAAGCAATGAAGGGGGAGATACGGGCGCGAATCCAGCTATACCCAATCCGTACATAGGTAACCGCGATGGAGGCCGTGGCAATTGTCTGAGCGATCGCCGTCAGCTTTTCCATTTCACACCGGTGCTCGAAATGCCGAACTTCCAAAGACCCATGCTTCGGCGTATCGCTTCCGGATGGCGCTTGTCCACCATCTACAGTTACCAGACGGGAGAATATGTGAACATCACAGCCACCGGCGGGAATGACTTCGCGCGGAACGGGACGAACCTCAACAACCAATCGGCGCGGTACGCTGGGGGCGATCGTATCGCGGACCACTCGGGCCGTCCCCGCTCGCGATGGTTTAACAGCGCCGCCTTCAACTGCACGCCTACTGGATGTCCGCCGCCAACAGAGGTTCCAACTTATGGGGTTCTCGGAAACTCAGGCACCAGAGCCGTCGCCGCCCCGGGCCACTTTGATTTCAACATGGCTCTCGTGCGCTCGTTCCGCGTGAAGGAAAGCCACCGCGTCGAGTTTCGGTGGGAGGTCTATAACGTCACCAACAGCTTCCGACCTCTGCTCGCGCCACCACCACCAACAACCCCGATCGGACCGGGAATGTTCAACACCTGTAACAATTGTGTGAGCACCGAAATCACCAATCCCAACTTCGGTGTATTGAGGATCTCCGACGATCCGCGCATCATGCAGTTCGCGCTGAAGTACCTGTTCTAAATATGAAGCGACATTGTCAAGCGTGACCTACTTTGAACCTGGGTTTCCTGTTATAGGGAGGTATATACTCTCAGCCAAGCAACAACAATAATTTCGCTGGAGGAACATATGCGTATTGAATGCTGGAGAGTTCGTCCGCTACGCGTAATCGGTGTGATGTTCGCCTTAGGAATAACTTTGTTTTTAGCAGGCGCGGCGCCGTGGTTCCATTCCGCCATTGGCGCGCCCAAGGAGGGCGTTGCCGATGCGGCCGGCACGACAGACGACCTCCAGCGGTCCCTCCGGCTGGACAACTACACCGTCGTGGCTGACAGCGGGCCCGGACGCGGTGAAGTGATTTACTTCTACAAGTGTTGGATGTGTCATAACAAATACACGAAAGGCGGCCCCTATCTGCAGGAGCTGTATCAGCGCGCGAAGCTGGTGTCTGGTGAAGCGGTAACCGACGACAGCGTGAGCGCGAAGATCAAAGCGGGCGGTCCAGGCATGCCCGCCTATCGCCATACCCTGACGGACTCCGACATCGCCGATCTGCGGGCCTATTTCCGATCCGGAAAATGCTGCGTCGAGGGAGAAAATCCTCCTGCCAATCCATGGTATCGCGCTCAAACGAATAAGTGGCCGGTTCAGAGCGGCCTCAATGGCGGGGCAATGGGCGTGGTGCGGACCAAGACCGGCGATTCGCCCGAAGGGGTGGGTATCCAGCTCGTCGCCCCCAACGGCGTTCGCACTACCGTCTATACGGACGGCGACGGCAAATTCGAGTTCCCAAAGATGCAAGCCGGCTCTTACACGCTGCGCATTGCAACGCCCGTCCCATTTAAGGCGTACCGCCGCGACTCAGTTTTAATTGATGGCGCTACCAAGCTGGGTGAAATCGTGCTGGAGCGAATCGCCGAGTCGGACAATCTTCCAGCCTCGCCTGAGCTGGAGTCTCAGCTCAGCGGCGCTGAATTACTTTGGAATATTCCCGGCTCTGCCGAGG
>Ga0209058_1003201_pt1:0-2500 | contig 13297 bp, 6 predicted proteins | sample GraSoiAngelo_147_FD_185904 | JGI IMG/M metagenome (GOLD analysis project Ga0209058, IMG submission 185904) | Grasslands soil microbial communities from the Angelo Coastal Reserve, California, USA - 14_1009_05_40cm (SPAdes) (version 2) | ecosystem: Environmental > Terrestrial > Soil >... | reverse complement strand
GAGTATTTAGCCTTACGACATGGTCGTCGTGGATTCCCGCAGGGTTTCACGTGTCCCGCGGTACTCAGGTGCCTGCCGCGAGCCGAACCACTTTCACGTACGGGGCTGTCACCCTCTTTGGCCGGTCTTTCCAGACCATTCTGTTAGCGGATCGGTTGGTAACTCGCCGGCTCTAAACCGGGCAGGTCCTACAACCCCGATGGATCCGAAGGCCCATCGGTTTGGGCTGTTTCGCGTTCGCTCGCCGCTACTGACGAAATCACTAAATTGTTTTCTCTTCCTTCAGGTACTAAGATGGTTCACTTCCCTGAGTTCGCTTCCGGAAACCTATGGATTCAGTTTCCGGATACTGCACGTTCAGCGCAGTGGGTTCCCCCATTCGGAGATCTTCGGATCAACGCCTGTTTGCGGCTTCCCGAAGCTTATCGCAGCTGACCACGTCCTTCATCGCCTTCCGTCGCCAAGGCATCCACCGTGTGCCCTTAGTAGCTTGATCATTACTTGCCTTTGGCGCTCGCTCTACGATTCGTAGAGTTTGCCCATCAATATTCAGTTGTCAAAGACCTCAAATGCTTTCGTTTCGGCTGCAAGCCGAACCGAAAATGACAATTGAACAGTGAACATTGAACATTAAAATTGCCATTCACTGTTCAATTGTCAACTGTCATTGCGCCTTCGGCCCGATGGAGATGATCGGGTTCGAACCGACGGCCTCCGCCTTGCAAGGGCGGCGCTCTCCCAACTGAGCTACATCCCCTACCCAGAACCAAATGACAATTGAACACAATGAACATTGAACATTTCTGAATGCTTTGTCATTGTTCAATGGTCAATAGTCATATGTCACTTCGGTCTACCTCTGCCCATTGTTTGGTGGGCCTGGGTAGAGTTGAACTACCGACCTCACGCTTATCAGGCGTGCGCTCTAACCACCTGAGCTACAGGCCCGATGGCGTTCTCTTTGGAAAAAAGCAAAAAAATTATTTGAGGCAGAAAGCGTACCGAAGAAAAGACCTTGAATCTCGGAAGAGTCAGCGCGATTCCAACATAACTCTTAGAAAGGAGGTGATCCAGCCACAGGTTCTCCTACGGCTACCTTGTTACGACTTCACCCCAATCACCAGTCATACCTTGGACGGCTATCTCCTTGCGGTCGAATCACCGGCTTCTAGTACAACGGGCTTTCGTGATGTGACGGGCGGTGTGTACAAGGCCCGGGAACGTATTCACCGCTGCTTGCTGATCAGCGATTACTAGCGATTCCAGCTTCATGCAGTCGAGTTGCAGACTGCAATCCGAACTGAGAGCGGTTTTTTGAGATTGGCTCCCCCTCGCGGGTTTGCGACTCATTGTACCGCCCATTGTAGTACGTGTGTAGCCCTGGACATAAAGGCCATGAGGACTTGACGTCATCCCCACCTTCCTCCGGTTTTTCACCGGCAGTCCCTTTAGAGTGCTCAGCTTGACCTGGTGGCAACTAAAGGCAGGGGTTGCGCTCGTTGCGGGACTTAACCCAACATCTCACGACACGAGCTGACGACAGCCATGCAGCACCTCGACTCGTGTCCCTTGCGGGAAAAGGGACTTTCGCCCCCTGTCACGAGCCGTTCGAGCCCAGGTAAGGTTCTTCGCGTTGCGTCGAATTAAACCACATACTCCACCGCTTGTGCGGGCCCCCGTCAATTCCTTTGAGTTTCAGCCTTGCGACCGTACTCCCCAGGCGGGATACTTAATGCGTTAGCTTCGGCACGACGGGATTCAATCCCCGTCACACCAAGTATCCATCGTTTAGGGCTAGGACTACCAGGGTATCTAATCCTGTTTGCTCCCCTAGCTTTCGCGCCTCAGCGTCAGTTTCTGTCCAGGTAGCCGCCTTCGCCACCGGTGTTCCTCCTGATATCTACGCATTTCACCGCTACACCAGGAATTCCGCTACCCCCTCCAGAACTCTAGCCCGCCAGTTTCGGATGCAGGCTCTGGGTTGAGCCCAGAGTTTTCACATCCGACTTAACGAACCGCCTACGCACCCTTTACGCCCAGTAATTCCGAACAACGCTTGCCCCCCCCGTATTACCGCGGCTGCTGGCACGGAGTTAGCCGGGGCTTCTTCTACGGGTACCGTCAACCTTGCGGTTTCTTCCCCGTCGAAAGGGTTTTACGTCCCAAGGGACTTCATCACCCACGCGGCGTTGCTTGGTCAGGGTTTCCCCCATTGCCAAAAATTCCCCACTGCTGCCTCCCGTAGGAGTCTGGACCGTGTCTCAGTTCCAGTGTGTCCGACCGTCCTCTCAGACCGGATACTGATCGTTGCCTTGGTGAGCCATTACCTCACCAACTAGCTAATCAGCCGCGGGCTCCTCCTGGAGCGAATTGCTCCTTTCATCGCAACGTCCGCAGACATCGCGATCGTATGCGGTATTAGCACCGGTTTCCCGGTGTTATTCCCCACTCCAGGGCAGATTACCCACGTGTTACTCACCCGTGCGCCGCTGTACTCAGG
>Ga0209058_1003200_pt1 | contig 13305 bp, 15 predicted proteins | sample GraSoiAngelo_147_FD_185904 | JGI IMG/M metagenome (GOLD analysis project Ga0209058, IMG submission 185904) | Grasslands soil microbial communities from the Angelo Coastal Reserve, California, USA - 14_1009_05_40cm (SPAdes) (version 2) | ecosystem: Environmental > Terrestrial > Soil > Grasslands ... | reverse complement strand
CGAAGATCGAGACGTTCACGTCGTTGCCGCATTCGGCGCCGAATGCCGCGGTCCGTCAGCTCCTCGGGCGGCCGGGTGAGGTCTGGGGAGCCATGAGTGGCCAGGACAAGTTGCTCCTCGTGAGAACGCGCTAGAGAATGGGTCGGTCATGACGACCGCCGAGCGCACGTTCCCGGTCGCGAAACCGGGCTACTCGGGCCTCCTCGAGTGGATCACCACCGTCGATCACAAGAAGATCGGGATCCTTTACCTGTCGACGACGTTCCTGTTCTTCTGCCTCGGCGGTCTGCTCGCGCTCGGCATCCGCACGCAGCTCGCGACGCCCAACGGAACGCTCCTCACGCCGGATCAGTACAACGAGGCGTTCACCATGCACGGGACGACGATGGTCTTCCTCTTCGTCGTGCCGGTGTGGACCGGCTTCGCGAACTACATCATTCCCCTGCAGATCGGCGCGCGCGACATGGCGTTCCCGCGGCTCAACGCGCTCTCGTACTGGCTCCTCGCCGCCGGCGCGATCGTCCTCTATTCCGCGTTCGCCATGGGCCAGCTACCGGCGGCCGGCTGGACCTCGTACGTGCCGCTCGCCACGAAGCCGTTCTCACCGAACCACGGCGTCGACCTCTGGATCCTCGGACTCACGATCCTCGGGTTCTCGTCGATCTTCGGCGCGCTGAACATGATCGTGACGATCTTCGCCCTGCGCTGTCCCGGCCTCACGTTCCACCGTCTCACGCTGTTCGCCTGGAGCGTGCTCGTCACCAGCTTCCTGCTCGTGCTCGCGATGCCCTTCCTGACCGTCGCGGGCGTGCTGCTCCTCTTCGACCGCATGGCGGGGACGAACTTCTTCTCAGTGGCCGAGGGTGCCGACCCGCTGCTCTGGCAGTACCTCTTCTGGTTCTTCGGGCACCCCGAGGTCTACATCATGATCCTGCCCGGATTCGGAGTCGTCTCCGAAGTGCTGCCGGTGTTCTCACAGAAACCGATCTTCGGCTACAAGATGATCGCGTACTCATCCGTGGCGATCGGCTTCCTCTCGTTCGGCGTGTTCGTGCACCACATGTTCGTCGCAGGCATCGACCCCGCGCTCCAGGTCTTCTTCATGGCCTCGACGATGCTCATCGCCGTTCCCACCGGCGTGAAGGTCTTCTCGTGGCTCGGCACGATCTGGGGCGGGGCCCTTCGCTTCAAGACTTCCATGCTCTTCGCGATGGGCTTCATCGCCGTCTTCACCCTCGGCGGCATCTCCGGTGTGTTCCTCGGCTCGGTTCCCGTCGACATCCAGCTCTCGGACACGTACTACGTCGTCGCACACATCCACTACGTGCTCGTCGGCGGCGCGCTCTTCACCTTCTTCGCCGCCGCGTACTACTGGATCCCGAAGATGACCGGCCGGCTGCTCTCCGAGAAGATCGGCGTCGTCCAGTTCTTCACCTTCTTCATCGGCTTCAACATGGCTTTCTACCCGATGCACCAGCTCGGCCTCGAAGGGATGCCCCGCCGCACATACCACTACGTGCAGTCGCCGGAGTGGGGGATGCTCAACCTGATCTCGACGATCGGGGTCTACATCATCGCCCTCTCCGTCTCGATGTTCATCTTCAACGTCGTGAAGAGCGTCGTGCTCAAGGGCGGGAAGGTCGCCGACGACGATCCCTGGAACGCCGACACACTCGAGTGGGCGACGACGTCACCACCGCCGCCGTACAACTTCGCGCGCATCCCCGTGGTCCACAGCGCACGCCCGCTGAAGGAAGACGTCCCGCACTAGCGCGACGTCTACTTGGCCAAGCTCATCTACTCGGCGATCACATCCCTCGACGGCTTCGTCGCGGATGCGCAGGGCAGCTTCGATTGGGCCGCCCCGGATGAGGAAGTCCACCGCTTCGTGAACGACCTTGAGCGTCCAGTCGGCACGTATCTCTATGGACGTCGGATGTACGAGGTCATGCGGTACTGGGACACCGCGGAGGCCATCGCCGGTCAGCACGACGTCGCCGTGGACTTCGCCAACATCTGGCGCGCCGCGAATAAGATCGTGTACTCGAGGAGCCTTCGCGACGTGTCGACGGGGCGAACGCGTCTCGCGCACGACTTCGACGCCGAGTCCATTCGGCAGCTGAAGGCCACCGAACGACGGGACATCTCCATCGGTGGTCCCGAGCTTGCCGCGGGTGCGCTAAAGGCGGGGCTCGTCGACGAGATCCAGCTCTTTCTCACGCCGGTCGTGATCGGCGCCGGCACCCCTGCGCTTCCGGACGACGTCCGACTCGACCTCGAACTGCTCGATGAGCGCCGGTTCCGCGGCGGAGTGGTCTACCTGCGCTACCGCATTACGCTCGACGCGTGACGCTCGGTCCCCGATATCGCGCGCTCGTCTACCTGACGCTGCTCACGTCGTTCCTCGTCGTCGTCTGGGGTGGCGTTGTTCGTGTGTCGGGTTCGGGCCTCGGCTGCCCCGATTGGCCGACCTGCCACGGGCAATTCCTTCCGAGCCTCGATCCGTCCACCCAGATCGAGTGGTTCCACCGTTTTCTCGGGGTCGCCGGTGGCCTCGCGCTCGCCGCGCTTGTCGTGACGACGCTCGTTGCGTATCGCTCGAACCGACGGCTAGTCGCGCTCGTCGTCGCGGCCGGCCTTCTGTACATCTCGCAGGCGCTCATCGGCGCCATCGTCGTCATCCTCGAGCTACCGCAGACCTGGGTCACCGCGCACCTCGCGAACGCGGAGCTCATCCTCGCGGTGCTCACGACGCTGGCCGTCGGCGTGCGCTGGCCGTCGACCATCGCCGCGCGTGACCGCGGCGCGCCGTGGACCGCGCTGCTCCTCGCGGGCGCGGTGGGGACGTTCGTCCTCATGCTCACCGGCGCGTACGTCCGCGGCGACGACGCGACAACGGCGTGCACGACGTGGCCGCTCTGCGACGATGGCTCGCTCCCGGTGTTCGGCGCGGCGGCCGTGCATATGGCGCACCGCTGGGTCGCGGCGATCGTCGGCGTCGTCGTGCTCGCGGGCTGCTGGCAGGCGTGGCGGCACCGCCACGAGAGCGACGGGCTCGGCCCGCTCGCCGTCGCGACCGCGATCACGTTCGTCGCGCAGATCGTGATCGGTGCGCTCAACCCGCTCACGCAGTTCTCGCCGTGGGCGCTCGGGGCGCATCCCGCCGTCGCCTCGCTGCTCTGGTGCTGCACCGTCGCGGTGACGGTCGTGGCGTGGCACCCGAGCATGCCGTCGCGCGCGATGGTCTCGGACCTCATGACGCTCACGAAGCCCGCGATCATGTCGCTATTGCTCCTCACCGCGCTCGGCGGCATGTTCCTCGCCGCACGCGGCGTCCCGTCGTTCGGTCTTCTCGCGGCGACCCTGGTAGGTGGCGCGGCAGCGAGCGGTGGCGCATCGGCGCTCAACCAGTACTTCGATCGCGACATCGACGAGCGGATGCGTCGCACGCGGCGGAGACCCCTACCGTCGCAGCGCGTGCCCGACGAGTGGGCGATCGGCCTCGGCATCTCGCTGAACGTCGTCGCGTTCGCGGTGCTCGCGATCTTCGCGAACATCGTCGCGGCGACCCTCGCGCTCGTGGGCACGCTCTTCTACATCTTCGTGTACACGCTCTGGCTGAAGCGCTCGACCGTTCAGAACATCGTCATCGGCGGCGCCGCGGGCGCGATCCCGCCGCTCGTCGGATGGGCCGCGGTCACCGGGTCGCTTGATCTCGAGGCGTGGCTTCTCTTCGCGATCGTCTTCTTCTGGACACCGGCGCACTTCTGGGCGCTCGCACTTCTCATCCGCGACGACTACGCGCGCGCGGGTATCCCCATGCTTCCGGTCGTCCGCGGCGAGGAAGCGACGACGCGCGGCATCCTCATCTACGCGATCTCCCTCGTGCCACTTTCGCTGCTGCTGTTCGCGATCGCGCACGGCGGGCTCGGCTATCTCTATTTGGTCGCGGCGGTCGCGCTCGGCCTCGTCTTCGTCGGTTACGCCGTGCGTCTCCTGCGCGCCGCCGCCGCGCGCCGCCGCGCGATCGCGCGCGGCTTGTACCTCTACTCGCTGCTCTACCTCACGCTGCTCTTCGTCGCGATCATGGTGGACACCTCGCTCCGGCTGTAGCTCGGCGGCTTCGTGGAACTGATCGCCATCGTCCTCGCCGTCCTGACCGGGGCGGTCTATGCCCGCGGCGCGCGGTTTACGCGACGGCCGATGCCCTGGTGGCGCAGCACGCTCTTCTTCAGCGGCCTTGTTGCGCTCGTGCTCGCGCTCGCGTCGGGCATCGAGATCCTCGCGGGCGACCTCTTCAGCATCCACATGCTCCAGCACATGCTGCTCACGATCGTCGCCGCGCCGCTGCTCATGCTCGGCGCGCCCGTGCGGCCGCTGCTACGTGGATTGCCGGCCGTGATCCGCGCCGGCGTCGTGCGGCCCCTCGCGCGTGCCACGGCGCTACGGACGCTGCTGCACGTTCTCCGTCATCCGCTCGTCGCCGTCGCGATCTACGTCGGCGGCCTCTACCTCTGGCACTGGCCGGAGCTCTACGACGCCGCCGCCGCGAACGTCGCGCTGCACACGGTCGAGCACGCGCACTTCTTCCTCGGCGCGCTGCTCTTCTGGAGCGTCGTCATCGACCCCGTGCCGTTCAGGGGGACGCTTCCGTACGCGGCGCGCATCGTGTACCTGCTGCTAGCCGGAGCGGCGCAGAACACGCTTCTCGGCGGCCTCCTCGCGTTCTCGACGCGGACCTTCTACTCGTACTACGCCGAGCGCGCCGCGGCGCTCGGCATCGACGCGCTCACCGATCAGCGCGTCGGCGGCGCGATCATGTGGGTGCCGGGCGACACGATCTTCCTCATCGCGGCATCGGGCGCGTTCTTCCTCTGGCTCGAGATGGAGGAGCGCGAGCAGCGACGGCGCGAAGCCGCTAGCCTCGTCCCGGGTAATGACGCGCCGCGTCGCGGCGTATGAACCACATCACCGCCAGAGGGATTTCGATGCGATCGACATTGCTCGCGACGCTCGCCGTGGCGCTCGTCGTCCTCAGCTCATGCAGCTCAGCCCCGGAGACGCTGCCGACGGACGTCCAGGTCACCGTCGAGATGAAGGAGTACTCGGTCACGCTGACGCCGGCGTCGATCAAGGCGGGCACCATTAAGTTCGGCATCCGGAACGTTGGCACGATGGAGCACGAGTTCGAGATCATCAAGACGGACCTCGCCTTCGACAAGCTGCCGATCGACGTCGGTCAGGGCAAGGCGAAAGAGGACGGACTCGTAAAGCAGATCAAGAGCGTCCTGCCGAACAAGGTCGCGACGATCACCGCGAATCTCGAAGCAGGGAGCTACGTGATCCTGTGCAACGTCTCCGGTCACTACCAGCTGGGGATGCGCGCCGCCTTCAAGGTCGAGTAGCTAGGGGCACTTCGGCTGGTTCTGCGCACACTTCAGCGTGAGCAGCCACTGCACGATGTCATGGATCTGGTCATCCGAGAGGCCGAGATTCGGCATGAGCGTCCCCGGCTTCACCGCTGGTGGGTTCTTGATCCACCTCGTGAGGTTCTCCTCGTTCACCGGTGAGAGCAGGCCGCCGGCGATGCTCTTCTTGCTCGCGACGTAGGTGAGCTCGGGCCCGACCTTGCCGGCCGCCTGTGTTCCTTTGACCGTGTGGCAGCCGACGCAGGGAAGCGAGAGGAAGAGCTCGCGGCCCTTCTGCGTGTTGGGATCGCGCAGGCGGTTGGCCTCCTTCACCGCTTCCGCGGCCCACGTGCTGTAGTCGTTCTGCGCGTGCGCGACGAGCGTGATGAGCATGTCCGCGTGCCCGGTGCCGCAGAACTCGAAGCACTGACCGCGGTACGTGCCCGGCTTGTCCGCCTGGATCCAGATCTCCGTCGGACGTCCCGGGACCGCGTCCTTCTTCCCGCCGATGTTCGGGACCCAGAACGAGTGGATGACGTCCTTCGACGACAGCTTCAGCAGCACCTTCGTATTGACGGGGATGTGGAGCTCCTCGCCCACGCTGAGGTAGGTGTTGTCGATGAGCTTGAAGCGATCTTCCTGCGGATAACTGAACGTCCATGACCACTGCTGACCCTGGACGTTCATCACCATGCCCGGGTTGCTCATGTCGTTCATCACCGTGAGCTTCTGGAACGACAGCACCGAGAAGCTGATGACCATGAACGTCGGGATGACCGTCCAGAGGAGCTCGAGGACGTTGTGTCCGTGGAACTGCTTCGCGACGTGGCCAGGGCGATCGCGGAACTTCAGTCCCGCGTAAACGAGTCCGCCGTCGACGATGACGAGCACGATGACGGCGGCGACGAACATGATCCAGTAGATGTCCGCTGCCGAGCGCGCCTGCGGCCCGAGCGGATCATTCGGCCACGGTCCCATGCGTCGCCAAGACTAGGGCGGGATTTCGACACACGCCAATCGCCTCAATAGACTGCGTGCGTGTCAGGACCATCTCACGGACCGGCAGACCGGACATCCGAACACGAGATCCATCTCCCCGGTCCGAGTATCTCGCCGCCACTCCTCGGACTCGGCGTGACCATCCTCGCGTTCGGCGTGCTCTTCGGGCTGCCGCTGATCATCGTGGGCTTCGCGATCATGGTCATCGGCATCGTCACGTGGCTCGTCGACGACGCGCGCCGCTACGCCGAGGCGCCGGATGAAGGTGCGCACCATTAGCACGCAACTCGGCGACCGTCCCGTGGTTCGCGGACGCCGCGAGCGCCCGCGCGACCGCATCACCGTCGTCGAACACGGCCCCGAATCGCAGCCCGCGCGGTTCACCTCGGGGATGTGGGGGGCGATCCTCTTCATCTCGAGCGAGACGATGTTCTTCGGCGCCCTCTTCACGACGTATTTCTTCCTGCGCGGTCGCCTTCCGGCATGGGAGCCGGTGTTCCAGCGGTGCGTCGAGGAGTGCGAGAAGCCGACCTGGAACGCGATCACGCACATCGGTGGCCTCGCGATCCCGCTCGTCGCCATCAACACCGTCGCGCTGCTGTCGTCGAGCGTGACCATGCAGCTCGCCGTGAACGCGATCAAGAAGGGCGACCGCACCGCGCTCCGGAACTGGCTGATCCCGACGGTCGCCCTCGGCGTCTGGTTCGTCAGCGGTCAGTTCTACGAGTACCTGCACCTCGGTTTCGTGCCGAACAACGGCGTGTTCGCAGGGGTCTTCTTCACGCTCACCGGCTTCCACGGCGCGCACGTCACCGGCGGCATCCTCATGAACGCGTACGTGCTGCTACGGACCCTGAAGGGCCAGTTCACGGCGAACCGCCACCTTGCCGTCGAGGCCGCCTCGTTCTACTGGCATTTCGTCGACATCGTCTGGATCGGCCTGTTCACGACGATCTACATCATCGGCTAGCGGAGCTAGCCGACGAACGTACAGGCGCCGTTCCAGGTTTTCTAGCGCTCGTTCATCAGCACGCGCACATCACTGACGAGGGACGACACGGCGATGTCCGAGTGCACGAGCTCTCGCTCGCGACCCTTCGGATCGATGACGAAGATCGCGTCGTTGTGGGCGACGCTGCTGTCCGTCGCTGAGGAAAATGCGCCGACGCCGTACTTCGCCCACACGACCTGCAGTTGCGCGCGCGTGCCGATGAGGTAGCGCCACCCCTCACGGAGCTCGTGGCGATCGGAGAACGCGCGCACCGCCGCCGGCGTGTCTCCGTCGGGATCGACGGAGACCGCGACGAAGTTGGCCGCGTCCGTGCCGAGGGTGTTCTGCGCCGCGCGGAACTTCGCCGCGGTGATCGGGCACGTGTCGGGGCAGCGCGTGTACAGGAACGAGAGGACGACCACGCGCCCGCGCAGCGACGAAAGGCTCACCGCGTTGCCGCTCAGCCCGTCGGTGAGGGTGAAGTCCGGCGCCTCTTTTGCCTGAAGCTCCGTGCCGGAGAGCGCAGGGCGCGGTGCGCACGCGATCACGAGGACAGTGACGAAGATCACAAACAGCGTGCGGGTCATCGACCGAGCATATGCGTGAGAATCGGACGTAGTGCCGCCCATCTCCGTCGTCGCGGGATACATCCTCCTCGTGCTCATCTGGGGCTCGACGTGGGCCGCGATCCGCATCGGCGTCACCTCGGTCCCGCCGTTCATCTTCGCGTTCGAGCGCGCGGTCACCGTATCGGTCCTCCTCACGGCGCTCACGCTCGCGAACGGCCTTCGCTTCCCGCGCGATCGCACGACGATCGCTGCGGCGGCGTTCGCCGGCGTCGTCAACACAGGTACGAGCTGGGCGATCATCTTCTGGTCCGAGCAGTACGTGCCGAGCGGCCTCGTCGCGGTGTTCGGCGCGGCCGGTCCCATCTGGACCGCGTTCCTCGCGCACTTCTTCGTGCGCGGCGACCGTCTCTCCCGCCTCAAGATCATCGGTCTCGCGTGCGGCCTTGTCGGCATCGGCGTCCTCGTCGGCGCCCCCGATCCAGGCTCACGCCCTGAGGCGTTCCTCGCGACGGCACTCCTCGCGCTCATGCCGGTCACCTGGGGCTTCGGGACGATCGTGCAGGTGCGCGTATTGCGCGAAGGCTCACCGCTCCCGCTCGTCGCGATCGGCACGTGGTGCGGCTCGGTCGTCCTCCTGCCCTTCGCGCTCACGCAGGTGGGGCAGCCCGCTGCCTGGACGGCCGGCGTGATCCTCGGCTTCGTCTACCTCGTGGTGCTCGGCTCGTGTGTCGGCCTCGTGCTGCAGCTCTGGCTCACGCGACGCCTCCGCCCGACGACGATGACCCTGTCGCAGCTCCTCATCTCCGCGCAGGCAGTGACCGTCGGCGCGGTCGTGCTCGGCGAGTCCGTGACGCTGCGCATGCTCGCCGGCGCCGCGCTCGTCGCCGCCGCGATCGGCCTCAACGCCGTCGCCGGCGGCGCCGGTGCGCGCGCGGCGCAGGTGCCGGTGCCGGGCGACTGACCAAGCTGGCCATCTTCCCTTCCAACTACAGAGGCGTAGTATTCCGACCAGGGGACCTACTACCGACCAGTAGCAGTACGCCCGTCCTGGAGGTGGGCGGCATGGCCATCGAGTTCGACCTCAACCTGTTCACCAGCGACCCGCGGCTCCTCGTCCGCGGCGAGGATGCCGAGTACGAGAACGCCGCTCAGGCGCTCGGGCAGCTCGCCGATCCCAATCGCCTCAGGCTCCTTCACGCGCTCCTGCTCGGCGAGGAAACGCCGCAGCGCGCCGCGGTGTGGAGCGGCCTCCCGCAGACGCTCGCGGAGCGTGAGCTCGCGGCGATGACGCTCGCCGGACTCCTCGAACGTCACGATGAGCCGACGGGCATCAAGTACGTCCCGCGCGACGGCCACCACGTCGTCCAGCTCTACACGGCGCTCGCGCACGGGCGCGAGGGCATCGCCGACCGCCACCCACGTCTCATCACGCGCCGGCGCCTCGGCCGCACGCGCAAGGTGGGATGATCAGTCGGTGAGCGCGCCCCTCCGCCGTATCCGCCGAGCCGCCAGCGGGGACCTCCTCGGGCCGCTCGAGTCGGCGGTCATGGAACGGCTGTGGAAGCGCGGTCCGGCGACGGTGCGCGACGTCGTCGACGATCTCGGACGAAGCCGCGGTCTCGCGTACACCACGGTGATGACCGTGATGGTCCGGTTGCAGGCGAAGGGCATGCTGCGCCGTGAGCGCAACGGAAAGACGTACGTGTACCGACCCGCATTCAGCCGCGAGGAGCATCGCGCGCGTCTCAGCCGAGACCTCGCGCGTGGGCTCGTGTCGCAGTTCGGCGACGCCGCACTCGCTGCGTTCAGCGCCGAGCTCGATGACGTCGACGCCGTGCACCGCGCAGCGCTTCGTCGCGCCGCAAAGGAGAGTCGCGATGCGCGCTGATCGCGCATTCGCGCTCGTCCTCGGGCTCGCGCTCGTCTCGAGCGCGATCCTCATCGCGCTCCTGGCGGCGATCGTCCCGCACGCGTCTCACGTGCTGACCCGCGGGCCCGACGACGTCGTCGACGCCGTCACCCTCCTCTTGCTCGTGCTCGCGACGTGCGGCATCGCGCTCGGGATGGGATCGCTCTTCCGTCAGCTGCTCGCGACGCTCACGCTGCTACGCGCGCTCGTCGCGAAGCGCATCACGACGCCGGATCGCGTGCGTGCGCTCGCGCACGAGCTCGGGCTCGACGGGCGCATCGACGTCGTGGTCGACCCGCGTCCGTTCTCGTTCACGTACTGGTTCCGCCGTCCGCGCATCTGCGTGTCGACCGCGCTCGTGCGGCGCCTTGGGACAGACGAGCTGCGCGCGGTGCTCATCCACGAGCGCTATCACCTTCGTCATCGCGATCCGCTGCGGCTCGTCGTTGCGCGCTACTTCGCCGCGGGCCTCTACGTCGTCCCGGTCGTCGACGAGCTCGCGTCCTTTTACGCGCTGCAGAAAGAGATCGCCGCGGACGACGACGCGGTGAGACAGCTCGGCACGCGGCCGCTGGCGCGCGCGCTCTACAAGCTGCTGCCCGATGCGCCCGACCGTGAGCTTGGCCTGCTCATGCCGGTGACGGGGCTCTCGGTGACCGAAGCCCGCATCGAGCGTCTCGCTGAAGGACGCGATCTCCCGCTGCGCCTCACGACGATGTCGGTGGTGCTGTCCGCGGGTGCACTCGCCGGCGCGGCGGTGCTGGCGGGCATCGGTGCGGGCACGAGCGTCGCGTTCGCGAGCCTTCCGTCGGTGCTCGCGGTGCCCGCGCTGCTCTTGGGCCCGGCATCGATCCTCTTTGCGGCCGCGCTGAACGGCGGCGTGCACCAGGTCCGTCTCGTCGCGGGTCTCGTCAGCCGCTAAGTCGGTCATCCCCGCGCCAAGTTGCCGCCGCGGGCGTTAGGAAAGCTTCGCTTTACTTCCGCTGGCTAAACACGGATAGTCCGGCGTGACGGGCCCAGCGACAAAAAAACGCCGGTGGGGTCGGGAGGGACCCACCCAATGTCGTTCCGTCGTATTTTCCAGATCCTGACCATCGCATTTGCGCTCGCTTTCACCTTCACCGCGACCAGCGCAACCACGGCTCTGGCCTGCGATCCCCAGACGAGCGGCGGCTACTGCTAGCAGTCCTTTCCGGCCGCGCCGGGCGCGGCCGACCGAGAAGTACGGGCACCTGGGCCCTGATGACCCCGACCGGCATCGCACCGGTCTCGGTCAATCGCTCGGCGGTTCAGGCTCAGTTGACCCTTTACTTGCAGTTCCGTAAAGTGGCGCCGCCCCATATGGCTCAGGTTCGATCCGCGATGGTCGCTGACGTCGGAGCGCGCATCCGCTCGCTGCGGACGGCGAAGGGTCTCACGCAAGCCCAGCTCGCAGACCCGCTCTACACGAAGGCCTACATCTCGATGCTCGAGTCCGGACGCACGCGCGCGTCGATGAAGGCACTCGAGCATATCGCCGGCGTACTCGGCGTGAACCCCTCGGATCTGCTCGGCGGCGCATCCACTCCGGCGACGCCGCAGCTCGATCTCCTCGAAGCGCGACGACTCCTCGAGGTCGGCGATGGGAACGCGGCGGTCCCGCTGCTCGAGAAGCTCGAGGAGGGGCTGAACGCTTCAGATCAACTCGTGCGGCTCCGATACCTCGCCGCGGCGTACAACATGGTCGGCCAACCCAAGCAGGCATTCCCGATTATCGAACGCGCGCAGCGCATGGCCGACCTCCTTGAGAACGCCGAGGAATCGATCCGGCTCAAGGCCGTCCTCGCCGCGGCGCACGCGCGCATGTACGACTACACCGAGTCGACGCGCTTGCTTCGCGAGGTCGTCGTCGCCTGCGACGAGGGCGTCGTCAAGGACAAGACGTTCCACTTCCGCCGGCTCGTCGATCTGGCACTCGCCCTGACGAGCCAGCGCCAGGGCAAACAGGCGCTCACGATCTACGAGCGCGCCATCGAGCTCTCGGAAAGCTTTGGCGACCGCAACCTCATCGCGATCCTCTACGCCGGCATCGCGAAGGCGTACCAGAATGAAGGCGACCTCGAGGGCGCCATCCAGTACAACCTCAAGAGCCTTCAGGCGTACGAGGAGCTCGGTCTCCTCGATCAGGTCGCCTGCACCCTCGACAACGCGGCCATGCTCTATGCGGAGTACGGCAACCGCGAGCGCGCGAACGATTGCCTGAGGCGCGCCGCCGCGCTCGCGCAGCAGACGAAGCGCGATGGCACGCTCGCATCGATCCGCGCAACTGAAGCGGAGATACTCGCGAAGACCGATCCAGCGCGTGGCCTCGACGCCGCGCAGGAGGCGCTGCGCTTCGCGCGCAAGATCGGCCAGCCCGACGCAGAGGTCCGCGCGCTCGTGCTCATCGGCGAGCTTCGCATGGCGTCGAGCGCGGCCGCGGCGAAGCGCTTGTTCCAGGAAGCGAGCCAGCTCGCGGAGGAGCGCGTGCCGCATATGCTCCGCGTCATCTTCGATCGCTGGTCGCGCGCCGCCGAGGCTCGCGGCGACAGCGACGAGGCGCTGCGCCTCGCGCGACGAGCTCTGGAAACAGTTCGCTCCTAGTCAACCGCTCGTTGTCACTCGCGAGGTGGACTCGCTCCTCGCGAGTGAATCGCTCGTCGCTCGTCTTCACGTCTGGGCTGCACCTTGATACACGTCGACAATGAATCGAATGCTTACCGCGGACCTCGTCCGCGAGCGCGTGCGCGGCACGATCCTCGAGCGCATCGGCGGCACGCCGCTCATCCTGCTGCACCGTATCGCCCAAGGCGCGCGCGCGGAGCTCTGGGCGAAGCTCGAATCCGCGAACCCCGGCGGCAGCGTGAAGGACCGACCCGGGCTGTGGATGGTCATCGCCGCCGAGGAGGAGCGGCGCATCTCAGGCGCGAGCGTCGTGCTCGACGCGACGAGCGGGAACACAGGTGTCGCGCTCGCGCTCGTGTGCGCGGTGCGCGCTCATCGACTGCTGCTCGCGATGCCCGACCTCGTCTCCGTCGAGCGCAAGCGCATCGCTCGCGCGTTCGGTGCGGAGCTCGTCCTCACCGATCCGCTCGAGGGCACCGACGGCGCGATCCGGGAGGCGCGGCGTCTTGCGGAGCGAGACCGGCGCTACGTGTACGTCGACCAGTACTCGAACCCCGCCAATCCGCTCGCGCACGAGCTCACGACGGGACCCGAGATCTGGCAGCAGACGGACGGGCACGTCACGCACGTCGTCGCCGGCGTGGGCACGTCGGGCACCGTCGTCGGGATCTCGAAGGCGCTGCGCAAAAGAGGCGTGCGCATCATCGCGGTGCAGCCCGATGACGCGCTGCACGGCATCGAGGGCTGGAAGCACATGCCCTCGGCGCTGCGCCCGGCGATCTGGGA
>Ga0209058_1003199_pt1 | contig 13305 bp, 11 predicted proteins | sample GraSoiAngelo_147_FD_185904 | JGI IMG/M metagenome (GOLD analysis project Ga0209058, IMG submission 185904) | Grasslands soil microbial communities from the Angelo Coastal Reserve, California, USA - 14_1009_05_40cm (SPAdes) (version 2) | ecosystem: Environmental > Terrestrial > Soil > Grasslands ... | reverse complement strand
AGATCTTGTTCTGGCGCTTGAGCTGGATCTCCTTGTCGTCGATCCGGCGCGACAGGAGCATGGTTCGGTAGATCGCGATCAAATCCTCGCGGGCCAGCCCGAGGTTCTTGAGTTCCTGCGGGTCGAGCTCGCCCTTGACCCGGCTCGGCTCGGCTGTCTTGGCGCGCATTCGGGGGGTACCCTCCTCAAAAGCCCCTGCCTGGCTATGATACCCGCCGGGCGCCCGCGGCGCGAGCCGGACGGGTGACCAGGGTCCCGGGCGTCCCGGGCTCGGCGTAGACGCCACGCACCGCGTCTTCGGGCTCGGGCATGAGGCTCCTGCGACTCGCGAGCGCCTCTGCTTCGGCCGCCTCGACCTCGGCGATGACCCTCGCCTCGGTCTCCTCCAGGATGCGGGCGTTGACCGCGCGGCGGCCACCGGCCGCGCGCTTCCTGCCATCCAGGGCGGGGGCGTCCTCTTTAAGATAGGCCTCATACGTGCCGATGGGATCCCGGAGCCCCCAATAACGGAATTGTTCGTTGGTGAACAGGGCCCGGGCCTCGGCCTCGTCGTGAGTGGCGTGCCCTCCCATCCGGAACGTTCGGGCGGTCAGGAGGAAGGGTCCCTTCCCCTTGCGGCAGCGCTCCGCAAGGAGACTCGTCGCCGCGTACACGTCCAGAACATTGTTCCCCTCGCAGGAGGCTCCGTCCATGCCATAGACATGCCGCAGCTCGTCCATCGGGCCGCGGCTGTGCTTCTCGACGGCGGTGCCGAGCGCCACCTGGTTGTTCTGCACGACGAAAATCACCGGCACGCCGAGGACGGCGGCGAAGTTGATCCCCTCGTGGAAGGCGGAGGTCCGGCTGGCGCCGTCACCGAGCCAGGTCAGCCCGACGCGCTTTTCCCGGCGCTGCTTGAAGGCGAGGCCGATCCCCGTGAAGACCGGGACGAAGCTGCCCATCAGGCTGGTCGGGGGGAGAACACCCAGCGAAGGGTCGCCGGTGTGCAGGTCGCGGCCGCGCGTGATCTGGTCGGCGGTGCCGAGGTACGCCTTCAGCATCTGCGCCACCGGCATCCCCATCTCGCAACAGGCTCCCGCGTTTCGGATCATCGGTCCGACGATGTCGCCCTTCCTGAGGGCGTGCGCGGCGCCGACCGTGACCGCCTCTTCGCCCGTGCCGAGCCAGGCCTTCGAGAGGATTCCCTGCCGCACCCAGCGCTTGAGGCTGATGTCGTGCAGCCGGAAGCGCAGCATTCCCTCGTAGAGACGCACCAGGGCCTCCCTGTCGAGCTTCTCGATGAGGCGGGCGCGCCGCGGGTCGCGCCTCAGGGTCTCGCGGTACTCCGCCATGACCTCCGGGTCCGGCTTGAAGGCGACGTACTCGGGAGGATCGTAGGCCGCGTAGCGCTTCATCGGCGCATGAGCTCCTTCATTTCGCGCACGGCCCTCTCCATGCCGACGAGAGAGGCGCGCGCCACGATCGAGTGGCCGATGTTGAGCTCCTCGATCTCGGGGATCTCGACGACGCGGCGGACGTTGCGATAGTTCAGGCCGTGGCCGGCGAGGACCTTGAGACCCAGCCTGGCGGCGGCGCGGGCGCACTGCGACACCTTGCCGGCCTCGGCGGCCGCCTGCTCGGGTTTCATCGCCTCGGAGTATTTGGCGGTGTTGATCTCGATCAGCCCAATCTCGAGCTTGGCGATCGCCTTGATCTGGTCGAAGTCGGGATCGACGAAGACCGACACCACGACACCCGCCGCCCTGAGGTCCTGCGCCGTTTTGCGCACCAGGTTGTGGTTCAGAAGGACGTCGAGCCCTCCCTCCGTCGTGATCTCCTCGCGGCGCTCCGGCACGAGCGTCACCGTGTCCGGCTTGTGGGTCGCCGCGACGGTGACCATCTGCGGCGTCGCCGCCGCTTCCAGGTTCAGGCGCGTGCCGATGGTACGGCGCAGCAGGTCCACGTCCCTGTCCTGGATGTGACGGCGGTCGCCGCGCAGGTGCACGGTGATGCCGTCGGCGCCCGCCAGCTCCGCCAGGACCGCGGCCGCGACCGGGTCCGGCTCGCGCCCACGGCGCGCTTCGCGGATCGTGGCGACGTGATCGACGTTGACTCCGAGTCTCACCGGCTCCATCGGGTCTCCTTGGTCACGGTTCCTGTCCGATCTCGTCCTGGATGATCGCTTTCAAGCGCGCGGCCGTCTGCTCGACCGCCTGCGGCGACTCGCCCTCTACCATGATGCGCGCCTTCGGCTCGGTGCCGGAGTAGCGGACGAGAAGCCGGCCGCCGTCGCCGAGCTTCCGCTCTTCGTCCCTTATCGCCGGGCCGATGCGCGGGTGCGAGTCCAGGGGGGGCCGGGCGCGGACCGGCACGTTGACCAGCACTTGAGGACAGGGCCTTACGCTCGCCGCCCACTCGGAGAGGTCGATCCCTCCGCGGCGCAGCAGGTCGAGGACAAGAAGTCCGGTCAGGAGACCATCTCCCGTGGTCGCCCTCTCCAGGAAGATGATGTGGCCCGACTGCTCCCCCCCCAGAACGTAGCCGCCGCGCTGCATCTCCTCCAGGACGTATTTGTCGCCGACCGGGGCGCGCAGGAGGCGGATCCCCTCGTCCCGCAGCGCCCGATCGAGCCACAGGTTGGACATGACGGTGCCGACGACCGCGTTGCCGCGCAGGCGTCCCGCCGCCTTGAGGTCCCTGGCCGCCAGGTACAGGACGTAGTCACCGTCCAGGAGGCGCCCGGTCGAGTCCACGAGAAGACAGCGATCGGCGTCGCCGTCGAACGCCAGACCGGCGCGCACCTTCTGCCTCCGGACCTCGGCCGCCAGCCGCTCCGGGTAGAGGGCGCCGCAGTCTTCATTGATGTTGCGGCCGTCGGGCTGATCGTGAATTGCGGTCACCGTAGCCCCGGCGCGCCGGAAGAGCTCGGGGGCCAGTGAGCAGGCGGCGCCATTGGCGCAGTCGATGACGATGCTGGTCCCCCGGAGCGAGGCGTCCGGTCCGACCGCGCTCAAGAGCCACGCCAGGTAGCGCTCGGCCAGCTGGGCCTCGTCCAGAGCCGGCGGGCCGGGCAAAGCGTGGTCTAAGCACCCGGCGGGCGCCGTGGCCTGTCGGGCAGGGGATGCCCCGCCCGGGTCATGCGCCCCCGGCCCGTCGAGGACGCTGCGCTCGATGGTGGCCTCCGTCTCGTCGGAGAGCTTCTCGCCCGTGTGCGAAAAGATTTTGATCCCGTTGTCGCGGTAAGGGTTGTGCGAGGCCGAGACGACCAGGCCCGCGTCGTAACCGACCAGGCGCGTGACGCAGGCGATCGCCGGGGTGGTGAGAACACCGCCCAGGTCGACGCGGCCGCCGGCCTCGACGACACCGCGCGCCAGGGACGCCTCGATGGCGGGGCCCGATTCGCGTGTATCACGGCCGACGACGACGCGCGGCGGGCCGCCTCTCGTGGCACGTAGCGATTCGGCAAGCGCCCGGCCGATGCGCACGACCGTCGCTTCGTCCAGGGGGAACATCCCGGCGACTCCGCGGATGCCGTCGGTCCCGAACAGGCGCTTCATCGCAAGACCCTCATCTTCGCCCGGTGTCGATCCGCCGCGGCGTCCGCCGGGCCGCCGCCCGGGATCGCGCGTCTCCTGTAGGCGACCCGGTGCCGCGTTCCGAGGCGCCCCCGGCGGGGCCGATCGACACGGAGACCCGCACCGGCCCCTGCGGCGCCACGACGTGCACCCGGCTCCAGGATGGAGCGTCGGGGATCGGCGTGGCCTCGACCTCGTAGTCGACGGTCTCGCCGTCCAGGAGGATCGTGCCGGTCAGAGCCCGGATGACCTGCGTCACCTCGTTCGCCGGTCCCTCGATCGTCACCATGGGCGGGTCGATGACGTGCCGGATCTTCGTGTAACCCCGAGGGGGAGCTCCGACGAACTCCGCCACCACCGGCACCTCGCGCTTGATCTTGCGTTCGATCCGCACCTTGATGAGGTCGGGGTTGACCTGATCGACCCGGGCGCCACCCGGGACACCGATCATCCCGGGAGTGAGCGTGATGTACTGCTCTCCCAGTGGCGCCTTCGACAGATCGATGCGGGCCGACAGGCGGTCCTCGGTGATCGTCCGCAGGACCGGCTCGGGGGCGCGCAGGCGCACGGCGACGGTGTCGATCACCTGCCCCGACAGGTCGTAGGAGGAGGGCAGATTCGTGTACTCGAGCGGCACGGCATAGTCTCTCACCCGCTCCTCCTCGCCGCGCACGACGTACCAGCAGACGACCGCCAGAATCAGCGAGAAGAGCTTCAAGTAAAGGTTCTGTCTCAGGCTGAACCGCATGACGCGAAGATGTCCCTGGACGCGAACACACTCCTAGGCCGCGTGCGTCCTCTCCGCGGCCGTGTGGGCGTCGCGCCGGGACGAACGCCCTCCGAGGTGGGTACGCAGGAACGATTTCAGCGAGACGGCGTCGAGCGGACCCAAGAGCCGCCCCTCGACCGCCCCGGAGATGGTGCCGCGCTCCTCCGAGATCACGATCACCACGCTGTCGTATTCTTCGGTCAAGCCAATCGCCGCCCGGTGCCGCGACCCGTACTCCCGCGACAGCCGCGGATCGGTGGTCACCGGCAGGAAACAGGAGGCAGCCTTCACGCGCCCCTCGCCGATGATCACCGCACCGTCGTGCATGGGCGATCCGGGAGTGAAGATGTTCATCAGCAGGTCGTAGGAGATGGCGGCGTCGATCTGGATGCCGGATTCGATCTGATCGGGGAGCGCCTGCTCCCTCTCGATCACGATGAGCGCACCGGTCGGCCGGGCCGCGAGCGACGTGGCGGCGTGCACGATGTCGTCCAGCATCTTCTCGGTCATCTCGTGATAGCCCAGGCGCAGGAGCGACGTCCGCCCGAGCCTGGCCAGGGCCCGCCGGATGGTCGTCTGGAACAGAATGATGATGGCAAAGGGAGAGTAGAAGAGCACCTGCCCGAGCACCCGGTGGAACGTGCGCAGATACAGGGGGCGCTCCGGGGCGGTGATCCCGTAGGCAACGACCACGAGAAGGACGCCGAGGAGCGTCTGCAGCGCCCGCGTGCCCTTCAGCAGCAGACCGATCTGGTAGATCAGCACGGTCATCAGAAGAATGTCGAGAAGATCGCGCCAGTCGAAGCTGTAGGACGCGATCTGCGAGAGCAGCGATTCAATCATGGTTTCTGAGGACGGCATCGCACAGGGAGGCAACGCGTACCGCCTCCCGGACGTCATGCACCCGAATAATATCAGCGCCCCCCGCGATGGCCAATGCCTCCGCGGCGAGGCTCGCCTCCAGACGGTCGGCGGGCGGCAGGGGGTGTCCCTCCTTGAGGAACGACTTGCGCGACGCGCCAACCAGGATCGGCCGCCCCAGCGAGACAAGCACTTCCAGATTTCGAAGGATCGCCAGGTTGTCCCGGCGGCGCTTGCCGAACCCGATGCCGGGATCGATGACGATCTTATCCTCACGCACGCCGGCACGAACGGCCTTTTCCATCTGCGCGCGCAGGAAGGCGGCGATCTCGGGCATCAGATGTGTGTAACGCGGGTGCTTTTGCATGGTCCCGGGCGTGCCGCGGATGTGCTGCAGAACCATCGGCAGCCCGCTCTCCGCCACGGCCGCCGCCATGGCCGGGTCGTGCGTCAGGCCGGAAGTGTCGTTGATCAGGTCGGCACCCGCGGCGGCGGCGCGCCGGGCAACCTCCGCCTTGCGCGTGTCGACCGACAGGAACGGCCGCCGGTCGGGAAGGGCCCGGACGGCCTCGACCACCGCCTCGAGGACCGGCATGACCCGCCGCAACTCCTCTTTGAGGGATACCGGCTTCGACCCGGGGCGGGTTGACTCGCCGCCGATGTCGATCAGGTCGGCCCCCTGTCGCGCCATTTGCACCGCCCGGTCGACGGCCCGGGACGGATCGAGGTACTGACCCCCGTCGGAGAACGAGTCGGGGGTGACGTTCAGGATGCCCATGATGAGGGTGCGCTGCCCGAGGGGCAGCCGGCCGCGGGCCAGGGCCAGGACGCGCGGCCAGGTGGAGGCCCGCATCAGGACGTCGCGCATCTCGAGCGCCGCCGCGCGAGTCGCCTCGCGCCGGGAGGCCTTCTCGAGGAAAGCGTGATAGTGAACGCCGTCGCCCTGCAGAATGACGACCGTCCTCCCGCCACGCCGCATGCCCGCGGCCTGGGCGCACCCTCCCGCGCCGCCCATGATCTCGACCAGGGCGCGGGCCGTCTTGGGGGGGACCCCCTCAAGCCGCACGGCGCGCACGGCGCCGTCGGTCCGGCGCGCGGGGATACCGAGGCGCCGGCGTTCGTCGGCACGGACGGGGAAGGAATCGGAGGAGACGATCAGTGCGTTGAAGGGCATACACGCGCGCGCTGGACGGGTGCCCGGCCGGAGAATATGAAGGTTCGCGGCGGAGTTCGTGCGGAGGCGGGGGACCCGGCGGGAAGCCAGGCCGCGTGCCGGGCGGCGAGGCAACCCCTCACGAAGGCTGCTTGATCGGATCGGGTGCTATCGCCGGGCCGCGCCGCTCGCCGGCCGACTCGGCGGTCGGGCGCGCCACCTGCGGGGCCGCCTCGGGCCGCTTCTTCGGGCGCTTGCGGGCGGCCAGGGTCGAGACGTCGTCGCCCTTCACCAGGGCGGCCACCTCTTCGCCGTCGAGGACCTCGTACTCCAGGAGCGCCTCCGCCACGCGCACCAGGGCGTCGCGGTTCTTCTCCACGACCTGCTTTGCCCGGTCGTAGGCGTCGAGGCAGATTCTCTTGACCTCCTGGTCGATCAGGACAGCCGTCGCTTCGCTGTAATCCTGGTGCTGGGCGATTTCGCGGCCCAGAAAGATCTGCTCCTCCTTCTTTCCGAACGTGAGCGGCCCGAGGGCGTCGCTCATGCCCCACTCGCACACCATCTTGCGGGCCATATCGGTCGCCTTCTCCAGGTCGTCTCCGGCGCCGGTGGTCAAGACACTCATGAACATCTGCTCCGAGACGCGCCCGCCCATCATCACCGACAGGGTGCTCTCCAGGTAGTCACGCGTGTAGTTGTGCCGGTCGTCGAGCGGAAGCTGCTGGGTCACGCCCAGCGCCATTCCGCGCGGGATGATGGTGACCTTGTGGATCGGGTCGGCGTGCGGCATGAAGGTGGCGACCAGGGCGTGCCCCGCCTCGTGGTAGGCCGTCAGCCGCTTCTCCTTCTCGGAGATGATGAGCGAGCGCCGCTCGCTGCCCATGAGGACCTTGTCCTTGGCGGTCTCGAAGTCCTCCATGAGGACGACTTTCTTGTTGTAGCGCGCGGCGTTGAGAGCCGCCTCGTTCACCAGGTTGGCCAGGTCGGCCCCCGAGAATCCCGGGGTGGCGCGCGCCAGCACGACGAGGTCCACGTCGTCGGAGAGCGGGATCTTGCGGGTGTGGACCTTGAAGATCTCCTCGCGCCCCTTCACGTCCGGTCGCGGCACCACCACGCGCCGGTCGAAGCGGCCGGGACGGAGCAGCGCCGGGTCGAGGACGTCAGGCCGGTTCGTCGCGGCGATCAGGATGACGCCGTCGTTCGACTCGAACCCGTCCATCTCGACCAGGAGCTGGTTCAGGGTCTGCTCGCGCTCGTCGTGGCCGCCGCCCAGCCCCGCCCCGCGGTGCCGGCCGACGGCGTCGATCTCGTCGATGAAGATGATGCAGGGGGCGTTCTTCTTCCCCTGTTCGAACAGGTCCCGCACTCGGGAGGCGCCGACGCCGACGAACATCTCCACGAAGTCGGAGCCGGAGATCGAGAAGAACGGCACGTTCGCCTCGCCCGAGATCGCCCGCGCCAGGAGCGTCTTGCCGGTTCCCGGCGGGCCCATCAGGAGCACCCCCTTGGGGATCTTTCCGCCCAGCTTCTGGAATTTCTGCGGCTCCTTCAGAAACTCGATGATCTCCTCCAGCTCCTCCTTGGCCTCTTCCACCCCCGCCACGTCTTTGAAGGTGACTTTCTTGGCCTGGCTACTGGAGAGGCGGGCCTTGGACTTGCCGAAGGACAGCGCCTTGTTCCCACCGCTCTGCATCTGCCGCATGAAGAATATCCAGATGCCGATGAGGACGAGCATCGGCAGCCAGGACAGGATGGTGACGAGGTAGGTCGACTCCTTCGGCTTGCGCGCCTCGATGCTGATGCCGGCCTTTCTCAGGTCTTTGACCAGATCGTTATAGTCCGGGGCGTAGGTGGTGAACCGCTTCGGCTGGCCGTCCGGCCCCAGCTGCTTGTACTCGCCCGTGATCTCGCTGCCGGTGATGGTGACCTTGCCGACTTGACCCTGGTCGACGTCCTCCATGAACTGGCTGAAGGAGATCTCGACCTGGTCCGGGCGGTTGGCGCTCAGAAACTTATAGAAGAAGAGGACCGCGAGGATAATGAGCGTCCAGAAAGCGATGTTCTTGAGAAGCGTGTTCAACGGATTGGACTCCTTTGCGTAGGCCTAAATATAGACCGAAACGGTCCGTCTTTCAATGACGGCCTCCGGCCCATCCCGCCGTCACTTATTCGACGTAGGTCAGGAACGGCAGGTTCCGGTACTTTCCCTGGTAATCGAGGCCGTACCCGACGACCCACTTGTCGGGGACCTGGAACCCGACGTAATCCGGCTTGATGTCGACCTTGCGGCGGTGCGGCTTGTCCAAGAGGGTGCAGACCCTGAGCGACCGGGGTTGGTAGAGCTGGATCTGCTCGCACAGGTAGGCCAGCGTGACGCCCGTGTCGAGAATGTCTTCCACGATGAGCAGGTGGGTCCCCTCGATGCGGAATGAAGAGGAAAAGCGCAGAGAGGTGGAGAAGACGATCTCGGTCAGGGAGTCGGACCGGCGGGAGGCCACGCTCTCCACGAAGCCGATTTCCATTGGCAGGCGGATGTGCCGGGTCAGGTCGGCCAGGAAAATGAATGCCCCCTTCAGGACCCCCAGCACGGAGATCTCCTGGCCGGCGTACTCGCGGGTGATCTCCTTGCCGAGGGCCTTGAGCCGCTCGGCGATCTCGGTCTCGGAGCGAAGGACTTCGCTCGACAGCTTCATCGTGGCGGGGCCTTCTCCAGGACCAGGATCCGCCTGGTCGCGTCCGTGACCTTGAAGCGATCGTCGATCTCGTGGTCCACCACCCAGGCGATGCGGTCGCCCGACAGGACCAGGGGAATCCGGCCGCGGTCGTCGACCGGCACCTTCCGGTCGATCAGGAACGATTTCACCTTGCGGGTGCCGGGGGCCCCGAGGGGCACGAAGCGGTCACCCGGACGCCGCGGGCGAATCAGGAGCGGCCCCGGCAAAAGGTCGGCGTCGAGGAAGGCGCGCTCCCTCCCCCCGGTCCGGAGATCGACCGACAGATCCTCGCGCGGCACCACCGTGGCCCGCAGGCGCAGGCCGAAGCCTGGCAGGGCCACCTCGCCGGGGACCGGGCACAGCGCCTCGCGCGGCGATCTCGCCTCGGTCCCGGCGTCCGTTTCCGGACCCGCGGCTCCGGCCTGACGGGCGATGCAGAGCTGACCCTCCCGGACGTCCACCGCCGTGCCGTCGGGGAGCGACACGCGGCCGCGGCGGCGGGGTCCGTCGAGTAGGCTCAGCGACTGCTCCACGTGCTGAAGCGCGATGCGGCGCAGGTCGCCCCGCACTTCCGCCAGGGCCAGCCTCAGGATGCGGCGGCGCACGGGCACCGGCAGGTCCTGAAGCTCCCGCGCCCGCAGCACGACGCTGTCGCCGCGGCGGGAGACGATCTGCCGGTACTTCGCCTCCGCCAGGTCCCCGAGATAGTTGTCTTCGTCGCGAAGCAGGTCGGCGGCGTGCGCCAGGGCCTCGACGATGTTGGGGTTGAACTCGCGCTCCAGAAGAGGCAGGAGCTTCCGGCGGACCCGGTTGCGCGTCAAGGTCAGGTCCCGGTTGGTCGCATCGACCCTGTAGGACACGTGCTTCTCCTTGAGATAGGCCAGGAGGTCACCGCGTCTCGTGTCGATGAGCGGACGAATGATAAATCCGTCAACCACCGGGTAAGTGCCGGCCAGTCCGCGCGCGCCCGAGCCGCGCAAAAGACGCAGCAGGAAGCTCTCCGCCTGATCGTCGCGCGTATGCCCGAGGGCCACCTTGTGCGCCCCGATCTCGCGCGCCGTCTCGACGAGGAACCGGTGGCGCAGCTCGCGCGCCCGTGCTTCGCGCGACGACTGTCGTCCCTCCCCCGCCTGCCAGACGCGCGGCCCGAGGTGCCCGACGGTGACGGGCAGGCGCAGGTGCACCGCCGTCCTCCTCACGAATTCGGCGTCCCGTGCCGAGGCCCGGCCGCGCCAGCCGTGGTCCAGGTGCGCCACATGGAGGTCGAGCTTCATCTCGGGCGCCAGCCGGTGCAGGAGCGCCAGGAGAGCGGTCGAATCGGGTCCGCCCGACACCGCGACCAGCACCCGGTCCTGCGGTCGGAGCATTTCGTAGCGGGCGATCGTCCGCCGCACCTGTCGCTCGACGGTCGAGATGACGTGCGTCATCGTTCGGCTTGGTGCTGAGGCATCTGGTAGCGGTGCAGGGATTCGAACCCCGGACTCCGCGGATATGAGCCGCGTGCTCTAACCATCTGAGCTACACCGCCTTGCGTCGTGAGCGCTGATTCTATGGGACGTTTCCGGGAGGTGTCAAGGTAAGAGCACCCGGGGCCATCCTCAGTCTGGGGTGGCGGGTCGCAACGCGGCGCGCCTCATATTCGCTCGCGCGGGCTTCCGGGTAGTCATCTCGTCCGCATGGCGCGGCTCAAAATCGCCGCACCGCGTTGCGGCCCGCCACTCAGCCTGGGTCGGCCCCAGGGGAGCCTCATTTCGATGCCGGCGCGAGCCGCCCCGCGAGTGGCCCCGACTGATCGAGACCGGCCCTCAGTGGGTCGAACCGTCGGGGTAGTCGCGACGAGGCGCCGGCCGCCGCGTTCGCCGGGCCTTCTGAGACCTTGCGCTGGGGACCCGGCGCGCGCAATCCAGCGCGACGGGCGGCGCAAGGCGAAGAGAGGGGAGGCTTGCGCAGCAAGCCGGACCCGTGCCCGGCGGGCGCAGGGGCCGGCGCCTCGTCCCGGCGATGGCTGACGGGCGGCCCGCGCAGGCCGGGCTCCTGGATTATTCTTCGAGGCGTGACCTATAATTCGCCCGGCTTCGAAGGGGAGCGCGCGTGGAACAATGCAAAGAGTGCGCTGTCGGCGAAGACCAAGCCTACCTCTACAAATGCCCGATCTGTCACAAGATGATCTGCGAGGAGCACAAGCATGTCCGCAGCGGCCGGGTGTTCTGCTCGTCGTTCTGCGCCGCCTACTTCTTCCACGAAGGGGACGAGGATGATTGAGGGGGCCTGCTGATGGGCTTCCCTGTCCACCGCCCGCGGCGGCTGCGGCGCTCGGAGCTGATCCGTGCGCTCGTCCGCGAGACCGATCTGTCTCCCGGCGACCTCATCATTCCCCTGTTCGTCTGTCCCGGCAAACGGGTGCGGCGGGAAATTCCGTCGATGCCGGGTCAGTACAACCTGTCCGTGGACGAGGCGGTGGCCGAGGCGCAGGAGGCCCGCTCGCTCGGAGTGCCGGCCGTCCTCCTGTTCGGCATTCCCGAGGCAAAGGACGCCAGGGCCTCGGGGGCGTATGACGCGCACGGCACGGTCCAGGAGGCGGCGTCGGCGATCAAGAAGGAAGTGCACAACATCCTGGTGATCACCGACGTCTGCCTGTGCGAATACACCGACCACGGACACTGCGGTGTGGTGCAGGAGGAGGAGATTCTCAACGACCCTACGCTCGATCTCCTGGCGAAAACGGCCGTGTCTCAGGCGCGGGCCGGGGCCGACATCGTGGCACCCTCCGACATGATGGACGGGCGCGTGGCGGCGATCCGCAAAGCACTCGATGCCGCGGGGCTCGATCAGGTGCCGATCCTGTCGTACGCCGCGAAATACGCCTCGGGCTTCTACGGTCCGTTCCGCGAGGCGGCGCAGTCGACCCCGAAGTTCGGCGACCGCCGCAGCCACCAGATGGACCCGGCCAACGCGCGCGAGGCGCTTAGGGAAGCGCAGCTCGACATCGAGGAGGGCGCCGACATCGTGATGGTCAAGCCGGCGCTTCCGTACCTCGACGTCATCTATCGCGTGCGGCAGGCGGTCAACGTGCCGGTGGCCGCTTTCCACGTCTCGGGCGAATACGCCATGGTGGCGGCCGCCGCGAACAATGGCTGGATTGATCGCGAGCGCGTCGTGATGGAGTCGCTCCACGCCATCCGCCGCGCCGGCGCCGATCTGATCGTCACCTATTTCGCGAAGGAGGCGGCGCGCCTGCTCAAGAGGTGACCCGCCGCTCCGGCGCGTCCATCCTCATTCTCGGGCCACGTCGAGCCATGGGCACCCTGTCGCGCAGTCTTTTCGACAAGGCCCGCCAGGTCATCCCCGGCGGGGTCAACTCACCCGTGCGCGCCTTCAAAGCGGTCGGCGGCGACCCCCTGTTCTTCGCGCGCGGCACCGGTGCTTTGCTGATCGACGTGGACGGCAACGAGTACGTCGATTACGTGTGCTCGTGGGGCCCGCTGATCCTGGGCCACGCGCACCCGGACATCGTGCGCGAGGTGCAGGAGGCGGCGAAGAACGGCACGTCGTTCGGCGCTCCCAACCCGCACGAGGTCGAGCTGGCGCGGCTGGTGGTGGAGTCTGTCCCCTGTATCGAGAAGGTGCGCATGGTCAACTCGGGGACCGAGGCGACGCTGTCGGTGCTGCGCCTGGCGCGGGCCTTTACCAGGCGCGATCTGATCGTGAAGATGGATGGCTGCTACCACGGCCATGTGGACGGGCTCCTGGTGAAGGCGGGTTCCGGGATGGCGACGCTCGGCATCCCCGGAACGCCGGGGGTGCCGGCGCGGGTGGCCGAGCAGACGCTCGTCGTCCCCTACAACGACCTGGACGCCCTGGCGTCGCTTGTGAAGAGCCGGGGGCGGGACATCGCCTGCGTCATCGTCGAGCCGGTGGCTGCCAACATGGGGGTGGTGCCGCCTCGCCCCGGCTATCTCGAAGGACTGCGCGACATCACGGCGAAGAACGGCATCCTTCTGATCTTCGACGAGGTGATCACCGGGTTCCGCGTCGCCCTCGGCGGTGCACAGGAGCTGTATCGCATCGCGCCCGACCTGACCACGCTCGGGAAGATCCTCGGGGGCGGGCTGCCGATCGGGGCGTATGGCGGACGGGAGGAGATCATGGATCGCGTCGCTCCGGAGGGAGACATGTACCAGGCCGGGACGCTGGCCGGGAACCCGCTGGCAATGCGGGCCGGCATCGCGATGCTCAAGAACCTGCGTGCGCCCG
>Ga0209058_1003198_pt1 | contig 13307 bp, 10 predicted proteins | sample GraSoiAngelo_147_FD_185904 | JGI IMG/M metagenome (GOLD analysis project Ga0209058, IMG submission 185904) | Grasslands soil microbial communities from the Angelo Coastal Reserve, California, USA - 14_1009_05_40cm (SPAdes) (version 2) | ecosystem: Environmental > Terrestrial > Soil > Grasslands ... | reverse complement strand
CTGCGCCTGAAAATCCGATAGCGAGCTCAGGTTGATAGGAGGCGAGGGATAGTTTTTCTCATCCCGCTGGCGGTCGGTGCGATCTATAAAAAGTACCCATCCTTTCGCAAAAGCCGCGAAAAGGATGGGGCACACGCCGGGCCTCAGAGGCTAAAGCCGGTCAGTCTGTCTGCCTGAACCGCAGCGCTGAAGCGCTGCGCCACCCAAATTCGGCTGCGCCAACCCATCAATCCAAAACCGGGATTGATGGGGACCCCGGATGCTCCGCCACCCAAGTTCATTCAGCTGCGGCGACACCCTTTCGCAAAGAGGCGCGAAAAGGATGCACCCGCAGGCTGTCTCGGCTTCGCTTGCGCGGGAATGCATGGATCCTTCGTTGGGAGTCCTTCGCGCGGCGAAGGACTCCGCTGCCTCAGGATGACAATGGGGAAAGGAAGGGTATTGGGCAGGTGAGGGCACCTGCCCCTACGTGGCTTGGAAAAAGTTCCCACTGTTTTGCAAAAAGCAGATTCCTCACCGCTAAAGCGGATTCGGAATGACAAGTTTATGACAGCAGATTCCTCGTCGCGGCGCTCCTCGGAATGACACGTCTATGACAAGATTGGAAGGGCCACTCATCCACCCCGCCAGCCGTCCTGTTCTGTATCCTGTATTCGCCTTTAAGTCATTTGTACACAATGGATTACGAAAGCAGCGATTGCCAGCGCAGGGGCATCAAAAACGTTAGATATAACCAAAGCCTACGCTGGTAAACCAGCAAGAGAGAAAGGGGGAACTATGCGAGCGTTTTGGAAGATACTTACGTCCTTGGTGCTAGGGGGATTGCTTGTAAGCTCGATGGCAGTTGCGCAAAAGTCGACACCGGCGCCAGCCCCAAAACCCGCGCCAATGGCACAACAGCCAGTACAGCAGCGCGTGGTGGTGGTTGAGCCAATTCGAGTTTTCGACCCATTTTTCGCCTACCCGTATCCGTACGCGTATGAGCCCGACTACATGGCCGCGAATTTTGGATACGTCAAGATCAAGACGGATCGCAAGGATGCCTCGGTCTACATCGATGGCGGCTTTGCAGATAAGGTCGAGAAGGCCAAGAAATTCGCGCTTCGACCCGGTAACCACGATATCGAGTTGCGCGATTCTGATGGTCGTACGTTGTATCGAGAGAAGGTAGCGGTAACTATTGGTAAAACTACCGAACTTCGCGCTGGCTAGAATGCCAACGAACTTTGTGGTGAAAGTTTGATAGACGGCGTACCAATGGGCAATTCCCGAGCCCCGGCTGACCACCGGGGCTTTTGACTTTCTGAACAGGATCGTTCACTCAGTTGGAGACAGCAGATTCCTCGTCGCCCAGCTTCTCGGAATGACAAACATGTGAATGAGCCGGCGTCGTCGCTCCATTGAAGCCGGCCTTAGCCTGTGACAAAATCAGGCGGCAAGAACAATTAGGAGAACCACCATGGCAATCGCGCTTCCCGACACCGTCACGCGTTTACTCGACGGCCGCAACTTCGCCCACCTGGCTACCATCATGAGTGACGGCTCTCCCCACTGCGCGCCGGTGTGGGTGGGACGCGAAGGCGACCGCATCATCATCTGCACCGATGAGGATTCGGTCAAAGGCAGGAACACGCGGCGCGATCCGCGGGTGGCCGTCTCCATCGTTGATATGGACGATCCCTATAGCGAGGCGCAGCTTCGCGGGCGGGTAACGGAGCGGCGGCGCGACTCCGATTTCAAATACATTGACGCGGTCTCGCGCAAGTACGTCGGCCAAGCTTGGCCGTACCGTGAGGAGGTGCCGGTTGCCTTGGTGATCGAGATTGACAAGGTTCACTACTCGAAACAGCCATTCGAGCACACACCCGCTCCAGCGGTGAGGAAACCAGCTTAGCCGACGCCCGACGAATCTCTTCCCCACCCCATCACGCCAAAAACCGGTCGCCGAGGAGAGCCGCAGACATGGTGGTTCTCCTCTTGTTCCCTCCACGGATAAGCTAACCCGGAACTGTGGGCGCACTGACACGGCGTCCTCGATCACCCACGAAATCGCGCCCTGCTAATCACTCTAAGTCGTCACCTGTCAGCAACATAGGCTTTGGTTTGCCATCTGCCTCTTGGTATTCGCGTAAGGCAACGAGGCAGAGCGATGAAAGTCCAGAACGAAATCCGAACCGCGATCCTCCTGCTGACCGCACTGTTTGCCTCAACCGCAGCGGCGCAGGACTTCAGGACGGCTCGGGTCGCCAGGCAAGTGCTGGTCAGCATTCCCGACCGCAAGCTGGCGGTGCTCGAAGGCGGAAAAGTCATCCGTACGTTCCCGGTAGCAGTCGGCGCAACAGTTAGCTCCAGTCCGAGCGGAGAATTCAAGGTCGTCAATCGCATCGCCAACCCCACTTACTACCATCCCGGCGTCGTGATTCCCGCTGGCGTCGGTAACCCGATCGGGACGCGCTGGCTGGGACTGAATCGCAAGGGCTACGGAATTCACGGCACCAACGAGCCGGGATCCATCGGCAAGGCCGCCTCACACGGATGCATTCGCTTGCGCAATCGCGACATGGAACAGCTCTTTCGCATGGTCAGCGTAGGTGACACCGTTCTAATTCGCGCCGATCACGATGAACAAGTTGCAGAGATTTTCGGGGGAGCACCAGTAACCCAGGAACTTGCCCAAGCACAACCCGCAGCTGCAACGCCGGCAGGCGAAGGGCAGTAAAGAACAAAGAAAGTGGACCGGAGGACTTTATGCAACTCGCAATCACGGCCATCGCAATCATCGCCGGAATGGCCTTCTCTCTCGCTGTCGCACTGCTGGTCGAAGAATTGATCTTCGGCAAAGTCTTCCGCCTGATCTTTGCCCGTCAGGCGGTCGCGGTCAAATCCGGGCCCGTGCGCTGAGGCGCTAAAAAGGAGAACCTATGCTGTTCCTGAAATATTTGCTCACGTCGGGCGGCATTGCGATGATGGTGATCGCTGCCGGAATTCTCGTTTACGACTTCTACCTTGAGATTAGACATCGTCAGACGCAAGCGATGCCCGAAGCCGCACCAACTGCGGCTCCGCACATCCGTTGGCGCACCAGTCTGGCCCTGGCGCTTCTTGCCTGGGGACCGCTGTTGATCGCAGCCGGAATCGTGGTAGTCCCTAGCGGGATGGCAGGTGTGCGTGTGAGCCAGACAAAAGGCACTCTGCCGGGAACGCTGTATCCGGGTGCGCACTTTGTAACCCCATTAGCCGAAAATGTGGCGCTGTTTGACACGCGCGATCAATTGTTCACGACCGGAGAATCGGAGGATGCGAAGGCCGCTGCTCACAAAGCCGAGCCACTGAATGTTCAAGCCAAAGAAGGACTCACGCTTGGGCTGGCGATTACAGTGCGGTATCGCCTCGATCCCAAACATCTCGATTACATCCAGGCGAACCTGCCTCAGCCGGTAGAGAAAGAAATCGTCCCCGCTGTTGTCGCCAGTGCATGGCGCGAGCTGGTTCCGAACTATACCGTTCGCGATGTCTTCGCGGCCAAGCGCGAAGAAGTCCGTAGGCGCGCCGCCGGAGCCATTACACAGAAACTCGCTGCCGATGGAATCATCGTAAAAGAAGTCATGCTGCGCGACATCCAGCTTCCACCTGAGTATGCAAAAGGGCTGGAGAACTTGCTGTTGAAAGAACAAGAAAACGACCAGATGGGTGTGCAAACCGAGATCCAGGAAAAGCAAGTGAGGCTCTCTGAGCTCGAAGCCGAAGCAGCAAAAGCTCAGCAGGTGAAGCAAGCGGAAGGCCAGGCGCAGGTCCGCGTTCTAGAAGCTAAGGGCGAAGCCGACGCGATGCAGTACACGCTACCGCTGAAGCAGAAACAAATTGAGCAGTCTAAGCTTGAAGCCGAAGCTCGCAAGGAAACGACGGTGAAGAATGCAGAAGCCATGGCGCAGGCGAAAGTGATTGACAGCAAAGCAGAGAACGAGCGCCGCAAGCTGCTGGCCGAAGCCGAAGCTGACCGCATTCGCGTAACCTCCGCGGCCGATGCCGAGCGGATGAGCAAAGAGGGTGCGATCCTGAAACAAAATCCGCTGCTGATCAACAAAATTGTCGCGGAAAAACTCTCCGATAAATTGCAGATCATGATGGTGCCGGCAGACGGCAAATTTTTCTTCGCCAATGACGTTCTTCGCAGCATGAACATGGCAAACCGCACCAGCCAGGCGGAGGAGGCGCAAGATCCGCCGGAGAAATGAGCTGCGATAGCCCGCCGACGCAAGCGGCTGGCATATGCATCAACAGCAGATTCCTCGTTTCACTCGGAATGACAAGTTCTGATGCAGCGTCGGAAGAGCGCGTCGGCATGACTCTAATGAGTACAGGGCGCTATGGCAAACGATAGGCACAGCGCGGTTTATAATGCGCGCATCCCGCAGATGCCGAGTTCAAAATCACGCTTTAGGCGCGCCGCGTGTCCACTGTTCATCATTCTCTTATTGGCGGCTCATGCTGCCGCGACCGGAAACTGGGCTTCCGCCGACGAGCAACTGGCGGCAAAAATTGCCTCGGTAACCGGACCGGGAACAGCCTTCATTGATTTTGCCAATCGCTCGTCTCTTACTCGCGCACAAACTGATGAAGTTCGCCGTGGGCTTCTGACCGAACTCGCGAACCACGGTGTGCGCTTCGTGGATGCGGAGCAGGCTGCTGCGATCGTGAAAGTCACGTTCTCCGAAGGCCTGCAAAACTACATCTGGGTCGCAGAAATTCACCAGAGCTCCAATGAATCCTGCATCGTCATGGTTTCCCTCCCACGACCGGAAACCCAGCCTGCGGCTCACGATGCGCCTGCGGTCGTCATTCACAAGGCGCTGCTCTGGTCACAGCCCGATCGCATACTCGATGTCGCAGTCATTGACGGCAGTCCGGCGCACATGGCTGTGCTCGAGGCGAACGGTGTCAATATCTATAAGCTGCAGGACACGCGCTGGCAGCCGGAGCAATCCTTGCCTGTGAGTCATTCGCGTCCGTGGCCGCGTGATCTGCGAGGTCGGCTGATGCTTCGCAAAGATCACCTTTTCGATGCCTTTTTGCCCGGCCTATTCTGCCGCAGCACCGCCAAGCCGCCACTCGCACTCACTTGCTACGAGAGTGACGATCCCTGGCCGCTCGGAACGGATCAATTTGCCCTAAATGCTTTCTTCACGCCTGCGCGGAATTATTTCACTGGCGCTTTGGCTCCGGGGGTTGGAGAGCAAACTGCGGCGCCTTCATTTTATTCGGCTGCGCCTGTCCCGCGTGAGAAATACACCTTGTGGCTCTTCGCTGCCGTCGATGGACAGCTTCATCTGCTCGACGGCATTACTGATCAGAGGGCGGGGAAGCTCGGTTGGGGTAGCGATATCGCTGCTGTGCGGAGCAACTGCGGATCAGGCTGGCAGATATTGGCAACTCGCAGCGGCAGCAGTTCGAACGATTCCATTCGCGCTTATGAATTTCCCGATCGCGAGCCGATACCGGTCAGCGACCCAGCCGAACTGGATGGGGCTGTTAGCGCGCTCTGGACTGAATCCAACGGCGCCACCGCGATTGCAGTTTTGCAGAACTCAGATAGATATGAAGCGTTCCGCCTCAGCATTGATTGCAGCCGCTAGCGTGCTGATCGCCGCAGGCTCAATGGCGGCGACACGTCCACACTATGGCGGAACTTTTCGCATTGCGGTGCAGGCCGCGCCCGCGTCGCTCGATCCTGCAGACTCAAGCCAGCCCGACTCATTCACTCGCCGCAATGTTTCCCGCTTGATTTTCGATACTCTGGTCGATCAGGATGATCGCGGAATACTTCAACCTGCGATCGCGACATCTTGGGAACCCGAGCCCGGTAATCAACGCTGGCATTTCTATCTTCGCCCGGGAATATCCTTCCACGACGGAACCGCTGTGAACTCGGATAGCGTGGCAGTGTCCCTGCGCACCGCAAATCCCAACTGGAAAGTTTTCCCCACCGGAGATTCAGTGGTGATCGAGTGCGCCTCTCCAGACCCGTGGTTACCAGCCGAATTAGCTCTGGCGAGAAATGGAATTGCCAAGCGCGAAGGCGGTAAGCTGCTGGGAAGCGGCACATTCGCAATTAGCCATTGGAATCCCGGCAAGAAGCTTGAGCTTTCGGCCCGCGATGACTGCTGGCGCGGCCGCGCGTTTGTCGACTCAATTGAGATTGAGATGGGCAGAAATTTTCGTGAACAGATGATCGAACTGGATCTGGGCAAGGCAGACGTGGTCGAGGTCGCTCCCGAGCAGGCGCATCGCGCTGCCACGGAAGGGCGGGCTGTCCAGAGCTCCGCTCCATTCGAGTTGATGGCCCTGATCTTCTCTCGCGATCCCCAGACACCTGATGAGGCGCGTCAACGGCAAGTGCTAGCGCTTAGTATCGATCCCGCTGCACTGAATAACGTGCTCTTGCAAGGCGCCGCCGAACCCACGGGTGCATTGCTGCCTGGTTGGGTGACGGGTTACGCATTTCTGTTTCCGAGCGAGGCTGACTTGTCGCGTGCTCGGCAACTGCGAAGCGAGATTCGCTACGCGCCCTCCTGGAGCCTGGGCTACGATGCGAGCGATCAGTTGGCTCGCGTCATTGCGGAGAGAATAACTTTAAATGCCCGCGATGCCGGGTTGTCAGTGCAGCTTACCAACAGCGGAACCGCCGATTTCCGGCTGGTCCGAATCCCGCTTGCGTCGTTGGATGCAGCGCTTGCGTTAACCAAGCTTGCCGAGAATTTGAAACTGCCGCAACCCAAATTGGCGAGTGACACCTCCTCCGATCTGTATATGGCCGAGACTTCCCTGCTCGAATCCAAACGCATCATTCCACTTTTACATTTGAAAATCACGACAGCCACGGCTTCAACCGTGAAGAACTGGACCACAGGCCGCGACGGGAGCTGGCACACACAGGATGCGTGGCTCGCAATGGAGAAGCCATGAGCTTCCGCCGCAAACTGCTGGCTGTTTTTGGACTAACTGTGTTCGTCTCGGTTGCAGCGGTGACGTGGATTGTTTCCATCTCCACGCGTCGAACATTTGAACGAGCGAACGAAGAGCGCACGGCTGCCCTGGTCGCACAGTTTCACCATGAGTTTAATCGCCGCGGAGAAGAAGTAGCCCAGCGTGTCGAAGCTATCGCGCGTAGCGATAACGCAACCCGCATTGCGCTGGCCATCAATCGAAGCGCTCCCGACTACGGCGCTTATCTGAATGAAGCGAAATCTCTGGCTCAAAGCCAGCGGCTGGATTTTCTTGAGTTCGTGGATTCCCAGGGCACGATCATCTCGTCCGCGCAGTGGCCGGGAAAGTTCGGTTACAAAGAAAGCGCACTGCCAGCATCCGCCCCAAAAGAGCCATTTCTCCGGCAGGAGGAACTGCCGGAAGGCGCAGCGCTGGGACTCTCGGCCATCCGCCAGGTCAAAGTTGGCGATGAGCCGCTGTACGTCATTGGGGGCAGGCGCGTTGACAAAGATTTTCTCGCCAGCCTCGAGTTGCCAGCCGGAATGCGCGCGATGTTCTATCAAAACCTTCCGGGCAGCTTTTCTCCTCAGCTTTTGATTAGCGCTTCCGGCACTGCTCCCCAACCCGAGCACGTTGCGCCACTGATCGAGCAGGTTCGGCGGCAGCATCAGGAAGCTTCTGAAATTGTTCATTGGTCTTCAGATCCTGGCGACGAAGAAGCTATCAACGCGATTCCACTTTTCGGCCTGGACAATGAACTGCTGGGCATTCTGGTGGTCGGCAACTCCCGCCGGCCCTACATTGAACTGCAGCAGCACATCCGCTCCGCCGCCATGCTTGCGTCCGCGGCTGGGATTTTGCTGGCAATTCTTTTTAGCGGATGGGCCGCCACCCGCGTCACCCGCCCGGTCGAGCAGCTTGCAGAAGCTGCGCGTGAAGTTGCTGCCGGCAACTGGAGCACACAGGTTCCGGTCAGTTCATCCGACGAACTTGGTGCGCTCGCCGAATCGTTCAATCGCATGACTCATGAACTGCTTTCCCAAAAGCAGCAACTAGTGCAGTCCGAACGTGTTGCCGCATGGCGCGAGCTCGCGCGGCGGCTGGCGCATGAACTCAAGAACCCGTTGTTTCCCTTGCAGCTCACGGTCGAGAATCTGCTGCGTGCCCGCCAGCAGAGCCAGCAACTTTTCGACGAAATGTTCCAGGAAGGCTCGGCCACCCTACTGGCAGAAATCGCAAATTTAAAAACCATCATTTCGCGCTTCAGCGAGTTCTCCAAAATGCCACAGCCGCAGTTTCAGGCTGTGGATGTGAATGAAATCGTGCAGAACGTTGTTCGGGTTTTCCGGGCGCAGCTTCGGTCGTCCGACCGCGCCACAATAGAACCGAGACTTGATTTAGCATCGGGCATCGAACCGATTGCCGCCGATCCCGAACTTCTGCATCGCGCCTTGTCCAACCTTGTTCTAAACGCGATGGATGCCATGCCTCAGGGTGGCACACTCACCTTGCGCACACACCAGAACGGAGATCGCGTTTTCGTTGAAGTCTCCGATACTGGCTCCGGACTGACCTCCGAAGAATGCGAGCGTCTGTTTACGCCTTACTACACGAGCAAGGCGCATGGCACGGGGCTCGGACTGGCCATCGTGCAATCCATCATCAGCGACCACGGCGGTAGAATCAGCGTTCGCAGCCAGCCAAGCCAAGGAGCTACATTTGTGATCGAGCTTCTGCGAAATCAGGAGAAACTAGGCGCGGAAAACCCCGCACGCGACGCAATTAGCGCGTTAACCTGAGGAGAGCAACGGTGCCGCAAAAAGCACATCTGCTGATCGTCGATGATGAGGCCAACACGCTGGCTTCGCTCTCCCGCGCGTTTCGCTTGGCCGGTCACGAAGCCACGGTCTGCGATAACGCGGCCAAGGCTCTCGACCTCGCTCGCTCGCAGCATTTCGATTTGATTCTTTCTGATGTGGTCATGCCCGGCAAAGACGGGCTTTCACTGCTGGCCGATCTCAAGTCGCAGGAAGTTCCAACCCCCGTAGTTATGATGTCCGGACAAGCGCATATTGATATGGCTGTTCGCGCCACCAAACTCGGCGCTCTCGATTTCCTCGAAAAACCCATTTCCACCGACAAGCTGCTGCTCACCGTCGAGAATGCTCTGAAGCTGCAACGCCTGGAGTCAGAAAACCGCCAGCTTCGCCAGCGCCTAGGGAAACACGAAATCATCTGGACTGGCGAGACCATGAAGAAGATCATGGCCCAGGTAGAGCGCGTTGGCGCGAGTGAAACTCGCGTGTGCATTCTAGGCGAAACCGGCACCGGGAAAGAACTGGTAGCCCGGACCCTGCACGAGCGCAGCCCGCGAGTTTCAGGTCCATTCATCACTCTGAATTGCGCTGCGGTTCCTGCGGAGCTGATCGAATCTGAGCTCTTCGGTCATGAGAAAGGCTCATTCACCGGCGCCGCCGGGCGACACATCGGCAAGTTTGAGCAAGCCCAGGGGGGCACGATCTTCCTCGATGAAATTGGCGACATGCCCCTCCCTATGCAAGCCAAGCTGCTGCGCGTCTTGGAAGAAGGTGAAGTCGAGCGCATCGGCGGTGATAAGCCAATTCCAGTGGACGTTCGCGTCATCGTCGCCACGCACCGGAATCTCGAGGCGCTGGTCCGCGAGGGAAAGTTTCGTCAGGATCTCTTCCATCGCGTTTACGTTTTTCCGCTAGCATTGCCGCCATTACGCGAGCGTCGCGAAGATATCCCGTCGCTCATTGAACATTTCACTCGCCAAGTGTGCGATCAGAACAATTGGAAACCTATCCCTTTCGCACCTGAGGCCATCCGATCTCTGCAGGCGCACGGCTGGCCCGGAAACGTCCGCGAGCTACGCAATGTGGTTGAACGTTTACTCTTGTTGGCCGTCGACGGCGGGGTTACTCCAGAAAAGGTCGAATCCGCGCTGCCGCAACTTTCAAGCGAGCACCTGACCAGCACGGGCTCGGGACCGCTCGCCGATCGCGTCCAAGGTTTCGAGCGCGAAGTGATTCTGGCGGAACTCAAGCGCAATCACTACCACATCACTAACGCCTCGAAGGCACTCGGTCTGGAGCGCAGCCATTTTTACAAGAAAGCCGAGCAGCTCGGGATCGACGTGCCCGCACTGCGCCAGGAGTCGGACGCTGCCGGCGAATGAGCTGTCCCCCGTGGACGACCTTCCGTACTTTCCCCTGCTAGTATTTCGTTTTCACCATGACCCAGGCCGATGCCGTACAGATTCGCCGTCTGACCGAGCAAGATGCAGACGCATTTTTCCGTCTCCGGCTCGAAGGCCTGGAGCTTGAGCCTAAAGCCTTTACTGAATCCGCGGCGGAGTTCCAGCGAAGCGGAATCGAGCAGGCGTTCCGGAATCTCGCGAAGTCTGACCACAACAATTTTGTCATGGGTGCCTTCGTCGGCAGCGAACTAGCCGCTCTCGCTGGCTTCTATCGCCACAAGCATGCCAAGACGGCACACAACGGGACCATCTGGGGAGTATATGTGAGCAAAGAACATCGCAAAAAAGGCTTGGGGCGAGCACTGCTTGCCGAAATCCTCCACCAGGCGGAATCGTCCCCTGGAATTGAGCAAATTTTTCTTAGGGTTGGCAGCGCGAACTCTGCCGCCAAGCGCCTGTACCAGTCGTTAGGATTTCAGACCTGTGGGTCTGAGCCGCGCGTACTAAAGGTCAGAGGCAAGTATGTGGATGAAGAAACGATGGTGCTGAGATTTCAGCAGCACTAGAATTTGTGAGGCCACCGCTTATGCCCTCTAAGCCACAAAATACTTTGCTGCCGGATGGTGTACCACAATCGCTGAGGTCGATTGCTCAGGCTCCAGGAGAAAGGTACTTGTCAGCCGCACGCCGACGTTTTCTTCGGGATGGAGCAACGCAAACAGCTTGGTCTGATCTTCCAGGTTCGGGCACGCGGGATATCCGAATGAGTAGCGCGATCCGCGATACTTTTGGTGAAACAGATCGCGGATGTGCGGCGAGTCATCGCCTGCGATGCCCAGTTCTTCGCGCATGAGTTTGTGGTGATATTCGGCCAGTGCCTCCGCCGTTTCCACGCTCAATCCATGTAGGTAGAGGTATCGTGTGTACTCGCCGCCTTCGAACAGCCGCTGCGTTTCCTGAGACACCTTCGCTCCCATGGTTACGAGCGAAAACCCGATCACATCCATCTTGCCGGAAGATTTCGGGGCAAAGAAATCTGAGATGCAAAGCTTCCGGCCTTCTCTCTGCCGAGGGAACGTAAATCTCACCAACTCCCTCTGTGGGCCTCTGTGCCCTCTGTGGTCAACCTTGTCTTGCTCAGGCTCATATACCACCACATCATTCCCGTCGCCCCGACACGGAAAATATCCCCAAACCACTTGCGGCTCGAAAATCCCGCTGCCAATTACTTCTTCTTCCAGCTGCTTTTTGATTGGCCGAAACTTCTGCTCCACCAGCCGCAGATAATCCTCCTGCGACGCTGTCTTCAACTGCCACTGATTCTTGAATAGCGCCGTGTCGTTTATGAAACGAAACAGTTCGCGCAAATCGTAATCTTTTTTCACCCGAACGCCCCAAAATGGAGGCTCGGGAATACTAGGCGCATCGCCGACCACCGGACTGCGCTCGGCGAACACCGGGCCGGACTCTTCATCGACGGCCACCGCCTTCGCGTATTCCTTTACCTTGCGGCCCTCTTGTAGGCGGGTTTCTTTCTTCCCGTCCGGCGAAGCCAGATCTTCCATGATATGCAGCCCGCCGAAGGCATCGTCGGAATAGAACACAGCGTTCGAGTACTCCCGCCGCAGATCATCTTCCACATATTTGCGTGTCAGCGCCGCCCCGCCACACAGCACTGGAAAATCGAGTTTCTGCCGCTCCAAATCCTGGATCACATACTTCATCTCCAGCGTGGACTTCACCAGCAACCCGCTCAGCCCGATGGCATCGGCTTTGTGTTCCTGTGCGGCCTTGATAATCGCGTCCGCCGGCTGCTTGATCCCGAGGTTCACCACACGAAAACCATTGTTCGTCAGAATGATGTCGACCAGATTCTTGCCGATGTCGTGGACGTCGCCTTTCACAGTCGCCAAAACGATGGTCGCTTTTTGCGATCCTGTTTTCTTCTCCATCTTCGGTTCGAGATAAGCGACCGCCTGCTTCATTACTCCTGCCGCATCGAGCACCGACGGGAGTTGCATTTTTCGCGATCCGAACAAGTCTCCGACGGTCTTCATTCCATCCAGAAGAACCGTGTTTATGAGATCGAGCGGCGTGTATTGCACGAGTGCTTCTTCAAGTAATGCTTCAAGGGACTTTTTCTGCGCGCCGTCGCCAACTGATTTCTCGCCGTTGATGATGGCGAATTTGAGTTTGTCTTCAACAGACAAAGTTTCGACATGTGCCGTGGTCGTGGCCTGAACCTTGCCTTTAGTTCCGGCAAAGTGCCGCATGTAAATTTGCAGCGGATCGCCAGCAGACTCATCGCGGTAAATCAGTTTGTGCGCAAGCTCAACTTCCTCATGAGGAATCTTGTACAAAGGATAGATTTTGGTGTAGTTAACAATGGCCATATCCAGGCCATGGTTTACCGCTTCATGCATGAAAACGGAATTCAGCACACGCCGTGGATAAACATCAAGCCCGAAAGAGATGTTGCTGACGCCGAGAATCGTCTTGACCTCGGGCAATTCTTTCTTGATCCGCTCGATCGCCTTCAACGTTTCGATTCCCGCAGTCCGGTATTCTTCCTGGCCGGTTGTTATGGGCAACGTGAGCGCGTCAAAAATCAGATCGATCGGGCGAATGCCATACTTCTCCGTCGCCAAGTTGTAAATGCGTTTGGCAATAGCCACTTTCTTTTCGGCTGTAAGCGCCATTCCTTCTTCATCAATTGTCAATGCGATTACCGCCGCGCCGTAACGCTTCGCCATCGGGAGCACCTTTGACGTGCGCTTCTCGCCATCTTCCAAATTGATCGAATTGATGATCGCCTTACCGGGAATTCGCTTCAGCGCCTCTTCGACAACATCAGCCTCGGTAGAATCAACCAGAATCGGCGCGGGTACACGAGTAGCAATCTTCTCAAGAATCGAAGTGATGTAGCCCTTTTCATCTTCGCCGACAATTGCGCAGCACAGATCGAGCATGTGCGAACCGTCGTTTACCAGCCTCTTCGCGAGCGTCAGGATGTCGTCGTATTTCTTGCCCCGCACTAGATTGCGGAAGTGCTCCACGCGAGTCGTCGTGTTCATTTCTTCCGCGACGACGAGCGGTTTGGGAT
>Ga0209058_1003194_pt1 | contig 13311 bp, 11 predicted proteins | sample GraSoiAngelo_147_FD_185904 | JGI IMG/M metagenome (GOLD analysis project Ga0209058, IMG submission 185904) | Grasslands soil microbial communities from the Angelo Coastal Reserve, California, USA - 14_1009_05_40cm (SPAdes) (version 2) | ecosystem: Environmental > Terrestrial > Soil > Grasslands ... | reverse complement strand
GTCGACGGTGGCCCTCAGCGCCGTCCCGATGCGCGAGATGGGTCACGCCTCCGGGCTCTTCAACTTCATCCGGACCGCCGGGGGCAGCATCGGCATCGCCACGATGGCCACGCTGCTCCAGCGCGGGGCCCAGGTCCATCAGGCGCAGCTGGTGACCCACGTGAGCCTCTACGACCCGGACGTGTGGAACCACTACCAAACGCTGGCGGACACCTTCGCCGAGCGCGGGGCGGACGCCGTCAGCGCAGAGGGGCAGGCGCTGGCGAGCCTGTACGAGATGGTGCAGCGCGAGGCCCTGTCCCTGTCGTTCATCGACAACTTCTGGCGCCTCGCCTGGATCTTCGCCGCCGTCGTCCCGTTCGTCCTGTTCCTCGGCCGGCGGCCCCGGGTGGTCGAGGCGCCGGCCGACGTCGAGCGTCCGGCCGCGATCGTAGAGGTGTGAGGGCGGCGACGATTTCTACACGATGCGGTTGACCCGCGGTGTCGTCGCGATGTGCGCGGCCCAGGCCTGCGCTCAGATCGGAGCCTTCGGCGTGGCGGCGCTCCTGCCCACCTTGATCGTCGGGTGGTCGCTCAGCAACACCGAGGCCGGGTGGATCAGCGGGATCTACTACGCGGCCTACACGCTCGTCGTGCCGCTGCTCTCGTCGCTGACCGATCGCGTGGATCCCAAGCGTGTGTATCTCGGCTCCGTCGCGCTGACTGCGGTCGCCTTCGCCGGCTTCGCCTGGGTCGCCACCGGCTTCTGGTCGGCGCTCACCTTTCGAGCGCTGATGGGCGCCGGCTGGGCCGGCAGCTACATGCCGGGACTCAAGGCGTTGAGCGACCTGGCCGAGGGCGCGCGCCAGTCCCGAGCCGTGGCCGCGCACGCGGCGGCCGTCGGCGTGAGCGGCGCACTCTCGTTCGCCGTCGCCGGGGCCGTGAACACCTGGCTCGGCTGGCGGTGGGCGCTCATGCCGGGGGCGCTCGGGGCTGCGCTGGCATTCGTGCTGGTACTGGTCGGCCTGCCGGCCCGACCGCTCAGGGCTGCCGCCGGCCCGCGCGGCGCACTGCTCGACTTCCGGCCGATTCTCCGCAACCGATCGGCGCTCGCCTACTCGATCGCCTACTGCGTGCACACGTGGGAGATGTCTGCGCTGCGCGGCTGGGTCGTCGCGTTTCTCACGTTCGTGGCCGCCCAGACGCCCGGCGCGTGGACGCCGCTGGCGCCCGCCACCGTCGCCAGCGTGATGGGCCTTCTCGGCGTATGGGCCAGCGTGTGGGGAAACGAGCTCGCGATTCGATTCGGCCGCCGCCGCTTCATCCTTGGCGCACTGCTCAGCTCCGGCGCGCTGGCGGCCGTGATTGGTTTCAGCGCGGCGCTGCCGTACGCGGGCGCCGCGGCGCTCATCCTGCTGTACGCGATGCTGATCTGGTCCGACTCGTCGTCACTGACCGCTGGGAGCGCCGGCAGCGCCGACCCCGGCCGGCGCGGCGCGACCCTCGCCGTCCACTCGACGCTCGGGTACGCCGGTGGGTTTCTCGGTCCGCTCGCCCTCGGCGCGACGCTCGATCTCCTCGGTGGCGCCAGCGTCGTGGGATGGGGCGTGGCATTCGGCCACGTCACGGTCGCGCTACTTCTCGGAGCGCTCGCGTTCGTGTGGCTGCGCCCGGCTGATCTTGCCGGAGATCGGCCGGTAGTCGCGGCCTGACGTCGAGAACCCGATCTCAGACCCTTCGTTCCACGACCACCCACCCCATTTGCCTGAGCAGAGCGTCGATGCGCACCGTGCGCCGTCCTCGCAGTCGGCGGTCCACTTCCGTCGGTATAACCTGCCGACGTCGTTCGGCGTGCCGTCGGTCGAGGATTACATCAATGTCGGCGTGATTGGCAAAACTGTCTTTCAGGGATCCGTGCAGGAACGGATCACGACGCGCAATGATAAAGAGGAACCGCCGCACAGGTGGTCGCTCCTTTAGCGCAAACCAACGCAGCAGATCATGTCAAGGGTCTTGCACAGACTTGATGTAGCGCGCGATGTTCCGAATATCGTCGTCGCCGATGAGGCCCTTCCACGGCGTCATCGCCGTCCCCTGTCGTCCGTTCCGAACGACCCGAAGGAAGTCGTCCTCCGTTCCCTTGAATGTCCGAAGATTTGCGGCGGCCGGGGTACCTTTCGCATCGGTCCCGTGGCACTGTGAGCACTGGGTCAGGTAGGTAGACCGGGCAGAGCGCAGCTCCGGAGTCAACGCCGGGGCGTCGGGCCCGATCTGCGACAGCGCGACCCCGTATCGCACGAGGATATCGGGGATCTCCTTCGACTGAAGTTGTCGGATCGTCTGGTCGACGATCTCCTTGAGCTCTCGATCGCTCTTGCGCACGGCCGCGCCGATCTCGAGCTCACGGGTAGGATCGCGGATCTCGACCGCCTGAAAGCCGGGGTTCTTCTTGACGAACCAGCCGGCGAGCGGCGACTCCATGACCGCGGCGTCGACCTCGCTGTTGACGAGAGCGGTGAAGATCTCCTGGGCACTCCGATAGATCTTCCGGTTGTATCCACGCTCGTAGACGAGGGTGTCGCTGAGTGTCATCGCCTGGACCCCGATGACCTTCGCCCTCAAGCCTTCGAGCGAGCGCACGGCGCCGAGGCTCGGGGAGACGATGGCCTGACGCATCACGTAGTACGGCACCGAGACGATCAGGCGAGGCTTGTCGTCGGTGAATCGCGGAGTCAGGGGCAGCCCCATGATGAGGTCGCACCGCTCCCCGTAAAGCTGACGAAGCACGACGATTTCCCGGACTGTCGGAACCCAGTGCACGCTGAACTCGGCGCCCACGGTCCCGGCGATCGCGCGGGCGATCTCGACCTCGAAGCCCGGGTCGGTCGCGACCTGGCTGGAAAACGGCAGGTTCGACGGATCGGCGCAGAGCCGGAGCCGTCGAACCTCGCCGTCGCTGCTCGCGGTCGCCACCAGAACGATGGCGACCGCGAGCCCCACGACTCTCATTCACTGAGCCCGAACACCACCACCACGTCGCTGAAGTTCGTCTTGAGGGCGGCGCTCCACTTGGGCTCCTTCCCGAACCACACCTGGGACCTGAGCGTGCCGCCCGCCGCGACCGCGATGTACTGCTTTCCATCCACGGCGTAGCTGATGATTCCGCCCGACTGCGGCGTCCCGAGGTTGAAGGACCACAGCTCCTGGCCGTCCTTGGCGTTGACGGCGACGACCTTGCCCTCGGCGGTGCCCTGGAACACCAGATCACCGGCGGTGGTCAAGGTGTGGCTGATCAGCGGCGTTCGATTCGACCACTCCCAGACGATCTTGTTTTGGTTCACGTCGAACGCGCGCAGGACGCCCGCCTGCTCGTTCTTCGAGAAGTGCTCGGTGGTGACACCGGTGAAGAGCTGACCCTTCTTGTAGGTCAGATCCGAGACGTACGCGTATTTCATGCAGAACTCGTTCGACGGGATGTAGAGGTACGCGGTCTTCGGGTTGAAGACCTTGGGCTGCCAGCCGGTCCCGCCGAGCAGCGACGGACAGACTTCAACGGGAGGTCCACCCATCGTCGGTCGCAGCCCCGGATTCTCGATGCCCTTGCCGGTGACGGGATCTGGTCCGCCCCAGGTGAGCGACTTGATGAAGGGCGCTGCCGAGAGGAACTTCCCGGTGACCCGATCGAGGGTGTAGACGTATCCGAGCTTGTTGGCCTGGACGAGCGCCTTGTGGGTCTGGCCGTTGCGAACGACGTCGATGACGTGGTGCTCGGCGACCGTGTCGAAGTCCCACGGCTCGTTCGCCAGGTATTGGTGGTACCACTTCAGCTTTCCGGTATCGAGGTCGAGCGCGACGGCCGACATCGTGTAGAGGTTGTCGCCCCGACGCATGTCGGCGATCCACGGAGCCGGGTTCCCCGTACCGAAGTAGAGGAGGTTGGTGGCGGGATCGTACGTGCCGGCGTGCCAGACGGCGCCGCCGCCGATCTTCCACGTGTCGGCGGCCCAGGTCTCGCTGCCGGGCTCACCCGCCGCGGGGATCGAGTACCAGCGCCAGAGACTCTTGCCGGTCTCCGCATCGAACGCCTCGACGAAGCCCCGCGGCCCCATCTCCCCCGGGCCGGCGATGCCGACGATCACCTTGCTCTTGACGACGAACGGCGCCTGCGACACGAAGTACCCGTCGGCGTAGTCGGCGATCGTCGTGTCCCAGACCGGTTTGCCGGTCTTCGCTTCGAGGGCGACGAGATGCGCGTCCAGCGTGCCGAAGACCACCCGGTCCTTGTGGAGCGCCACGCCGCGGTTGTGTGGAATAACGCGGACGAGCGCCCCGACGTCCTCCGGGATCCTCCGCTCGTGCCGCCACAGGGGCTCGCCGGTGACCGCGTTCAGGGCGTGCACCCGGTTGAAGGCGAGGGCCGTGGAGGTCGTGAACATCACGCCGTCGTTGACGACCGGCGTCGTCTGCTGATCCCCGACCGTTCCTCCGGCGAAGATGAACTTCGGCACCAGCTTCTTGACGTTGGCGGTGGTGACCTGATCGAGCGGGCTGTAGCGCCAGCCCGAGTACGTCCGGTTGTACATGAGCCAGTTGGCGGCGTCGCGGTCGGCGTTCAGCAGTCGATCGTCGGTGACGTCACGCCAGTCGGCGGCGAGCGCTGCCGTGGGACGCAGCAGGAGGCAGAAGACGGCGAGTGCGGCGACGACGAGTCTCGCGAATGGGCCCATGGGGTTCTCCGCTGGACTGCACGAAGGTTCGTTCGCTAGTCAACGAGGACGAGGGTGGTCGGGGGCGACTCACCTCCCTTCCCATCCGGATGCCGGCGATCCTAGTGCGCTCCGGCAATCCCTGTCAACGCCGCCGGAGTACATCCCGTACGGGGTCCCGACTTCGCCGAGTGATTGTTCCGGGAGAGGATCCTCTGGAGGCAACCGAGGTTTCGATAAGGTTTCCACCCTAACCAGTGAAGGGGAAATCCTGCTGAGACAGCGTGCCTTCGACTAGCTGCAGGGCACCTCCTTGAGCCCGGTCTTGAACGCGACGTCCTCGACCTGAGGCCCACCATGATCTCGCCGTGCTTCCGTTCGTCCTCTTCTGTTCGGCGAGACGAGGTCATTCGGGTCCGTATCTTCGAGGCACGCAGGGTCCACGAGCGACTACGCGGAGGCTCGAAAACGCCCGTGTTACGGCGCACTAATGTCAGGCAACGAGAGTGTTCCAGCTTGGTTTGACTCGTCATCCTATTTGATCGAGCATCGTAGCGATGAGCCCTAATGATTCCGATAAGTGCTTCAGGAACTGGACCGCCGCCGCGTGCGGGAAGGCATTCGAGCTCTCCCTGATCCAAGAACTGATTGATCCAGCGACTTCGCGGGACGAGAGAATAACCTAGACCGAGGAGAATCGATGCCTGATTTCCCGACAGTGGTTGCAGCAATTCGTGATGCCGTGTGCGCCATCTTACGGGTTAAACAAGCCCGGGCTCAGGGTCAGTTCGAGGTTGCCTTTGTTGGAAGTGGATGGTGCATCAACGCCGGGCGCTACGTCGTTACCGCACATCACATCTTCAACGACGGCATTGCAAGGAACCTTGCCGATAAGTTCTTTGTATTCATCGTGCCCGGCAATGGTCCAGCCGCATATCACACTCCGGTGGTTGGCGTACCGTTCGAGGATGCGGCGATTGACATGGCGATCCTGGAGATTGCCGCGCCGCCAAACTACCAACTCAGTGTGATTGGAGTGACGTTCAGTTCTCCTCCAGACGGAGCTCGTGTGCTTACTTTCGGCTTTCCTTCACCTTCAATCGTTGCAGCGAATGTCGACACACAGGGAAATTGGCTCGGTGGAAATTTGCTGCTGAAAGGACACGCTAATGAAGGAATCGTTTCGGCGCAGTACAACCTGGGATCCGACTATGTCTACGAGCTAAACGTGGGCTGGCATCATGGAGAGAGTGGAGGACCAGTCTTAACGCTCGATCCCGTCGCTGCCTTCGCGATGATGCAGTTCTATCGCAACATTCAATCACCGCACGGTGTTGTCGCGGGCCCGCACATGGGTAGGGCACTGTCACAGATGAAAGCAGCTCTGAGCGCCCACGGAGCAATCATTGTCTAGTCCCGTCAGATCTGACGCGACGTTGCGGGGTTCTCCACCATAATGACCACGGGCCCGATCAGCCGCCCCTGGGCTCGACCTCGACGGTCAGCCGGTCACCGTGCGCCGAACGTTTCCGATCACCCTAGACCCTGGGCCCACGCTGACTCGGCTCGGAGGTCTTTGCCTCATCGCCGGCGAGCTTCCGTAGGATGCGGGTCACGTACTGGCGCGTTTCCCCATAAGGTGGAATCCCGCCGTGTCTGATTACCGCGCGCTCGCCGGCGTTGTAGGCGGCAAGGGCGAGCGGCAGATTGCCGTTGAATCGGTCCATCAGGCTGCAAAGATGCCGAACGCCGCCCTCGATGTTTTCGAGGGGATCGAAGGGATCACTCACGCCGAGCAAGGCCGCCGTCTCGGGCATGAGCTGCATCAGCCCGCGCGCGCCTGTGCGGGAGACCGCGCGCGGGTTGAACTCCGACTCGGCTTCGATGACGGCAGCGATGAGATCTACCGACATACCGTATCGGGTTGCGACTGCGCTGATCATGGCATCGATGTCCATGCTGCTCGCGGTTCGCTGAGGTTCTGCCCGAGGCGCTGCGGGGGCGTGGATGACGTGAGGTGTCCCGTGCGCACTGGTTGGGCGAGACGCCAGATAGCCCGGGACCATCGTCAGGAGGAGAACGCCAACGCCGAGCAGGTGCCGACTGGCGAACGGTCGCGCTTCGGCCCTCGGCGACGGTCCCGTTTCCGGCGCTGCGCCTGCCAGCGCGTGCGGGCAGAGTCCCGATGCCAGCCCTGGACACCCTGCGGGCACGATAGCCCAGCCCCTCGAGCGCAGGAGCCGGTCGATCGTAAGGGACGAGCGGCGATCGCCCTGGCGTCGGTCAGTCGCAGAGAGCCCCGAACGCACCCGCCGTTCCGCGACGCGCCGATCCAAGAGCACTCGAACAGACTCGTTGTATGCGTACGCCCGCTGGAAAAGCTCGTAAAGGTGAGCCCGATTGTCCCCCACGATGAGGAGTTGCGGAACCCGCCCGGGCTGGTCAGCGTCGCGTGGCCTCTCCGATCGGCTCTCGTGGCCACAGCCTGGGCAGGTCGCCAGGCCGCCGCTTTGACTTTTCGGATTTGAGCTTTGCATGACAGGAGTCTCGGGCAAGTCTGATACCGAAGCACGATCACCGCAGTATCAATGATTTCCGCGACCCTGGCCAGGAGCGGGCCTGGTGAGTCTCTAGGCGGGCAGGTCATTCTCGGACCACACCACGCAAGGGGCGAGTCGTACCGGACAAGCGCCTCACACAACTTTACCGGCCAGAGAAACGCGCTTTCCGGATCCGCCCTGCGGGGCGGCAGTTTGTCAGGCCCGAGCCGGAGACGCTAGCACTGGGCACAAGACACCTGTGCCGACGTTACAAAGCAAGCTGGAGCGACATCTCCACCTGCAGGTCGGTGTACCGTCGAGCGGACGATGAGGGTTTCATGCACTCGACCTCAAATACCTACCTCGGTCTCTCTAAAGCGACACGCCTCGTGAGTTCGCCGATGATGGTCCCGCGAGCCGCCTCGCTGGACTCGTTCACCGGGACGCCGAGAGCCGCTCCGATTCGCGCGTAGAGCCCCGTGCCTGCGTGATAGGTGCGAGAGCGCGCCCTGCCGACAGGACGAAGGAGGCCCGCGGCAACGACCGCAGCGAGATCCTTGGTCGCGGTCGCAACGCTCACGTCGGCGAGGGAACGATAGTAGCGAGGGGTGACGCTCCGGCTGAAGAACGCATCCCACACCGCGTTCGAGCAGCGCGGATCAAGGCCGGCAGCAGTCACCGCCTCCTCGACCGCCGTCCAGACTCTCTGCTGAACTCGTTCCCTCAGGTCGAGCGCCCGAACTTGATGGAGCTGAGCCTCCAGGTGAGCACGGATGAACGGCGTGACGTCGGCATTCGGATCGAAGGTATTCCCGAGGCAGCGGAAGCTCGAGTAGTACTCGGAGCGATGGCGCCCCCACCACTCCTCAAGCGACGTGAACTCAGGAAGCTTGAATCCTCCGCGGTACATCGCCAGCGACGCGACGACGCGCGCAGCGCGGCCATTTCCGTCCGTGAACGGATGGATTGCGGCCACTGCCACGTGGATCCACGCGGCACCGATGGCGGCATGCTCAAGCCCCTTCTCGATGACCGAGCAGGCGCGGTCGACGAGCTCGGGTACGTCCTCAGGAGGTGGCGGCTGAAACACGAGCTCGCCCGTGCGGTTGTCAATGAGCTGTGCTGGCCCGATTCGGAGCCGTCCGGCGCCGGCGCCCCAGTTGCCGGCGAGGATCCGATCATGGAGGCCGATGAGGAGCTCACGAACCCACTTGAAGGCTATGTCATCGGCGCGGCGCAGGACGAAGCTCATCGCATCGCGGTACCCGCGGACGAGCGCGGCGTCCTCCTCCCGCGTGCGAGCGGGACGATCGCCGGCGAGGATATGGTGAACCTCCTCGACGGTGACCGGGACGCCTTCCATCGACGTGGACGCAGCGACGGCTTCCGCCTCGAGGTCGCGCCGGAGCCGACCCGCCCACGACCGGGGGACTGGACCCCGATAGTCGAGCTGGGCTTTCCATCGGTCCAGCTCGGCCGTCAGGTCAAGCGCAGTCGAGGCATCGTAGGGCAGGAGCATGCTTTGATTGTACGCATAATCAGCTAGCAGATAATTAGATTAATCTGAGCGGGTGTTAAACTTGATACATTCCTTATCAGGCCGAGTCGGCCGGTACTAGCAGCACGCGCGTGCGGCGCACGCTGAGCCCCTCAGCGCCCTCGTCATTGAGGCGTGCGATGACGACGCGCGTTCGGCGGCGAGCTGTGACGAGAACGCGCTCGGCGTGGCCCGGACGCACGTACCAGGCGTGATCACCTGGGGAGAGCCGCGCACTCAGGACAAGCGCGACGGCGCCCCGCACCGGCCGCCAGCGCACCCGGAGCGGACGCAGGAGCGCCCCGAGCGAGGCGACAACGGCGCCGAGGACGGCGAGCGACGCGCGCGAGGCGCTCGGGAGGGCTACCGCCGCGCCCCCCCAGATGGCGAGATAAGCGGCGAGAGCGTCGAGCCAGCCCAGCACGCGCGCCGTCGCGGTCCAGCGCGTGACCGCCGCGGGCAGAGGACGCAGAGGACTCCGCATGTCCGCGAGTCAGCTCCGAGGGTTTTGGCGCAGACTACCGAAGGCCATAGATCCGATCCTCGCCGCCTTCAGACTACGCCTGGGAACCGCACGTGCGCTTCTGATGGGCTCCGCTGAGCTGTCACTCCGCAACCTCCCGGCAGTGCGGGATCACGCGCTCGCCGAAGAGCTTGATCGCCTCCATGATCTTCTCGTGGGGCGGTCCGCCCGAGTGCGCGTGCCGGAAGCGCAGCAGGAACGTCTCGGCACCGGTCGCCTTCTGCCAGCGATGAAACTCGCGCACACACGTCTCAGGTTCGCCGAGGACGAGGCGATCGGGCGCGAGATTCTCGAGCGTGAACGGCGTCCCTGCCGGGATCGAGCGGAATTCCGCGAGCTTGTTGTCCCAGTAGTACTTGTAGGCCGCCATCACGTGCGGCCCGTACACGGCCTCCGCCTCGGCCCGCGTGCGGGCCACCCAGGCGTCCCGCATCTGCACGACGTGGGCCGGGCGCCCGGCCTCCCGGGCCGCGTCCTTGTAGACCGTCGCCAGCGCGGTGGCGTTCGCCATACTGGTGCTGGGCGTGCCGACGAAGCCGTCGGCGATCCGGCCGGCCCGGCGCGCGGCGGCCGCGACGCTGGCGCCGATCCAGAGGGGCGGGCCGCTCTTCTGGTAGGGACGCGGCATGATCCGCACGTCCTCCAGGTCGTAGTGCTTCCCGCGGAACGAGAACGGCTCGCCGGCCCAGCAGAGGCGGAGGATCTCGACGCTCTCCTCGAAGCGCGCGAGGCGCTCGTCCATCGGGACCGAGAAGGCGCGGAAATCGGCCGGCTGGTAGCCGATGCCGACGCCGATGACCAGACGGCCTCTGGACACGAGGTCCAGCGTGATCGCGTCCTCCGCGAGGTGGACGGGATGGTGCAGCGGCAGGAGGATCACCGACGTGCCCACACGGAGCGTGCGCGTGCGCGCCGCCACCGCCGTCGCCACGATCAGGGGTGACGGCAGGAACCCGTCCGTGTCCTGGTGGTGCTCGCCGAAGAAGCACGAATCGAAGCCGCACGACTCCGCGAGCTGCGCCTCGGCGATGACCTCGTCGATGCAGCGGTCGATGTGCTCGCCGCGCGGCGGGTTGGCGATGGAGCTGTAGAGCCCGAACTTCATGCGCGCCTCCTTGGGGTGCGCCGAGGATACATCACGTGGCCGCGAGGCCGCCGTCGACGACGAGAAGCGTGCCCGTCACGAACGAGGCGTCGGGGGACGCGAGGAACAGGATGCAGGGAGCGAGGGCATCGTAGAAGCCACGAACGTCCAAGATCGGCGCACTGCATCAGTCCGCATTTTCGTCCGCGAGAGCGCGGAGGCGTGGTCCGTGGTCAGGGTCGAGTTCAAGCGGGCGCTTGCGCTGCGGAGCTAGATCCGGCGCCCGTATCGTCCGTTCTCGGCAAGTGGCGCCATCGATAGCCCGCTATGGGGAGCTCGTCTTGACGGTGCCCCGTACACGGGCGCACACTCGAAAGCGTCTTCTGTATGTGGAAGCTGTGGGAAAGAGATTGACAGTGAAGACGGCGCCTCTGGTTGTCGCGGTCTCGTTGGCCCTGTCGATAGTAGTACTGGTTGCGCCAGGCTTCGCCCTCGCATTTCACGACAGTGGTCCCGTCGCCGGGGGCACTACCCTAGGAGTCAGCCGCTCGGTCGCGGTGCCATTCCCCCAGCAACCTTTCGTCAGTGGTCCCGTCGTGGGGGGCGGTACCTTGGGAGTCAGTCGCTCGGTCGCGGTGCCATTTCCCGCGCAGCGTTTCGCCCCACGTCCGTTCATCCGACCGTCATTCCCGTTCGCGGTGGTAGCTGGCGCTCCGGCCGTTGTCTACGCGGCACCCCCTTACGACCCAGCGTACTATCCGCCAGCCTACTACGATGCGCCGGTGAGCTATACGCCGCCGAGCGGGACGGTCTCCCTGGCGCCCGATCCCATGCAGAACGTCGTACAATTCCCGACCGGGCGGTACGAGTTGCGAGGCGATGGGATATCGACGCCGTACATGTGGGCGTGGATCCCGAATCCGCCGACGTCGCCGCCTCCTGCGGCTCCCACAGCGCCCCCCGCGGCCCCCAGCACTTCGCCCGCCGGAGAGCCGGGCTCAACCAGCAGGCAGTCTCCGGCGCGTGTAGGCCATCTCTATCGCTGGATCGATGAGCATGGCGTCGCGCACTGGACCGATCGCCTCGACGCCGTCCCCGAGCAGTACCGGCCCCGAGTCAATCAAACCACGCCCTCCTGAGCACGCCGCGAACCGAGCCGCCGGGGCCGTGCGGGCTGGAGGCTATCGCGGTCGCTGCAGAAGCGGCGGCGGCGCCACAAGAGCTCGCGCGTGATGAGAGAACGCGGGTCCAACGCGGGCGATCCAGTCGAAGGCGAGCGGCAGTGCCAGCACGACGTGGCACCGATCGGGCACCATTTCCACAGGTGTCGAAGAATCCCGAGAGAGAAATGTGCGAGAAAGTTGGCTCCCCGGGCTGGGCTCGAACCAGCGACTTCCTGATTAGCAGACGAGGGCCGGTGCAGAGCCGGCCCCTCCCTTCTTTCCGCGTACTTGCGACCAACTCCTCGATCCCCCGATCGGTTTGGCTGCTGATCGCTCGCGACATAGAAGTACTCTCGCGACAGACGCGTACTCGAGAGCACGCCGCTAGGGAGGGCGTTCAGCGCAAATCAACGCAAGCCCCGTCTCGACTGAAGGCCCTCAGATCACTCGCTTCTCGCGGAGCGCCCGTACCTCGTTGGCGCTAAAGCCGGCGAGGCTGGTCAATACCGTCTCGGTATGCTCGCCCATGAGCGGTGCTCGAGTCGGCGCGAACGGCGAGTCGGACAGGCGTACCGGACAGCCGATCACCGAGAACCGTCCGCGCGTCGGGTGATCGATGTCATAGACTGCGCCGCGCTCGCGCAGGTGCGGGTTGGCCAGCACCTCCGCGGTGTCCAGGACGGCACCGCAGACCACCCCGCGGCTGGCGAGGGCTTTCATCACCTCATGTTTATTGCGCGAGCGCCCCCAGCCCTCGAGAATCTCGGTCAGCACCGCGGCGTTACGGGCCCGCGCCGGCGGTGTGGCAAAGCGCTCGTCCTTCTGCAGTTCGGGCTGGCCGATGACCTCCGTCACAGCGGTGAACATCTCCGGGTTGTCGGGCGGGATAATGAGGTAGACCGCCTCGTTCAAGCCGGCGCCGGCGCAGCGGATCAGGTCGGCATAGCCGCCGGTCGCCGAGCGGTTGCCGGTGCGACCGAGCGGCTTGCCGTCCCGCAGGGTCGGCGTGAACTTGACCCGGGTCAGGTTTAGTACCGCTTCCTGCATCGCCACCTCGACGAGCTGGCCCTTGCCGGTGCGGCCGCGCTGCACGAGGGCCGCGAGGATGGCAATCGCAAGGTGCATGCCGGTGCCGCTGTCGCCGATGTTGGCGCCGTTGAGCAGCGGCGGCCCGTCGGCCTCGCCGGTCACGCTCATCGCGCCGGAGGTCGCCTGGGCCACTGGCTCGAAGCACTTGTAGGGGCTGTATGGACCGTAGGAGCCGAAGCCCTTGACCGAGGCATACACCGCGCGCGGGTTCAGCACCTTGACCGCCTCGTAGCCCAGCCCGAGCCGCTCCATCACCCCAGGGCCGAGGTTTTCGGCGATGACATCGGCCTCCCTGACCAGGCGGCGCGCGATATCCTTGCCCTCGACAGTCTTCAGATCGACGACGATGCTGCGTTTGTTGCTGTTGAGCAGCAGAAAGAAATAGCTGTCCGCCGGATCGTCCGGCGTCGCCCACAGCCGCCGAGCCCGGTCGCCGTGCGGGGGCCGCTCAATCTTGATCACATCGGCGCCGAGCCAGGCCAGCATCTGGGTGCAGGACGGCCCCGCCTGGTCGTGGGTGAAGTCGATGACGCGAATGCCTTCGAGCGCTTGGCTCATCTTCTCTCTCCTGACTGCGCAGTATCGTTCACGCTTCCGGCACCCCCGCCTCGCGCAGGGCGTGAAGGCCGGATTATCTTTGGTGTAGGCAAGAACAAATGACGCGTGACCGACTCCATAGTCTTCAACGCC
>Ga0209058_1003189_pt1 | contig 13323 bp, 8 predicted proteins | sample GraSoiAngelo_147_FD_185904 | JGI IMG/M metagenome (GOLD analysis project Ga0209058, IMG submission 185904) | Grasslands soil microbial communities from the Angelo Coastal Reserve, California, USA - 14_1009_05_40cm (SPAdes) (version 2) | ecosystem: Environmental > Terrestrial > Soil > Grasslands ... | reverse complement strand
GTCCGTATCGCTGCTGGTGAGCGCCGGTGGGTCCGCCACTCAGGATACTGCCGTCGCGCTCATTGCCAGTTCGGCAGGTACACTGAATGTTTCCTTGAGTAATTCCTTCGGACTGCCCGTAGCGAGCAAGACGATCGATGTGACTGCCGGCCAACATATGGCCGCATTCGTATCTCAGTTGCTGCCTTCGGTCCCCGGCGGCGTCATTAGCGGCCGACTGACAATCACGGCGACCGCGGGCGTCATTTCCGTCATAGCGTTGCAATTCGATACGAGTTTGTCGCCCATAACGGTTACACCGCTACCATAGAACTCGCAGGCCCTGACGAATTCGACTGAAGGGGCGGTCTATGACCGCCCGTATCTCGTTGATTCGCAGAAGAACGGGCGCTCATAGAGCGCCCCTCGCAGGCACCTCTCCCTTGGAAGTTGCTTCATTGGAAATTTTTCGGATGAAAGAGTCTCCAACGTGCGAATTCCAATAGTGTCCCTCTTTTTACAGTTTTTTTACAGCCGGTCATAGTAGTCTAAATTGCGCACACCACTGTCTAATCAGCGGTAGCCGAGGCGGATGTTTAACCCAATGGCCACCGGCGCCGCTTATCCTGAGAGGAGCGACTTCGATGGAGATCAAACATACATTTCTATTCACACTCATACTTGGCCTGGCCTGGACAGGGTATATCTTCGCGTACGCTATGGGCCCCGACCCGGCAATGAATGGAATCAATGGGGCATCGCAAACATGCAACACGGCCGGCTGCCATACCTCGTTCAGATTAAATGATTCCAGCGGAAGCGTTTCCGTATCGGGATTGCCTTCGGCGTGGAACGTCGGTCAGACATATCCACTGACGGTAACGATTCAGCGGTCCAACCAAAGAGCCTTTGGATTCCAGCTTTCTGCCGTCGTCGATGCAACAAACCAGCAGGCGGGGTCTTTTGCGAGCGCCGGTAGTGTCCAGGTCATCTGCGGTAGTCTCACTTCAGCTCGAACGCTTTGCAGCAATACTAGCTCGATTCAATTTGCGGAACACCGGTTGCCTCAACCGGGCAGCGGAATGGGTACATTTACGGTCAATTGGACTGCGCCGGCCGACACCAGCCTGGGTACTATCCGGTTCAATGTCGCGGGCAACGCTGCGGATGGCGATGGAACGAATCAAGGCGATTATATCTTTACGAATATTTATCGCGTGCCTGTTGCCACCGCTCCTCCGCCGGATTTATCCACGCGTGCGTTCTCGATTGTGGATCGCGGCGGGTCTTCGATTATTACCGACGGCGGAGGAGATTTTAATGTCGGTTTCTCGCGCATTCAGCCCGCCGCCGGAAACACAACGCCTGCAGGCGTTGCGATTTTTGGGGGCCGCTCGAATAACGTGCTGTTTACCGAAGCTGGTGTACCTGCAGTCCCACTCCTCGGGTCGGCGCGGATCTATGCGGAGATCAATGCGTCCGTCAATACGTCCGTGAATACGGGATTGGCTATTGCCAATCCGAATTCCCAACCGGCGAACATCACATTTCATTTCGCGACGAGCTCCGGTATTAGTGCCGATCAGACCATTTCGATTCCCGCGAATAGCGAGATTGCGAAATATCTCAATGAGTCCGCGTTCGGACTCGCCGCCGGCGCGCAATTGCAAGGCACGTTCACTTTGAGCTCCGACGTTCCGGTAGCCGTCGTTGCCTTGCGTCTCCTCCGAAATGAGCGTGGAGAAGAGCTCCTCACGACATTGCCGGTGACCGATCTCTCGGCACCCACAGCGTCGGGGACAGCGTACCTCGGCCATTTCGCCGACGGCTCGGGCGCAACTTCTCAGGTTATTTTGGTGAATCCCACGGACAGCGCAATAGGAGGCACGATTCAATTTTTCGGGCAGGGGACTGCGACGGCAGCTGCGGGTCCGACATCGATCGCCACAAATTTGGGGACAGCGACTAGTTTTTCTTACAACATTCCGCGACAAGGTTCGTTCAAACTCACCACCACAGGCGCAGCAGGTATATTAGGCTCCGTCCGCATAACTTCGTCAACCGGCTCGGTTCTACCTTCCGCACTGGTCGTCTTCTCCTACAGAAAGGACAACATCACGGTTTCCGAGGCCGGCGTACCCTCAATGCAGGGAAGTGCATTCCGGATGTATGCCGAAACAAATGCGGCGGGCAGCAACCCCGGTACCATTCAAACGGGAATCGCGATTGCGAACCTTGACGGTGCCGCAACGACCGTGAATCTCGAGCTCCTGACACTGGATGGCGCGCCGGCGGGACCGCCAGCTTCCGTCAACATTCCCGGAAATGGCCAGATCGCCAGATTCGCTCATGAGCTTTTCAATATGACGTTTCCATTTAAGGGAATCATCCGCATCAGCGGCGGGACGAGCGCCGGCTTGGCCGTCGTCGGGCTTCGGCTACGATACAATGAACGCGGCGATTTCCTGATGACAACGACTCCGCCGAGCAACGAAGGCAGCGCGCCTAGCTTTGCCGAACTCCTGTTCCCGGTCTTCATCAACGGTTCTGTTGGGAGTCTTGGCTACACAACGCAATTTATTCTGTTCAGTGGAAGTGCGGGCCAGACGTCGAGTGGAAATCTGCGGTTCTTCAAGAACGACGGTTCCGCGCTCAATCTGAACGTGAATTAATCCCTTGCCCTGCTTGCCCTGTGGGAGAGGGCGGCCCCAAGGGCCGGTGAGGGTATCAGGTCTATCCGAATCTTGTGACCCTCACCCGGCGCGCCAGCTTTCCCTTGAGGCTTCGCCCTTCTCTTGAGGCTGCGCCCTGCCGGGCTTGCGCCCCGCGCGGGCTCACGCTTCGCGGGCTGTCGCGCCGCCCTCTCCCAAAGAGAGAGGGAATGGTTGTTCCACGAAGCAGAATTCGGTTTCCGCGATCACCAACTAAGCCGGGCTTTTTTGCACGCCTTTCCCGTGGTATCGGCCTTGCACGACAAGGACCTATGGTATTCACGGGAGAGCTATAAATGAAGCGAGTCCTTTTAACTGTCATTTTCATCCTGTTGGTCAGTCGGGTCGGCTCTGCGCAACAGTTCACCTACTATTTTCCTCAGATCGCGATCGGACCGGGTTACATAACCACGATCTTCCTGAGCAACGCCACGGCAACGGGCGGGGGCAGGGCGACGATCATATTTACAAGATCCGACGGTACGCCCTTTAGATCCGATTGGGTCGATGAAATGGGAAAAAGCGTAACCGAGGGCACCAACGCGATCGTCGTCGAGCTTGCGAGTGGCGAAAGTCGAAGATTCGTTTCCGTTGGAGATGTTCCGTTGACGACGGGCTACGCTACGGTCATATCGAATTCGAGCGCGATTCTTGGTACCGCGATGTTTTCGCAATTCGATGCCGGAGGAAATGTGCTTGGGGAGGCCGCCATTCCCATGGCGATTCCGCTCTCCAGACAAGCTCTCTTTGTGGATACGACGAACGGCTTCAGGACAGGTCTTGCCGTGGCCAATCCCAACAATATCCCTCTGCTGGTTCATTTTGAGCTTGTGGGCGATACGGGGCGGCTGGTTACGTCCACATCCCTCGAGATCGGACCATCCGGGCACATAGCCGTTTACCTCGACCAATTGTTTCCTGGCCTGGAGTCAATGGTGGGACGGCTTCAATTCTGGGCCATGAATCCGCTGACTTCCGTTGCCTTGCGCTTCAGCCCGAGCGGACTAACATTCACAACGCTCGCCCCGCTCGCGATCGGAAATTGATCGAAATTCCCCTCCTCGCAGAGGAGGGCGCGCAGCGCAAGCCCGATAGGGCGAAGCCTCAAGAGAAGACCGGCGAAACGCTTCGGCCGACCTTACTATTGAGGCTTCGCCCTTCTCTTGAGGCTGTGCGCTATTGCGCTTGCGCTTCGCGCGATCTCGCGCTTCACGCCACCCCGGGGCGCGCCAGCTTCTAATCTGTCGCGCCTCCCCTCCTCTGGAGGACGGGAATGCGCTAACATAGGCCCGTGAGCACCATGACGACCCGGGCAGACCTGAAGAGGTTCCTGGACGAGCTGAAGATCCGATTCTTGGAGAATCCTGCAACCGTTCCAGTCGAAAGCATCATTAGCGACAAAATCGACCACGTCCTTCAGGAGTTTTGGTCTGAGCGGGAGCCTTCCCGCTCGTTTGGCTTGTTCGCCATCGGCGGATACGGCCGCGGCGCTGTTCATCCGCAATCGGATATCGACCTTCTGTTTTTCTTCAAGGACGGAATTGACGAAGAGGCGATTAAACGCATCCTCCACCCGTTGTGGGATCTGCAATTCAAGGTCGGGCACCAAATCCGGCACGCGGACGATTTCAAGGAATTCGATGAAACTCACATGGAGTCGTATACCGCGTTTCTTGACTGCAGATTCTTGATGGGTGATGCCGCCGTTGCCCAAGAATTCGAGTACGAAATTCTTCGTGGAATGATCAGAAGCAATCGCGATCGCTTCTTGCGGGCCTTGGTGGAAATGAAATCAAATCGTTATAAAGACTTCGGCGAGACGATTTTTCAGCTTGAGCCGGACTTGAAAGACGCCCCGGGTGGCCTCCGCGATGTGCATTGGTCCGGATGGGTACGGAAATCTCTGGAGTTCACTAGTGGATGTCTTCCCGACGGCGCCCTGGGATTACATCGGTGTATTCGAAATTTTTTACATTTCCACTCAGCCCGGAACTTCAATGTTCTTTCTTTTGAGTTTCAGGAGCAGATAGCCCAGAAACTCGGCTACAAAGATTCGGAGCGCGGAGAAGCAGCTGAAAATCTGATGCGTGATTATTTCCTGAAGGCAGGCGAAGTTGCCCGCCAGGCTAGCCTTTGGGAAGAGGCGGTCATCGGCAGTCCGAGCCGCGTCAGCATCCCTTCCGATTTTTCAGATCCATTTGACATGATCAAAGCGTTTGCGGAAGCGCATCGCAAGAAAGCCCGGCTGGATTCCGCAACGCTGGCCGCGATTCGGCAGCGTGTGGTCTCCTCTGATGGTTTTCTTGCCAATCATCCGAAAGCGGGCCGGCTGATCCTTGAGATGATGAAGGATCGCAAGGGAATATACGACACATTGCTGGCGATGCACGACGTCGGCTTGCTCGGTAAGGTGTTTCCGGATTTCGAAGAAATCCGGTGCCGCGTCATTCGGGATTTCTTCCACAAGTACACGGTTGACGAGCATTCACTAATCGCCATCCGGAATATCGAACAGTTACCGGCCTCGCACCATTTTTCCGCCATTCTTAATGAACTGGAATATCCGGAGCTGCTCCTGTTGTCGCTCCTGTTTCACGACATCGGCAAATCGCATCGTCACGACGAGGGCAATCATGTACATCCGAGCACGGAAGGCGTTCGAGTCATCCTCGATCGGCTCGAGATCCCGCCGGAAAAGGCGGAAAAAGTTGTTTTTGTTGTCCAAAACCACCTGGAGATGTCGAAGATTATTCTGCGCCGGGATTTCAGCGACGCGCACGTGATCCAGCAATTCGCCGATATGGTGGCAACCCCGGACAATCTTCGCATGCTGTGCCTGTTGACGTACGCCGACATGAAGGCGGTCAACAATGAAGTCGTCACGCCTTGGAAGGAGGATCTTCTCTGGCAGTTGTACGTTGAGACGTATAACCGCCTCACGTTGGGGTTGGCTGATGATCAATATACGCAGCAACAAGAATTGGAAAGCGACATTCAAGCGATTACGAACCTGCTTCCAAAGGGAACGCCGTCACAGCAAATCCGGAATTTTTTAGATGGATTCCCGCGCCAGTATTTGAGGACGACCCCGAAAAAACAGATCGCCGACCACTTTCTGCTTTCACGTAAGCTGGCGGACCGTCCGATGGTGATGCACATCGCCAAGAACGGCGTCGTCTACGACCTGCTTGTAATGACGGCGGATCGGCCGGGACTGTTTTCGAAAATGACGGGTGTGCTTTCGTTCTTCGGGATGAATATTATTCGAGCGCAGGCCTTTTCCAATCGGCATGGCACGATTTTCGACTTGATTTCATTCGAAGATCCGGATTCGTATTTCGAGAAGAATCCATCCGAGGTCGATCACTTTGCGCAGGTTTTCAACGACGTTATAGGCGGGCGCGTTGAGCTGAATGCATTGCTCGATCGAAAGTTCAAGAGCGTGGTTTTCAAACCGAAGAAGGGTCTTAGCGTTCCGACCACCATTCATTTTGATAACGATTTTTCGAAGCGATGCACAATCATGGAAATCGTGACGCAGGATGCATTCGGCCTACTGTACCGGATGGCATCCGTCATTTCCGGTCATGGCTGCAACATTGAAGTCGCACTCATCACCACAGAAGGCCACCGGGCAATCGACGTTTTCTACATTACTCGGGAGGGGAAGAAGCTTTCCCAGGATGTGGAGTCGCCGCTCGAAGCCGATCTTAATCGAGCGCTGGCGCCGGCTGTTTAAAGTCCCGCTGAGGGTAACGACGTCAAACGACGTCGCGTTCGCCCGTACGAATGTTGTATCCCTGTTCCACAGGCAGAACGAAGACGCGGCCATCGCCGATTTCGCCCGTCCGCGCCGTTTCGATAATGGTTTTGATCGTGTCATCAACGATCTCATCCGTGATAACCAGCTCGATCATAATCTTCGGCAGCAGTGTGACGCTGTACTCGGTTCCGCGGTATACCGCTTTGTGCCCTTTCTGCCGTCCATGGCCTCGAACCTCAGTCACAGTCATGCCTGCGATGCTGAGCTTGGTTAATGCGTCCTTGACTTCTTCGAGTTTGTTCGGCCGGATGATCGCTTTGATGAGTTTCATAGGGGGTGCGATTATATCAGGTTAGAGAAAATCTACCCTCTCCCTCTGGGAGAGGGTAGGGCGAGGGTACAGGTCTATGCGAATCTTGCGACCCTCACCCAATAACGATGATGATTTCCCGCGATGACTCGCCTTTCCTTTCCGACCTTCTTGTCCGGCATCCGGATTATGCAGACTGGCTTTCAACCGAGCTGAAAACCGGCCGCAAAAGGACACGTGCCGAATTCATGCATTCCGCGCGAATAGCTGGGGCATCGGGACTGCCCGGCCTGCACCGATTTCAAATGCGGGAAGTCTTGAGAATCGGAGCACGCGACCTTTCCGGCGAGGTGGCCATGCGCGATATCACGAATGAATTGTCGTGGCTGGCCGACGCCGTCATTCAAATGGTGCTGGAATATGCGCGGCGCGAGCTTGATGAAAAATCCGGACCCAGCGAAGACCAGTTTGCCGTCATCGGAGTTGGCAAGCTCGGAGGCGAGGAGCTGAACTTTAGTTCGGATGTCGACCTCATCTACATCTTTTCCGACGAAGCCTCGATCAATCGTTCAACCCGGCTCGCGCGGCGAATTACCGAAATCCTGACAGAGCCTACCAGTGAAAGCACATTTTACCGGGTCGATTTGCGTTTGAGACCCGAAGGCAGCCGCGGCGAGGTCGCATCACCGTTGCGCACGCTTCAGACTTATTACGATTCGTGGGGCGAAACATTCGAGCGCCTCGCCCTTACAAAGGCTCGCGTTGTGGCGGGGGATCCGCAGCTGGGCAACCGGTTCATTGAATTGATTACGCCCTTCGTCTATCGAAAGTATCTCGATTTCGCCGCGATCGACGAAGTTCGCGATATCAAGGTCCGGATCGATGAACAAGTGCAGAAATCTGTCGGACTCGAGCGCCATGTGAAATTGGGCCGCGGTGGAATTCGCGAGATCGAATTCTTCGTACAGGCGCTGCAGGTGTTATATGGCGGCGAGCAACGAGCGCTTCGTACGCGCTCGACGCTTGAGGCGTTAGAACGGTTGGAGAGCACCGGCATTATCAATGGCGAGGTTGCCGGCCAGCTAAACGAAGCCTACGTCTTTCTGCGCAATCTCGAGCACAAATTGCAAATCGTGCACCACCTTCAGACTCATGAGATACCGGCAGATCCCTTGGAACTCGAGAAATGTGCGCGCCGGATGCAAATGCCGCTGGACGAATTCCAGACAGCATTGGAAAAGCACCGCTCGGCTGTCCAGCGAATCTTTCGTGACTTGTTTGGTGCGAAGGCCGCAATGGACGGCGGGATTCCGGGATCCGTCCACCGATTTGTGAACGAACAGATGGATCGAGATGCGGCCATCGAATGGTTAGCATCGTTGGATTTTCAAGATCCGTCTCAGTCCCTTCACAACCTGGAATTATTGCGGGATGCACCGGCGTTCAGCCATTCACCGGCACGCATGAAGAATCTGCTTTCGAATGTCCTTACATTGCTTCTTGAAAGCATTGGCGGATTGGTTTGGCCCGATGCCGTCCTGAACCGGTTCGAAACAATTGTGCGTGGCGTAGGCGCCCGGGAAGCTTTTTACAGATCACTGCTGGAGAACCAGAAATCGATCTATCGGCTGTCCCGTGTATTAGCGCTATCAGAGCACCTTTCCGACATTCTTTTGGAATCGCCTGAAGCCATCGATTTTCTGATCGATGAATCGAGATTCGAACAAAAGTCGCGCAATCCATTTCCGGCTGTGGAGCGGAAACTTCAAGAGTTCTACGTTGGCGCGCAGTACTTTTTGGGCAGCATTTCCCGCCGTCATGCCAGCCGTATTCTTAGCCGGTTCGCCGAGCGGGAACTGAAGAGACGCATTTCGGGTGATTCCCCAGTCGCCATCTTCGCGGCAGGTAAATTCGGTGAACGCGAGCTCGGTTTTCGATCGGATCTGGATGTGATTGCGTTCTACGAGGGCGATTATGATACGGCGGCTGGTACTGTCGAAAGTCTCGTGAACCAGATGGCACCGCAATTCAAATCGGATTTGCGTTTGCGGCCCGAAGGGAAGAAGGGTTCGCTGGTGTGGAATCCCGCTCGTTACCGTGAATACCTGCAAGATCGCGGTGAGACGTGGGAACGCATGGCGATGACTAAAGCGCGTTTCGTTGCCGGCAATCGGGCATTGGCGTTGACGATAGAGCCTCTGATCACCGAATTCGTCTACGGCCGGCCATTTGGAAAAAAGCAGATTGCAGAAATGAATGCGATTCGCCGCCGAATGGAAAACGAGTTAGCCAAAGAAACCAGCGATGCTTGGGACCTCAAGCTTGGCCGGGGCGGTCTGGTGGATATCGAGTTCATGGTCGAATACCGGCAGATTCAGGAGAACGTCCCCATAGCCAATACAATCGCCGCAATGAAGGCGCTCCGCATGGATTTAGCGCAGGAATATGAGTTCCTGCGGGATGCCGAATGCATGTTGCGTTTGTGGTCGGCTGTCGCGAGCACACGATTTGAGCGGAAGGACCTGGAGGCTCTCGGCCAGATGCTGCACTTGCGGGATTTTTTGGGCGACTACCTGCGGGTGACCGAGAGTGTACGAAAGAGGTTTGAAATGACAATTGAACATTGAACAATGAACATTTCCGAAAAATTGTTCAATGTTCACTGTTCAATTGTCATTTGGGGACCCCACCCTAAATGTCGTAATACAGTGCGAACTCGTAGGGATGCGGCCGCAGACGGACGGCGTCCACTTCCTTCAAGCGCTTGTATTCCAGCCAGGTTTCAATCACGTCCTTCGTGAAGACATCTCCCCTCATGAGGTACGCATAGTCGGCCTCGAGCGAGTTTAAGACCTCTTCAAGGCTGCCCGGTGTGGATTGAATCTTTTCTTTCTCATGCGGCTCGAGATCGTACAAGTCCTTGTCGATGGGATCCGGCGGTACGATCTTGTTCTGAATGCCGTCGAGACCCGCCATCAGCATTGCCGAAAACGCAAGGTACGCGTTGCACGAGTTATCGGGGCACCGGAACTCGAGGCGCTTTGCCTTCTCGCTTTTCGAATACATCGGGATTCGGACGCAGGCGCTGCGGTTGCGTTGCGAGTAAATCAGATTGATCGGAGCTTCGTAGCCCGGAACCAGCCGGCGATAGGAATTCGTCGTTGGTGCGGCGAACGCCAAAATCGATGGAGCGTGTTTCAGCAGACCGCCGATGTAATACTTACAGGTCTGGCTGATACCGGCATAGCCGCCCGCCTCGTAGAACTGATTCTTTTCATGCTTCCAGATACTCTGATGGCAGTGCATGCCCGAGCCATTGTCCTGAAAGAGCGGCTTGGGCATAAAACAGGCGGTCTTGCCGCGGCGGCGCGCGACCATCTTCGTCACGTATTTGTACATTTGAAGCTTGTCGGCCATTCGCGTCAGCTTGTCAAAACGCATGTCGATTTCGGCCTGGCCGGCAGTGGCGACTTCGTGATGGTGTACCTCGACCTGTACGCCGATGCTCTCGAGTGTGAGGACGATCTCAGAGCGGATGTCCTGGAAATGATCCATCGGCGGCACGGGGAAATACCCTTCTTTGTAGCGGGGCTTGTAAGCAAGGTTTGGATTCTCCTCTTTTCCGGAGTTCCAAACACCGGCCTTGGAATCGATGTAGTAAAAGCCGTAGTTGACGCTTTGGTCGAATCGGACGTCGTCGAAGATGAAAAACTCAGGCTCTGGACCGAAGTAGATGGTGTCGCCGATGCCTGTGGTCTGGAGATATTTCTCAGCCTTTTGCGCAACGTAACGCGGATCACGCGAATAAGCCTGGCCGGTGACAGGATCTTTCACATTGCAGATGATGTTCAGCGTCGGCACCTCGGTGAAAGGATCCAAGAAGGTGGCATTCGGATCGGGAATCAGGAGCATGTCGCTCTCCTGGATCTTTTGAAAGCCGCGGATGCTGGAACCGTCGAAGCCCAGGCCCTCTTCGAAGACGTCCTCCGTCAATTCGCCGGTGGTAATTGAAAAGTGCTGCCATATGCCCGGAAGATCAATGAAGCGAAGATCAACGATCTTTACGCCCTTTTCGCGGGCAAATTCGACAACCTGTTTCGGTGTCATGCGTGGAAACCTCCCTTTCTTGCAGAAACCCGGATTTATTCTGTTGTTATTCGAGTCCGTGACAAAGAATTCAATGAAGACAAACGCTGCATTTTGCCATCTTCTACATTCGAAATCGACGGAATAAAAAAAGTCTTCGACCGCCCTTACTGGGATCGAAGACTTCGTAGTCGCTCCACCAGCACTCCGTTGTGCCGAGATTTATGCTTTATAACTCAGAAATTTCTGCGGTGTCTATGGGAAAGTGGCGCGCAGTTTTGGGGGTTGGCGGCTCCCTCTCCCTCTGGGAGAGGGTAGGGTCAATTTCAATTCCTTCACGCCTTCATCGACCATGGCGCTGCTCATGCATTTTGTCTCATGCGGCGTATATTTTAGTTAAGGGATCGCATAGGCTTTAAGGGCAAATTTAACGGTCCACTAGGGCCGACGACGTGTTACACTCGCACTGTTGATCGCCCGATTACGGATCCGTCTCGGTGTATTGCCTCAGACTTAGGCCATTTGGATCCCCCCAAAATATAGATTGATGAACTTTGAAGCGATATCAGCTTGGCTCAGAAATGCTCTGCTTCCTTACGGTGGGTTTGGTCTTATGGCCTTGGCGATGTGCGATTCGTCTTTTCTTTCGTTGCCTGAAGTTAACGACGTTTTGCTGATGACGTTCTCCATCAATGAGCCCGACGCTATGGTGAAGTTCGCATTATTGACGACGCTGGGGTCCGTCATTGGCTGTGCACTTTTGTACGCTGTCGGCCGAAAGGGCGGCGAGGCGTTCCTGCGTCGGAGTATCGCCCACGAGAGGCTCGCGAGAGTGCGACGCTGGTATCAGCGGCATGGAGTCTTGGCGGTGATCATCCCCTCGCTGCTTCCGCCGCCCACGCCGTTCAAAATATTCGTCCTTTCAGCGGGAACATTTGGTATTTCGTGGCCCAAATTTCTGACCGCTGTCGTGATCGGACGGGGCATTCGATATTTTTCAGAAGGGCTCCTCGCAGTTGTGTATGGGCCCGCGGCGATTCGTTTTGTGCAGGATAACTACGGAATGATGGGAATTGGGCTGGCGCTCCTGATTGTCGCGGCTGCAATTATATTTTTTCTTACAAGGCGTCGAGTCCGCAGTAGTGAAGCGTGAGAACAGGAATAACTTTAAAAGCCGAGATTGTGCTCATATTACTTTTGCTGTTTCCAGCGAGCTGCATCTCTAGAAAGCGTGTTCTTCCCGAAGAGCAGCGTTTGCTTCCAGCCAAGCCGGCGACTCGCGCCGAGTTGGTTCAAGATCTGGAGGCCAAGAGCAATTCCATTCAAACACTTCAGGGGACGGTGTCTCTAGATCTTTCCGGAGGCGGTGCAAAGTCCGGCGTGTTGACGGAATACCATCAGACGACCGGCTATGTAGTGGTCGACCGGCCGAAGCAGATCCGTTTCAAAGTCGTGGCGCCAATTGTATTGTCTACAATAGTAGATATGGTATCCGACGGGGGACAGTATCGGGTTTCTATTCCCGTTAAGAACCAGTTTTTCGTCGGTGACGTGAATGCGCCGGCAAATTCCAAGACCGCCCTGGTAAACTTGCGCCCGCAGCATCTGTTGGACGGACTCTTTATAGATGTGCGGCCATACTTAAATAAAGCGCAGGTGAAGTCGGTTCTGGAGGAGGCCGTTCAGGGGCGCCGCAGCTATTATGTGCTCAGTTTTATCAACATTGGCGGTTCCGAAGCACAATTGATGGAGAAATTGTGGATCGACCGGACCGATATGCAAGTATCGCGGAAACAGGTATTCGCCAAAGAGGGAAGACTCGAAACCGACGTGGAGTACTTGGACTACCAATCCGAAGGTGCCGAATCCTTTCCTCAAACCGTCGTCATTCAACGGCCGCTTGAAGAGTACACGGTGAAAATGACGTTTCTGAAGGCGGCGTTTAACCAGAAATTGGCCGATGACACTTTCAACCTGGAGCGTCCGGACGGCTCTGAGCTTGTACGGCTTACGCCCTGAATAATTTATTCGATATGAACAAGCAAATGATCATCGCGGGTCTTAAAGCGCGGCCCGTTCGGACTACAGTCAGTCTTCTCGCGGTTGCACTTGAAGTGGTCCTGATCCTTGTGGTGGTGGGGTTGACGTCCGGTATTTCCGATGAAACCGGGAGACGCACGGAAGGGGTTGGCGCCGATATTCTTTTGCAGCCGCCGAATTCATCGTTGTTCCTTGCATTGAGCAACACGACAATGCCGATCGTGCTCCGCGAAAGGTTGCGCGAGTTGCCGGGCATCAAAGCTATTACTCCCGTACAGACTCTGGTCAATTCATCAGCGGGCCTGGAGATTATTTACGGAATCGAGCCCGACACATTCGATGCGGTCAGCAATGGCTTTATTTGGCACAAGGGACGGCTCTTCAACGCGCCGGATGAGGTGGTGGTGGACGATATCTATGCCAAGGCCAAAGGC
>Ga0209058_1003182_pt1 | contig 13338 bp, 11 predicted proteins | sample GraSoiAngelo_147_FD_185904 | JGI IMG/M metagenome (GOLD analysis project Ga0209058, IMG submission 185904) | Grasslands soil microbial communities from the Angelo Coastal Reserve, California, USA - 14_1009_05_40cm (SPAdes) (version 2) | ecosystem: Environmental > Terrestrial > Soil > Grasslands ... | reverse complement strand
CTCATGGGCGAGGAGGCACGCGTAGAAGGCCGCGCCGCCCAGCGCGCCGATCGCCCAGTAGGTCAGCGCGCCCTGGTTCGGCACGTCGGCCGGCAGCACGTCGGTGGCCAGCGTCCACACGATGAGCGCGTAGACGAAGACCAGGCTCCAGTTGAGGCCGACGTCGATCCCTAAGATCTTTCCGAGCCGGATCGTCGGAGCCATGCTGGGAGCATAGGGGGAGCGAGGAGGTTCGATGGCAACGCCGAAAGCCACGCGGCCGTACATGCCGGGGTATGGCCTGCTGTCCGAGAACGAGGGCACCGGGCTCCTGCCGTGGAGCTGGGCGGAGACGCGGTTGATGAACTCGCGCAACTACTGGCTGGCGACCGTGTGGCCGCAGCGCCGTCCGCACGTGATGCCCGTGTGGGGCATGTGGCAGGAGGGAGCGTTCTGGTTCAGCAGCAGCAAGGGTTCACGAAAATCGCGCAACCTGATCGTCAACACGCGCTGCGTGGTGACCACCGAGGACGCGCACAACCCGGTGGTCGTCGAGGGCCTCGCGACGCGAGTCGACGACGGCGACACTCTGGCGAAGGTCCTGGCCTGGGAGAACGCCAAGTACGAGACCGATTACTCGATCGACGTGCTCGACCCCGCGCTGAACTCGTGCTTCCGCGTCGATCCGGTGTGGGCGTTCGGAATCGCGCACGACGATTTCACCGGCTCGCCGACGCGCTGGGAATTTTGAGTGCGGCATACACTGGAGTCGCCTTGAGCGCCCCGCCTCAAAGGGCCCGTTACGCGACCATCACCGACCGCGGGCTCGACTGGGATTCGGTTCCCATGAGGCTCTTCCAGAAAGCCAAGCGCCTGGGCACGTGGGACCCCCAGGCGATCGACTTCTCGCGCGAGGTGTCGGACTGGGCCGGCTTCGACACCACCGAGAAGGACTTCCTGCTCCGCACGGTCGCGCTCTTCCAGGCCGGCGAGGAGGGCGTTACCAGCGACCTGCTGCCGCTGATCATGGCCGTCGCAGAAGAAGGCAGGATCGAGGAGGAGATCTTTCTCACCTCCTTTCTGTGGGAGGAGGCGAAGCACGTCGAGTTCTTCCGGCGCTGGCTGGACGTGATCGGCATCCACGAAGACCTCGAGAAGTTCATGACGCCGAGCTACCGGCACCTGTTCCTGGTGGAACTTCCGGCGGCGCTGGACGCGTTGAAGACAGACCGTTCGACGGAGGCGCAGATCCGCGCGTCCGTCACATACAACATGATCATCGAGGGCGTGCTGGCGGAGACCGGATATCACGGCTTCCGCGAATCGCTCGAGGCGAACGGCACGATGCCCGGCCTGCTGGAAGGCATCAGGCTCGTGTCGCGCGACGAGAGCCGTCACATCCGGTACGGGGTCTTCCTGCTCGACCGGCTCATCAACGAATCGCCCGTCGGGTGGGACGTGATGAACCAGCACATGAACGAGCTGCTCGCGCCGACGATGGGCGTGATCAGCGAGTTCTGGGAGGGCTACGACGAGGAGAATGCGCCGTTCGGCCAGCGCATGGAGACGTATCTCGACTTCGCGAGCACTCAGTTCGACAGGCGCATGAAGGTGCTGGAGCGCGACCGCGGCAAGAGCCAGGCCGAGATCGAGCGGGCGGCGATCGCGGACCTCGTGGCGGACGACGCAGCGGTGGGAGCTGCCGGGTAGCCGTGGCCCGTCCCGACTTCCGGTCGGGTCCGCCGCCTGCGTTCCGCACCATCATCGAGCCGCTGCGGTGAACCGACACGACCCTGGATTCGAGCCAGTTCTGAAGCTGGCCAAGCCTGTGATGGACGCGGCCGCGGACCCGATTCGCATCGCGGGAGGTGGGGAGGTCCGCACCGGCACGGCGTCGTGGACCGACCCGACGATGGTCGCGAAGGGTGTCTTCTATCCCGATGGCGCGACCACAGCGGAGGAACGGCTGCGCTACTACGCAACCCGTTTTCCGGTCGTCGAGGTCGACGCGACGTACTACGCGCTGCCCCGCGAGCAGCAGTCGAAGCTCTGGGTCGAGCGGACGCCGAAGGATTTCGTGATGGACGTGAAGGCGCACGCGCTCATGACCGGCCAGCCCAGCGAGGTCAAGCGCCTGCCGAAGGATATCCGGGAGGCGCTGCCTGAGAAGCTGAAGGAGAAGGCGCGCATCTACGGCAAGGACCTGCCGGCCGAGCTGTACGACGAGGTGTGGAACGCGTTCAAGCAGGGCGTGGAACCGCTGCGAGCGGCGGGCCGGCTCGGCGCGATCTTCCTGCAGTTTCCGCGGTGGGTCTTTCCGTCCAGCGAGGCTCGCGACCGGATCCTCGATGCGAAGTCACGCCTTGGCGATATGCAGCTGACCGTCGAGTTCCGCCACGGGTCGTGGTTCAACGAAAAGAACGCCGAGCGCACGTTGCGTTTCTTGACCGACCACAAGATCCCGTACGTCGTCGTCGACGAGCCGCAGGGGTTCAAGAGCTCCGTGCCTCCGGTCGCCGCGGTCACCTCGCCCGAGCTGGCTGTGTTCAGGTTTCACGGCCGCCGCGAGGATCTCTGGGAGAAGCCCAACATCCCGCCGAACGAGCGTTTTCGCTACCTGTACGACGAGGACGAGCTGGCCGACTGGGCGCCGCGCATCGCCGAGGCCGCGCGCAGCGCCAAGCAGGTGCACGCGCTGATGAACAACTGCTCGGGCAACTACGGGACCACCAACGCGCTGCAGCTCGCGGACCTGCTGAAGCAGTACCAGGCCTGACGCGCCGGCGGCCTCGTGGCTAAGCCACGGTTGGCGCCAAACAGGCCCTTGCTTCTGGCATCAAGGCGCGGGTTTGGCGCCAAACGGGTCGAATCGGTTGCGGCGATGGGCGGGTGACGCCGTCATGACACGGGAAAGACGGGGCCGGGACAGCGGGGCGAAAAACCGCCCTGCTGCAATTCCTGCGATGGCCAGGGTGCTCGCTGTCGACGACCAGGAAATGAACCTCGAGCTGCTGGCCGCCTACCTGGGCGGCACCGGGTGCGACCTCGAGCTGGCGCACAACGGGTTCGAGGCGCTCCATGCGATCGCCGCCCGCCGCCCTGACCTGGTCCTGCTGGACGTGGTGATGCCCGGCATGGACGGATTCGAGGTATGCCGGCGCATCAAGTCCGACCCCGCCAACCGCCTCCTGCCGGTGGTCCTGGTTACCTCGCTCAACACGGTCGAGGACCGCGTCCGCGCGTTGCAGCTCGGTGCCGACGACTTCCTCGCCAAGCCGATCGACAGGAACGAGCTCATGGCACGGGTCGTGACGCTGATCAAGACGAAGGAGGTCTACGACAAGCTCGACGACGCGGAGCACGTGATGGCGGCGTTCGCAAAGATCGTGGAGGCCAAGGACGGCGGCACGGAGGCTCATGTGGAGCGGGTGGCGCGCGGGGCGCGGGCACTGGGCGAGGCGGCGGGGCTTTCGGAGATGGCGCTCGACGCGATCTATTTCGGCGGCATCGTGCACGACATCGGCAAGATCGGTGTGGCGAATTCGGTGCTGCTCAAGCCGGGCCCGCTCAGCTGGCGTGAGGTCGACCTGATGCGGCGCCACGTCTCGATTGGCGTGGAGATCGCGAGTCAGCTGAGATCGGCGTGCAACGTCGTACCGATCATCAAGCACCACCACGAGCGCTTCGATGGGACCGGTTACCCCGACGGTCTTGCCCGCACGCACATCCCGCAGGCCGCCATGATCGTTTCGATCTGCGACGCGTACGACGCCATGACGAGCGACCGGCCTTATCGCCACGCCATGTCGTCCGCGGACGCGATCGCGGAGCTGCGGCACGGGTCGGGCACGCAGTGGGACCCGGATCTGGTCGGACTCTTTTTGTCTCGGGTCATGCAGGAGCCGGCCGATGCGGATGTCGGCCCGATCAGCCTCGCCGTTCCAGCAGGTAGCCATAACCCGGATGGGCGATGATGTGACCGCCCGTATCCGGGTAGTCCCCGAGCTTGAGCCGGAGGCGTCTGACGAGAAGGTCGATGCGCTCGGTCCCGATGTCTGCGTCGATGCCGTAGACCTCGCTGAGGATCTGATCGCGGGATACGGCGACGCCCGCGTTGCGCGCGAGGTACTCGAAGAGCCTGTACTCGAGGGGACCGAGCTTGACCGACCGCCCACTCACGCTGACACCCCGAGCGAGGGTGTCGATTTCCACCTCGCCGAATCGCATCTTCCGCTCGGGCGCCTCCGCAGGCAACGCGCTGAACGCGCTGCGCAAGCGGGTTGTCTTCCGCAGCTGCGCGTCAAGCCGGGCGATGAGCTCGCCTTCACGCACGGGCTTGGCGACGTAGTCGTCGGCGCCTGCGTCGAGCCCGCGAGCCACGCTTGTCTCGTCGTTGCGCCCGCTGACGAAGATGATTGTCAGCCCCGGATCCTGCGCCCGCAGTTCGCGGCACACCTCGGTACCGGGGGCGTCGGGCAGCACCCAGTCGAGCAGCACCGCCACCGGCCGGTAGCGCTGATAGGCGGCGCGCGCCTCGGCGGCGGAGCCGGCGGCGATCCCTGTGAAGCCCTCGCGCTCCACGATCGCGGCCATAAGCTCGGCCAGCTCGGGTGCGTCTTCAACGATGAGGACGACGCCTCGCTCAGCCACCACGAGCTGATCCTCTGGTTCGCGATCGATTCGCCCGAGGTGTGGCGCCAGCCGCCCCGAATCCTTCCAGGGTCTGGTCGACGATCGCCTCGGCATCGGAAAGGGAAGGGAACGGCGCGGAGAAGAGGAGTGGCATGACGATGGGGCCCATCAGCACGTCGATCAGGCCATCCGGGTCCGTGTTCGGCCTGAGCTCCCCGGACTCGACCGCGGCCCGAATCCGCTCCACCAGCGGCTGCCGGTAGTCGAGGAACCTGGCCTGCACCGTCGCCGAGAGCCCCGGATCGGTCACCAGCGGAAAGAGCAGGTAGTGGAACAACCGGCCGCCGAACATATTGATCCGCTGACGTACGAAGGAAACCAGGTCCCCCCGGATCGAACCGGTATTGGGGATGGGAGCAGGCTGCGCCTGCCTGATGACGACGTCGACGCCGACGTCGGCCTTCGTTCGCCACCGCCGGTAGATCGCGGGCGTGCCAACACCGGCCCGTCGCGCGATCTCACTCAGGCTCGCTCGGTGGTAGCCGCGCTCCAGGAACACCTCCAGGGCAGCGTCCAGCAAGGCTCCGTCCACCTTCGGGCTGCGCGGCCGGCCGGCGCGGGCGGCCGTCTTCTTTTCGTTAATCAAGGCCGATTAATCCTTCGCTTGATGCACTCTGCTGGCTGGGAATCGTCGGTGAGGATTATATTGCAATATAGGTCGATACGTAATATAATACACGTGGGATAGCGGGGTGGGAGCCAAGGTGGGGAAGGGAACGATCGGGCCTGAGCTGCATCCGGCCGCGATGGCCGCCCTGCACGACGTGGCCGTGGCCGCGGGCGGGGTGAGCGATCCGGACCGACTCGCCAACCTGGTCGTGGAGCGGGCACGCCAGATCGCGGGGGGCGAAGGCGCAGTCCTGCGCTGGTACGTGCCGGCCACGAACTCGTTCCTGCTGCTCGCCACCGTAGGCACGGGCGAGGACATGGAGGCGCTGATCGCAGTGAACGCACCGACGGCCATCAGCGGCGCGTTCAAGACCGGCCACCCCGTGGTCATGAACGATTACAAGACCTCGGGCAAGACCACGCCGTGGGGGCGCATGCACAACATCACGGCGCAGGTCGCCGTGCCGCTGCTCGTGGACGGCCGGCCGGTGGGCACGCTGGCCGTGCTCAGCTACACCGACCACCGCTACGACACCGCGGATGCGCTGTTCCTTTCGCTGCTGGCGGCGATCGTAGCGCCGGCGCTGGAGAGCGCCCGACTCGCATCCGAGGTCAAGCGGCACGCTCGCAGCGTGGCCCAGATCTACGAGGCACTCCCGGTGATGGTCGTCGTTTACGGCCGCGACGGCAGGGCCATCCAGCACAACAGCGCGGCCGAGGCGGCCCTCGGCGGCGAGCTCCTCAACGGCGTGCGCGAGCGCGCGATACCTCTGGTCCGGGAGGACGGCACCCCGATCCCCGCCGAGGAGCGGCCGTTCGCGCGCGCATTGAAGACCAAGGCCCCCGTGCGTGGAACCATCGTCGGCTACGGCAGCACCACGCGCCGCTGGGCGTTTATCGACGCCGTGCCCGTATTCGACGACAACGGCGAGGTCGAAGTGGTGGTGACCAGCTCCATCGACATCACGCGACTGAAAGCCGCCGAAGACAAGCAGCGTCAGGACGCCGCGAAGCTGCGAGCGCTCATCGAGCTGCAGACCCAGCTCGGCACGCTCGACCTCGACGCGAACCAGGCCATGCGCGTCGTCGCGGAACGTGCGCTCGAGCTGACCGGCGCACCGGGCGTGGCGGTGCAGATGATCGAAGGCGACGAGGTCGTCATCGCCGCATGCGCCGGCTTTGGCGTCGAGCTCGAAGGCACGCGGTTGCCGCTCAAGGGGAATCCCGTAAACGGATGCGCCCAGGACGGCACGCCGCAGTCCACATCGGACGTGCTGATCGATGATCGCTGCGGCCACGAGATCTTCGAGACCGCGGGCATTCGCTCGCTGCTGATGGCGCCGATCCGTCACGAAGGCTCGGTCATCGGCGGCCTGCAGCTGCAGTCGCCGCGGAGCGGCGATTTTCCGGAGGGCACACCGGCCACGCTCGAGCTGCTGGCCGGATTTGCCGGCGAAGCGATTGGGCGGGCCCGCGCCGCGCACGCCCTACGCGAGAGCGAGCAGCTTTTCAGCGGCGCCTTCGAGGCTTCCGGTGTCGCCATGGCCATGACCGACATGACCGGCGTGATCGTGCGCGTCAACCCCGCCTACACCGAGCTGTTTGGTTACTCAGCGGACGAGGTCGTAGGCCTCGACGCGCGATCCCAGGTCGTGGCCGAGGACTTGGGCCCGACAGTGGCGACACTGTCGCGACTCACCAGTGCGCCGGATTCAACTGTCATAACCGCAAGTCTTCGGGCCATCCACAAGGACGGCCACCACATCTGGGCTCGGGTCACGACGTCCTTGATCCGCAAAGAAGGCGTACCGCCGTACATCCTCACGCACGTCGTCGATCTCACCGAAGAGCGCAAAGCCGAGGCGATCCTCCGCTCGGAGCAGCAGCGGCTCAGCGAGATCATCGAGGCCCAGCGCGACATCGCAGCGGCTGAGCACGACCTGCAGGGCATGCTCAGCGCGCTGGCGGAGCGGGTCGTGCGCCTCGTCGGCGATTGCGGCGTGGCCGTGCTGCTGCCCGAGGGTGACGAGCTGGTGGTGCGCGCCATCGCCGGCGTCATCGATCTCGAGGTGGGCTTCCGAGTGCCGATTGACGAGAGCCTGGCGGGTGCCTGCTTTCGCAGCGGCCGCAGCCAGCGGTCGGCTGACCTCCAGAACGATCCGAGAGCCCATGGCAAGACCGCGCGCCAGGGCAGGTTCGGGGCCGCGATCTCGACGCCGCTCACGAACAACGGCGAAGTGATCGGTGTGGTGCAGCTGATGTCCAGGCGGCCGAAGGCTTTCGACGAGACGGATGCGCGGACGCTGGACATGGTCGCGGCGTTCACCGCGGCTGCATTCGAACGGGCGCGCACCGCCCGGCGCATCGAGGCGAGCGAGCAGCGCACGCGCGCGGTGATGGAATCGGCGCCCGACCCGATCGTGGTCTTCGACGTCGACGGCAACATCGTGGACTTCAACCCGGCGGCGGAGCGCGCCTTCCAGCGCAAGCACGATGACGTGATCGGCCGTTCGGCCATGACCCTGCTCGCGCCCAAGCATCTCGAGGCTTTCAAGCGCTGGGCCCGCGCCGGCCGCGAGGCCAACAGCGCCGAATACGCCGGCAAGCTCTTCGAGGCGACGGGCATGCGCTCCGACGGCACGGAGTTTCCGATCGAGATCGCCGTCACAGACCTGCCTGAGGAAGCACGCCTGGTCGCGTGCTTCATTCGCGACCTCTCGATGCGCGACCGCCTCAAGGAGAGTCGCGAGCGGCTCGAGGCGGTCGTATCCAGCGCGCACGTCATCCTCCTCGCCGCCGACACCAAGGGCGCGATCACCCTGGCCCAGGGCAGCGGGCTCTCCTTCCTGGACCTCACACCCGACCAGATGGTGGGCCGGGACCTGGCCGAGGTCCTCGAGGGGCGCCCCGAAGCCGTCGAGTACCTCGCGCGCGCTCTTGCCGGTGAGGCCGTGACCGGACTGATCCATCTCAGCGATCCCGACCGGTACCTGGAAGGAGTCCTGAGCCCGATCCGCGATGCGGAGGAAGCTCTCACCGGCGTGTCCGTGATCCTGACCGACGTCACCGACCGCATGCTGCAGGCTGCGCGCCAGGCCTCGCTGCTGGCGGCGCTCAGCGATGTCGGCGAGGGGCTGGTGACGACGCAGGAAGGGCGCTATGTCAGCTCGAACGACGCCTATAAAGAGATGACGGGGTACACAGAGGGGGAGCTGCGGGCCCTGCGCTCTCTCTTCGATCTTGTGCCGGAGGCCGAGCGTGAAGAGATGCAGCGCACGCTCACGGCCCGGTTCAATTCGGGCGAGCCCGTGATGCACGTCGACTCGGCCCTCGTCACGAAGGACGGACGCAGGCGCGACATCCAAGCCTCGATCATCCGTGTCACCGAGGATGGAGTAGCTCGCCTCGTAACAATCGTCCGCGACGTGACCGACCAGCGCCGCGCCCAGGAGGCACAGCGCGACAGCGAAGCCAAGTCACGCCTGATGGCGATGATGAACCATGAGGTGCGGACGCCCCTGAACTCCATCCTGGGATTCGCGCAGCTGCTCACCGATCCGCGAGTTGGTGAGCTGACCGAGAAGCAGCGCCGTTACGTCGTCAACATCAAGGCGGCGGGCGACCACCTGCTGCAGCTCGCCAACGACTCGCTGGACATGGCCAAGCTCGACGCTGGCCGCGCCGGCATGGTGCTGAACGTCGTGCCTGTGGACACCGTGGTGGCGCAGGCGGTCGAGCAGGTGCGGCCGATGGCGAGTGCCCAGGGCCTGATACTGAACGCGGAGCTGTCGCCCGGCATCGACGTCCACGCCGACGCGCGGCACCTCACCCAGGTGCTTCTCAACCTGCTCTCCAACGCCATCCGGCACACGCACGCCGGCTCGGTCACCGTGTCTGCGCGCCGTGACGGTGAGTCAGTTGTGATCTCGGTCTCCGACACCGGCGACGGCATCTCGCGTGAGGACCTCGCGCGCATCTTCGAGGAGTTCTTTCAGGGCGGCAATCACGCACCCGGCGGCATCGGCCTCGGCCTTTCCATTAGCAAGCGGCTCGTGCACCTGATGGGCGGCTCGATTGGGGTCGAGAGCGAGCTCGGCAAGGGCAGCACCTTCACGGTGCGCCTCGCGGCGGCGAAATAGCGAATTAGTTCGCGATCGGTCGGGGTCGCCCGTCGATTTACCATCACGCCACATGAGAGGCCTGCTGCTCTGGTGCGCCACCAACCCCTGGCTGGCCGCGCACGTGCCGCAATGGGGCTTCGTCCGGCGCGCGGTGCGTCGTTTCATGCCAGGCGAAGAGTTCCAGGACGCGCTGAAGGTCGCCGTCGAGTGGAAGCCGCGCAAGATCGGCGCGCTGTTCACGCAGCTTGGCGAGAACATCACCGACCTGGCCGAGGCGGCCGCGGTCGTCCAGCACTTCGAGGTGGTGCTGACACGCGCGGCGGAGGCTCACGTCGATCCGATCATCTCTGTGAAGCCGACCCACGTCGGACTCGACATCGACGGCGCGGCTGCGCTGGCCAACCTTCAGCGGCTTGCCGCCGCGGCCGAGAAGGCAGGAGGCTGGTTGTGGATCGACATGGAGGGCAGCGCGTACACCGACGCGACGCTCGACCTCTATACCGCGGTGCGCAAGAAGCACCAGCACGTCGGGCTCGCCATGCAGGCCTACCTCTACCGGACCGCGAGCGACGTGGCGCGGCTGCTCGAGCTGAAGCCAGCGATCCGCCTGGTGAAGGGCGCGTACGCGGAGCCAGCCGATCGCGCGTTTCCGGCCAAACGTGACGTTGACGCCAACTACCTCGCGCTGTCCACGTTCATGCTGCCCGAGCTGAAGCGGGACCGGTTGCGCCTCGTGCTCGGCACGCACGACGTGCCGCTCATCCGGCGCATCACGAGCTTTGGGGACGCGCTCGGGATAGAGCGCGAGAAGATCGAGGTCAACATGCTGTACGGCATCCAGGCAGACGCGCTCATACAGCTGGCGAAGGAGGGCCACACCGCCAGGCAGCTGATCGCCTATGGGCCCGCCTGGTACGGCTGGTACATCAGGCGCCTGGCCGAACGCCCCGCGAACGTGCTGTTCGTGGCCCGCCAGATGGTCGGCTAGAAGTCTCCCCACGGTGGAGGGGAAGCCCGGATTCATTCCGGGCGTCACCATGCAGCTGCTACCGCACCTGGCGCTCTCGTCGCCAGCGTTGGGGGGTTCCGCGGGGGGATCCTGATCCCCCCGCGCTTTTATTCCCCACGGTGGAGCGGAAGCCCGGATTCATTCCGGGCGTCACCATGCAGCTGCTACCGCACCTGGCGCTCTCGTCGCCAGCGTTGGGGGGTTCCGCGGGGGGATCCTGATCCCCCCGCGCTTGAAGAAGAGCCGGCATCTCGCCGGCTCTCCTTGAACGCTGGGGTGGAGTGGACTAAGGGACCGTCGGGACCTGGCCGGCGTTTTCCTGCGCCTCCCGAGCGGCGCTCTCGCCTGCCTCATGCGCTGGATCCTCGTTGGGGACGAACTTGCCAGTGGTCGGCGCCGGCGAGGCCGCCGCCGCCAGCGTGGCGCTCGAGTTGCTTGCGGCAGACGCGCTGATCGTGGTCGCCGCGTAGATGACTGCCCCGGCCACCCCTCCTACTGCGAGTGATGCCGCGGCAACGGCCGCGATCACTCCTTTCCTGATGCCGTTCATGTCGATGTCTCTCTCCTTATATGTATGTCGGTCTCGTGACCGCAAGGAGGAGACTGACGTTTGACTCTCAGGGCAGCCTTCGAGAAACCTGAGAGTTGACTCAGCAATTTCACCCAGCAACCTCACAGCCACGTCTCAGACCTGGTTGAGCCCCCGCGGGCATCCTGCCCTTATGAGAACCCCTGACACGATCCAGCGAAGGTGCGCGCCCAGGAAGCAACCCAACGCCTGCTTGCGCGGCATACACCGCACCGCCCACTGGCCGGTTCCATAGCAGGCTCCCAGATTTTTCCCAGCAAACTCCCAGGAAACACGATCACGATTGGGTCTGTGAGCCCCCGACCGGCACAGAGCTCGGGGAGCGCCAACAACGGCGCCCGGGTCCTGGTCGTGGACGACGAGCCGAACATCACCGAGCTCGTCTCCATGGCGCTTCGCTACGAGGGTTTCTCGGTGAAGACCGCCGCCACCGGCCGGGCCGCGCTGAGCGCGGTCAGCCAGTTCTCACCCGCGCTCGTGATCCTCGACGTGATGCTGCCGGACATCGACGGGCTCGAGGTGCTGCGGCGGCTGAACAGCGCCGGGCATCGCGTGCCCATCATCTTTCTAACCGCTCGCGACGCGACCGAGGACAAGGTGCACGGCCTGACGGTCGGCGGCGACGATTACGTCACCAAGCCGTTCAGCATCGAAGAGCTCGTCGCACGCGTGCGCGTGGTTCTACGTCGCCACGGCGCAGTCGGGGAGGAGAGCGGGCAGCTACAGCTCGCAGACCTGGAGCTGGACGACGAGGCGCACGAGGTGAGGCGGGCCGGCCGCGTCATCGATCTCACGACCACCGAGTACCGCCTGCTTCGCTACCTGCTCATCAACGCCGGGCGCGTGCTTACGCGCAGCCAGATCCTTGACCACGTTTGGCACTACGACTTCGGCGGCGACGCGAGCGTGCTCGAGACGTACATCAGCTACCTGCGCCGGAAGATCGACCGCCAGGGGCCACCGCTGGTGCAGACGGTGCGCGGCGTCGGTTACGTCCTCCGCGCACCGCGCACGTAGCCATGACCCGTTCTCTGAGCGGGCGCTTGCTCATCGGCATCGTCTCGCTGGTCGCAGTCGGCTTGCTGGTCGCGGACGTCGCCACCTACACCGCGCTGCAGAACTTTTTGATCAGCCGCGTCGACGTGCAGCTGTCGACAGGCCACAACGCTGCCGTCGCGGGGCTTGGCGGATCGCCGCAGGGCAACGGACCGCAGCCCGGATCCAGCTTCCCCGCCGACACGATCATCGAGCGGGTCCAGCCTGACGGGAAGGTGCTCGACGCCAAACGACTGGCCTTTGGCGGCACATCCTCATCGACGGCCCTACCGGTGCTGCCGAAGCCGCTGCCGAGCGGCACCGAGAAGGATCCCGCCGTGACGACACTGAGCGGCCTCAACGGCGTGAGCCACTACCGAGCCGCCATATGGCCCGAGGACTCGTTCGGCGGCGAATACGTGGTGCTCGCGATCCCCCTTAACGACGTTGAGTCGACGCTCGGTCAGCTGCTTCAGCTCGAGGTCCTCATCAGCCTCGGTGTGGTGGCGGCGACCGCGGTGCTCGCGCTGATCATCATTCGCATCGGCCTGCGGCCGCTGCAGCGCATGGCCGGCGTCGCGCAGGACATCGCGGCAGGGGACCTCACCCGAAGGGTCGAGCCGGCGACCCTGGACACGGAGATCGGCCGCCTCGGCATCGCGCTGAACGGAATGCTCAGCCAGATCGAGGCCGCGTTCGTCGAGCGCACACGCTCCGAGCAGCGGCTGCGCCGCTTCATCGCCGACGCGTCACACGAGCTGCGCACGCCGCTCACCTCCGTCCGCGGCTACGCGGAGATGCTGAGGCGCGGCGCCCAGGAGTCGCCGGAGGACGCGTCGATCGCCCGGCGGCGCATCGAGGAGGAGTCCGTGCGGATGTCCTTGATGGTGGACGACATGCTGGTGCTCGCCCGACTCGGCCAGGGCAGGCCTCTGGAGCGAACGCCTGTGGACCTGCAGTCGATCGCGCGCGATGCAGTCGCAGACGCTCACGCCGTCGCGCCGCAGCGGTCGATCAGCCTCGACGCCCCTGCGTCAGTCGTGATCGCCGGCGACGACACGCGCCTGCGACAGGCGGTGGGCAACCTGATGCGCAACGCGCTCGTGCACACGCCGCATGCGAGCCCGATCGAGGTTGCGCTGGAGACTCACGACGGCGTGGCGACCATGTCGGTCGTCGACCACGGGCCGGGCCTCAAGCCGGACGACGCCGGCCGAGTCTTCGAGCCGTTCTACCGCGCCGACGCGAGCCGCAGCCGCGACAGCGGCGGCGCCGGCCTCGGCCTGTCCATCGTGGCCGCTGTT
>Ga0209058_1003175_pt1 | contig 13351 bp, 11 predicted proteins | sample GraSoiAngelo_147_FD_185904 | JGI IMG/M metagenome (GOLD analysis project Ga0209058, IMG submission 185904) | Grasslands soil microbial communities from the Angelo Coastal Reserve, California, USA - 14_1009_05_40cm (SPAdes) (version 2) | ecosystem: Environmental > Terrestrial > Soil > Grasslands ... | reverse complement strand
GGCCGCCCAGATCAAACAGATGGGGTACGAGCGCCGCCGCGCCGCGGAGGAGCTGCAGTCGGAGAAGGTGAAGAACTTCGAGCTCCGGCGCAACCTCCAGAGCCAGTTCGCCTTCAGCGCCATCCTCGGCAAGAGCCCGAAGATGAAGCAGATTCACGACGTCCTGCAGGAAGTCACCGCCACCGATTCGACCGTTCTGGTGATGGGCGAGAGCGGCACCGGAAAGGGTCTACTGGCCCGCATCCTGCACTACAACTCGCCGCGGGCCGACAGGCCGTTCGTGGAGGCCAATTGCGGGGTGTACTCCGAGGGCATCCTGCACTCGGAGCTGTTCGGGCACGAGAAAGGCGCGTTCACCGGCGCAGTCAAACAGAAGAAGGGGCGCTTCGAGCTGGCGCACTCCGGGACGATCTTCCTGGACGAGATCGGCGACATTTCGCCCGCCACGCAGCTCATGCTCCTGCGCTTTCTGCAGGAACGACGCTTCGAGAGGGTCGGTGGCGAGGAGACCATCGAGGTCGACGTCCGCGTGATCGCGGCCACCAACAAGAACCTGCAGGAGGGGATGGAGCGGGGCAGCTTCCGGAACGACCTGTTCTACCGCCTGAACGTGATCCCGATCCACATTCCCCCGCTCCGGGAGAGAGTCGAGGACATCCCGATCCTGGGCATGGAGGTGCTGGAGCAGGTGTCCAAGAAGATCGGCAAGATCATGCGCGGTTTCTCGAGCGACGCCATGGATGTGATGACCCGTTATTCCTGGCCCGGCAACGTGCGGGAGCTGGAAAACGTGATCGAGCGCACCGTCATCCTGGCCAAGGCGGATCTCATAGAGGTCAGCGACCTGCCCCCCAACCTGAAGGACGGCGCCACCGACGGCGCCGAGGTGAAGCTCTCGCTGCACGAGAACGAGAGGCTGTACATCCTGAAGACGCTCGCGGAGTGCAACTGGAACAAAAAGCTCGCCGCCTCGGTGCTCGGCATCAATCGCTCGAGTCTCTACAGCAAGCTCAAGAGGTACGACATCGGACGGGGCCCGGTGAACTGAATGGTCCGCCGCCGGCGGGGCGCGCGCCCGGCCGCGCCGGCGCCGGAGTTACGCGCATGAAGGACCTCAACCGGGGCACCCGAATCTACATCCTGGCCACGTACGCTGCTGCCCTGGTCATCGTGCTCGACGTCCTGCACGGCGGCGCCCTCAGCTTCGACACCGAGTTTCTGATGCTCGCCCTCATCGGCGCCGTCATGGCGCCGCACACCGTGCACCTGGGGATGCGCGTCGAGATGTCGATCTCGCATCCCTTCATCCTGGCCACCATGATTCTGCTGGGCACCGCAGACGCGGTGCTCATCTCCATCATCTGCATCAGCAGCCTGTGTTTCATCCGCGCGCCGCGCATGGAGTTCTACCGCTCGCTGTTCAACATTTCGTCGTTCGTCGTCACGACCTTCGCCACCTGCCACACATACGTCGGGTTCGGTGGGAGCGGCCAGGGCGGTGGCAGCGTGCCGCTGATGGCGCTGATGAGCGCGACGCTCGTGTTCTATCTGGTCAATACGTACAGCATCTCGGGGGTCGTGGCGCTCAGCGGGCGCCTGAACATCTTCAAGGTATGGCACGAGAATTTTCTCTGGTCGGCGCCCTCGTTCTTCGCCGGCGGCTCGCTGGCGCTCGGGATGTCGTACTTCCTGCAGCGTTTTGGGATCTACTCGTTCGTCCTGTCCCTGCCCTTCTGCGTGCTCATCTACTACTCCTACAAGCTGTATCTGGACAAGCTGGAGGAGAAGAAGCAGCACCTCGAGGACATCGAGCGGATGAACGCCGATCTCGAGCGCAAGGTCAAGGAGCGGACGCAGGAGCTGGAGGTGGTCAACCAGAAGCTCCAGGAGTCGAACCTCGAGCTGCAGCGCGCCAATTCCCTGAAAAGCGAGTTCCTGGCGAACATGTCGCACGAGCTGCGCACGCCCCTGAACGCGGTCATCGGGTTCTCGGAGCTTCTCCTCGACACCGGCGCGGGATCGCTCACCGAGGACCACAAAGACTATGTGGCCGACATTCTCTCGAGTGGCCGGCATCTTCTGGAGCTGATCAACGAAATCCTCGACCTGTCGAAGATCGAGGCCGGCAAGATGAAACTGAGCGTCGAGGAGTTCGAGATCGGCCCGGTCTGCGAGGAGGCGATGGTGCTCTTGCGGGTGGAGGCGGGCCGCAAGCACATCGAGCTCGTCGTGGAGGTCGAGGATCCGGCGCTCGAAGTCCGCGCCGATCGCAGCAAGGTCAAACAGATCATGAATAACCTCCTCAGCAACGCCGTGAAGTTCACGCATCCCGGGGGCCGGGTCACGCTGCGGGCGCGGCGCGAGGGGGACGCGCTCGCGGTGTCGGTCATTGACACCGGCATCGGGATCAAGGCGGAGGACCAGGATCGGATCTTCCAGGCCTTCACCCAGGTCGACGGCTCGTACGCCCGCCGCTATCAGGGCACCGGCCTCGGCCTGACTCTGGTGAAGAAATTCGTGGAGATGCACGGCGGCCGCGTGACCCTGAGGAGCCGGTTCGGGGAGGGAAGCGACTTCACGGTGACCATCCCCGGCATCATGACGCCGCGGGCGCAGCCCCTCGAGCCGTTTCCCAACGACCTCCCAGAGGGTGTCAGCCGGTTGACGCAGGACGCGCGCCGGGAAGGGGACCTCATCCTGGTCGTGGAAGACAACCCGATCAACATGAAGCTGGTGCGCGACATTCTGAAGGCGAATGGCTATCGCGTGGCCGAATCGGCGACCGGGGAGGAGGCGCTGGATGCCTTGAAGTTCATCCGACCGGACCTCATATTGATGGACATCCAGCTCCCGGGGATGGACGGGCTCCGGGCGGCGCGTCTCTTGAGGGACAACCCGGAGACGCGCGACATCCCCGTCGTCGCCCTGACGGCGCATGTCATGAAGGGGGACGAGGTCAGGGCGAAGGAGGCCGGATGCGCGGGCTACATCCCCAAGCCGATCGAACCGAGCCGGTTCGCGCGCCAGATCGCCGCCTTCCTGCAGCGCGGCGCCGGCCCGGCTTCGAACTGACCCCATGGATTCGATGAGCGCGCCCGCCCCGACCGAAGGCCCACTGACCCCGGCGGAGGGGACCGGATCGGGCAGCATCCTCGTGGTCGACGACGACCAGCGCAACGTGCGGCTGATGGAATCGATCCTGCGCGGGAGCGGCTACCGCGTGGCGAAAGCCTACGACGGGGAAGAGGCGCTGCGCCTGGTCGAGAAAGGGCCGCCCGATCTCCTCCTCCTCGACGTCATGATGCCCAAGATGAGCGGCTTCGAGCTGTGCCAGAGGCTCAAGGGTCGCTACGAGACGCGTCTTTTGCCCATCATCCTGGTCACGGCCCTCAACGCGCTCGAGGACAAGGTGCAGGCCCTGGAGTACGGCGCCGACGATTTCCTGAGCAAGCCGATCAACAAGGTGGAGCTCCTGGCGAAGGTGCGCTCCGTTCTGCGCGTCAAGGGGCTTCAGGATCAATTGGAGCTGAAGCGCGTGGAGATCGAGGCGGCCAACCAGGAGCTGATCCGGATGCAGGGGTTCAAGGAGTCCATGATGCAGATGGTCGTGCACGATCTGAAGAACCCTCTCGCCAGCATCATGGGAAACGTCCAGCTCATCCAGATGCAGAGCCTCGAGATGATGACGCCGACGCGCCTCAAGGAGCTTCTGCAGCGCACTCAGGAGAGCGCCCGCCAGCTGATGCGAATGATCCTGAACATCCTGCAGATCGGGAAGCTCGAGGAGCGCAAGATGACGCTCAAGCTCGAGCCCGTGGTCGTGCACGGCATGGTCCAGGAGAACGTGGACGAAATGATGGGTCTCAGCGCGCGGGACAACATCCGCCTGGAGAACCGGGTCCCGCCCGACCTGCCGTCGCCGCGGGCGGATCGAGAGCTCCTCGGCCGCGTCATCGCGAACCTTCTCAACAACGCCTTCAAGCACACCGCCGGAGGCGGCCGGGTCACAGTCGACGGGCAGCAGGAAGGCGACGCCGTGACCATCACGGTCAGCGACACCGGCGAGGGAATCCCCGAGGACCTGCAGCCGCACATCTTCGAGAAGTTCGTGGCGGGCGAGTCGGACACCTCGAAGCGAATGCTCTACGACTCGGGGCTGGGTCTGACCTTCTGCCGGCTGGCGGTGGAGTGTCACGGAGGGAAGATCTGGCTCAAGAGCAGGTCGGGAGAGGGGACCACCGTGTTCATCTCCCTGCCCCTCTCCGGACCGGCCGAGGGGCAGGCCGGGGCGGCCCCTGCGGGAGCGTCCGCGGCATGAGCGGCGAGGCGGCGGCGACGGCGGGCGGAACGCCGCCGGAAGCCTCGCAGGCCGTACGGGGGTTCTGCTCGCCTCCGGGGCTGGCCGAGGTCATCCGCGATCTCTACCTGGACGAGAAGACCGGGACGCTGGTGCTTTCGAGAAGCGGCGTGGAGAAACGGATCCTTCTCGACCGCGGAATGATCCTGGCGGCCTCCTCCTCCCTTCCCGATGAGAACCTCGCGCATGTTCTCGTGGCGCATGGTTGGATGCGGCCGGAGGAGTCCGAGGCCCTGAAGGGGCTGGACGATCGCCAGGTGGGAGAGACCGCCGCGCGCCGGGGTCTTTTGACTCCGATGACGCTGCAGCAGGCCAACCGCGACCTGGCGCAACGCATCCTGACCGCCCTGTTCCGGTGGGATGAGATCGAATTTCGGTTCGAGGAAGGGCCTGTCACCGCCGGACTCCTCGAGACGGACGTCGTCGTCAGCTTCGAGATGATCATCCGGGCGCTGCGCACGATGTCCGGCTTCGAGCCGATCCGCGAGGCGCTCCTCCGGCAGGATCGAACCCTGCGACTGTCGGACCAGATCTATCTCCCCGTCGACCGCCTGACCCTCGCCCCCATCGAGGGATTTCTCCTGTCCCGGGTCGATGGCCAGACGAAGGTGCGTGATGTCCTTGCGCAGATGCCCACGGCGGACGAGGAGGCGGCGACCCGGTTCCTGTTCGGACTCTTGATCCTCGGACTGGTGAATTTCGTGCCGGCCATCTCGGCGGGTCCCCTGAGCTGTGGGGACCTCGTGCGCGGCGACGAGGAGAAGAGAAAGCGCGAGGATCGGGAGCGGGCCGAGGTCCTCGAATTCTACCGGACCGTCCGCGACGGGACGCCGCAGGCAATCCTCGGGATCCTCGAGGGAACCTCCCAGGACCAGGTGAAGACCGCCTACCTGGAACGCAAGGAGCGTTACCAGCCGGCTCGTTTCATGAAAAAAGTCCAGCAAGACCTCAAGGAAGAGCTGCAGATCATCGAGGCGCGCCTCCTGGAGTCCTTCCTCAAGGTGCGTTCCGAAAAGCTGGGGGCGGCCCGCGCCGCCGGCACGAGCACCGAGAAGGTGGTCAGCCTGGACCTGGAGAGTCTGTCCCTGCGCAAGGAACTGACCAAGACCGAAAGGCAATCGATGGAAGAGGAGAAGAGCCGCATGGCCGACCAGTTCTTCGCCAAGGCGAGGGACTACTTTAAAATGGCCGACTACTTCAACTGCATCCGCTACTGCGAGTTCGCCACTTCTTACAGTGATAAGAACGCCGCGGTCTTCGGTCTTCTGGGTCAGGCCCTGATGCGCAACCCGGACTATCGCTGGCAGAAGAAAGCCGAGAACGCCTTCCTGCGCGCGGCCGAGCTGGAACCCTTCAACCCGGGACACTTGGTCGCCCTGGGACACTTCTACAAATCGCACGGCCTGTTCGCGAAGGCGAGGAAGGAATACGAGAAGACCCTCGAGCTCATGCCGGGCCATGCCGAGGCTCTTTCGTCGCTCAGAGAACTGGAGAAGATGAAGTAGATCGCCGACCCTTCGCCTGCTCCGCCCCCCGCCGAAATCCTTGTGCCCCGTACAATTGACAAAGATCTTCCCCATGCTATAATGCGCCGTCCTCCGGACTGAAGGTCATGTACATAGAAATAAAGGAGATAGGGCCCGAAGGGCTGGCCATCAGCCGATCGATCGGGGCGTTCCGCCTTCCCCTGAGCGGGCGCGACAGCATCCAGGTGGACACGGTGCATCTGAGCGGCGAACTGAATAAGGACGCGGACGGGATCTCCTTCGCCGGCCGGGTTGAGACGGCGGCGAAGCTCTCCTGCAGCCGCTGTCTGGAGGAATACTCTCTCTCCCTCGAACTTCCGTTCGACCTGTTCTATACGACCGAGCCAGAGGGCGCCGCGGCGGCGGACAACCGGATCGACGACGATCTCATCACTCGGGTCCATTACGACGGTGTACGGATCGACCTCCAGGCGCTGTTGTCCGAGCAGGTGTATCTCGGCCTGCCGCTCAAACCGCTGTGCCGGCCGGATTGCCTGGGTCTCTGCCCCCGGTGCGGGACCAACCTCAACGAGGGCGATTGCGCCTGCGCGGAGAAGAGGACCGAGGATCCTCGCCTCCGGGTCCTGAAGAACCTCCTCTAGAATCGCAGGGAAGGAACGCCCCGATGCCGAATCCCAAACGACGTCACTCGCGCGCGCGCCGCGACAAGAGGCGCGCCCACGACGCTCTCACGCGCCCGAACCTTTCGAAATGCCCGAACTGCCAGGAGGACAAGCTGCCCCACCGGGTCTGTCCTCACTGCGGATACTACAAGGGAAGAGAAGTCATCGAGGTCGGCGAGATTTAGGAACCTGACCGGTACCCCGCTGGCCCGCATGCATCGATACGTCCCGCGCCGGATGCCTTTCTCCGCCCTCGTCAGGTCCGGCGCGCGCGTCCGGGAAGGGTCCGAACGTGGAGATGACCATCGCCATCGACGCGATGGGGGGCGATTTCGCTCCCTCCCATCCCGTGGCCGGAGCGGTTCTGGCCGCTCGAGAATACGGAGCGCGTCTCATTCTGGTCGGGCGCCAGGACGCGATCGAGGCCGAGCTCGCCAAACACCGCGCAGCCGGGCTGTCGATCGAGGTCGTCCATGCGAGCGAGGTGGTGGAGATGCAGGACTCGCCCGTCACGGCCTTCCGGCGCAAGAAAGACTCGTCGATCCGCGTCGCGGCCACCCTGGTGCGCGACGGCCGGGCGGCGGGGGTGGTGAGCGCCGGGAACACCGGGGCCGTCATGACGACGGTCAAGATGATCTGCGGCGTCCTGGAAGGTGTGGAGCGGCCCGCCCTGTGCGCCGTGGTGCCGAACCTCAGGGGCCCGTCGGTTTGGCTGGACGTCGGCGCCAATATTGACTGCAAACCGGAGCACCTCGTGCAGTTCGCGGTCATGGGACATCTGTACGCGCGAGAGGTGCTGGGTGTGGGACAGCCGCGCGTCGGGCTGCTGAGCATCGGCGAAGAGGACACCAAGGGAAACGAGGTCACGCGCGAGGCGTTCCGCATCCTCAAGGAAGCGCCGCTGAACTTCATCGGCAACGTGGAAGGTCGTGACATTTTCAACGGCAAGGCGGACGTGATCGTGTGCGACGGCTTCATCGGCAACGTGTCGCTCAAAGCGGTTGAGAGCGCCGCCGAGGCCATCCTGCACTTCATGAAGGAGGAGATCTCGAAGTCATTCCTCGCGAAGATGGGGTACATCCTGGCGCGACCGGCCTTCCGCAATTTCCGCAAGAAGGTCGACTATGCCGAATATGGCGGCGTGCCTCTCCTGGGAGTCCGGGCGGCGGCCATCATCTGCCACGGAGGGTCGTCGGTGCGCGCCATCAAGAACGCCGTGCGCGTGACGCAGGAGTTCGTGAGGAACCGCGTGAATGATCGCATCCACGACGAGATTCTCAGGATGACGGCGGCCCGCGATCAGAGCGCGCCGCTTCCGGCCGGAACGAACCTGGGGATGGGGGGGCTCGATGACGCGAGGTGAGAGGCGGGCGGTCATCAGGGGCACCGGGTCGGCCCTGCCGGATCGCGTCCTGACGAATGCAGACCTGGAAAAGATGGTCGACACCTCGGACGACTGGATCGCCACGCGCACCGGCATCCGCGAGCGGCGCATCGCAGCGGACGACGAGTACATGTCCCAGTTCGCCACGCGCGCCGCCGAACAGGCTCTCAGCTCCGCCGGCCTTCCCGCCTCCCAGGTCGACCTGATCATCTGCGCCACGGTCACGCCGGACATGCCGATCCCGGCGACCGCCTGCATCGTCCAGGACAGGCTGGGAGCAACCGGTGCGGCCGCCTTCGACCTGGCGGCAGGCTGCTCCGGCTTCATCTACGGGCTGGCGGTGGCGGAGCGGTTCGTTGCGTCGGGCGATTACCGCGCCATCCTGGTGATCGGCGCGGAGCTCCTGTCGAAGTTCACGGACTGGCGCGACCGGGCCACCTGCGTGCTGTTCGGTGACGGCGCCGGCGCAGTGGTCCTGACCCCGGGCGAAGCGCCTTACGGCGTGTTGGCCACTTCCATGCACGCGGACGGCAGCATGGCGGATTTCATCTACGTCCCCGCCGGCGGAACGCGCGAGCCGGCCTCCGAGCGGACCGTGGCCGAGAGGCGGCACTTCATCCGCATGCGCGGCAACGAAACCTTCAAGATGGCGGTGCGATCGATGGAAGAGACCTCCCGCGCGGTCCTCGAAAAGGCGGGCCTCACGCCCCAGGACGTGAACCTGTTCATTCCCCACCAGGCGAACCGCCGGATCATCGACGCTGTGGGCAGCCGTCTGGGGCTGCGTGAGGATCAGGTCTATGTCAACATCGAGCGCGTCGGAAACACCTCGGCCGCCTCGATTCCGGTGGCCCTGGACGAGGCGATGCGCAAGGGACTGGTACGCAAGGGCGACAACCTCCTGTTCGCGGCCTTCGGCACCGGGCTCACCTGGGGTGCGGCCGTCTGCACGTGGGGCTGGTGATCGGCCGACGTACGGCGTTGGTCTTTCCGGGCCAGGGCTCCCAGACTGTCGGGATGGGGCGGGCGCTCTACGACGCCGAGCCGGCGGCGCGCGCCGTCTTCGAGCGCGCCGATGCGGTGCTCGACTTTCCCCTGAGCCGCGCCTGCTTCGAGGGTCCCGAAGAGACCCTGCGGCTCACGGCGGTGACCCAGCCGGCCATTCTCGTGACGAGCATCGCCTGTCTCGAAGCGCTCAGGGCGCGCGCTCCCGAGAGCTTCCGGGAGTCAATCCGCTGCGCCGCGGGACATTCCCTCGGAGAGTACTCGGCCCTGGTCGCCGCCGGAGCGCTCGACCTCGAGCACGCGGCCACGACAGTGAGACGCCGCGGTGAGTACATGCAGGAGGCGGTGCCGGTCGGAGAAGGGGCGATGGCCGCGGTCCTGGGCCTGCCGCTGGCACAGGTCGAGGCCCTGTGCCGCGAGGCGGCGGACGGCGAGGTCCTGTCGCCCGCCAACCTGAACGCGCCGGACCAGACGGTGGTCGCCGGGACCGCCGCGGCGGTCGGCCGCCTGATGGCGCTCGCCAAGGGACGGGGGGCGAAGAAGACGGTTCTCCTGCCGGTCAGCGCGCCCTTTCACTGCGCGCTGATGACGAGGGCGGCGGAGCGCCTGGCCGTGGATCTGGCGGCGCTCCCGCTTCGCGACGCGCGCGTTCCGGTGGTCCTGAACGTAGGGGCCCGGCCGGAAACCCGCGCCGAGGCGCTGCGGGCGGCGCTGGTCGAGCAGGTCACGATGCCTGTGCGCTGGGTCGAAAGCGTGCTCAGGATGCAGGACATGGGATCGGAGCTCATGGTGGAAGTCGGCCCGGGACGGGTGCTGTCGGGTCTGGCGAAGCGGATCGTTCCGGGCATGAGGGTCCTGAACGTGGAGGATCCGGCGACTCTCGAGGGCGCCTGGTCGGCCATTGCGGCCGGGCCGGGAGGGACGACGTGAATCCGGGCGAGTTGCAGGGGCGGGTGAGCTTCGTCACCGGGGCCTCGCGCGGGATCGGCCGGGGCATCGCCCTCGCGCTGTCGGCCCGGGGCTCGGATCTCGTGCTGGGCGGCCGGAAACGGGACGACCTGGAGCAGGTGGCGGCGGAATGCGAGACTCAGGGTGTCCGCTGCCGCGCCATCCCGATGGACCTCGTGGACGCGTCTTCGATAGCCGCCTGGGCCTCTGAGGCCCTGAAGGCGTTCGGCCGGGTCGACCACCTGGTGAACAACGCCGGGATCACGATCGACGGACTGCTGCTCCGGATGAAGCGCGAGGACTGGGACCGCGTTCTCACGGTCAATCTCACGGGCGCGTTCGAGACGACGCGCGCCGTGCTGCCGGCGATGGTGCGGGCGCGCTACGGCCGTATCGTCAACATCAGCTCGGTCGTCGGGCTCATGGGGAACCCGGGTCAGGCCAACTATTGCGCGGCCAAGGCCGGTCTCCTCGGGTTCACCAAGTCGCTGGCCCGGGAAGTGGCGTCGCGCTCGATCACCGTGAACGCGGTGGCCCCGGGGTTCATCGACACCGAGATGACCCAGGCGCTTCAAGAGGAGGCGCGCGACAGGATGTCGGGACTCATCCCCCTGGGCCGGCTGGGAACACCCGCGGACGTGGCGGCGGGTGTCGCGTTTCTCCTCAGTCCCGGCGCCGCCTACATCACCGGCGAGGTCCTGAACATCAGCGGCGGTCTTTACATGTAGGGGTCGCCGAACAATAATCAGCGTGCCGCCCCGGTACCCGCCGGGCATCCGGACACAGGCAAGGGCATCCGAGCAGGTCCCGCATGGAGGGAAGCAGATGGCGCAGAGCATCGAGGACAAGGTCAAAGGCATCATCGTCGAGCAGCTGGGTGTCGATCCGGAGGAGGTCACGATGGAGGCCTCGTTCGTGAACGACCTGGGGGCGGACTCGCTCGACACCGTCGAGTTGGTCATGGCGCTCGAGGAGGCGTTCAAGATCGAGATCAGTGACGAGGACGCCGAAAAGATCCACACGGTCGGCGACGCCATCAAGTACATCCAGACTCACGCCTGAGGCCGGAGTACCGGGGACGAAGCGACATGGACAGGCGCGTCGTCATCACCGGGGTGGGCATGGTTTCGCCCCTCGGGATTGGCAATCAAGAGAACTGGCAGGGTCTGCTCCAGGGACGAAGCGGTATCGGTCCGATCACGCGCTTCGACGCCGGCGATTACCCGTGCCGCATCGCGGGAGAGGTGAAGGGGTTCAATCCCGAGGACTGGGTATCGAAGAAAGACGTCAAGAAGATGGACCTGTTCATCCACTACGCGATGGCGGCGGCGGAGATCGCCATGCGCGACGCCGCCTTCCAGGTGAAGCCGTCCGAGGCCGATCGGGTCGGCGTGTACATCGGCTCGGGGATCGGCGGGCTCCCCTCGATCGAGCGCCAGCACGCGATCCTGCTGCGCGAGGGCCCGCGCCGGGTGTCTCCTTTCTTCATCATCGGACTCATCGTCAATATGGCCTCCGGGCAGGTGTCGATTCGCTACGGCGCCAAGGGGCCCAACCAGGCGGCCTGCACGGCGTGCGCCACCGGTACGCATGCCATCGGCGACGCCTTCGAGATCATCAAGCGCGGCGATGCCGACGTCATGATCGCCGGAGGGTGCGAAGGAGTCATCGCTCCGCTCTGCGTGGGCGGCTTCTCCGCCATGCGCGCCCTGTCCACGCGCAACGACGACCCGCCGGGTGCCTCGCGCCCCTTCGACGCCGGGCGCGACGGGTTCGTCATCAGTGAGGGAGCCGGGATCGTCATCCTCGAGGACTTGGGACACGCCGTGCGCCGTCACGCGGCAGTCTACGCCGAGGTGGCGGGGTACGGCGTGTCGGGGGACGCGTATCACGTCTCGGCCCCCGCGGAGGACGGCGACGGCCCCGTGCGGGTCATGCGCCGGGCGATCGAGGACGCGGGCGTCGACCCGACCGCCATCGACTATGTGAACGCCCATGGGACCTCGACGCCCCAGGGGGACGCCGTGGAGACCCGCGCCCTCAAGACACTCTTCGGGGAACGCGCGCGCCGCGTGGCCGTGAGCAGCACGAAATCGATGACCGGGCACCTGCTGGGCGGGGCGGGCGGCCTGGAAACGGCGATCGTCGCCCTTGCGGTGAGGGAGGACGTCGTTCCGCCCACCATCAACTACACGACGCCTGACCCGGAGTGCGACCTGGACTACGTCCCGAACGAGGCGCGCCGGATGGCCGTGCGCTACGCCCTCAACAACTCGTTCGGGTTCGGGGGCACGAACGCCGCGCTTGTCCTGAAGAAATACGAGGGCTGAGCACCCCCCCGCCGGTTCAGCGGGTGCTCGCGCCAGCCGTCCTGCCCTAGACTTCGTCGAAGATCGAGTCGTTCAGGCAGTTCAATTTCTGCTCGTACGTCTCGGGGTAGACGAACCAGCACGCGGCGGCCACGCTGCTGATCAGGGCGTTGCCGTCCTGGGGCGTGAAGCAGAAGCCGACGACCTCATGGCCGTCGTGGACGGCGAGCGTCGGGACCACCAGGACGCCCTGGTTCAGGATGCGCCCGTAGTGCCCGTAGTCCCGCCCGAAGGAAAAGACCGAGTTCGCCGATTGCTTATAGGTGAGGGCCATGCGATCGTCCTTCTTGATCCTGTCCAGGATTCCCTCTGAAGTCGTGGGCTTCCTGAGCCGGAGGTTGAAGTGGATCGCGTGCATATACTGGCTGTTGACCTTGAGGGACGAGGAGTACAAGTTCAGGTCGTGGCCCAGCGTGTTGAACAGGTGCCAGGCGTCCCGGGCATGGTGTGTGCCGAAGCGCTCGTCCTTGTGCCGGTTGACCTGGGGCGACGGTACGAAGGAGCTGTCCTGGCTGATGTCGTTGGCGCGGCGTATACAGATGAAGCGTCCCTCGGCGAGGTTGTCGGGGCCCTGGTCCCGAAGGCCGATCAGATCGATGATGACCGCGAGATTGTGCGTGTTGCAGGACACGACCTGGATGTACTGGTCGACGCCCTTCTTGAGTGTGCGGTCATTGATACCGCGGGCATACATCTTCCCGAACCCGAACTCGGAACCCTGAGCGATGAAGCCCAGGGTGTTGTGGGCGTACTTCTCGTAGATCTCTTTCTTGTTCTGCAGCCCGACGTCCGAGGGCGTGCAGTCGATGACCACGGTCGCCTGCCGCAGCGCCTCGTGGTGCTCGTACGCGGGCTCGATACCGATCTCCCGGAAGCCCCGCCGAGCCGACTCGTCGCACGCGAGGCGGGCGCCGCGCTTGAGCAGGTTGACGACCTTGGATCGATCCGTCAGGAGTGGGGTCCGCTTGTGGAAGGTCACCTCGTCGAAGCCGAGCAGATCCTTTTTGTCGGTGAACAGTCCGATGAGAGGCTCCCCGATCGTACCCGTGCCGATGATATGGACGACTTTTTTCGAGGCCATCACGGTCTCCCAGTCCAGCGGGATAGAACGCCCTTTGCCGACTCGAAACATACCATTC
>Ga0209058_1003168_pt1 | contig 13367 bp, 11 predicted proteins | sample GraSoiAngelo_147_FD_185904 | JGI IMG/M metagenome (GOLD analysis project Ga0209058, IMG submission 185904) | Grasslands soil microbial communities from the Angelo Coastal Reserve, California, USA - 14_1009_05_40cm (SPAdes) (version 2) | ecosystem: Environmental > Terrestrial > Soil > Grasslands ... | reverse complement strand
GAGACGACCATCCGCAGGTCGTTGGCGCGGTCGCTGAGCGCCTCGGCGATCTCGGCCGCCGAGCTGCCGCCGGCAGCCATCTCCTGGCCGAGGAAGCACAGGATCGCCTCGGCCATCGAGGCGCCCTGCGAATCCACGACGTGGATCTCGCGATCCGGCAGCATCGACCGCGCGATCTCGGCGCTCTTGATGGCGCCCGACAGCGTCCCCGCGACATGGACCGAGACGATCGCGTCGGCGCCGTCGGCGAACGCTTCGTCGTAGATCGCCTTGAAGTCGCCGGGGCTCGCCGCGGCGGTCTTCGGGAATGGCGCGTCGGGCGCCGTCATCCGCTTCCAGAAGTCGGCCGTCGAGAGGTCGACCCCGGCCCGATAGGTGTCGGTCCCGAACGTGACCGCGAGGGGGACGATGCGGATGCCGGCTGCCTGGGCGACGGCCAGGTCGAGGTCGGACGCGGAGTCGGTGACGAAGGCGATGCGGGCCACGGCTCCCTCCAGGGTGGTGATCCCCGGCCGATGATACGGGACCTCAGGCGGCCGATTCCCGGGTCGGTCCCGATCCGAGCCCCTCTGCCGCGGTCCCCACGACGTGCTCGAATGGCCGCAGTCGCCCGAGCGGGACGAGGGCGACGCCGAGCAGGATGAGCGTTGCGACGAGGATCCCGTCGATCCCCGCCCGGGCGGCGGCCTGGGCGCCGATGAAGCTCCCGGCGATCTGGCCGAGGGCGAGGAAGACCGAGTAGAGGCCCATGATCGCGCCGCGGTCGGACGGATAGGCCTCGCTCATGTCGGCGAGGAGACCGAGCGCGGCCGGCGTCGCGCCGGCGAGGACGAACAGCCCGAACGCCGCGATCAGCCCCGCCCCGGCCGCGAGGATCGGGATCGACGCGCCGTGGTTGACGAGCCCGGCGCCGACGACGCTGATCGCGCCGCCCCCGATCCCGTAGGCGATGATCGTCGTCCGCCGGTAGCGCTTGAAGCGCTCCCCCCAGAACGCGAGCCCGGCGAAGAAGACGATCAAGGCGACCCCCAGGCCGAGCGCGATCTGCGACCCGACGAAGCCGCCCATCAGGGCCTGGTCGGCGAAGCGCGGGTCCGGCTCCCGGATCAGCTGGAACAGCGACTGCGACGACCACAGCCCGAGGGCGGCATTGATCGCGATCCACGTCGGCGCGAGGAGCCAGACGTGGGAGCTGAGCAGGATCTTCCCGTAGCGGCGCCAGCCGCTGTGCTCGCCCGCCAGGGCCTCGCGCTCGCCGGGCGGCTCGCCGACGCCGTAGCGGTAGATGAGGAGCGAGATCGTGTAGAGCCCGGCGTTCACCAGGAACGCGTCGCGATGGAGCCCGCCCCAGACATGGGGGATGCCATCGAACAGGATGCCGGCCGCGACCGCGCCCGCGCCGATCCCGGCAAGGGTCGCCCCTTCGAACCGGGCCGACGCCCGACCGCGCAGCAGCTCGTCGCCCGCCGTCGCCATCGCGATGAAGCCGAGGATCGATGGGATCGAGGCTGCCGTCGACGCGCCCTCGAGGATGCGCGTTCCGCCGATGACGGCGAGGTTCGTCGTCGCCCAGGTCAGGACGGCGGCGATCACCCCGAACAGCGGGCCGACCTGCATGACCCGGTGGTGCCCGATCCGGTCCGACAGGAGGCCGAAGGGCGTGGCGAGGACGAGCTCGGCCGCGTAGAAGCTGGCGGTCATGATCGCCAGCGTCGTCTCGTCGACGCGTGGCCCACCGAAGTGCGTGTGCATCCGGGCCAGGTAGAACAGGAGCAGTCCGCCCGTCAGCCCGGTGCTGAAGCGCAGGGTGAACGTCCCGACGTAGACGGCGGTGAGGGATCGCACGGAGGAATCGTACCGGCCCGGCACCTACAATCGCGGCCATGCCCGACCGGCCCCTCGTCCCGATGCCGCTCGTCCGCGGCGCCCGGGGAGCGGTCGTCGCGCCGCATCACCTCGCCACCGCGGCCGGTCTGGCGATCCTCCGCGCGGGCGGGCACGCCGTCGACGCGGCGATCGCGACCAACGCCGTGCTGGGCGTCGTCCAGCCGTCCGGCTGTGGGGTCGGCGGTGACGCGTTCTGGCTGATCTGGGACGAGGCCGACGGCCGGGAGACCTCCCTGAACGGCTCCGGCCGGTCGCCCGCCGCCGCCGATCCCGAGGCCCTCCGGGCAAGCGGGCTCGCGACCCTCCCCTATCGCGGTCCGCTGTCGGTCACGGTCCCCGGCGCCGTCCGCTCCTGGGGCGACGCCCACGGGCGACACGGCCGGCTGTCGCGGGCCGAGGTCCTCGCTGCCGCGATCGAACTGGCGTGGGAGGGGTTCCCCGCCTGGGATGGCTTCATCAGCGCCGTCGAGGGGGTGCTGCCGGACGTCCGCGCAGCGCTCGGCGACGGCTCGGGCTTCGAGCAGGTCTACCGCCCGAGCGGCCGCCCCTGGCGGCCGGGCGAGCGAGTGCGGCTGCCAGCCCTGGCGGCGACGCTCGAGCGACTGGCGGACGTCGGGTTCGACGACTTCTACGACGGGGAGGTCGCCGAGCGCCAGGCGAGCTGCCTGGCGGCGGTCGGCTCGACCATCACCGTCGAGGACCTCCGCGAGCACACCTCGACCTGGACCGAGCCGATCGAGACGACCTATCGCGGCGTCCGCGTCACGACCCACCCGCCGAACAGCTCGGGGATCGTGGCGCTGGAGATCCTGAACGTGCTCGAGGCGTTCGAGCCGCCCGCCGCCGCGGCGTTCGGGCCGGACGGCGTCGACGATGCCCGCTGGATCCATCTCGGGATCGAAGCCTCGAAGCTCGCGATGGCCGACCGCGACTTCCACCTGTCGGATCCGGACTTCGTCGACATCCCGGTCGACACGCTCCTGTCCAAGGCGCACGCCGCGGAGCTCGCCCGGCTCGTGGACCCCGATCGCGCCGCCCGGCCGCCGGCCGCGACGCTGCCGCGGGGCGGCGGGACGATCTACCTCGCGACGGTCGATGGGGACGGGAACGCGGTCAGCCTGATCGAGTCGAACTACATGGGCTTCGGCTCCGGCGTGGTCGATCCGGCGACCGGGATCCACTACCAGAACCGAGGGTCGTACTTCAGCCTCGACCCTGACCACCCGAATGCCCTCGCGCCGCGGAAGCGGACCCTCCACACGCTCCTCCCCGGGATGCTGTTCCGGAGCGGGGAGCGGCGGCCGTGGGTCGTGACCGGGTCGATGGGCGGCGACGCCCAGCCACAGATCCACGCCCAGGTCGTGTCGGCCCTCGTCGATGGCGGCGTCGACATCGCGACCGCGGTCGGGGCGCCGCGCTGGTTCGTCGACGGCGAGGAGCACTTCGCGCCGCCGGTCAATGTCCGGGCCGAGCGACGGTTCCCGGCAGCAGTCCTCGATGCCCTCGAAGCGAAGGGTCACCCGTTGCTGCGAACGATCCCGTTCAACGGCGCTCTCGGCCACGCCCACGCCGTCGAGCTCGTCGACGGCGGCCCGGCCGCCGAAGACGGGGTGGGCTCGCTGGCAGCGGCAACGGACCCGCGGAGCGCGGGCCTGCCCGCCGTCTGGTGAGGAGCGGTCGGCCGCTCGTCGGCGGATCCCAGACTGCGTTCGTCGCCGATCGGCGACCACCCGACTGCGTTGATCGCACCCGACCGTGTTCGTCGCTCCTCCGCGACAGGCCTTGCATTTGGGGAGTACCCTGCCGTGACCGGTGGCGGGCTGCGCTCACACGACGCCGCCACCGGTTTCCCATTCCATCGCTCGCGGAGTCGGCGCGTGACCTCGAACGTCGGTCAGAACTACCCGTACACGAGCGAGACGGAGGCCGACCGGGCCACGACGGTGGCGTCGTTCATCTCCACCCATGAGGGCATGGCCGACACGCTGAAGGCCGAGACGACACCGGTCGACCAGAACGAGCGGTGGTGGGTCTGGAAGTGCCCGACCGCCGGCTGTCCCGGCCTCCTCCACGTCGCGGGGTACGCGCTCGACAAGCACGCCCTCTTCGTCGTCTGCGACGGCACCTGCGGCAAGACCTTCCTCCGCTGACCCCGGACCTCGCAGCCTCTTCGGGGGCGATCGACCCGGCCGCGCTGCGCGCCTCGCGCCGGCGGCTCGTGCTCGACGGGCTCGGCATCGTCGTGGGTGCACTTGGCTTCGGCTTCGTCTATGGCCTGACCGCCCGGACGCGCGCCGACTTCTCGCCGATCGAGGCGTCGGCGATGAGCCTGGTCGCGTTCGGGGGCGCCGCCCAGTTTGCGGCGATCGGCTATCTCGTCGCCGGCGTCTCGTGGCCCGCGATCGCGGTCCTCACGTTCCTCCTGAACGCCCGCCACGTCCTGTACTCGGCCGCGCTCGCGCCCTGGTTCCGCGGCCGGTCGTTGCCCGAGCGCGCCGCAGCCGCCCACCTCCTGACCGACGAATCCTTCGCCCTGTCGGTCGCCCATTTCCGGCGGATCGGTCGGTTCGACCCCGTCGGCTACTGGTACCCGGCGATCGTGACGACGCTGATCCCGTGGAACGTCGCGACGCTGCTCGGGGTGACGGTCGGGGCGGCGATCGTCGAGCCCCGGACGCTCGGCATCGATGTGATCTTCCCGGCGGCGATGGGCGGCCTTGCGGTCGGCCTGATCACGGGTCGCCGCGAGCTGGCCGCAGCGATGGCCGGCGCGCTGATCGGTGTCGCAGTCTCGCTGGCGGTGAGCGCCACGGCGGGCGTGATCGCGGGTGGCGTCGTCGGCCCGCTGGTCGGCCTCGCCGTCCCCCCGCGTGAGGAATCATGAGCACCGATCTCGTTCCGCTCGCGTTCGTCATGTGGGCCGTGACCTACCCGTCCCGAGCGGTTGGCCTGCTCGCGCCGGCCCTGGAGCGGCTGCCACGTCGAGCGCTGGAGTACCTCCGGCTCGTCGGACCCGCGATCCTGGCCGCGCTCGCGGCGGTGAACACGGTGATCGCCACGGGCGAGGACGGCCGCGCGTCGATCGCCCTTGGCGTCTCGTGGATCGCGGTCGTCGTCAGCATCGGGCTCGTCTACTGGCGGCGGAGTCTCCTCCTCGGGCTGGTCGCAGCCGTCGCGATCGCCGCCGCAGGCCGCGCGGTAGGCCTCGACTGACGCGACTGCCCCAGATGGCCGGCCGGTAGAGTCCGCCCAGCGTCACCCGCAGAACCAAGGTGTCGACCGGTTGAACGAGGGTGGGAACCATGGAATCCGCAGAGCTTCCGGCCGGACCCGACCAGGTCCTGGTCCTCTACCGACCGGCCGAGGCCCGCCGCGCCTCGAGCTCGACCTCGACGAGCAGCGACGGGTCGATGAGCCCGGCGACCCGGACGAGGGTCGACGCCGGCCGGATCGTCGCGAACAGCTCGCCGTTGACCGCCGCGACGGTGGCCGGGTCGACCCCGGGCACGATGTACATCCGCGTCCGGACGACGTCGGCGGCACTGAAGCCCGCCTCCTCGAGCGCGGCGATCCCGATCGCGAACGCCGCTCGCGCCTGGGCGGCGGCGTCAGCCGGGTGGCGCGACCGACCGTCGGGTCCAGCGTCGGTCGTCCCGGCGACCCAGCACGAGTCGCCCACCGCGACGGCCCGGCTGTAGCCGTAGCGGGCCTCGTACGGCCCGCCCGACGTCACGAGCCGCCGCTCAGCCACCGCCGGCGGGCTCCTCGCGCCATCGGCGCACCTCGGGGTCCCGACCGATCGCGAGGATGAGCGCGGCAAGGAGCGTCGTCCGGGGCACGATCGAGACGACCTCCAGGTACTCGGCCGGCGAGTGGTCGAGGCCGCCGATCGGGCCGAGCCCGTCGATCGTCGGCACGCCCATGCCGGACGTGGTGTTCGCGTCGGAGGCGCCGCCCGTCGCGGCGTCGCGGAGCTCGAAGCCCAGCCGTCCGGCGATGGCCCGGGCGTGCTCGACGAGGCGGCCCGACCGGTCAAGCTTCTCCATCGGCCACCACCGTGCGACGTCCTCGACGTCCGCGTGAGTATCCGGAACGGACAGGAAGGCCAGCGACGACCGGATCTCGGCCTCGGCGGTCTCGAGATCCTCGCGGCGGACCGCCCGCAGGTCGACCTCGAGCGAGCAGCGCTCGGCAACGACGTTCGGGCGGGTGCCGCCGGAGATGACGCCGACGTTGACGGTGACCCCGTCCCAGCGGCCGTTCAGATCGTGCAGGCGGCGGACGAGATCGGCTGCGGCGAGGATCGCGGATCGGCCCTTCTCCGGCTCGACGCCGGCGTGCGCCGCCCGGCCGTGGATCGTCACCTCCGTGTGGAGGATGCCCTTCCGCGACGACACGATGTCGCCGTTGGCGCGGGCGCACTCGAGGACGAGGCAGGCATCGGCATCGGCCGCGATGCCGCGGATGTGCGGGGTCGACCCCGGCGAGCCGATCTCCTCGTCGGGATTGGCGACGAACGTGAGCCGCTCGAACGGGAGCGGGCCCGAGGCGACGAGCGCCCGCAGCGCGTAGAGCCCGGCCAGGAGACCGGACTTCATGTCGGTCACGCCGGGCCCGCTGGCGATCCCGTCGGCGTCGATCGAGAACGGCCGGGCCGCGGCCGTCCCGGGGTCGAAGACCGTATCCATGTGCCCGATCAGGAGGAGGCGCGGACCGCCCGGCGTCCCGCGCTCGCCGGCCCACGTCCCGACGATCGTCGCCCCGAGCCGACCAGCCGGATCAGGACGGCGTTCGACGGTGGCGCCAGCGGCGGCGAGGAACTCGGCCACGAACGCCCCGACCTGATCGACGCCGGCGGGTGTGTACGAGCCGCAATCGATGTTGACCAGCCGTTCGAGGTCGGCGAGGTAGGCGGGCTCGGTCGCGCGGATCGCGGCCCGCAGCGCGTCGAGCTCCTCGTCCCGCACGCCCGCGCCCGGTGCGGCCATGGTTTCCATCTCATCCAGTCTAGGTGCGCGGATCCCGTGCGACATCGACGGTCGGACGCTGGACCGCGGCGCTATTCTCGGCCGACCGTGCGACTCGTCGAGATCCGACTGCTCGAGGGCCCGAACGTCTACCGGCTCGAGCCGGTGGTGAAGATCGAGGTCGCCGTGGGTCGGCGCCGGACGTGGTACGGCCAGCGCAGCCCGGGCCGGCACGCACTCGTCCGGCTCAGCGCCGACGTCCCGGCGAAGGCGTGGCCCCTCTCGATCGACGCCCTCGTCCGCTGGGTCCGACGGCTCCGGGCCGACCACGAGGAGGGGGTCGGCGGCGTCGCCGTCCATCGATCGTCGGATCCGGGCCACTGGATCGTGACCTACCCGTGGACAGGCGCCGAGCGGGCTCGAACGATCGCGGAGGCGGCCCTGGCCCTCGCCGAGCGGGACGTCTCGCCGGCTCGGCGTGCGCGTCTGACCGGATCGCAGGAGCGCCTCGTCGGCCGGTGGGTCGCCAGGATCGCCGAAGCGCGGGCGACGCCGCCATCCTGGATCCGCGACGCCGATCGGCGGATCCCGATCGTATCGATCACCGGTACGAACGGCAAGAGCACGGTGACCCGGCTGATCACGCACATCCTCAAGATCGCCGGGAAGCGGGTCGGGACGACGACCTCGGACGGGGTCCTCGTCGACGAGCGCCTCGTCGAGCCCGGCGACTGGACCGGGCCGGGCGGGGCCTGGCAGATCCTCGAGCGGTCCGATCTCGACGTCGGCGTCCTCGAGACCGCCCGCGGCGGGATCGTGCTGCGCGGGATGGGCTACGAGTCGAATGACGCCAGCGTCATCACGAACGTCTCGTCCGACCACCTCGACCTACAGGGGATCCACACCCTGCCCGAGCTCGCGGAGGTCAAGTCGACCGTCGCCCGCGCGACGCGACCGGACGGCTGGGCCGTGCTGAACGCGGACGACGCGCTCGTGGCGGCGATCGGCCGGCGGGTGCGCGCCCACGTCGCCCTGTTCTCGCTCGGCGAGGGCGGAAGCGCGGCGGCGGCGGTCCGACGGGCGGTCGCCGCGGGCGGCCGCGGCTACGTCCTGCGCGACGGCTGGCTCGTCGAGATCGACGGCAGCCATGGCGGCGCCCCGATGCGAGACGCCTCGAACGGTCACGGTCCCGGCCACGCCCGGGCAGGCGAGGTGACGGAGCATCGGATCGTCGAGGTCGATCGGGTGCCGATCACGCTTGGGGGCCTCGCGCGCCACAACGTCGCGAACGTGCTCGCGGCGGCCGGCGCGGCGCGCGGTCTCGGCGTGACGCTCGCCCAGCTCCGCGACGGGCTCACCGACTTCCAGCCCTCGTCCGAGCGGTCACCGGGCCGGCTCAACCTGTTCCGGCTCGGGTCCCGCATCGTGATCGTCGACTTCGCCCACAACGAGGCGGGCGTGACCGCGATCCTCGACGTCGCCGAGGGGATCGCGGCCGGCGCCGCCGGGCGAGCGGCGCCCGTGACCGCGATCGTCGGCACCGCCGGAGATCGGCCGGACGACACACTCCGCGGGATCGGCCGGATCGCCGCGAAGCGTGCCCAGCGGGTCGCCATCAAGGAGACGCTCAAGTACCTCCGGGGCCGGAGCCGCGAGTCGATGGTCGGCGAGATCATGGCCGGGATCGCGTCGGCCAGGCGACCGACCTCGGACGTGACGGTCTACGAGTCCGAGACGGCGGCGCTCCGCGGCGAGCTGGCGCGGAGCGACGGCTCGACCCGACCCGACGCGGCCCGGGTCATCGTCCTGATGTGCCATGAGGAACGCGAGGAAGTTTTCGCCCTGCTGGCCGAGCTGGGGGCGCGCCCGATCGACGTCGCGACCGAGCTCACGACGCTGATCCCACGGATGCAGACCCGCCCGCGCCGCGCCTGATCGCCGTCAGCCCTCCGGGACCTCGAGCTCGCCCGGGTCGGCGAACGCGGTCGCGCCGCGAGCGGAGCCGGCGGCGCCCATTGCCTCGCGGTAGACCGCGATCGCGTTGTCGACGCAGCAGACGACCAGATCGCCCGGGGCGGCCCGGCGGAGCGCCGTCCGGACGGCCGTGAGCTCATCGAGGATCTTCTCGGCCTTGAGCGCCCGCGCGCCGCTCGCCCGTGCGGCACGCACGCCGTCGACGACGTTGCCGGCCGAGACGCCCGGCGCTCGGCCCCGGAGGTTCTTGTCTTCGCGGACGATGATCTCGTCGAATGCCCGCGCCGCGATCGAACCGAACTCGTGCTGGTCGTCGTCGCGCCGGTCGCCGGGGATCCCGATGACGCCGATCGCCCGGCCGCTCCGGGCGTGGCCGTTCGAGGAGGGCCCGATCCGGCCGGCCTTCGACTGCGGCTCGGTCATCATCCGGTCGACGAAATCCGCGAGCTTCCGCATCCCGTCGACGTTGTGGCAGTAGTCGATCACCACCCGGATGCCGCCGACGTCGAGCAGGTTGAGCCGGCCCGGTGCCTGGAAGAACGACGTCGAGAACGTCCGGAGGCCCTGGCGGATGTCGTGGAGGTGGGCTCCCGCCGCCCAGGCGGCCGCCGCCGCGGCCAGCGCATTCGCCACGTTCATCCGGGCCCGCCCGCCGAACGTCGCCGGGATCAGGTGGGTGTACAGGACCGGCATCGTCCGGGGCCCGTGGCGGAGGACGATCAGCTCGCCCTCGGGTCCCGGCTGGAGGACGAACGCGGCGTTGCCACGGGACGCGTGGCCGTCGACGCGGTCGTAGCCGTCCTCGCCCTTGTCGGTGGCCATGCTGAACAGGACGACCCGGCCGGCACAGTGCCGGCCCATCCGGTAGACGTGGCCGTCGTCGGCGTTGAGGACCGCGCTGCCCGATCGGGGCACGGCCTCGACGATGACACCCTTGACGTTCGCCAGCTGGCCGATCGAGTCGATCCCGCCGAGCCCGAGATGGTCGCCGGTGACGTTCGTCACGACGGCGACGTCGTTGCGGTCGTAGCCCAGGCCCTCACGCAGGATCCCGCCCCGGGCGACCTCGAAGACGGCGGTGTCGACGGTCGGGTTCTGGAGAACCATCTGGGCCGACTTCGGGCCCGACATGTCGCCCTTCTTGATCAACCGGCCGTCGATCACGATGCCGTCGGTCGAGGTCATCCCGACCCGTTTGCCCTTCAGCTTGAGGATGTGGGCGATCATCCGGACGGTGGTCGTCTTCCCGTTCGTGCCGGTGACGGCGATGATCGGGATCCGCGATGGGCTGCCGGGCGGGAACAGGCCGTCGATCACCGGCCGGGCGACGTATTGCGGCTCGCCCTCGGTCGGGTGGGTGTGCATCCGGAAGCCCGGCGCGGCATTGACCTCGACGATCGCGCCGCCCGTCTCGCGGACCGGGGTCGCGATGTCGGGGCAGATGAAGTCGATGCCGGCGATGTCGAGCCCGACGATCTGGGCCGCCGTCTCCGCGATCTCGACATTGTCCGGATGCGCCTCGATCGTCCGGTCGATCGAGGTCCCCCCGGTCGACATGTTGCCGGTCAGGGCGAGCTTCACGAAGGTGTCCTTCGGCGGCACGTCGTCGAGCCCGAAGCCCTGGTCGCGGAGGAGCGCCTCGGCCGCCTCGTCGACCTTGATCCGGGTCAGGACCTTCTCGTGGCCGATGCCGCGCCGCGGATCGGCATTGGCGGTGTCGACCAGCTGGCGGATGCTGTGCTCGCCGTCGCCGACCACGCTCGCCGGCACGCGCTGGGCGATCGCCGCGACCTTCCCGCCGATGACGAGGCAGCGGTAGTCGTTCCCCGCGACGTAGCTCTCGACGACGAGGTCGCCGCTACGGCTCTCCGCGCGGGCGCCATGGAACGCGGCCCGGACGGCCTCCTCGGAGCGGAGATCGAGGTGGACGCCTCGACCGTGATTGCCGTCGAGCGGCTTGACGACGCACGGGTAACCGATCCGGAGCGCCGCCTCGACCGTCGCGTCCTCGGTATCGACGACCGTGCTCTTGGGGACGGGCAGGCCGGCCGAGTCCAGCAGGCGGTTCGTCAGGCTCTTGTCGCTCGCGATGTCGACGGCGATCCCGGACGTCTTCGAGGTCATCGTCGCCCGGATCCGCTGCTGGTGGACACCGAGCCCGAGCTGCACGAGCGAGTGGCGGTCGAGGCGGATGTAGGGGATGTCGCGCGACGCGGCCTCGTCCAGGATCGCCTGGGTCGACGGCCCGAACGCGGACCGCTCGGCGAGCCGGATGAGGCGCTCGAGCTCCGCCATGAAGTCGATCGCCACACGGTCGTCGGTCGGCGCGACGAGATGGTTGACGAGGGCGACGGCGATCTTGCCCGCCTCGATCCCGACGTTCTCCTCGCGGTACTCGTAGATCACGTTGTAGCGGCCGTACTCGCCGATCGTCCGGGTCTTGCCGTGGCGGACGTCCGTGCCGGCGAGGTTCTGGAGCTCCAGCGCGATGTGCTCGGCGATGTGGCCAGCCCACGTCCCCTCGCGGAGACGGGTGATGAAGCCGCCCCGGCGGCCGAGGGAGCAGGCGTGGTCCTCAAGGCTCGGCAGCAGCTCGACCAGTGCCTCGGTGAAGCCGGGGATCTTGTTGCTCGGGAACTCCTCGAGCGACCCGAGGTCGACGAGCATCCGCACGACCGGCTCGCGCGCCCAGTAGTTCGGACCGCGGAGGATCCGCGTCTCGAGGATCCGGAGGCTTGGTTGAGGACCGCCGACGTCCGATGGACCGATCGTCGTGCGGCGGCGCGGCCTCGTGGCCGTCGGCGCCACCGAGGCCGGCGTGAGCGGGGCCGGCGCGAGCGGGTCTGGCGCTGCGGCTCGAGCCCGGATCTTCTTCTCGCGCGGCTGGGGTGCGGTCCGAGCCACGGGTCCCTCCTGCGGTCCGATCGGGTCCCCGAGTGTACCCGCCGCTCGGCGCCCGGCGCCACGGCCCTTGCCTGCCACTCCTGGACGCCTTGATGCCCTGCAGACTCGGAAGGGCGCCTCCTCGCTCTCATCGGCGCGCGGGTTCGGTCGATCGGGGGACGGGGTCACGCTCACAGTGTGTCCATGCCGAGTCCGGGCAGACTCACGGCGGACGGGCGCCGTCGGATGAGCCGAATTCGAGTCGCCATTCGGGAGCGGTGATCGCTGTCAGGCATCGATTCCTGCCGGACACTGGTCTGTCGTGTCAGGACCGGGACGGTGCCGCGCTTAGCTCGAGGCCGCCTCGCCGCCGGAGATCGCGTGGAGGCTCGGGGTCGCGAGGCGTTGGCGACGGCGGAGGTCGAACTGATAGCCCGACGGCAAGGAGTGCAGGATCACGTTGCTGATCATCAGCGGCTTGTGGCCCTTGACCTCCCAGGCGTCCGTCTCGGAGGCGGATCCGTCGACCACCGTCACGCTGCCCCGCCCGATGACCTCCATGACGTGATCCGGCCCGACGACACCGGCCGTGTCCTCGTCGACGCCGAGGCCCAACAGCGACGGGTTCTGCGCGATCAGGCTGAGGAGTCGGCCCAGCCGGTTCCGCTGCTGGAAGTGCTGGTCGACGATCACGCCCGGCAGCATCCCGAGACCGGCGGCGATCTGGGCCATCCGGTGCTTGGGCGTCGCGCCCGACGCCCCCGCGCTCGTGCCGGCCATCACCGCGCCGTGCCGGAAGCGCTCGAGCATCGCGTCCGCCAGGCGCGTCCCACCGACGATCGAGGCGAGCTTCAGCTGGTTGCCGCCGGTCAGGAACACGCCGCTCGCATCGCGCAGGGCAAGCGCGGCCGACTCGTCGTTCGCCTGGGGTCGCGTCGCAGCGTGCAAGGGCCGGACGGTCGACACCCCGAGGTCACCGAAGATGTGGCGGTAGCGTTCGCCGGCCTCGGTGCCGAGGCTCGATGCCGTCGAGACCACGACAATCGTCGCGTCCCGACCACCGGCCAGGGTCACGAACCGGTTCAGGATCACCCGGTCGCGGACCTTGTCCTCCGCGCCGCCGATGATGATGACGGTTCCGTCGGTCACAGATGAGGTACCCGCTGCGGCTCGGCTGAGAATAGCGTGCCGCCCTCCGATCCACGGGGCGCCACTCGCGCTCGGCTGGCGATCGATGGAGAATGGGCTGGCCGGCGGCCGGCAGGTGCCGCAGTCAGACCCCGAGGACAACCAGCCATGCCCGACGACGTGAATCTGAACGAGCTGCTCCACGCGGACGAGGTCGTGGCAGCCGAGGCCCGAGCCCGCGACACGCGGATCGTCGTCACGAACCGGCGGGTCATCGTGGCCGCCGAGTCGAGGACCGCGATGGCCCTTCCGATCGAGGAGCTGCGCCGGATCCAGTTCGACATCGAGCGAACCCGGCCCGCGACCCTCGTGATCGTTCCCGAGCTTCCGGAGCACGAGCCCCAGGTCCTGGCCGTCCCCCACGAAGACTTGCGGGCCGTGGCCGAGACGTTGATCCACATCGCCGAGCGGTTGAGCGCCTGACCGCGTAGACACGAACCGCCGCCGGGGCCGCCAGGGGTCGCCCCA
>Ga0209058_1003166_pt1 | contig 13368 bp, 15 predicted proteins | sample GraSoiAngelo_147_FD_185904 | JGI IMG/M metagenome (GOLD analysis project Ga0209058, IMG submission 185904) | Grasslands soil microbial communities from the Angelo Coastal Reserve, California, USA - 14_1009_05_40cm (SPAdes) (version 2) | ecosystem: Environmental > Terrestrial > Soil > Grasslands ... | reverse complement strand
GCCAAGAAATTCTTGGTAGAACTCTACAGACTTTTCGAGATCACGCACCTTTAGCCCAACATGGCGAATCCCCGAGTCGGCCATTGAGCTAGGACGATGAAGCTTTGGTGTTCTGCGGCTCATAACTCTCCTCCTTTTGCACGGGATTTGTTGCCTTTAGGATCAGGTGCTAGGAGCCGGCACGTAGTCACACAGTTCCGCTTCCTATCTGGAACAGTTTTCGTCGAACTCATATTCTTCTCAGGTAGCCGGGTGAAGCCATGCTGCGGATAATCGCCGATGAGAGGGAGAAGCCCTCGGGAGTGCCAGAAGCGCTTCGGTCCCTAGGAGTGTCAGTAGAATACCGCCTCCTTGACGTCGCCGACTATCTGGTAGGCGCATACGCGATTGAAAGGAAGTCCGTCAGAGACTTTGTCTCCTCACTCTACAGTGGCCGACTCTTCGACCAGGCTCACAGACTTGGGGAAACATACGAGACAATCTTTCTCATCGTCGAAGGCGATCTCTGGGAAGAGATTCGAGGATCACGGAATCCCCGGTCCCTCTGGGGGGCTCTCATATCCTCTGTCCTCGACTTTGGCCTCAACACGTTCTTCGCGCCGGATGAAAGGCAGACCGCACAGTTCCTAGTAACACTAGGCAAGCGTGGACGTCATAGACGAAGCTCCGCCGGGCCTCCCGTGATGGTGAGGAAGCCGAGAACAGCCGACCTCAAGCGACTCCAAGTATCAGTCCTTAGCTCTCTCCCAGGCGTAGGTCCCCGGGTGGCCGAACAGCTGCTGGACCATTTTGGTTGCTTGCGCAAAGTCTTCGCCGCCTCGCTCACAGAAATCTCGGTAGGCGCAGGCCTAGGCAAAGCCCGAGCCTTGAGTCTCGTCAGGCTCTTGGACGCAGGCTACAAGGGTTCAAAAACAGTACCCTCCCAAGCCAGCCTCAGCCAAGAATGACAAACCATGCCGGCGCAACGCACCCCCCTCCGACACTTCCGCGAAGCGTATGAAGAGATCATGGACCGCGTCAAAGACTCAATCGACCATGTAAGTGAGAGAGAAGTCTCAGGCTTCGTCGAGCTCCTTGTCAAGGAAAAGTCCCGAAGAATCCTAGTGCTCGGCGTCGGCAGAAGCGGCCTAATCGGACGAGCATTCGCCATGCGACTGATGCACCTTGGCTTCAGCGTCTATGTCATGGGCGAGACAATAACACCCGCCATCGGCAAAGGCGACCTAGTCATAGCCATCTCAGGCTCGGGAAAGACCAAGCTCGCGATCACAGCCGCAGAGATCAGCGAAGAGGTAGGCGCCAAGGTTGTTGCGATAACATCCTTTCCGGAAAACCAGCTTGGCCAGATGGCCGACTATGTCGTCAAGGTTCGCGGACGAACTGCGATTGCTGAAGAACGCGACTATTTCACCCGGCAGATAGCGGGAATCCATGAGCCTCTCGCGCCGCTCGGAACCATCTTTGAGATCGCGTGCCAAGTCTTCCTTGACAGCCTGGTCCCCGAGCTTATGCATAGGTTGGGAATCACTGAAGAACAACTGAAGCGACGTCACGCGACCATCGAATAGGGTGATGATTCATCGGACTTCTCTTGAAGGATTGTGAGTGGATAGTCACACAGGACTCGCACCGACGGGTCTTGAGAGATTCATCCGTCCGGATAGTCGAAGGAAAGATCGAGGAGATTGGAAATTTACAACCCGTCGCAAAGGACAATGTCATTGATTGCAAGAGGAGGGTCCTGATCCCAGGACTCATCAATACTCACACGCATCTTTCCATGAGCCTTTTCCGGGGCTACGCAGACGACCTGGAGCTCAAGGAATGGCTTGAGAAGAAGATCTGGCCCCTGGAGGCTCGTCTCGACGGGGAAATGTGCTACCACGGCGCTCTACTGGGCAGTCTCGAAATGACCCGGACAGGGACAACATGCTTCGTCGATATGTATTTTCACATGGAGGATGTTGCGAGAGCCGCAGGCGAGGCGGGACTTCGAGCAATCCTGTCCCCTGGCATGATAGACAAGCCCGACAAGTCTGGGACAGAGCTAGAGAGGAGGTACGCACTCAAGTTCCTGGAACACATTCGCAGACTCAAGAATCCGCTTCTCAGCTTCGCGGTGGGCCCACATGCGCCCTACACCTGCGGCGAAGAGACTCTTCTCTGGGCAAGAGACCTTGCAGAGAAAGAAGACTCGTTGGTCAACATTCATATCGCCGAGACGCGGGGAGAGCAGGCCCAGTTCGAAAAGGATGGGAAAGGTCGTGTCGCCGAGTACCTGGACAAGGTCGGCTTTCTCAATGATCGAGTCCTAGCGGCCCACTCTGTCTGGCTGACCAAGAGCGAGGTCAAACTGTTCGGCAAGAAGGGCGTCAGGGTCGCCCACTGCCCCGTCTCGAACATGAAGCTGGCAAGTGGAGGTACAGCCCCTGTCCCTGAGATGTGGGAGGCGGGGGTCCCGGTTGGCCTTGGGACCGATGGACCCGCAAGCAATAACGGGCTGGACATGTTTGATACGATGAAGATGACCGCTCTCGTCCACAAGAATTCCAGATGGGACCCTACGATCATGAATGCTCAGCGAGTCCTAGACATGGCAACGCTGGACGGCGCCCGCTGTATCGGACGCGAGAAGGAGCTGGGAAGCGTCGAAATTGGCAAGCGAGCAGATCTCGTACTCCTTGACCTGCGAGACCCGAACCTGATCCCAATCCATCGAAAGGAGACGGTCGTCTCGAACCTAGTCTACTCGGCAAACGGCCAAAACGTCGACACCACGATAGTAGACGGAAAACCCTTGATGATCAATCGGAAATTCCAGAAACTGGACCAGGAAAAGATCGCAGAGGAAGTAAGGTATTCAATCGCCCGGCTTGTCCCTCAGTGAAGCCTCTTCGATGATCATCCTGCCACTATCTCCGTGCCATTCTTTCCGGCTCTTTTCAATCTCGATAGTCTTCGAGAAGTGAGGGGCATCCAAGACAAAGCTCTCGTACTCTCCACCCTCACCCGTCAAGTGTATGCCATGGATCTCTGACAGCCTCTCAAGCTTAGACCATTCTTGTTCCGTGAGCTCTCGACCCAACCATGACTTATCCAGGCCCTTGGCGGCGACGGCTGAGAGGATGATTCGGAAACCAGATTTCTTCAGATCCTCTACCAGCAGTCTCGGATTCTTATGCCACAAAGGAGCATAGGATTTTAGCCCGATCGCATCGCACATGTTATCGAACCTAACCTTCTGATAATCGCTCGCAACTGCACCAGTAACAAGACCAGAAACGCCTCGTGCAGTCCTCATTGCGATGAGAGCCTGCGCTACGCCCGCCATCTCGTCTTTCGCTGTTACGTCGATAAATTGGTGGGGTAGACCCATCGCCTCAGTCTGGAAAAGAGTCCACTCTACATTAGGATAATGGAACATCAGAGAATCCGTAGCGCTGGGTCTCACAGTCAATAGAGCTGTAACATCCCAGCCTTGATGCTGGACGACCCATGTTGCGTAGGTGCTGTCCTTGCCTCCGCTGAACAGAACCGCGACGTTCACTTAGGGCCCTTCTTTGCAAGAATGTTTTCCAGCGTGTCCCTAGCGTCTCTGGCACGTTTCAAGTCGTCTCGTGGAAGCTCAATAGACATCACGTACGCCCAGACTTGGGAGAGAGCATTGTAGGCCTGTGATAGAAAATAGAGTCCATTGTCTTGGCTCTGTTGAGGCGTTTCATAGGTCACGCTTCGGCCTCCTCGACGCTTCACGAGCTTTCCTTTTCCAGCCAGTTTCTGGAGTGCTTGGCTTGCCCCGGATTGCGAGATTCCAAGCTTCTCGGCCAACTGTGAAGGAGAGTTCGACCCAGCTCTAACCAGTTCGAGAATCTCTCTTTCCCGTTCTGTAACGTCGACCATTAGACATCCGTCGAGTGGTTACTCTTATTAGCTGACACTACACTTACACTTAACTTAAATGTCAAGACACCCTCCAGTAAGACACCCGATAAGAAACAGGAGCGTCTCAGCCCAAGCGTTCCGAGTCAGATATCTCAGACGAAGCCGAGAACTGTATCGAAGATTCCTCGAAGAGAAACCCTGGATAGCTCAGCTGTATAGACATTTTCTCGAACTCCGTCGAGGCCTAAAGATTGTAGACGTTGGCTGCGGAACAGGCGATTTTACGCGATATCTTGTCCGTCTCTGCTCGGGTCCATGCATCGCAATTGGAGTTGACAACAAACAACAGTCACTCCGGGCGGCAGAGGAGGACACAAAGAAAGAAGGACTTTCAGAGCAGATATCGTACAAGCTAGGAGACGTTTTGAGAATTCCTATCGAGGATTGCTATTCAGATCTAACATGCTGCAGGACGCTTCTCATGCATCTTCAAAACCCGCGGAGGGCGGTTAGTGAGATGGCTCGAATAACGAAGCCGAGCGGCCTCGTAGCTGCAATCGAAGGCGGTAGAATGGTCTCCTTCTTGGACCCCCGAGACGAAGATTACACAGAGTTATCGTATGAGGCAAATCAAGCGTGGTTGAGATCGATTCAGCGACTGGAAGGCAAAGAGTTCAAGATCGGCGAACGATTGCCTAGCATCTTCCAAGAAGCTGGATTATACGAAATCCGATCAGAGATTCATGCGGATGCTTGGCTATACTGCGACCCCAGAAGAAGATTGCATGACATCAAGGCACAGTTACAGTTTGAATACTCGCTCTCAAGAGAGAATAGAGGGAGAGATGGTAAGTATCTTCTTGCAGGGGGACTCTCCCGAGCGAAGATCAGCCGATACTACAGAATGCACGATAGAAGAGTCAGAGAATTATTGTCTGACGACAAAAAGCTCCGGACCGACACATCATTCTACGGAGCCACATTTGTTCTAGTGACTGGACGTAGGAGGCGATAGAATAGTCAACTGTCATATCGTGCCTTGTGTTCGAACTGTTTATCGTACAATTGCTGCAGCCGCTGGAGCGTGTCTGCATCGTCAGGGCGCTTATCATCCCTAAAGCGCGATATTCGAGCGAATCTCAGAGCGAATCCTGACTTGTAGCGGGGACTCTTCTGGATCTCGTTGTAGGCAACTTCCGCCACGATAGAAGGCTTGACGTAGACGGTGTAGCGGCCATCCCTAGTTTTCAACTCCTGTAACCGCTTCGTGATACCCTCAAACTCCTCATCCGTCAAGCCTTTGAACGTCTTCCCCACGACCAAGAACTCTCCCGAGTCCTCGTCCCTGACCGCTAGGTGGTAGTTGCTCAGCCAGCCCACTCTTCGGCCGCTGCCCCAGTCAGCGGCGACGATCACAACGTCGAGCCTGTCTGCGGGTTTTATCTTGAACCATTTCTTTCCCCGTGCACCGATGGAATAGTTGCTGGACAGCGACTTCGCCATGAGACCTTCATGTCCTTCTTTCAGGGCGGATTGCATGAAGCTCTCGACCTTCTCAACGTCTGAGGTTATGATCCTCGGAGCAAGCCGGTCTTCCGGAACAATCTGGGACAGAATCTTCCAACGCTCGGTGTAAGGCTGATCGATCAGGGCCTTCCCGTCAACTTGCAACCCGTCGAAGAGGTAGAGTTTGAGCGGAATCTTGCCAGCCATATCCTCGATCTCATGGACCCGTCGAAATCTCCTCATCAAGTCCTGAAAAGGTACAGGTTTACCGGCCTCTCCGGTGGCGACTACCTCTCCTTCTATGAGAAACTCTGACGCCTTCACCTGCGTCTTGGCAAAATCAATAATCTCTGGAATACTGTCAGTCACATCTGTAAGTCTTCGGCTGAAAATCCGGACCTTGTCATCTTTTCTGTGAATCTGGATCCTCGCTCCGTCGAATTTGTATTCGAAAGCTGTTCCATTCTTGTGTTCTGCGAAAACCTGTTCAGCATCATCCGCCATTTCGGCCAGCATAGGTTTGACTGGGACGAACAATCGCAGACTGATGCGCTCTAACGCCGTGGCACCTTTAGACATCGCCAGGCTGGCTACATCTCCGATATCGCCGTGCAGCATGTGCGCTCTGCGAACCAAGTCTCTCGGCACTCCGGACGCCTCTGCAATAGCGTCCAGGAGGACGCCCTCGACCACGCCGATCCGCATCTCTCCCAGCATCATTCGAGTAAGAAATTCCGCCTCGACTGGGGAGGCTTGGGTGAGAATGGTTTGGAGGAGGCTCATCTTCCTGTCTCGCGACTTAGACCCGGATGTTTTGGCGATTCTCTCAAGCGTATTGTAGACGTCGCCTATCGTCAACGGATGCTCGGCGAGCCTCTTCTGTCCGAGGTTCTTGCTGGCGTCCGACACTGTAGCGTAGCTGATTTCCAAGACACGAGGGTCAGACTCGGGAAATGCTTTTCCAGCAAGAAACAGTGTAGCCAGCGGAACCTCTTCGCTACTAACCGACTTTAGGAAGGTGCTGATCAGAGCAATCTTCTCGTTCCGCTTGGTAGTAGCCTCGACCCTCCGACAAAGTTGAGCCAGTTCTAGGAATGGTGTGTCCTCTGTCAACCTAACCGCTTTCCGAGCTGGGAGTCGGATGCGGCCTGAGACTCCACAAGCCGATCCACTACCTTCTGAACTCGAACTCTAGCGAACGCTCTCTCTTCGCACAGAAATTCGATGACCCCATCGGGATCAGGACGACCCCTCTTCAACGAATAATTCTCAAACACGCGAGGATGCAGGAAGATACTTCGGACCCTGTCCAGATCGCTGGGCAATCCGCTCCGGATCTCTTCGGGGAATTTCTCAGCCGCCCCATATTTCCGGACCAGGGCCAGGCCTTTCTTGGGTCCGATGCCCATCACACCCTCGTTGAAATCTGTCCCGACAAGCAATGCAAGATCGACCAGCTGCTCTCGACTAATTCCTAGAGCCTCCAGATTATCCGCGAGCTTGACGAGTTCTGGGATGAGGGGCCTCGATGTTTTCTTGGACGGAAGATACTCTCTTCCAGTTAGTGTCAGATACCTCGCAAGGATCGGTGCGCCGAACAGGAGACAGTCGTAGTCTTTGCTACCAACAGCCCAGACATCACCCTTTGCAGCCATGAAGCTGGCCTGTGCTTCCCCATCCTCCAAAGCCTCAAGCCAAGGAATGCCCATGAGCGACAATAATCTCTTAGCGTCGGCCAAAACATCCCCCGTCACTCTTCCGGTCATCACAACCTTGGACCATGCCCGCGAATAGTCCTTGGCGGCGATAGCTTGAGCATACTCAGTCTGCGCTTTCTGCTGAACCCTTCTCCTTGCTTCTATCGTGGCTTTCTTGAGAGGATTTGGTCGCCCGTCGAAGACAAAGATCGGGTGGAGCTTGTAATCAGTAACCAGCCGGCTGGTCCGAGTCAGCAACCCAATGAGGTGAGAAGTCACCCTTCCCCTAGGGTCGGTGAAGAGGCTGCCATCTGGTTTCCGGATCAGCGCCAAGAACTGGTGGAGCTCGATGCTGGCATCGACCGCGAAGGACTTGCCGTAGAGCGCCTTGAAGGATGTCTGCTCCCTCTTCAAAATAGGGGTCAGTAAGACTCCCAACATACGTATCCTGGGCGAACTCCATTTCACAAGATGGATTCCCACTCTCTTAAGCTAAGCAAAATCAGGGCTGCGTAACGTCTCGATACTTAAGAGAACCTTGAGGACCGGAAAAATGAGCGAAGTGGAGATAGGTCTCGGGCCTCGTTCGCCGAATTCGGGCTCTTGCCGTTGACGCGGCTTAGTTGTTTCCTGCAGCGCTCGATTCGGATGGAGGGCTGGGGCTGAAGGGCTCTTGCGGAAAGACGAACGATCCGGGCTCGTGGGCTGGTTTGGACGATTCATGGCTCGTCTCGGGGCCATGAGATGTTTCCGTATGGGAAGTGTGGCTCTTGTGGGAGGTACCGCTCGTCTTTGTTCCATGGGACGATGATTTCTTTGGGCTTCCGTTAGTCCGACTGCTCTTGCCTGGAGACGCTCGCAACTTCTGCACTTCTCGCCGAAGGCTCTCTATCTCTCTCGCCGCGTAGCTCAGATCAGCGGTCAGCTCTGACGCCAGCTTGTTGAACGTGCGTGCCAAGTCCTGTAATACTTGCCTTGTCCGGTTAGGTTCCATTGGCATAGCCTTTGCATCGGACCGGGATAGTGTAAATCTGATGTAACTATTGACTCGCGCCATCAGAACAAGGACGACAGAACATACGGACAACGAATCTATGCAAGAACTGCTAACCATTAGACTCTATGATCATCTGCAACAGCGTCCCACAAAAAAAAGGCGACCTGTTCCGGTAGGATTTTCAGATAGGGAACCCAAAAAACTGGGATTATGATCCGAAACAGCCTGGGCGATGCTAGTTACTCTTCTTGCCCAGGTTGTGGTGCTTTACGTAAGCCCAGATTCTCTTGGTCATCTCAGAGGGGGAAATCTTCTGGCCCTCCCGGCCACCCAGTACGGTAGCTAGGGCGGAGTCCAGTTCGATCCCGTATCCTCCGAAGGATCCTTTCTTGTTTGGCGTCAGGTTCACCTCCACGAACCGGCATACACAGCGTATCACTTCGAGCAAGGCGTTGACTGTTCTGAAATCCGCATTGTAACTCGCGTTCCACTCCCCGTCGTTACAAACCGAGCTTGCTATCCGAATCCGATCTCCGGAATAGTGGAGGGTCGATGTTGCTCTTGTGCCTATCAGGGCGCTCCGAGTCGTAAGCGTTCATTAGCTACAGGCGGTTGCGTTTCGGCCGGATCCTCCTAGGAGGATTGAGCCTAGGCGGATTTGGGGGACTGCATTAGCCGATAGTTGAGTTGGCATAGTCCCTTGGAAGACGGCTTGGAAACAGATAGGTAGTTTCTTGAAAATGATAACCTAAACACGATATCAATCATAGGCACCGATTTTCATGATAAGGTCCTGGCAGTTGTGGAACCGAGGAAAAAAATTGATCGCGATCGACCCCCGGGACATAGAACCCGCGAAACCCTGCGGATCCCAGAAAATCTTGCGCTTGCCGGTTATCTCCTCTCTTTTGTTAACTATTCTTCTTCTGTTATCTTTTTCTCGCCCCCCCGGGGGTATCCCAAAACTCCAGAAACTCTTCACACTTTAGAACACGGGTACCCTGTAGTGGAGGTAGATCCATATCGAAACAGCAATCGCTCCAACCGATATTCCGATAATCGCATAGTCGCCCCGCTTCAGCTTCAACTGGAACAACGAGGTCCGCCCCTCCTTTCCCGGGAAACCACGCGACTCTAATGCCTCCGCAAGCTCCAGACTCCGACGGATCGCGATCAATAAGAGCGGAATCAGGATCGGAATATAGTTCCGTACCCTCCGCAGCAAATTCCCCCTGTCCAGTTCGAGCCCACGAGACCGTTGAGCATCCACCACAGTCTGAGCATCCACGGCCAGAGTTGGAACAAGCCGCACGGCAGTTGTAAACGTGAACGATAGTGCATTGGGATATCCAAGCCATTTGCGGGAGAGCCATCTCACAGCCCCGATCCGGTCCAATGCCAGCCCAAGATCATCGGGCGATGTCGTCATGAAGAATAGACTGAACGCCGTGAGCAGGACTAGAAACCGGAGGGTCAGAGCGATCGCAGAGAACACTGACCCCGTGAAGAAGTTGACGACAAAGATGAGACTGGAGAGGAAGACTCCGGCCCTGAGCGAGAGAGCCCACCTCCGAGCCACGCGCCCAATGAAGAGAAGTGGTAGTTGAGACAATAGTAGAATTATCATGACCCACACGCTGGCAAAGAGCAGTGCGGGAATCAGCACAGCTATGACGAGGAGGAACTTGGCGCGCGGGTCGAGCAGGTGGACCGGAGTCTTCAGGCTCGAGAACTTGAATCCTTCAAGGGTTCTGAGCGACAGGCGGCTTCACCTCGCCAAGTTTGTCCTCCAGCAGTATCCGGGCTCGATGAACATCGACAACATCCCGCGGCAGTCCATATCTTGCGAGCTCCCCGAAGAGCCGGCTCATCTGAGGCTTTACTAATGACGCCCGGTTAACCATCTCGTCCCTCGACAAGACAGAGTCGGCAGAGCCTTGACCCACTATCTGCCCCTTTGACAAGAGAATGACCTTCGGGTTTGATTCAGCCACAAACTCGACATCGTGAGTGATCATCACCACAGCTTTCCCCTGCGAATAGAGTTGGAGGATGAAGTTCCTCAACCGCTCCTTCTGCTGATAGTCCTGCCCGATCGTAGGCTCGTCAAGTATCAGATAATCCGGCTCCGAGGCGAGGATTGAAGCAAGCGCAACCCTCTTCCGCTCTCCACCACTGAGTAGGAAAGGCGACGTGTCAGCATATTCGGCCAAGCCGAGAGCCTCCAAAGTCCGCCCCACCTGCTTCTCAACAACCTCCGGCGAAAAACCGAAATTCTTCAAGCCAAACGCAACCTCATCCTTGACAGTCTCCGAGAAGAGGAGATGATCAGGGTTCTGGAAGACCAGACCAACCTTACGCGCCAAATGAGCGACGCTAACCTTCCTCGTATCCTCCCCATCGACCACGACACGGCCTTGGGATGGTTTCAACAGACCATTCAGATGTTTAGCAAGCGTGGTCTTGCCTGCTCCGTTCTCACCCATTATCGCGACGAAATCCCCTCCCTGAATATTCAGGTCAATCGCCTGAAGGGCGAGATAGCCTGAAGAGTATCTGAACGAAACATGCTCCAGCGTGATCAATCGCTCATCATGCCTGACAGAGCGGAAGCCGCGTCCTCCACGTGCGTAGGAACCTTCCCGCTTACGAGCCCGTCACGTCTCAGCATTGACCATAGAAGGCTGACCCGCGGCACTCCGACGCCAAGCCCCTCCAGCATATCGAACTGTTCGTCGAGCACCTGTCCCAAATTACCATCCGCCACAATCTTCCCCCCGTCCATAACCACAATCCTCTCCGCATACCTCGCAACAAGATCCAGCCGATGCTCCACCACAACAATCGTCAGCCCCAGTTCTCTCCGCAAGTCGTCCGCAGCACGCATAACCTCCTCAGCAGTATGAGGATCGAGAAAAGACGTTGGCTCATCAAGAACGATAACGCTCGGCTTCATAGCCAAAACCCCGGCCAAGGCCACTCGCTGCTGCTGGCCACCCGAGAGCTCGTACGGAGCCAGTTCCTTCAGCGCGGAAGTGCCCGTGATCTTCATCGCCACATCAACCCTCTCCCGAATCTCGTCCCGGCTGAATCCGAGATTCTCAGGACCGAACGCGATGTCCTTCTCGACCGTCAGAGCGAATAGCTGATTCTCCGGGTTCTGGAAGACGTAGCCGACGCTTCGGGACAATTCGCTCGTAGGCTGTGTCGTGACATCGAGCCCATCAACCATCAGCTGGCCTGTCCATTCCCCCTGGTAGAAGTTTGGAATGAGCCCATTGAGGCATCGGCATAGGCTAGTCTTGCCGCAGCCGCTCGGGCCAGTGAGGAGGATAAATTCGTCTTCGCTTATTGAGAGGTATACTCCTTGGATGGCCGGTTTCTTCGCGCCAGCGTAATTGAATCCGAGATTCTTCGCCACGATAATCTCTCGAGCTCCCGACACGACCTACTCACTCTTGGGTTGCTACTCTTTCTTGATAGAGCTGGGTTAGCCCGTTATATTAGGTCTGGAGGGGCCGAGGGACTCCTTCAGTACATCAATGCAGATCTTCAACACGTCCGGGAGCTGGCCTGGCACGGATAGGCCTGCCGCGGTTGCGTGTCCGCCTCCAACCCCGGACAATTTCTTTCCAATAGGGATCGACACGTCCCTCGCTAGATGGATGCCCGTCTTGCTGTAGAAGCCTTCAGTAGCTCTCATATTCACGCGAATCTTCTCCTTCGTCTCACCGGCCACAAAGGCGACATGCGCCCCGAGTGTAAGTAGCGCTCTCGCGGCGGACGACTGGTAAGAGCCAAGTTCGGAGGTAGCAACAATCCATTCCCCGAGCAAGGCGACCTGGGATCTTCCAGCCGCCTTCAGCCGTGCTATCCTCTCAGACCTGCTTACAGGATTTGACATAATCTCCGAGAGATGCCTAGGGTCTGCTCCGGCCTTTACAAGCCCCGCAGCGATCTCGAAGGTCGATTCCGTTGCGAGGAGAAAATGTTTGGTCTCGATAAAAATCGCGGCCAGCAGAGATCTTGCTTCCTGCGCACCAACCTCAACGTTGGAAGTCTGCCAGAGCTTGTAGACGACCTCGGCTGCAGCCGCGGCCGATTCGTCAACGACCAGCTGTGATGCAATCTTCACAGTGTCCGGATGGGGATGGTGGTGGTCTACGACTATGATCGGGGTCTCGGCCCGCGTCAGCGTCTCTGCTGTCTGTCCGAGCTGGTCCAGAGTGTTCGTGTCGACCAAGATTGCGAGGTCGACCTTTGCAGGGAGTCTTCCGTCGGGAACCGTGATTCCAAGATTCTCAAGGAGCTGTTTGGTTGAGGAACTCACTCCTTCTGGACAGACTATCTTCGTCGAAGTTGCTGGCGCGAGCTTCCGTATGAGGCTCTGGAGCGCGAAGGCTGAGCAGGTCGCATCCGGATCAGCGTTCTGATGGCAAAAGAGGGCTGCTGATTCAGACTCTTTTACGCGAGACAATAGAGACCGGAGCTGAGCGTTCCAGTTGACTTGCTCGCTTGCTATGGTCACATGAGACTCTCTTAATTTGCTGAGCTCGTCGGTCTCAGCTTCTCCTGCAACTTCCCCTGAAGCTCCTTGATCCTCTCCTTCGTCCGCTCCTCTTGTCTTCCTAGCACGGTTACCCTAGTCCCCAAGAGTTCCTTCCTCTCCTTCAGCTCCGCGAGTAACGTCTGCCGATCAGATTTTACGAGGAGGCTTCCCACGCTCTTGTAGACTGGGGTCTGATCTGTCACCTTGTCGAGCTCAGCGACCGCCTTATCGGTCTCTGATGCCTCGATCTCAAGCTGTTGCTTCTGCGTCATGACCGCTTGGAGCGTCTGCTGAAGCTGTTGGAGTCTTGCCAGCTGCTCCTGTAATTGTGGAGGAAGCTCAACTTCTTCAGTCAAACTATTTTCCCAGTTGTCCTAGGAGCGGGTCCGGCTCGCCTGCCCTATAAAAGGGTGCGACGACGTTGAGAGTCTTGATCGCAACCGAGACGAATCTTAGAAATGTGTTGGAGGCGGCTCTCAAAGCGACGATATCCTCTGCTTTAATATTCAAGCGCAGGACTCTACCGTCGTGTCTCACGGTCGTTCGGGATCTAAACCCTGGTGGCTGTCGTGTCTCAGGAAGGAGAGAAGCATAGATCGTATTGGCGATCCTGGACGAGGGTAAATCGATCTCTATTGTGATTTCGGCTCGGGGGTTGTCCTTTCTAGTTGTCGGCTGGAGCTTCTTCCTCTCCAGGTGTCTCTTCCTCAATCTTTTCTTCAACCTTTTCCACAACC
>Ga0209058_1003165_pt1 | contig 13373 bp, 10 predicted proteins | sample GraSoiAngelo_147_FD_185904 | JGI IMG/M metagenome (GOLD analysis project Ga0209058, IMG submission 185904) | Grasslands soil microbial communities from the Angelo Coastal Reserve, California, USA - 14_1009_05_40cm (SPAdes) (version 2) | ecosystem: Environmental > Terrestrial > Soil > Grasslands ... | reverse complement strand
CGAGAACACGCCGCGCTTCGTGACGCCCGAGCAGGTGGCGCCGATCGTCCGCGCCCTGCCGCCGTTCGTCACGCCGGTGGGCATCTTCTGGGACCACCCGGCCGGTCACGTCAAGGCGGTCGCCGAAGCGTGCGGCCTGCGCGCCCTCCAGTTCCACGGTGACGAGAAGCCGGAGGATCTCGAGGGCTACGCGCTGCCGGTGATCAAGACGATCAAGCTCGCGCCCCCCTCGGGCGCGCTCGAAGGGCGCCGGCCGTGGACGCCGACCGTGAGGTTCCTCCACTATCGCAAGCACGCCGCCGCGCTCCTGCTCGACAGCGCCGCACGGTGGAGCGAGGGCGAGCCGCGCCAGCCGATCGAGTGGACGATCGCACGCGATCTGGCGAGCCAGCGGTGGCGCATCATCCTCTCCGCCGGGCTCACGCCGGAGAACGTCGCCCGCGCCGTCGCGACCGTGCGCCCGTACGCGGTCGACGTGAACTCGGGCGTCGAGGCTCAGCCGGGTCGCAAGGATCCCGACAAGGTGTGGCGATTCGTCGCCGAGGCGAAGGGCGTCCGGTGAAGCGCACGCTCCCGGATGCGCGAGGCCACTTCGGCCGCTTCGGCGGCCGCTTCGTGCCAGAGACGCTCATGGCGCCTCTGATCGAGCTCGAGCAAGCGTGGACGGTGGCGAAGCGTGATCGGCAGTTCCAGCGCCGACTCGCCGCCCTGCTCCACGACTACGCGGGACGGCCGACGCCGCTCTATCCGGCCGAGCGACTCACCGAGCAGTGCGGCGGCGCTCAGATCTTTCTGAAGCGTGAGGATCTTTGTCACACCGGCGCTCACAAGATCAACAACGTTCTCGGCCAGGCGCTGCTGGCATCGCGGATGAAGAAGCGGCGCGTGATCGCCGAGACGGGCGCGGGCCAGCACGGCGTGGCGACCGCGACCGCGGCGGCTCTCCTCGGTCTCGAGTGCGACGTCTATATGGGCGCCGAGGACATCGAGCGCCAGGCGCTCAACGTTTTTCGCATGCGCCTGCTCGGGGCGCGCGTGATTTCCGTCGAGGCGGGCAGTCGGACGCTGAAGGACGCGATCAACGAGGCGCTGCGCGACTGGGTCACCAACGTGCGGACGACGTACTACCTGCTCGGGTCGGCGCTGGGCCCGCATCCCTATCCGGTGATGGTGCGTGACCTCCACGCCGTCATCGGGCGGGAGACGCGCCGCCAGACGCGCCGCGTGCTTCGCCGGCTCCCCGACGTCCTAGTCGCGTGCGTCGGCGGTGGCTCGAACGCCATTGGGCTCTTCCACCCGTTCATCGCCGACCGCCGCGTGCGGATCGTGGGCGTCGAGCCGGGCGGGGAGGGGATCGCGACCGGGCGCCACGGCGCCTCGATGAGCGCGGGCGCGGTCGGGGTGCTCCACGGGTGTATGAGCTATCTGCTCCAGAATGACGACGGGCAGATCGCCACGGCGCACTCCATCTCGGCCGGCCTCGACTATCCCGGCGTCGGGCCCGAGCACGCCTTCTACCGTGACGCGGGGCGGTTCGAGTTCGTCTCGGTCACGGACGCGGAGGCGCTCGAGGGATTCGAGACCCTGACGCGCCTGGAGGGTATCATGCCGGCTCTCGAGTCGGCGCACGCCGTGGCGCACGCGATCCGGCTCGCCAAGACGCTGCCGCGCTCGAAGGCGATCGTGGTGGGCCTGTCGGGCCGCGGGGACAAGGACGTCCACGTGGTCGCCAAGGCGCTGGGGAAGGCGATCGGATGACGCGCCTGGAGGCGACCTTCGCCCGGCTGCGCGAGCGCGGCGAGCGCGCGCTGGTGACCTACTTCATGGCGGGCGATCCGTCACTCGCGGACACGCGGCGGCTCGTGATCGAAGCGGCGCGGCGCGGCGCGGACGTCGTGGAGCTGGGGGTGCCATTCTCGGATCCGCTCGCGGACGGTCCGGTGATCCAGCGCGCCGCGATGCGCGCCCTCGCTGCCGGCACCACGATGCCGCGCGTCCTCGAAACGGTGGCGACGCTGCGCGCCGAGGTGAGCGTTCCGCTCGTGCTCCTCTCGTACTACAATCCCGTGCTCGCGTTCGGTCTCGAGGCCTTCGCTCGGACGGCGGCGGACGCGGGCGTCGACGGCGTGATCGTGGCCGACCTGCCGCCGGAGGAGGCCGACCCCCTGGCGGCTCAGGCCGGGGCCGCCGGTCTCGACCTGATCCACCTGGTGGCGCCAACCTCGACGCCGCCGCGCGTGCGTCTCATCGCGCGCCGGAGCCGCGGCTTCATCTACGTCGTCGCACTCACCGGCGTGACTGGCGAGCGCCGAGAGTTGCCCGCGGACCTCGCCACCCAGATCCGAAGGCTCCGGCTCGTGACAACGAAACCAGTGTGCATCGGATTCGGCATCAGTACGCCCGCTCAGGTCGCGGCGATCGGCCGCCTTGCCGACGGCGCGATCGTCGGCTCGGCGATCGTGCGCCTCGTCGAAGAGCGGGCGGGCTCGCCGACGCTGGTCGAGGACGTCGGCACGTTCATTGCCGAGCTCAAAGCGCCTCTTGGACCTGGGTTGGGAGACCCCCCCCAGACCCCGGTGAGAGCCGGATTGCGAGCTCCTGCCCGGACCCCCCCGGTGGGCGCCGGGTTGGGAGCTCCTGCCAAGACTCCCCCGGCACGAGACGGGTTGGGAGCCCATGCCAAGACTCCCCCGGCGGGAGCCGGGTTGGGAGCCCCCGCCCGGAAGACCACCTGGGCGGCCGGCGCGGCGAGGCTTTAGAGACTCATGGTGTGGTTCAGACGCGAGGCCGACGCGCCGGCCGGCAAGGCGAGCAAGGTCGTCATCGCCGAAGGCCTCTGGATCAAGTGCGACTCGTGCAAGGAGATCATGTACCGCGCCGAAGTGGAGCGCGCGGGGCGCGTGTGCCCGAAGTGCCACTACCCCTTCCGGATCTCCGCGCGCGAGCGCCTCGCGCAACTCGCCGATCCGGGCTCGTTCGAGGAGCGCGAGACCGGTCTGGCGACGACCGATCCGCTGGCCTTCAAGGACACCAAGAAATACCGCGAGCGCATACGGGCCGCCGCCCAGAAGACCACGAGCGACGAGGCGGTGATCTGCGGCATCGCCTCGATCGGCGGATTGCCCGCCGTCCTCGCCGTCTTCGAGTTCGGCTTCCTCGGCGGCAGCATGGGCTCGGTGGTCGGTGAGAAGCTCACGCGCGCGATCGAGCTCGCAATCGACAAGCACCTGCCCGTGGTCATCGTCTCGGCGTCGGGCGGCGCGCGGATGCAGGAGGGTATCCTCTCCCTGATGCAGATGGCCAAGACCTCTGCCGCGCTCGAGCGACTCGGCGCCAGCGGGCTGCCGTACATTTCTATCCTCACCGATCCCACCACCGGCGGCGTCACGGCGAGCTTCGCGATGCTCGGCGACGTCATCCTCGCCGAGCCGCGCGCGCTGATCGGCTTTGCCGGGCCGCGGGTCATCGCCGAGACGATCCGTCAGCCGCTTCCCGAGGGATTCCAGCGCTCGGAGTTCCTGCTGTCGCACGGACAGCTCGACATGATCGTCGAGCGGCGCGACCTCAAGGAGATGCTCCGTCGCATTCTCGCGTTCTTCGCCGATCAGCCGCCCCGATCGGGGTAGCCGTCCGGTGACGTACGCCGAGGCCGTTGCCCGGCTTCTCTCCCTCCGGGGCGGCGAGCACGCGGGCATGCGTCAGGGGCTCGAGCGGATCGAGGGACTCCTCGACGCGCTGGGCCGTCCCGAGCAGCGGTACCGGCTGGTCCAGGTGGGCGGCACGAACGGCAAGGGCTCGGTGGCGGCGATGCTCGCCGCGATCCTCAAGGCCGCCGGCCACCGCGTCGGCCTGTACACCTCGCCTCACCTCGTCTCGTTCCGCGAGCGCGTCCGCGTCGACGGAGCGCCCATCCCCGAAGACGGCGTGGTCGACGGCGTCGAGGCCCTCGGCACACTGGTGGCGCGGTTCGACGCGACGATGTTCGAGGCGACGACGGCGTTGGCCCTCGACCACTTCGCGCGCGAAGCCGTCGACGTGGCGGTGCTCGAGGTCGGTCTCGGCGGGCGCCTCGACGCGACAACGGTCGGCACGCCGGAAGTCGCCGTGATCGCGCGCGTCGACCTCGACCATCAGGCTGTTCTCGGCGCGACGCTCGCGGAGATCGCCGCCGAGAAGGCCGCGATCATTCGCGGCGGCGTGGCGATCTCCGCCGCCCAGGCGCCGCAGGCCGAGCGCGTCATCGCAGACCGCGCTTCGGCGTTCGGTGTTCGACTGCTCGTCGAGGGGCGCGACCTGGCGGTCACCGTCGAGCGGCGCGGGCCCGGCGGCCAGCGCCTCACCTGCGCCGGCCGCGGCTGGTCTCTGGCCGGCCTCGAGCTCGGCATGCCCGGAAGCTTCCAGCCGTCCAATGCCCTCCTCGCCGTCACGGCGGCGCGGGAGCTCGGCGTGCGCGAGCCCGCCATCCGCGATGGGCTCGCCCGCGCGTGGTGGCCGGGGCGCTTTCAGATCATCCGGCACGCGCCTGGGTTCCTCGTGCTCGACGGCGCTCACAATCCTGCCGGTGCCAGCGCCTTAGCGACCTCTCTGCGGGAGGTTTTCGCGGACACCCGCGTCACGTTCGTGCTGGGGATCCTCCGCGACAAGGACGCCCGGGGCATCGTCGCGGCGCTCGCTCCGGTGGCCGACCGGTTCGTCCTGGTCGCGTCGTCGAACCCACGGGCCACGGAGCCGGACAGCCTGCGGGCCCTCGTGCCCGCCTCCGTCACGCGCGTCGACGTCGCTGGATCGCCGGTCGAAGCCCTGGCGCTCGCCGTCCGCACTGCCGCCACCCCGATTGTCTGTGTCGCGGGCTCGCTGTCGCTGATCGGTGACGTCCTCCGCCACCTCGGGGGCAGCGATAAGCCTTGCTCGCTCGAAAAGGCGGCTGATAGCTGATGACGCGGGTCCGGGCTTCGATCCTTCTGCTCGTGAGCGCCGTCCTGGCTGCCTTCCCATCCGTCGCGCAGGCGCAGGCCCCAGTGACTGTCCAGACAGCGGGCGGAGAGGTTACGATCGTGGCAGACCGCTTCGAGCAGGCCGGGCCCGACAACCTGCTCGTGGCGACCGGCAACGTCGAGGTCACCCGGGGATCGGCACGTCTTCTCGCCGACCGGATCGAGATCAACCGCGCGACCGGCGACGCCACGGCATACGGCCGGGTCATCTTCTACGACGGCGATGACCGGCTCACGGGCCAGCGCATCGACTACAACATCAAGACCGGCACGGGTGTCGTCTATCAGGGCGAGGCGCATGCAGCGCCTTACTACCGCATCCTCGGGGAGCGCATGGAGCGAATCGGCGACAGCGTCTACCGTGTCCAGCGCGGCGTGTTCACGACCTGCGACGAGGACGTGCCGGCGTGGTCCTTCCGTCTGGGGTCGGCCACCGCCGACATGGAAGACCTCGTGTACGGGACGAATGCGTCCTTCTGGGTGAAAGGCCTGCCGGTCATCCCGTTCTTCCCCTTCTTCGCGGCGGCCATCCGTCGCGATCGCCAGTCGGGCTTTCTCGCCCCGCAGGTGGGGAGCTCCTCGCGCAAGGGGCTTTTCGCCGAGATCCCGTTCTACTGGGTGATCTCCGACAGCCAGGACGCGACCCTGAGGTTCGACGCCTACCAGAAGCGGGGCTTCGGAGGTGCTGCCGAGTACCGATACGTCCTCTCGCAAGAGCAGCGTGGCGCGTTGGCCGGAACCTTCATCGACGAAAACTTCAAGAACGGCGCCGTTCGGGGCTACGGGAGCGCCAAGCACGAATGGCAGATCGCGCCGGGACTGGCGCTACGCGCCGACCTCAACGGGGTGTCCGACGACCTCGTCCTGAGGGAGTACACCTCCGAGCTCAAGCAGCGCTCCGCCCAGCGCGCCGAGTCCAATTTCTTCCTCACGAAGACGTGGACGAACTGGAACTTCGTCAGCCGCGTCTTCTGGTACCAGGACCTCACGACCCCCCGCCCGGTCGAGCTCCAGCGGGTGCCCGAGCTCACGCTCCAGGGGATGCGGCAATCGCTCCCGGGGCTACCCGGGTTCCTGTACCAGGTGGACACGAGCGCGGTGAACTTCCTGCGCGACGTCGGCTCGGAGGGGGTTCGCCTCGATCTGCACCCGCTGCTCTCGCGCCCCATCCCCCTCGCCGGGTACATGACGGTCACGCCTTTCGTTGGCGCCCGGGCCACCGCTTACAGTAAAACAGTGACAGGGACCCACAATCCCCTGGGAGGCGGGCCGCCCGTCGAGGACACGAAGGATGATCCGCGAGTTCGCGAGCTGCTCGAGTTCGGGGCCGACGGCGAGAGCCGGGCCTCCCGCGTGTACGCTCTCGACGGGTGGGGCGGGCTCAGTGCGATGCTCCACTCGATCGAGCCCCGCGTGCATTACATCAGGATCGTCGGCAACAACTTCTACAGCCTGCCTCTCTGGACCGACCAGATCGACCGGATTCCCGAGGCCAACTGGTTCGAATACTCCGTGACGAACCGGTTTCGAGGAAAGACGGTCAGCTCGGACGGCGCCGAGGCCGCGCGCCTCGACCTTGCGCGGCTCGTCCTGGCCCACGCCTATGACTTCCAGGCGCGCCGGTTCGGCAACCTCGCCGGCGACCTGACGCTCCAGCCAAGCAGCGTGTTGAGCCTTCACGCCGACGCAAGCTATAACGTCGAGGGAGACGGTCTCCAGGCGTACACGGCCGACACGACGGTCACCATCCCCCGCGTCACGACGGCCGTCGGGCTGCGCTACAACCGCCAGCAGCCGGTGAGCAATCCGTATTTCGTCCAGGTCCCCGGAACGTTCAACCCGGGCGCCGGGGTGCCCGAAGCGTCGTCCATCCACTTTCTCCAGGGCGCGATCTCGGTCGAGGTCTGGAGGAACCTTACCCTGAAGGTCAATACGAACTGGGACCTCAGGACCGACACCTTCGTCGAGAGCCGTTTCGGGCTCGATTTCAAGTTCGATTGCTGGGCGCTCAGCGTCGCGTTCGTCAAGCGGAGCCGCGACATCGCCACCGGACAAACCGCCGACGACGAGCTCCGCTTCTCGCTACATCTGCTGGGGCTCGGCAACGTCCTGAGCACGAAGATGGGCGCGAGCATGCTCGACTCCGGAGCGAGGTACAAATGATCCCTTTCATCGACCTGACCCGCCAGCACGCGGCGCTCCGGGAGGAGCTGGGCGCCGCCGTCGCGCGCGTCCTCGACTCGAGCCAGTTCGTCCTCGGCGCCGAAGGCATGGCGCTGGAGCGCGAGCTGGCGGCCTTGTGCGGCGTCCGCTGGGCGCTCGGCGTCGCCTCGGGCACCGACGCGCTTCGGCTGGCGCTCTCGGCGCTCGGCGTCGGCCCCGGCGCCGAGGTCATCACGCCGGCGTTCTCGTTCGTCGCTTCCGCGTCCACGATCTTGATGGTCGGCGCGACCCCGGTCTTCGTCGACATCGATCCGGCGACGTATGCCCTCGACGTCGCGGCCGCCGAGCGTGCCATCACGCCCCGCACGCGCGCGATCATGCCCGTCCATCTCTACGGTCACCCGGCGCCCATGGATCGCGTCGTGGAACTGGCGCGCGCCCACCGGCTTGCCGTGATCGAGGACGCGGCCCAGGCGGTGGGCGGGGCCTGGGCGGGACGGCCCGTCGGGGCCTGGGGTGACGCCGCGTGCTTCTCGTTCTATCCGACCAAGAACCTCGGCGCGTGCGGCGACGCCGGGATGGTGGTGACCGATCGCAGCGACGTGGCGGAGCGCGTCACGAGGTTGCGGCACCACGGCGACAGCGGTCGCTACCAGCACGTCGAGCTCGGCTTCTGCAGCCGGCTGGACGAGGTGCAGGCGGCGGTCCTCCGCGTCAAGCTCGTACGTCTGGCGACGTGGACGGAAGCCCGCCGGCGGATCGCCGCCCGCTACCGCGCGCTGCTCGCAGGCGTCGCGCTGGACCTGCCGACGGAGGCCGCGACGGCGCGCCACGTGTACCATCTCTTCACCGTGCGACACCCGCAGCGCGATACGTTCGCGAAGGCGCTGACCGAGGCCGGGGTCGGGACGGCCGTGTACTACCCACGCTCCGTGCCGGATCAGCCGATGTTCGGCGGCGACGAGCGGCGTTGGCCCGAGGCGTCGCGCGCGGCGCGTGAGGTGCTGTCGCTCCCGTGCTTCGCGGAGCTCTCCGACGACGAGATCGAGCGGGTGGCCGCTGCCGTGCGGCACGTGTGCGAGCGGTCATGACGCCGACGGCGGAAACACTCAAGCGGCGGCTGGCCGCGAGTCCAACCGTGGGGCTGGTCGGGCTCGGCTACGTGGGGCTGCCCCTGGCGGTCGCCTTCGCCGAGTCGGGCGCGACGGTGATCGGCGTCGATCTCGACGTGCGCCGGGTCGCCGCCGTCCGGGCGGGCGAGAGCTTCATCGAAGATGTGCCGACGGAACCCCTCGCCCGCCTGGTGCGGGCCGGGCGCCTCAGCGCGTCGGACGACATCGGAGCGCTCAGGGACGCGGACGCGATCGTCATCTGCGTGCCGACTCCGCTGGGCAAGTCGAAGGAGCCCGATATCTCGTTCATCGTCGCGGCGGCCGATGCCGTAGCCGGCATCATCCGCCGCGGGCAGCTCGTCGTGCTCGAGTCGACAACCTACCCCGGGACCACGCAGGAGATCCTGGTGCCGCGCTTCCAGGCCCGGGGGCTCATCGCGGGGCGCGATGTCTTCGTCGCCTTCTCGCCCGAGCGGATCGATCCGGGCAATCGCCGCTGGACGCTCCGAGACATCCCCAAGGTCGTCGGCGGCGTCACCGACGCCTGCCGCGACCTCGCCTCGGCGCTCTACGCACGGGTGACCCGCGAGGTCGTGCCCGTGTCCGGACCGGAGACCGCCGAGATGGTGAAGCTCTTCGAGAACACGTTCCGGTCCGTCAACATCGCGCTGGTCAACGAGTTCGCGATCATGTGCCGGCGCCTGGGCCTCTCGGTGTGGGAAGTGATCGCCGCCGCGGCGACGAAGCCGTTCGGGTTCATGCCGTTCTATCCGGGGCCAGGCCTCGGCGGCCATTGTTTGCCCTCCGACCCGCACTATCTCTCGTGGAAAGTGCGGCTCGAGGGGTACGAGCCGCGCTTCATCACATTCGCGGACGAGATCAACCGCCGGATGCCCGCATACGTCGTCCAGCTGGTCGCCGACGCGCTCAACGATCGGAGCCGCGCCCTTCGTGGCGCGCGCGCCCTCGTGCTCGGCGTCGCCTACAAGGCCGGCGTCGCCGACGTGCGCGACTCGCCTGCGCTCGAGATCATCGAAGGCCTGCTCGCCAAGGGTGCGATGGTCGCCTACCACGACCCGCACGTGCCGGCGGTGACGGTCGGCACCGTCACGCTCAAGTCGCTGCCGTGGGGCGCCGCCGACCTGGCGTCGTGGGACGTCGTGCTGATCCTCACGGCGCACGCCGACTACGACTGGGCGGCGATCGTCCGCGAGGCACCCCTCGTGATCGACACGCGCAACGCCACCGGCAGCCTGCCGCCCTCGCCCCACGTCATCCGCCTCTAGCATGCGAGGCCGCGCGGGTTGAGTTCGCGAACGCTTGAACCGTCGCCGCGCGACACGGCGCCTCGCTCGACTCTTCCGTGAAGCCACGGAGCCCGGGGGCGGCGGGCATGTGCCCGAGGGGGTCGACAGGACCCGTTCCGCGCCCCGCGATCGCGAGCATGATTCGACCGATGCACGATTAGCCGCGATGGCGATGCTCAAAGCGATCGTGGTCTCGATGCGCCCGCGACAGTGGGTGAAGAACCTGTTCGTCCTCGCGGGGCTGGTCTTCGCGCAGCGGCTGTTCACGGCCGCTACGTGGACGGCGCTGGCGGCGTTCGCGATCTTCTGCGCGCTGTCCGGGGCCATCTACCTGCTCAACGACGTCGCCGATCGAGAGCGGGACCGCCTGGATCCGCGCAAGCGCGTCCGGCCGATCGCCGCCGGCCGGCTCCCCGTCGGGGTCGCCGTCGCGGCGGCGGCCGTGCTCGTCGCGACGGGCCTCGCGCTGGCCGCGTTGCTCTCGCGCCCCTTCCTGGTAACGGCCCTCGCGTACGTCGTCCTGCTGGTCGCCTACTCGGCATGGCTCAAGCACGTCGTTATCGTGGACGTGATCGTCGTCGCCGGCGGGTTCGTGCTGCGCGCCGTCGCGGGCGCGGTCGTCATCGACGTCGAGATGTCGGGCTGGCTCCTGATCTGCACGATCTTGCTCGCGCTGTTCCTGGCCCTCGGTAAGCGCCGTTACGAGTACCTGGCGCTGGACCAGGACGCGGCCCGCCACCGCCCGGTGCTCGCCGAGTACAGCCCGGCGCTGCTCGACCAGATGATCGCCGTCGTGACCGCGTCCACGGTGACGGCCTACGCGCTCTACACGATGTCGCCCGAGACCGTGGCGAAGTTCCACACGCACCTGCTGCCGGCGACCCTTCCCTTCGTGCTCTACGGGATCTTCCGGTATCTCTACTTGCTGTACCGGCGGCAGCTTGGCGGCAACCCGTCGGAGCTCCTCCTCAACGACAAGGCGCTCCTGATCAACACGCTCAGCTGGATTTTCGCAGTGTTGCTGATCATCTACGGCGCGCGGCTGGAGTAGAATGAACAGTATCGTGCACAGCGCGGTCGCGCTCCTTCGTACGCACCCGGAGACCGTCGTCGAGGACTACGGGCGCGTGATGCGCCTGATGAAGTACGACCAGGGGCTCGGCCGCGACCAGGACCTGATCCTCAAGCTCAATCTCTCGTGGACCAAGTACTTTCCGGCGTGCTCGAGCCAGCCCTGGCAGGTCGACGGCGTGCTGACGACGCTGCTCGAAGACGGCTACGACCGCCGGCGGATCTTTCCCGTCGAGAACAAGACTGTGGTCACGGACCCGATCGCCGGATGCCGGAACAACAAGTGGCGTCCGGTGCTCGAGCGTCACGGCGTGCCGTTCATCCCGCTGCCTGGCGTCGAGTGGACCGTCTATAAGTTCCAGTCGCCGCTGCTGAAGCTGAACGCGATCTTCCCCGAGGGCATCGAGATCCCGAAGATGTACGTGGGGAAGAACGTGCTCCACCTTCCGACCTGTAAGGTCCACGGACACTCCCGTACCACTGGCGCGGTCAAGAACGCCTTCGGCGGTCTGCTGAAGGAAGTGCGCCACTACGCGCACGAGTTCATGCACGAAGTGCTCGTCGACCTGATGTACATGCAGCGCGAGCTGCATCCCTCAATGCTTGCCGTGATGGACGGCACGGTGATGGGCGACGGTGCGGGGCCCCGAACGATGGTGCCGCGGATCGGGAACCTGATCCTCGCCTCGGCGGATCAAGTGGCGATCGACGCCATCGCGGCGCGGATCATGGGCTTCGACCCGCTGTCGATTCCCTATCTCCGGATGTGCCAGGAGCGTGGGCTCGGCGTGGCGGACCCCAAGCGGATCGAGATCGTCGGCGACACGGACGCGGCGTCGATCTCGATGGGCTTCAAGACGAGGCGCAGCCTCGTGATCTGGGGCGATCAGCTGATCCGGCGCGGGCCGCTGCGGCCGCTCAAGCGGCTTCTACTCCACTCGCCTCTGGTGGTCTGGGCCCCGTTCGCCTCGAATGTCTACCACGACCTCCTCTGGTATCCGACAGTCGGCCGGGCGCGCATCCGGACCTTCGCGGGCACCCCCTGGGGTCGGCTGTTCGAGACGTACTGAGATGGCCTCGCCGGTCCGCGTCCGGTTCGCGCCGAGCCCGACCGGCCACCTCCACGTCGGCGGCGCGCGCACCGCGCTCTTCAACTGGCTGTTTGCCCGCCACCACCGCGGCGCCTTCGTCCTCCGCATCGAGGACACGGACCGCTCGCGCTCGACCGACGAGAACATCGTCGCGATCGTCGACGCGCTCCAGTGGCTCGGTCTCGACTGGGACGAGGGGCCGCCGACGCCGGGCTATCGTCAGACCGAGCGGCTCGCGTCCTACCGCGAACACGCCCAGCGGCTCCTCGCTTCCGGACGCGCCTACTACTGCGACTGCCCGCCCGAGCTTCTCGATCGCGAGCGGAGGGTCGCCCAGCAGCGGGGCGAGACGTTCCGGTATTCGGGACGCTGTCGCGACCGGGGCCTCGGCGCCGGCGCGCTACGCCTCCGGATGCCCACCGCCGGCGCCACGGTGGTGAACGATCTCATCCACGGGCCGGTCACGTTCGAGCACAGCCAGCTCGACGACTGGATCCTCGTCCGTACGGACGGAACGCCTACGTACAACTTCTGCGTCGTCGTCGACGACGTCACGATGAGCATCACCCACGTCATTCGCGGCGACGACCATCTGTCGAACACCCCCAAGCAGATCCTCTGTTACGAAGCGCTCGACTACGATATCCCCGAGTTCGCCCACGTGTCGCTGATCCTGGGCAAGGATCGCAGCCGCCTCTCGAAGCGTCACGGCGCCACGTCCGTCCAGGCCTTCCGCGATTCGGGCATCCCCGCCGACGCGCTGGTGAACTACCTGGCGCGGCTCGGGTGGTCGCACGGCGACCAGGAGGTGTTCTCCCGCGCCGAGCTCGTCGAGCTCTTCGACATCAAGAACGTCGCCTCGTCCGGCGCGGTCTTCGACGCGACCAAGCTCGAGTGGCTCTCGCAACACTATCTGAAGACGATGGACGGTGCGCGGCTGGCGGAGCTGGCCGAGCCGTTCGTCAGGGCGGTCGGACTCACGCCGCCTCCCGATCGCCCCCGGTTCGTCGCGATGCTCGACACGCTCCGGGAGCGTGCGAAGACCCTCGTCGAGCTGGTCGAGCAGGGGCGGTTCTACTTCGAGCGCCCCGCGGCGTACGAGGCGAAAGCCGCGCAGACACTCCTCACGGTCGAGGGCGCCCGGCGCCTCGGACTCGTGATCGCGCGGCTCGAGGGGGCGCCCGAGTTCACGGTGGCTGCGATCGAGCGCGTCTTCCGCGCGCTCACCGAGGAGCTCGGGCTCAAGCTCGTCGACCTCGCGCAGCTCGCGCGCCTCGCGGCGACCGGCCGCACGGCGTCGCCGCCCATCTTCGACGTGCTGGCCCTGATCGGGCGCGAGGAGTCGCTGGCGCGCCTGCGCCGCGCGCGCGAGGCCGCGGAGCGGACGGCGTGAGGCTCCTGCTCGCGCGCCACGGGCAGTCGGTGTGGAACCAGATGCGGAAGTTCCAGGGCGCCAACGACGTCGGCCTCTCCGACCTCGGCCGCGCGCAGGCCGAGGCGCTCGGGCGGGCCCTCCGCAGCGGCTATCGCGTCGCGGTCGCGTACGCGAGCCCGATGCGCCGGGCCCTGGACACGGCGGAGATCGCGCTGGCCGGGACCGGGATCCCGCTGGTGCCCATCCCTGAGTTGCGCGAG
>Ga0209058_1003157_pt1 | contig 13388 bp, 12 predicted proteins | sample GraSoiAngelo_147_FD_185904 | JGI IMG/M metagenome (GOLD analysis project Ga0209058, IMG submission 185904) | Grasslands soil microbial communities from the Angelo Coastal Reserve, California, USA - 14_1009_05_40cm (SPAdes) (version 2) | ecosystem: Environmental > Terrestrial > Soil > Grasslands ... | reverse complement strand
TGCGCTCCGCCAGCATGTGCCGATAACCGCTGAGCGTGAAACAATGGTATCGGTCGCCCAGCGTAATCGCGGAGCAGTTGGTTGAGTTCGCGCCAGAACTCGTTGTCGGCCCGCGCGCGCATGAACTCTTCGGTAAGCTCCTCCAGCGGCGCGACCAGGATTTCTGGAACGTAGCGTCCGCCAAACTTGCCCCAGTGTCCGTGTTCGTCGGGCTCGCTTCTTGTGATCATAAATGCGCTCCTGTCATGTTGAGCGAAGCGAAACATCTCTGGTTACTTCGATGAGTTTCGTTCAGAAATGGATCCGAGATCCTTCGCTTCGCTCAGGATGACATTGTGAGTTGACGTCGCGTGTACTAGGCGTTCGGCCGTATGCACGGCAGCGATGAAATTCTTTATCGCACGATGATCTTTCACACCCGGTGCGCTCTCTACACCGCTGCAAACATCCACGGCGTGCGGTGTGACGGCTTTGATCGCGCTGGCAACATTTTGCGGGTTTAAGCCACCCGACAAGATAACAAATCGCGCGAACGCCAGGGTTGCTCGCACAGCAGACCAGTCGCACGTCTGGCCGGTGCCGCCGCGGAGGTGCGGATGATACGCGTCGATGAGCACGGCGCAATCCGGAAAGAGCGAGACGTCTTCCGGGCGGAACTGCGCATAAGTGCAAAACGCTCGGATCACACGAAATTCGCGAGCAAGCTCGCGCGCGATCTCGGGCGTGAAATTCCCGTGCAATTGAACGCAGCGCACTCCGGCGATGTTTGCAGTTTTCCGAATTTCCTCGGCATTTCCGTCAACGAAAACACCGACTGCCGTGACGTCAGCTGGTAGTGCGTCGACGATTTGCCGCGCCGTGTCAGGTTGAATGTAGCGGGGACTTTGCGGCCAAAAATTCAGCCCGATCAACTGCGCGCCGAGATCGACGCACGCTTCCGCGTCTCTCACATTCGTAACGCCGCAAATCTTTATTTGCACCGGAGTCATTCTGTGAAACGCCGTGGCGTCTGACACAGACGCCCTATAATTTCGTTATTTCGACTTTTGCGCTCTTTCATCATTTCCTTGGTGCGATTCTGCGATTCAGCGGTTGCCGATCTCCCGTTCTGGTCATGAGATCTTCAAGCGCCTTTCCGGGATCGGTAGCGCGCATCAGCGTTTCGCCGATGAGAAAGCCGTCAAAACCAAGCGCGTGTAGATGATGCAATGATTCCGCACTGTGCAATCCGCTCTCGCTAATCGCGATTTTGTCATCGGGAACTTCTGCGATAAGAGCTTCGCTTGTTTCCAATGAAACTTGAAATGTCTGCAGATTTCGGTTGTTCACGCCGATGAGGCTGGCCCCGGCATTCAGCGCGCGACGCAGCTCGCCAGATGTGTGGACTTCAACGAGCGCATCGAGTCCAAGTTGGTCTTCAGCAGCCTGGCGCAAGTCACGCAATGAACGGTCATCCACTGCGGCAGCGATCAACAACACCGCATCAGCGCCGGCAATTGCTGCTTCGTAAACTTGGATTGGATCAAGAATAAAATCTTTGTGCAAAATCGGCAGATTCGTGCTCGATCGGACAGCGCAGAGATCGGCGATGGAACCGCCGAAGTATGCTTCGTCGGTAAGCACAGAAATCGCGCATGCGCCCCCTCGTTGATACTGATGGGCGATGTCGATGGAGGAAACGCCCCTTCGAATCATTCCAGCGGACGGCGATCTGCGCTTGAATTCGGCGATAATTTTCGGGCGCGCCGATTCCGATTTCAGCGCTTCCAGCAGGCGATGCGGCACAGCCGTTCTTCGAATCTCCAGTGCGTCTTCACGAAGCTGACTATTGCAAGGCTCGCTTTGAAGCTGCGCCACGACTTGGCGTTTTTCCGCGAGAATTTCGAACAGAAAATTTCTGCTCATTATTCTCGGTTTGTCTCGCGAATGAGCGCATCCAGTTTCGACGCCGCGCGTCCGCTGTCGATGCTCTCGCGTGCAAATATTGCGGCTTCGTAAAGATCGTCCGTAAATCCGGCGACGTGAAGCGCGGCAGCGGCATTGATGATGACCAAATCGCGCGCGGCTGCTGTCGCACTTTTCTTTTCACCTTGAAAAATTGAGCGGATCAATTGCGCGTTCTTCTTCGGGCCGCTCGCGACAAGCCCATTGAGACTTTGCGTTTCCAAGCCGAAATCTTGAGGAGAAATCGTGAATGTCTGCAGGCTGCGGTTCGCGGAACAGGCGGCGACGAAAGTTTTGTTGGCGATCGTTATTTCATCGAGACCGTCTGCGCCATGCACTACCCATGCATTCTGGACGCCCAACAGAGAGAGAGCTGACGCGACCCTTTCAATGAGCAAATGCTGCCAGACCCCTACAATCTGAAATGGCGCACGCGCGGGATTCGTGAGAGGACCCAGCAAATTAAACGTCGTGCGGATGCCGAGCTCGCGCCGAATTTGTGCAACCCGAGCGGTTGCCTGGTGAAAAAGCGGCGCGTAAACGAAACAGATCCCGTGCTCATCGAGGCAGCGTTCAACCGTCTCGGGTGCACATGTCGTGTTGACGCCGAGCGCTTCGAGCACATCGGCACTCCCACAGGGCGATGTCGCGGCCCGCGAGCCGTGTTTTGCTACCGGCACACCGGCGCCCGCGATGACGAAAGCCGCAGCGGTAGAGACATTGAACGTTTTCGCACGGCTCGATCCCGTTCCAGCCGTGTCGATGAGACGCGTGTGACGCGAATGCACTGGAATCGCGCGATCACGCATGGCATCAGCCATTCCGGCGAGTTCCTCGACCGTTTCGCCTTTCGCAGCTAATAGAGCCAGCGCTGCAGCTATCTGCGGATCTTTGGCGGTGGGACTGAGCAGCGCGTTGAGAAAACTCGCTGCTTCGGTACGCTCAAGATTCTCGCGGCGCATCAGACGCATCGTCAGTGTTCGAAGATCCAGAACGCTGGTTTCGGTTTTCATGCTTACACGGTCACGGCGTTTTTATCTGGTTTGCCATTGACAGCGCTTTCATCATTGCGCGCGCCTTGTTAACTGTTTCTTCGTATTCCCGCTGCGGATCCGAATCGGCGACGATGCCCGCGCCGGCCTGGAAGTACGCCTTCCCGTTTGTCAACACCGCACATCGCAACGCGATGCAGGAATCGAAATTGCCGTCGAATCCGAAATAGCCGATCGCGCCCGCATAGCATCCGCGGCGCGTATGCTCCAGTTCGCTGATAATTTGCATCGCGCGGATTTTCGGCGCGCCGGAAACAGTGCCGGCGGGAAATGTCGCTCTGACGACATCGAACGCGGTGCAATCATCGCGCGAACGTCCGATTACGTTCGAAACGATGTGCATTACGTGGCTGTAACGCTCTATTTCCATGAACTCCGTTACCCGAACGGTGCCGAACTCTGCGACTCGCCCGACATCATTTCGTGCAAGATCCACAAGCATGATGTGTTCGGCGCATTCCTTCGAGTCAGCGAGGAGCTCAGCGGCGTTGGCTTCATCTTCGGCGGGCGTTGCGCCGCGCGCTCGCGTCCCGGCAACCGGTCGGATCTCGATGACGTTGCCAACGAGACGGACGTGCATCTCGGGTGAACTGCCAACGAGCGAAAAATCGTCGCCGACCTTAAGACAAAACATGTACGGCGAGGGATTGATAAAACGAAGGCAGCGATAAAAATCGAGCGGCTCTCCTTCGAACGCGGATTCGAATCGCTGCGACAACACGACCTGAAAAATATCGCCAGCGCGAATGTATTCCTTCGCGCGCTCCACCGCGCGCTCAAATTCGGCGCGACGCAGATTGCTGCGCGGCGGAGGCTGCTGTTCCTTCTCCGTGATCGGAACAAGCGCCAGATCGATCGGCTCTGTCAATTGTTGCATAATCGAATCCACAGATTCGACAGCGCGCGCGTAAACTTTTTCCTGTGGGCCATGATCGAGAAATGCGTTCACTACAATTTTCAAGCTGCGCAGCCGATGATCAAAAATTAGAACGTTGCCGGTAAGCATGAAGAGTATCTCGGGTAATTGCAGATCGTCTTCTCGTGCCGTCGGAACTTTCGGCTCGAAGAATCGGATTGCGTCATAGCCGAGAAAACCGACGGCGCCGCCGGCGAACCTTGGCAGCTCCGGGCGTGAAACAAATTGAAGGCGCGCCATCAATTTGCGGAGCTCATCGAGAGGATCGGTAGTCGTGCTAAACCGCTCCTCAATGCCGTCTCGCTCGATGCGAATTTCGCGCCCGTGACTTTGAATAATCAGTCGTGGTTCAAAACCTACGAATGAGAAACGGCCTGACACATCATTTTTTTCCGTCGATTCAAAAAGGAAACTGTAAGCGCTGCGGCTAAATTTCTTGAACGTTGAAACCGGCGTTTCGCAATCGCCAACGAACTCCGCAAAAACAGGAATGACATTACCCTGTTTCGCGAGGTGCAGGAATTCGTGCAGCGACGGAGTGATCAGCGGTTTCATTCAATGCGAAAGAAAGCTGGCCAGAATTTTCCTGCCATCGCGGGTTAGAACCGATTCGGGATGAAATTGCACTCCATGCACTGGGAATTCGCGATGGCGCAGCGCCATGATTTCTCCATCGTCGCTTTCGGCGGTGATTTCGAGACACGCCGGAAATGAAATTCGCTCAACGACCAGCGAATGGTACCGGCCGGCTTCGAATGGGTCCGACAAATCTGAAAAGAGCGCGCTTCCGTCGTGCGTGATCATGCATGATTTTCCATGCATGAGGCGACCAGCGCGCACCACTTTCCCGCCGTACGCCTCGGCAATACACTGATGGCCAAGGCAGACGCCTAGGATGGGAATTTGCTGTCCAAATGTTAGGACGACTCCCTTGCTGATGCCCGCTTCGCGCGGTGTGCAAGGCCCCGGGGAAATGCAGATATGCTGCGGACCCAGCGCTGCAATTTCACCAATTGAGATTTCATCGTTCCGTTTGACCAAGACATCACAGCCTAGTTCGCCGAAATATTGCGCGAGGTTGTAAGTAAACGAATCGTAATTGTCGATCAGCAAGACCATTGATTCGGCTTCCTTAAGTCGCGTCCAACCTGGCATTGCCGTCCGGTGCCATCAGACACCGAAGAGCGTGAACTTCTTTCACAAGGTGAGCATACTCTGAAAACGTTAACGCCTGCGCACTGTCCGAAAGAGCAAGCTCCGGCTGATTGTGGACTTCTATCATCAGACCGTCTGCTCCCACTGCTATCCCGGCACGCGCGAGCGGCGTAACCATGTATGCAGTGCCGGTGCCATGTGAGGGGTCGACGATGACTGGCAAATGTGATATCCGGCGAATCGCTGGTACCGATGCCAGGTCCAAAGTGTTACGCGTATGCTGCGCAAATGTGCGAACACCACGCTCGCAAAGTATGACATTGTAGTTGCCCTCGGCCATGATGTACTCGGCTGCGAGCAACCATTCCTCGAGCGTTGCAGCCATGCCGCGTTTCAACAGCACGGGCAACTTTGATCGTCCCGCTCGCTTTAGAAGCGAAAAGTTTTGCATATTGCGAGCACCGATTTGAATCACATCGCCGTACTTTTCGATTAGGTCGACGTGCGATTCCTCGACCGCTTCGGTCACGATCTTTAGCCCGAACGCGTCGCGGATCGCAGTAACGATTTCCCACGCCTTCTCTCCCAAACCTTGAAATGTGTAAGGCGAAGTTCGCGGTTTCCAGACGCATCCGCGGAAAAAGCGCGCTCCACTCTGTTGCACGGCTTTCGCCACAGCAAAGGCCTGGTCGCGGCTCTCGATCGCACACGGCCCGGCGATGATGGCAAGATCACTGTCACCAATGGTCGCGTCACCGACGCGGACGACCGTTTTCTCCGGTCGCAGATCGAGTGTGATCAGCTTGTACGGTTTGGTGACCCGGATGACTTCCGCAACACCGGGCAGATTTTCGAAACGCCGGCCGTCAATCGGACCTTCGTTGCCTGTTATGCCGATCGCCGTGCGCGTAGCGCCTGGCATTGCATGTGCACGAAAGCCGATGGCCTCAATGACGTTGACCACTGCATCGATGTCGCGCGCAGTCGCGCTCGGTTTCATTACAATCAACATATTTTCAAATAGAGTTGGTTTTGTTCGCTGACGCGGACACGAAATCTCCCTTAAGAAAAGCGAGAGGGAAATCAGCGTCCGCTGAGGAACGGTCGCTTTTTATCGCCAGACTACGAGCGCCAAGATGCAGACAAACCGCGAGGCGTTTGCGGTTTCTGCTGAATAAAGCATGTCGGCGCTCATCGCGGGCAAGTATAACGACAGTCAGAGGATTGTCGATCACAATGTGAATCAACTTGGTAACGGCCGCGTTACCAAAATCGGAGAAGGCAACGCCGATCCAGTGCCGCCGTCACTTTGCCCTACTACGATAGGTGTGCACGTATGATCGCGAAAAGAAAACTGGCAGCGCTTTTCTCAGCGCTCGCGGTCGGATTTCTCACGTCGTCCGGCTCCGCGATCGAAGTAACAGAGTTGGCGGGCGCGGCGCACGGTTACCCTGGACTCTGCGACATTAACGGAAAAAAAGTTGCCGACGGAGAGTTCAGACAGTGGGTGGAAGATCGTCACCTCAACGTCGTCATTACGTATAAATTTCCAAACGGCCAGACGTTTGAGGAGAAGGCGCGCTTTCGCCAGGGATCTGAACTAATGCAGGAACAATGGTCGTGGAAAGAACTCATGCATGGAAGGTCGCAGCGCGAATTCGCAGCCGATTTTGTGTCGGGAATTGCCAGTGCGCACATCCGCAAAGACAACAAGGATGTGTCGGACAAGGTCGAGATTGAAACAGGTCGGACGTTTGCCGGATTCGGTTTCACAATCGCATTGAGTAATCTGCGCAAGAATCTCCTCAAAGGGGAGCAAGTCGAACTGAAGGCGGTGGGTTTTTCGCCATTTCCAACCCTTAAACCGCAAGTCGTGACGGTGAAAGTTTCCTACGGCGGGCTTGACCGTATGAGGATGGGCGGCCGCTCATTGAAAGGCGACCGCTTCATTATTCATCCGGAAATTCCGTTGATCGCGAAGTTGTTTGTTAAGGTACCCGACACAAAAATCTGGCTGACGAATCCTACTCCAGCCGGCTTCCTTCGCTGGGAAGGCCCGATTGTGCTACCGAACGATCCACTCATCAGGGTTGACTTGCTTTCGGGCACAAAGAACGGGCCCGCAGAGCCGCAGAAAAAATAGTCGCGAGCGTCCCTCAATGACGTCGATCACCTGAAAACGCGCCCGCTGCGTCCCGCCGGCACGATTCTAATCTTACAGAACGAATCAAATTTCCATGGCTGAAGCGTCGACTGAGCTCGAGGGGCCCAATTTCGAAACGGGCTGTGAAATCGGCAATGTACCGGATGGAGGAATGCTTCTGGGACACGCGTTTGGCGAAGCAGTTCTCGTCGCCAGACAAGGACGTGAGCTTTTTGCGATCGGAGCGACCTGCACGCATTACGGCGGGCCGCTGGCCAAAGGTCTGATGGTAGATTGTACGGTTCGCTGTCCTTGGCACCATGCTCGTTTCGATCTGCGCACCGGCGAAGCGATTGCAGCACCGGCATTGAATGACGTCGCGTGTTACAAGATCGAGAAACGAGGCGAGCTTTGTTTTGTGACCGCCAAAGCCGACGAGAAACCGGCGCAGAAACCGAAATCGTCTCCAGCAAGCGTGGTGATCATTGGCGCGGGTGCTGCTGGCAACGCCGCGGCGGAAATGTTGCGCCGCGAAGGTTACGACGGGCTGGTCACGATGATCACTGCTGACGAATTCTTGCCGTACGATCGGCCGAACCTCTCCAAAGATTATCTCGCGGGCACTGCGTCGGAAGAATGGATTCCGTTGCGCTCGGCAGATTTTTACCGCGAGCAAAAGGTCGAAACGTTCACAAACACATCCGCCAGCGCAATTGATACGCGAAGGAGACAGGTCACGCTTTCAGACGGCCGTTCGCTATCGTACGGCGCGCTGTTGCTTGCAACCGGTGCTAAGCCTGTGCGGCTTCAAATTCCGGGGGACGATTTGTCGCACGTTTGTTATTTGCGAACTCTCGCTGACAGCCGGCACATCATTGCGAAAGCCGAAAACGCGAAGCGGGCCGTTGTCATCGGCGCGAGCTTCATCGGGCTGGAAGTGGCGGCATCGTTGCGCGAGCGCAAGCTTGAAGTCGCAGTCGTCGGGAAAGGGTCGCTGCCGCTCGAAAAGATTCTCGGACGCGAACTGGGTCAATTGATTCGCGAAACTCACGAGCAGCACGGAGTAAAGTTTCATCTCGGGCGAACGCCAGCAGTTATACAAGACCGACAGGTACAATTGGATGACGGAACGATATTGGATTGCGATCTCGTCGTCGTTGGAATCGGCGTACGTCCGAACACTTCGCTTGCTGAAACAGCAGGAATCGCGACCGACAACGGCGTATTGGTAAACGAATTTTTGGAAACGAATGTCTCGGGAATCTTTGCCGCCGGCGATATCGCGCGGTGGCCCGATCCGCGCGCAGGCCGCATTCGTGTGGAGCACTGGGTCGTGGCGGAACGGCAGGGGCAAACTGCGGCGCGCAACATTCTCGGCGCACGCGAGCAATTCGTCGCTCCGCCATTTTTCTGGAGCAATCATTTCGATCTGGCTATCCGCTACGTCGGTCACGGCAGCAGAAACGATCGCGCAGTTGTGTCGGGTGATTTGAAAGCGAAAGACGCCTCCGTGATTTTCTGCGTCGGCGACAAGGTCACTGCTGTTGCGAGTGTTGGTCGCGACCTCGAGAATCTTAAAGCCGAAGTGGCGCTCGAACGCGGCGAGCAATTCCCCGCATTGTAATTTCATCATTAAGGCAGCAGCGCGGAACACTGCCGCTCAGGTTTGATGATCAGTAGGCTTTGAAATCGAGCGCGCGGTATTCGTGCTTAACAAGGTCGTCGCAATCCAGCTACCATCAGCCGCATGGATGACTTAAAACTCTCTACGATTTTAGTTTTCTTTATCGCCAATTACTTCCTGACGTTCCTGATCATAGGTTTACTTGCCGCCCTGATATCGCTGATAAACAAGCCAAAACCGTTGACAATTAACGTAATTGCCGAAGCATTGTTCTCTTATTACTTGCTGTTCACGATAGGCATCAACAATCTTGTTAACTTCGTGTCTCATGTTTTCTTCGGAGATTTTGCTGCAAAATTCATTGGCTGGGTAAACAGCCCGTTTCAGGCAGAGGTCGGGTTCGCTAGTCTCGGTGTCGGAATTGCAGGAATTATTGCATTTAAGGCGAGCTTACCATTTCGATTTGCCACATTGATTCCGCCATCCGCATTCTCATTGGGAGCAGCTGGAGGGCACATCTATCAGATGATAGTCGCGAAGAATTTCTCGCCGGGCAACGTGGGAGTGGTTCTCCCGATTGATATAGTTATTCCGGTCGTTGGATTCGTGTTTTTGTGGCTCTCGTATAAACACCCGAAACCCGGAATCGCGAATCGGAAACTGATATAGGTAGTCCCGACGAGTGGCGGTTTTACATCAGCGCAGGCTTGCAGAACAGCAGGCGTACGACGCATTCTTCCCAGCAAGGCATTCGCAGAATGCGTTCTATCATACTTCGATCCTAGCGCGGCGATTGATTTGGCACTGACTGATTCAGCTTTGACTGCGCTTTCATCACCTCGGCCTGTAGCGCCGGCATTACGTCCGCCATATAGGCACCGAACTTTTGCGTCGCCGATTTCTCGATAGGTGAGCCATAAAAATCTGCCAACGCCTTAAGCTCTTCAGTCGTAAAATGTTTTACCATCGCATCTGTCATCGCTTTAGTTAAGGCGGCGATGTCGAGCTCAGCCGTCATCATTCGCTTAACTTGCTGACGTTGATCCGGGGGAAGATTCATCGTCATTTTGTCCGCCATATCCTCGAATAGCGCCTTTGGCGGGAGTAGCCTGGAGATAACGTTCGGCTTCATGGCGCCGCGTTTCGGGAGTGTCAGTGGCACCGAGAACGAAAGCAGAGGAGGTAAATAGAGTAAGAATGGCAAGGGCGAAGATTTGTTTTTGCATAAGACATGATTGATAAAGCCGCGGTGACAGCAAATCGATCTTTTTCGAGCATGTACTCATTGTCGATCTGTTTAAGTCAGCAAGGCAGCAAGCCAAAGGAAGACGAGGAGGCAACCGACATCGGTGAACGTTGTTACGACGATGCTGGACGCCGTTGCCGGGTCCGCGCCGAATCTCTTGAGAGCCAATGGCACCATCGCGCCAGCGACGCCGCTAAAGCAACAACTGATCGTGATGGCGAGGAACACCACGAAACCTAACATCACGGCCAGCGGGCTTTTCACCATCGTTGCAAAGATGAACATCGCGATTCCACCTGTTACCCCGGTCAAGGCTCCATTCAGGGTTCCAAGCAACATTTCCTTGATCAGAAGCATACGTTGCCTACCCGATCTCAAATCGCCCAGGGTCATCCCGCGCAAGCAAACTGCCAGTGCCTGCACCCCAGTGTTAGCTGCCTGACCGATGAGCACCGGCAGGAATACTGCCAGCGCAATGATGCGATCGATCGTTTCCTGAAAAAATCCTACTACAAGCGCGGCGAGTAATCCGCAGAATAAATTTACCTGAAGCCAGGGATGGCGAAATTTGAGGCTTCGCAACCACGGCGTCGTAAGCCGCTCCTCTCTTTCTACACCGACCATTTCGCCCGGTTGTGCACTTAATTCGATTGCCTCGGCTTCAAATAGCATCTGGCCGCGCAACAGGCCGAGTAGTCGTCCCGTTTTTTCGCAGACGGGATAGACCGGATAATGCCGAACGAGCACCGATCGCATTGCATCAGTCAGTGACATTTCCGGCGTGAGGTAAAACGGATTCGTGAGCATGATTTGCTCCAGCGTTTGATTACTCTGCGCGAGTAGCATGTCGCGCATGACAACTACGCCAAGGAGTTTTTCCTGGTCGTCTGTAACAAAGGCGTAGGTGATAATTGCTTTTCCGGCAAGGCACCGAATTTGTTCAGTTGCTTCTGCGACCGTCGTTCGCGGACGAAAAACTGCCAATGGCGGCTGCATTAGTCGTCCAATCGTACGTTCTGGATACGTTTGGTTACGCATCCATTGCTGGTTAGTTTCCGGGGAAGCAGTTGCCAGGATTGTCTGCCGCCGCGGTGACTCGAAGCGTTCAAGAATCTTTAGTGCTGCGGCGGGATTGAGCAGTTCCAGCATATCAACTACAAACTCATCTGGATAGGGCTCCAGCATCTTGGCGGCCTCACGCGGATCGCGTTCCACCACCTTTGTAAATAGCGTCCTTATCTCTGGTTCAATTTCCCGAATAGCGCCTGATTCAATTTCTCTTGCGGTGTCATTCATGGACCGAGTCTGGCAAGCCAACACGGCAGTGGCAACCTTAACTGTCCCAAACGAGGCGAGCGTATAGCGCCGACTTGGAAATCGCCGCTCCCTGTCGATCTTACATTGTGCGTATTCTGGCTATTACCGGCGCTGGTGTTTCAGCTGAAAGCGGAATTCCGACCTTTCGCGGCAAGGACGGTTACTGGCGGAACCTTGATGCTACAAAACTGGCCACACCCGAAGCATTCCAGCGTAATCCGAAACTTGTTTGGGAATGGTATCGCGAGCGCCGGCAGCGCATCCGCAATGCGAGACCGAACGCAGCGCACAAAGCGATTACGAAACTACAACGACACGCAGACGATTTCCTGCTCATCACTCAGAATGTGGACGACTTGCACGAGCGTGCAGGACTGGCGCACGAAGCGATGGTGCAAATTCACGGGAACATTTTCATAACGCGCTGTTCACGCTGCGATTTTAGCTTTACCGAGCGCGCAGATGAGCGGCAAGAGATTCCAAAATGCCCCAAGTGCGCTGCGCTCATGCGGCCCGGGGTCGTCTGGTTCGGTGAGCACCTGCCTTGGAACGAGCCGCGGCGAGTTGAAAATTATCTCGATCGTGGAGCTTGCGACCTGGTGATCGTAACCGGAACCACGGCGACCTTTGGATATATCGTCGATTGGGCGCTGCGGGCCAGCCGTGGTAGCGGTGAACTCATCGAAGTAAATCCCGCGGAAACGCCGCTCTCGCTATTCGCAACGCGGCAGGTGCGCGCGCCGGCGGCGATTGCTCTGCCGCGCATTGTCGATGCGATCGTGGATTGTCGTTCTCGCGCATGAGCCGCGTCCTACTCTTGAGATGGCCTGCTCGCGTTAGCGATGCTCACTGAGAATTCCAGCGAAGCGCCAGACTTCGTGAAACGTGTTATAAAGTGGAGTAGGCGCGACACGAATCACGTTCGGTTCGCGAAAATCGCATTTCACTTCGGCGGCGATAAGCTCGTTGTGTAAGCCCTTCGGATGTTCGTGTGCCACGATGGACAACTGACAACCGTGCGAGCTCGAATCACGCGGCGTGACGATGCTGAATTTTTTCGAGCCGATTTCCGTGAGAAGGAAATCAAGATAGCCGGTTAGTTTGATCGATTTCGCGCGCAGCGGGTCAATCCCACGGGCTTCGTCAAAGATTGCAAGCGAGGCACGCAACGGCGCCATCGAGAGAATCGGCGGGTTGCTGATCTGCCAGCCATCGGCTGACGGTACTGGGATGAACTCGGGCTCAAGATGTAAGCGGAATCGCGTGTTTGGATCGTTTCCAAACCATCCCGCGAGTCGTGGCAGGCTTGTGTTAGTCGCATGACGCTCATGTACGAACGCCCCCGCGACTGCGCCGGGCCCTGCGTTCAGGTATTTGTAAGAACACCAGACCGCGAAATCGACGTTCCAATCATGAAGCGACAGCGGCGCGTTGCCAATGGCATGGGCGAGATCGAAGCCCGCGACAACTCCGCGGTTCTGCGCCGCAGCGGTAATCTTTTCGATATCAAATAGTTGACCCGTAAAAAAGTTTATGCCGCCAAACACTACTACCGCCAGTTGGTCGGCGTGCTTGTTTATGAGATCAACAATGTCTTCCGTCCCAATTGTGAACTCGCCTTTGCGCGGTCGCGCGAGAATGAGCGCATCCTTGGGATCGAGCCCGTGGTGCGCAATTTGGGTCTTGATCGCATAAGTGTCCGAAGGAAACGCCGGGTCTTCCACCAGGATTTTGAAGCGCGACTTGGTTGGTCGATAGAATGTGGCCATCATCAGGTGCAGGTTCACCGTGAGGCTGTTCATGCAGATCACTTCGAGTGGTTTCGCGCCGACCAGTCGCGCTGTCGGTTCTCGCAACGCCTCGTGATACGAATACCAGGGCGTTCCTGTAGCGTGATGAGCATCGACGCCAAGTCTTGCCCAATTGTCGAGTTCCTCCTCGACGATTTGCCTCGCTGCTTTCGGCATCAGGCCTAACGAGTTACCTGCGAA
>Ga0209058_1003154_pt1 | contig 13390 bp, 14 predicted proteins | sample GraSoiAngelo_147_FD_185904 | JGI IMG/M metagenome (GOLD analysis project Ga0209058, IMG submission 185904) | Grasslands soil microbial communities from the Angelo Coastal Reserve, California, USA - 14_1009_05_40cm (SPAdes) (version 2) | ecosystem: Environmental > Terrestrial > Soil > Grasslands ... | reverse complement strand
GCTGGCAACTGGGATTCCCGGGCAAGCCGATGCCGGGCGGCGGGCTGTTGCCTGAGACGATGGCCGTCGATCGCGTGATCCTCCCCGAGTACTACATCCAGCTCGTCTCGATGCACGGCACGTTCATGGTGTTCTTCGCCATCATGCCGCTGCTCGTGGGCGTGTACGCGAACTTCCTGATTCCGTTGAAGATCGGCGCGCACGACATGGCGTTCCCGCGCATCAACATGGCGTCGTTCTGGCTGGCGCTGCTCGCGGGGTTGATCATGACGGCGAGCTTCTTCGTGCCGAATGGACCGATTCGCTCGGGCTGGACGAACTATGCGCCGCTCGCGGCGCGGCCCGACCTCTCCGGTGTCACCGTTGGCCAGATGCTCTGGTGCGTGTCGATCGTGGTGCTGGGCCTCTCGTCCGTGCTGGGCTCGCTGAACTACATCACGACCGTGATCAACCACCGCGCCCCTGGCATGACGTGGTTCCGGATGCCGCTTTCCGTCTGGGCGCTCTTTATCACCGCGATTCTCGGCGTGCTCGCGCTCCCGGTGCTGCAGGGCGCGGCGATCATGCTGCTGTTCGACAACATCCTCGGCACCCACTTCTTCGATCCGGCGGCGGGCGGCCAGGCGATCCTCTGGCAGCACCTGTTCTGGTTCTTCGGGCATCCCGAGGTCTACATCCTGATCCTGCCCGCGATGGGCATGGTCTCCGATATCATCGCCAACGGCAGCCGCAAGCCGATCTTCGGCTATCACTCGATGGTCTTCGCCATCGTCGGGATCGCGTTCCTCGGCTGGATCGTGTGGGGCCACCACATGTTCATGAGCGGCATGAACCCGACCCTCGGGTCGACGTTCATGGTCTCGACGCTGCTGATCGCGGTGCCCTCGGCGATCAAAGTGTTCAACTGGCTGGGGACGATGTGGCGCGGCAACCTGCGCTTCCACGTGCCGATGCTGAACGCGATCGGCTTCGTGTCGATGTTCACGATCGGCGGACTGTCCGGCATTTTCATGGCGGCCACTCCGGTGGACATCCCGCTGCACGATACGCAGTTCATCGTCGCGCACATTCACTACGTGCTGTTCGGGGGATCGCTGTTCGCGCTGTTCGCGGCGATCACCTACTGGTATCCCAAGATGTTCGGGCGCGTGATGAACGAGGGGATCGGGAAGGTGCACTTCTTCCTGACGTTCATCTTCTACAACATGACGTTCTTCCCGATGCACATCATCGGGATGGGCGGTCAGATGCGGCGCATCTACGACCCCACGATCTACGACTTCCTGAAGCCGCAGCAGCCGCTGAACGTGTTTATCTCGTACTCCGCATTCGCGCTCTTCGCCGTGCAGATCCTGTTCGCGTTCAACTTCCTGTGGAGTCTCAAGTTCGGGAAAAAGGCGCCGCAGAATCCCTGGGACGACAACGGCATGGAGTGGTCGCTGCCCAATCCGGCGCCGCACGGCAACTGGGAGCGGACGCCCAACGTCTATCGCGGACCGTATGAGTTCAGCGCGCCCGAGGCCGGGGATAAGGATTTCCTGCCGCAATACCTGAAGCTGCCCACCGACCGCGATCCTGTGCCGGCGCCGCTGTCGGCCGGCCATTGACCGGGAGAGTGCGATGACGCACGCGACGCAAGCCCTCGATCAGATGCGGCCGCCATACCCGGCGGAGCCGGGCGCGGGGGTCTACAGCAACAAGCTCGGCATGTGGGTCTTCCTGGCCAGCGACGTGATGTTCTTCACGGCGCTCATCGGTTCGTACATCGTGCTCCGCTTTGGTGCGCCGGGAGAGTGGGCCAAGCCGGGCGCGGTGTTGAACGTCCCGCTGACCGCGGTGAACACGTTCCTGCTCATTTGCTCGTCCGTCTCGATGGTGAAGGCGTACGCCGCGATTCAGGACGGCAAGAAGTACTTCCTGCGGCCCGTCCCCGGCAAGCTGCTCCGCGACGGCGGCCTCAAATTCTGGCTGCTGGTGACGATGATCTGCGGCGCGGCATTCGTGAGCGTGCAGGTCGTCGAATACATCAAGCTCGTCGGGCACGGCTTCACGCCGGCCGGCTTCCGGGAAGGCTCGCTGCTCGCCGAGCATGCGGCCGGCGATCCGATCAAGTACGGCGCGACGGTCGCGGGATTGTACGGGTCGACGTTCTTCACGATGACCGGGTTCCACGGCTTCCACGTGACCTGCGGCGTGATCAGCATGACGTACCTGTACTTCACAAAGGTGCTGCCGGAGAAATACTCGCCGCAGGATTATCGCGGGATCGAAGTGATCGGCTTGTACTGGCACTTCGTCGATCTGGTGTGGATCATTCTTTTCACCATCGTCTACCTGATCTGAGGCCAACGCGCTCATGACCACACCTTCCCCTGCGACGACGGCGCACACGCGGCCGAATTACATTTTGATCTGGCTGTACCTGTTCGTTATGACGGTCGCGGAGGTGGCGCTGGCGTTCGAATTGCCGTTCTCACGCAACGTCAAGCTGCTGATGCTACTCGTCCTGGCGATCATCAAAGCGCTGCTCGTCGCTCTATTCTTCATGCATCTCAAGTTCGAGCGCTGGCGGCTGCGGCTGATCTTCATCGTCCCGTTGCCGCTCGCGGCGATTCTCGTGACCGCGGTCATCATGGAGAAAGTCTGGTAGCCCTGCTCGAGCTGACCAAGCCGCGCATCACGCAGCTGGTGCTCCTCACGGCCGCGGCGGGATTCTATCTCGGCGCGCGCGACGGAGTGGATCTTGCGCGGCTCGTCAGCACGCTGATCGGGACGGCGCTCGTAGCGGGCGGCACGAACGCCTGGAACCAGATTCGCGAGCGCGACGTCGACGCCCGCATGGCGCGCACCCGCCGCCGGCCGCTGCCCTCCGGGCGTCTCACCACCCGGGCCGCGATCTGGTTTGCTTCGGCGATCACGGCGAGCGGTGTCATCTATCTGGGAGTGACGGTCAATCTGCTCACCGCCGCGCTTGCCGCGCTGACATTCGCAAGCTACGTGCTCCTGTACACGCCATTAAAGCGGAAGACGTCGCTGAACACGCTCGTCGGCGCCGTGCCCGGCGCGCTGCCGATCGTGGGCGGCTGGACCGCGGCCGGTGGCAGTCTGGGCGCCGCCGTCGCCGCGCTGTTTTGGATATTGTTCTTGTGGCAGCTGCCGCACTTCCTTGCCCTGGCGTGGCTGTATCGCGACGATTATCGCGCCGGCGGTTTGCGGATGCTCAGCGTCGCCGATGAGGACGGCCGGGAGACGGGGCGGATGGCGTTACTCTATGCCATGGCCCTGTTGCCGATCAGCCTGCTGCCCACGCTGCTGGGTGTGACGGGTGTGTGGTACTTTTTTGGGGCTTTGGCGCTGGGGATTGGGTATGCCGCTGCCGGGACCGGATTGCTTATCGGAGCCACGCCGTTGCGCGCCTGGCGACTCTTTTTTGTGTCCATTCTCTACCTGCCGGCCTTGTTGACGCTCATGGTGCTCGACAAAGTAGCCTAGTCCCTAACCCGAGTCCCCAGCCCCCGAAATGATTCCGTTTCACCGCGTGTTGATCACCACCGGTATCGTGTTCTGCGCCGGTTTCGCGCTGTGGTCGCTGTGGCGTGGGCAGATGGCGCTGGGCATCGGTTTTGGCGTGCTCGGCGTTGGGCTCACCTACTACCTGCGCCATCTCAAACGCTTCATCGGCCGATGAAGCCGCTCCTGGCTGTCCTGCTCCACGGCGATGGCATGGACATCATCTACTTCTGGAGCTCGATCGTGATCGTGCTCCTGCCGCTCGCCGTCTTTACATGGCTGACGTGGCTAGTGGTGAAAGCGTACCGCAACCGCCAGCGCGAGCGTCACGAATCGCGTTAGATTCCCGCGCATGGCTTCAGAAAAACGCCAAGTCGTTCGTTACGCCTTCTACAAGCTCGATCCGGCCTGGAGACGGCTGACCGCCGAGCGCCAAGCCTCGGCGAAGCTCGAGTTCGGCGAGACCCTGGAGCGTTATCACGGCCGCCTGTTGCTGCGGCCCTACGGTTTGGTCGGCATTCGCGGCGACTGCGACTTCCTCCTGTGGCAGGTCGCGGAAGATCTGGATGCCCTCGTCGAGCTCCAGACCGCCCTCAACCGTACTGACCTGGGCGCCTATCTGTCGATTCCGTACAGCTATCTCGCGATGACCCGGCGCTCGATCTACGAGTTCCCGGCGGCAAGCGATCAAGCGCACGAACAGCGCCTCGTCATTCGCCCGAGTGCGGCGAAATACCTGTTCGTCTATCCGTTCATCAAGACTCGGGGCTGGTACGCGCTCCCAAAGCCGGAGCGCCAGCGGATGATGGACGGGCACGTCGCGATCGGCCGCAAGTACCCCGCGATTCGGCTGAACACGACCTACTCGTACGGCCTCGACGACCAGGAGTTCATCGTCGCGTTCGAAGGCGACAATCCCGCCGAGTTTCTCGACCTGGTGATGGAGCTGCGAGAGAGCGAGGCGTCGTCGTACACGCTGCGCGACACGCCGACGTTCACCTGCGTCCAGATGTCGCTCTGGGACATGCTCGACACGCTGGGCGGCGCCGGCTCGGCGCAAGCCGTGGCGCGGCGTCCCGCGCGAGCCGACGGCTTCACTCCGGTCGCCAACCTGTCGGAGCTGCCGCCGGGGACCGCCAAGCGCGTCTACGCGGCCAACGAGGCCGTCGCGCTCTTCAACGTGAACGGCACCGTGTACGCCATCGCGAACCGCTGCACGCACGCCCGCGCCAGCCTGTCCGAGGGCACTGTCGATCCCGCGCGTTGTGCGGTGACGTGTCCCTGGCACGAGGGGGTGTTCTCGCTCGAGACCGGTGCCGTGCTCGGCGGTCCGCCGGTACACCCGGTGGCCGCATATCAGGTGAAACTGGACGGGGACACCATCCTGATCGCCCACGAGGGGGGGGCTCGGGAAGCTGCGATTTCTTAAAGCGTGCCGTCGGGAGCGCACCGACGTCACACCGGTGTGGTTCATGCGGCAGGCGGGGCGTTACATGCCGCAGTACCGCAAGCTTCGCCGGCGTCATTCCATCCTCGATCTCTGCCACAACCCCGAGCTCGCCGCCGCCGTCACACTCCAGCCGGTGGAGCGGCTTGGCGTCGACGCCGCGATCATCTTTACCGACATCCTGCTCCCCTTCGAGCCGCTGCGTCTCGGCCTGAGCTTCGCCACTGGGGAAGGCCCGCACATCGAGCGCCCGATTCGTGACGCCGGGGACGTCGAGCGTCTGCCGTCGTTCAATCTCGAAGCCGAGCTCGGGTTCGTGCTCGACGCGATCCGGCTGGCGCGGCGTGCGCTGCCCGAGAACGTGCCGCTCATCGGCTTCGCCGGGGCGCCGTTTACGCTGGCGAGCTACGCCATCGAAGGGGGGGCGAGTCGCACCTTCACCAAAACCAAGCAGTTCATGTACCAGGCACCTGACACCTGGCACCTGCTCTTGAGCAAGCTGGCTGACCTCGTCGGCCGCTACCTCGCCGCGCAGGCGCGCGCCGGCGCACAGACGCTGCAGCTGTTCGACAGCTGGGTCGGGTGCTTGTCGCCCGACGACTATCGCACCTTCGTGCAGCCGCACAGCTCGAAAGCCCTGGCGCTCGCGAAGGAAGCCGGCGTGCCCCTCATTCACTTCGGAACCGGCACGGCGACGTTCCTCGAAGACTTCGCGGCGGCCGGCGGTGACGTCATCAGCGTGGACTGGCGGATTCCGCTCGACGCCGCGTGGTCGCGGATCGGCGATCGCGCCATCCAGGGCAATCTCGACCCCGCGGCGCTCCTGGCTCCCGCCGGCGAGCGCACGCGCCAGGTGCGCGACATCCTCGCGCGCGCGCGCGGTCGCCCCGGTCACATCTTCAATCTCGGCCACGGCGTGCTTCCCGAGACGGATGTCGCGGCGGTGCGCGCGGTAGTCGACCTCGTGCATGGCGGCTGACGCTCATTCGATCGCCGTCCTCTTGATGGCCTACGGCGGCCCGGGGAATCTCGCCGAGGTCGAGCCGTATCTGACGGATGTCCGCGGCGGCCGCGCGACCAAACCGCAGCTGGTGGAGGAGATCCGCACGCGCTACGCGCGCATTGGCGGACGCTCACCCATTCTGCAGCACACGCGCGCGCAGGCGGCGGGCGTCGCACGCGCGCTGGGGAAAGGATTTCGCACGTATGTCGGCATGCGTCACTGGCATCCGTACATCAAGGACACCGTCGCAGAGATCCTGCGGGGAGGGCACGATCGTCTGGTCGGTGTCGTCATGGCTCCGCACTATTCGGCCATGTCTGTTGGGGTCTATGAGAAGAAAGTCTTCGAAGCGCTCGAGAGCGGGGGGGGACAGCCGATCGAGACCGCGCTGGTGCGGACCTGGTGGGAGAATCCGAGTTTCCTCGACGCGGTCGCGCAGAACGTCACGCAGGCGCTGCAGCGCTTCCCGCGGCCCAAGGACGTGCAGGTGGTGTTCACGGCGCACAGTCTCCCGCAGAAGATTCTGGCCGCGGGTGACCCCTACACCGTCGAGTTTGGCAACAGCTGCGAAGCAGTCGCGCGGCGACTGCGGTTAGCGGATTGGCATGTTGCCTATCAGAGCGCGGGCGCCACGGCAGAGCTCTGGCTGGGCCCCGACGCTGCCGAAGTCATCACCGACCTGGCCCGGTCGGGACATAAGGGCGTGCTCCTCGTGCCGATCGGCTTCGTCTGTGATCACGTCGAGATCCTCTACGATATCGACATCGAGTACCAGGCACTCGCCAAGCGTGTCGGCGTTCAGCTCGAGCGCACCGCCTCTCTCAACGACAGCCCGGGGTTGCTCGCGGCCGTCGCGGACGTCGTTCGGCTCGCGGCAGCGGAGCGAGGATGGGGGGGGGTGTGAAGGTCGTCGTCATCGGCGCCGGCATTGCCGGACTCGCGGCTGCCTGGGAGCTGACTCGAGTTCAGGGATGTGAAATCACGGTTCTCGAGAGCGAGCGCCGCGCGGGTGGGATTATTGTGACCGAGCAGGTGGAGGGGTTCATTGTCGAGGGCGGACCCGACGGGTTTCTCGCCGGCGAGCCCGAGCTTCCAGAGCTTGCGAAGGAGTTGGGGATCGGCGATCGGCTGGTGAGCCAGCAGTCGCGCGGAACATCGCTGTGGAACGGGAAGGAGCTCCAGCCGATCGAGGAGGGACAAGCCGCAGCCATGCTTGGGATCGAGGCGTCCAAGACTGAGGTCGCCGCGGGCTTTCGGAGCTTCGCCGGCGGTATGGGGGAGCCGGTTGCGGCGCTGAGCCAACGTCTCTCCGGCGTGTTACGGTTCGCGCAAGGCGTCGCTGGTCTCACGCGCGATGGCAAAGGCTGGCGGGTGGCCGTCACCGGCGGCTCGGCGCACGACGCAGATGCGGTAGTGCTCGCGATTCCGGCCTACGCCGCGGGACGGTTCCTGGAGATGGTTGGCGTGACGCACGCGCGCGTGCTCGCTCAGGTCGTCTACGTGCCGAGCATCACCGTGTCGCTCGCGTATCGAGCGGAGCAGATCAGCAGGCCGCTGCACGGCGCGGGGTTTGTGGTGCATCCCGATGCCGCACGCATACACTTGCGCGCGTGCACGTATTGCTCGCAGAAGTTTCCTCACCGCGCACCCGCCGGCCACGCGCTCTTGCGGGCCTATCTCCCGCTGATAGACGACGATCCGGTCGCCCTCGCGCACACGCAGCTCGCCGCGATTCTGGAAATCCGCGGCGTCCCGTTATGGTCGCGAGCGTTTCACTGGCGGCGCGGGCTGCCCCGATATCCGGTGCATCATCAGGAGCGCCTCGCCGAAGTGCGCCACCGTCTGAGCCGGCTCCCGCCGATCGCGATCGCGGGCGCCGGTTACGAGGGAGCGGGTGTGTCCGCGTGCGTCCGCTCGGGACGCGGCGCCGGCCGGCTCATCGCACAGCTGACGCCTCGTTGACGAGCGGAATTACCTCCTCGGCAAACCGCTCCATCTCCTCGAGCTGCGGGCTGAATTGCAGGAGCAGCAGATCGACTCCCGCCTGCTCGAACTCACGGATCCGCTCCGCGACCTGCTCGGGCGTTCCCGTCAGCCCCGCCTTCAGCCCACGATTGGAGACCGAGTAGTCCTCCAGGCTCACGCGCTGCTCGAGCTGGGTATTGGCGAGCCACTGTTCATAATTCGCATACCCGGCCGCATTCTGACGGACGTCAGTGATGCGCTCGATCTCCCGGCGGGCAGCCGCTTCGGTGGCGCGGCAGACGACATAGCCAGCCACGCCATAGACCAGCCGCTCGAGTCCGTTCGCTTCGCGCAGCGCCTGCATGTCGGTAATCTTCGCCGCGACGCGCTCCGGCGGATCGCCATGCATGAGGTAGCCGTCGCAGGCGCGAGCAATCAGCGATTTCGCCGCGGGTGACTCACCCCCGGCATAGACGGTCGGTCGCGGCCGCCGGACCGGTTTGGGCTCAAGAATCGCGTCCTCGACGTGGTAGTACGTGCCCGCAAAGCTGAAGCGCCGCTCCGACCAGAGACCATCCACGACTGTCAGCCACTCGGCCGTGCGCGCGTAGCGCGCGTCATGGGTGTCGAACTCGACGCCGTATTGCTTCGCTTCCTCGGCCCACCACGATGACACCACATTGAGTGACAGGCGGCCGCCCGAGATATGGTCGATGTTGGCCGCCTGTTTGGCCAGCAATGCGGGCGGGTGAAAGGTAGGACGGACGGCGACCATCAGCTCGAGCCGGTCGGTCACCGCCGCGAGCGCGGCCGCCGTGGACCAGGCGTCGAGCGCCGGCGCGTCCGGTCCCTTGATGTCGTTGAGATTCAGCTCCGCGATCAGCGTGAGATCGAACCCCGCACGCTCGCTCGCGCGCGCGAGCCGGCGGACATACGACCACTCTGCTTCCATCTGCTCGTCGGCGACGTTGCGCAGCCACCCGCCGAAGACCGGCAACCAATATCCGAAGCGCATCAGCGGGTCTCCTCTTCCAGAAAGTCGACGAGCCGCGCGAACGGGTCGAAGCCCACGACGCGTGGCGCGTCCGCGACGAAGTTGGACAGCGCGTTGATGTCGTAGTAGGAGAGGCGGCCGTCGCGCTCATCGACCGCGTATTCGATGCCGCCGACCTCGATGCCGCAGGCCGCCGCGATACGCTCGACCTGCCGGACGACTTCGGGCGGCGGATCGTAGCCTTCGACGCGCAGCCCGTTTCGCGGCGCATCGACCGGACACGCGCTGCGGACGAGCTCAGCGCCCGCGGTGGTCTGGCAGACATCAGCCGGGCAGAGATTGAACGTCTCGCCCGACGAGTAGACGCGAATCGCATACAGAAAACGGCCGCCCAGTACTTCCACCCTGGTGATGCGGCCTTCTTCCGATGGAATGAACTCCTGCACCAGTGCGGTGTGATCAGGTCCCAGCTCGAGCGAGCCCGTCGCTGCAGCCGCCGCGAGCTGCGCCGCGGTGTCGAACCGCTGCACGCCGGCACCACTGCCACCCACGTTCGGCTTCACGACCACGGGAAACTCGAGCTCTCGGGCGGCGGCGGGCGCGTCGGCGGGATCGTTGATGACACGAGCCGCGGGGTAGGGAAGACCGAGCTCGCGCAGCACGGATAGCTGCAAGGCCTTTGATGTCTCGACCTGAAAAGCCCGGGTGCCGTTGACGACGCGCACGCCGGAGCGCTCCAGATGCCCGAGGAAATGGTGCGTGTAGAACACCGCGTTGCCGTGTCCACGGAGCCAAGCCGACGGGCTCATCCGATTGAACACCAGATCGTACGGCGGCTTGCTGCCCGGATCGAACCGATGCTGCTCGGCATGGAGCGGGGTGTAAGAAACGCCACGGCGGTCGAGCTCGGCGAACAGGGGCGCGAACCAGTGCGGGTGTTCGTAGTAGATCCCGATCATATCGTTACCCCCGCGGCGAGCGTCGCCGCTTCGAGTGCGGCCCGTTCGATCCGCTCGACCAACGCGGGCTCCGGAACGCCGGCTCGGAACTGTGCGTCCGTCCCGTAGACTCCGGTCGCGACAACGAGCGCACCGACGCTCGCCAGCAGGGGTCTGAGGCCGTGGTCGACCGCGAGCAAATGGCTGGATCCTCCACCGGTGGCAATCGGAATGGCGACTTTCCTGACGAGGGCGTCCTGCGGGAACAGGTCGAAGAACACCTTGAGCAGTCCGCTGTAGGTGGCGCGATAGATCGGCGTGCTCACCACGAGAATCCCGGCGTCGAGCATGCTCTGGATGGCGTCCGCCACCTCCTGGTCTTCGCGCCTGCCAAGGAGTGCATCTGCCGGGAGTTTGGCGAGGTCGATCAGCCGGGACGGCCCCGCGCCCTGCCGGTCCAACGCCACGAGCGCGAGCTCGAGCAGCGCACGGGAGCGCGAAGTTGCCTTGGGACTGCCTGACAACCCGATGACTGCTGCCGACACATATCCTCCTCAAAAAACGATCGGCCGCGACTCGAATCGTGGAGTCGCGGCCGATCATGGTGCGTTTCTTGGAGCGAAGCCCCGCTGCTATCTCATGTCATCGCAGATACTGACGCGCCAGACCGTCCGCTCTCCGGACAACACATGGAGCGGCATGCACAACAGCACATCAGCATGGTGGCTGGCTTCATTGTCGGGAAACCTAGACCAGGGTTCGAGCTTGTGCAACCACGGCATCCACCGTCAGCCCGAATTCCTGGTAAATGCGGCCGTAAGGCGCGGATGCTCCAAACCGTTCGATGCCCATGATTACTCCCTGATCTCCGGGGACCCAGCGATACCAGGACTGTGGCGCCGCCGCCTCGACCGCGATCCGCGGCACGCCAGGCGGTAGCACCGAATCGCGGCACTCCTGCGGTTGCCGGGCGAAGAACTCGAGACACGGCATGGAGACCGCTCTGGGCCGTCGGCCATCAGCTTTCAGCCTCTCGTAAGCACCAAGAATCAGTTCCACCTCGGAACCCGTCGCCATCAGCACGATCTCCGGATTGACGGAATCCGCCAGTACATAGCCGCCCTGATGCAGCCCGGTGGCAGACGCGTACTTCGTTCGATCCACCACCCCGACCCTCTGGCGCGTCAGCACGAGCGCCACGGGGCCGTTGCGATGTGAAATAGCCGCGCGCCACGCCTCGACCACCTCAGTTGCATCCGATGGACGAATCACCGTCATGTTCGGAATCGCCCGCAAGGCCGCGAGTTGCTCGATGGGCTGATGCGTGGGACCATCTTCGCCCAGCCCGATGGAATCGTGGGTGAAGACATAGATCGGCCTGAGATGCGTCAGCGCCGCCAGACGGATCGACGGCCGCATGTAGTCGGAGAAAATGAGGAACGTGCCGCCGAACGGAATGAAGCCGCCATGCAGCGCGATCCCGTTCAGTGCCGCGCCCATCGCGTGTTCGCGGACCCCGTAGTGGAAATTCCGTCCAGCGCCGCCCCCCTTGATCTCGGTGTTGTTGGAGCCCGTGAGGTCGGCTGATCCGCCGATAAGCTCGGGAAGCTTCGCTGCGATCGCGTTCAGGACCTTGCCCGACGCGGCGCGGGTGGCCTGCGGGTCCTGGGGTCCGAACACAGGCAGCCCCGCATCCCAGCCCGCCGGCAGCCGACCGGCCAGGCGTCGCTCCAGCTCGGCGGCGAGATCGGGATGCGCGGCGCAGTAGGCATCCCATTTCTTTTTCCAGCCTGCCTCGAGCTGCGCACCGCGAGTCTTGGCGGTGCGCCACTGCTCGAGTGCTTCCTCCGGAACGTAGAACGGCTCGAGCGATGGCCAGCCGAGGTTCTGTTTGGTCGCCTTCACCTCCTCGACGCCCAGCGGCGCGCCGTGCGCTTCGGCGGTATCCTGCTTATGCGGGCTGCCCCACGCGATGTGCGTCCGCACGACGATGAGCGACGGCCGCTCGGTCACCCGCTTCGCCTGCGCGATCGCTGTATCGATCGCCCCGAGGTCGTTGCCATCGGCGATGCGCTGCACGTGCCAACCGTAGGATTCGAAACGCCTGACGGTATTATCGGAGAATGCGAGATCGGTGGACCCGTCGATGGTGATGCGATTGTCGTCGTAGAACCCGATCAACTTGCCGAGCTTCAGGTGACCGGCCAGCGAGCACGCTTCGTGGGAGATGCCCTCCATCAGGTCGCCGTCGGACGCGAGGAAATAGGTGTGGTGGTCGATGATCGCGTGGCCGGGCCGGTTGAACAGCGCGGCGAGTTGCGCTTCGGCGATCGCCAGGCCGACCGCGTTGCCGACGCCCTGACCGAGCGGTCCCGTCGTCGCCTCGACGCCCGGCGTGACGCCGTGCTCGGAGTGTCCGGGCGTGCGGCTGCCCCATTGCCGGAACTGCTTGATGTCATCGAGCGTGAGATCGTAGCCGGTGAGATACAGCACGCTGTACAGCAGCATGCAGGCGTGTCCCGCCGACAGGACGAACCGGTCACGATCGAGCCAGTCCGGATTCGCGGGATTGTATCGCAGGTGCCGCTGCCACAGCACGTAGGCAAGCGGTGCCAGTGCCATCGGCGTGCCCGGATGGCCTGACTCGGCCTGTTGCACGGCATCCATCGCGAGCGCGCGGATCGTGTTGATGCAGAGTTGATCGAGGCTGCTGGCGCGCTCCACGCGAGTGACGGTTTCGGTCACAGCAATCCGGACTTGGCGGCCTGCCAGAGCTTGGTCAGGCGATCGAATCCGTCCACCAGCAGCTCGACTTGTTGCGGGGACGGTGTCGCCTGCGCGGCGATCTTCTATTCCTCGACCAGCTTCGGCATCTCTCTCCGCCCCTGCTTCGCGCTTTCCGTTCCGATCTGCGTCAACAGATCGAGGATCTTTTGCCGCGCCGCGGCATCCTTGGGGACTTGCCACAGATACTCGGCTGTGTCCTTCCCGTCGGAACACATCTGACCGAGCGGGTCCATGAGCGGTTGGCGGGGCGCTTTGGGATCTTTCATTGGAGCAGATAATCTAACATTGCCCGCCGGTTTGAATGACTCTAGCTTGCGAGTCCCATGGTCCCCGTTCTGCTCGGCGTGCTACTGCAGAGTGTCCCCGCTGATTCCGGCGAAGTGCATCTGCGCAATATCCGGCAGCTCACCTTCGGCGGGCAGAACGCGGAGGCGTATTTCTCGCGCTCAGGCCGCCAGATCATCTTCCAGCGACAGGAAGCGGACTCCGGATGCGATCAGGAGTTCGTCATGAACGTGGACGGCACAGGGCTGCATCGCGTTTCGAGCGGCAAAGGCCGCACGACGTGCGGCTATTTCTTCGACGACGACCGCCGGATCTTCTATTCCACCACCGAGCATTCCGGTGCGGCGTGCCCGCCGCGTCCCGACTATTCCAAAGGATATGTCTGGGCGTTGTACAACTACGACATCTACGTCGCGACCGCCGACGGCCAGGGGGCACGTCGCATCACCACCAACCCCGGC
>Ga0209058_1003153_pt1 | contig 13391 bp, 17 predicted proteins | sample GraSoiAngelo_147_FD_185904 | JGI IMG/M metagenome (GOLD analysis project Ga0209058, IMG submission 185904) | Grasslands soil microbial communities from the Angelo Coastal Reserve, California, USA - 14_1009_05_40cm (SPAdes) (version 2) | ecosystem: Environmental > Terrestrial > Soil > Grasslands ... | reverse complement strand
CAGGTCGTGAGAGCCTCGCTCTTCGGGCTCCGCGAGCCCACCTTCACATCGTGTCCCCGGCTCGCAAAACCGCGACCCAGTGCCTGGCCGACATCGCTGCTCCCTAAAACGCCCACACGCATGGGGGCGCGGAGGACGGCCGTCCCTTTTCCGCCTTTCGGTGCTCGCGCGATGAATTGGTCGCGGTCTTCTGGGAGTCGTTACGTTTTTAAGAGGAGGGCGAGGTAAGCACGGTCCATGGAGCCGGTCCTCCAGGTCGCCTTGGACCACATGCACCTCAAGCGCGCGTTACTCGCGGCGAAGGAAGCCGTCGACGGCGGTGCGGACTGGCTCGAAGCGGGCACGCCCCTCGTCAAGTCCGAAGGCATCGAAGTCGTCCGGCAACTCAAGAAGTCGTTCCCGGGCAAGACGATCGTCGCGGACCTCAAGACGATGGACACGGGCGCGTTCGAGGTCGAGATCGCCGCGAAGGCCGGTGCTGACGTGATCACGGTCATGGGCGTCACGGACGACGCGACGATCCTGGAGGCGGTGCGCGCCGCGCGACGGTACGGCTCGAAGATCATGGTCGACCTGATGCGCGTGACCGATAAGCCGGCCCGAGCGAAGGAGCTCGAGAAGCTCGGCGTGGATTATCTGAACATGCACGTGTCGATCGACGAACAGATGATCGCGCACACGCCGCTCCAGGAATTGAAGGCGGTCGCCGCGGCGACATCGATCCCGGTCGCGGTCGCGGGCGGGCTGAACTCGGAGACCGTGGGCGATGCGCTGAAGGCCGGCGCCTCGATCGTCATCGTCGGCGGCGCGATTATCAAGGCGGAGAACGTCGCGGAGGCGACCCGCACAATCAAGAAGGCGATCCTTCAGCGAAAATCGATCCCGACGGGCCTGTACAAGAAGTACACCGATGCCGATGTGGGGGACGCGTTCCGCAAGGTCTCGACACCGAACCTCGCAGATGCGATGCAGAAGCGAGGCGTGATGACGGGCCTCGTGCCCCGGATCAAGCACGGCGCGAAACTCGTCGGCCGGGCGTTGACCGTCAAGACCGCGGACGGCGACTGGGCGAAACCCGTCGAAGCGATCGACCGCGCGAAGTCCGGGGACGTCATCGTGATCGACGTCGGCGGGGGGCCGACGGCGGTCTGGGGCGAGCTCGCCTCGAACTCGTGCCTCGTGAAGGGCGTCGCCGGCGTCGTGATCGACGGCGCGGTGCGGGACCTCGATACGATCCTCGAGCTGAACTTCCCGTGCTTCAGCCGACACGTGGCCCCGCACGCCGGCGAACCGAAAGGCCTCGGGGAGATCGGGAGCGAGATCGAGTGCGGCGGACAGAAGGTCCACACGGGCGATTGGATCGTCGGGGATGAGTCCGGCCTAATCGTCGTGGCCCGCGAGGAGGCGGTCGAGATGGCGAACCGCGCCTTGGACGTGCTCGAGCGGGAGAACCGGATCCGCGAGGAGATCAAGCGCGGCGGCACCCTGAGCTCCGTCCTCGAACTCGAGAAGTGGGAACAGATTCGGTGAGGGCCGTGGACCGGCGTCGGGTGCAGGCGCTCCTTCGAGACCTGAAGGCGGGGAAGGTCACCGTGGGCCAGGCGATGGACGCCCTCCGCGACCTGCCGTACCAGGATCTCGGGTTCGCGAAGCTCGACTCGCACCGTGACCTCCGCCGCGGATATCCGGAGGTCATCCTCTGCTTGGGCAAGACGCCCGGGCGGATCGTGGAGATCGCACAACGGATGAGCGAGTCCCACGATCTGGTGTTGGCGACCCGGGCCACCCGTTCCGTCTATCAGCGGCTGAAGAAAGCATTGGACGGGAAGCGGGTGACGTACCACGAAGGGGCCGCGATCGTTTCGATCGGGACGCCGCCGAAGGCGGACCGAGGTCCCGTCCTCGTCGTGACCGCGGGGACTTCCGACATCCCCGTCGCGGAGGAAGCCGGCGTCACCGCGGAGCTGATGGGGTGCAAGGTGACGCGCCTCTACGACGTCGGCGTGGCGGGTGTGCACCGCGTCATCGATCAGCGGGAGCTGTTACGCGGGGCGAAGGTCATCGTCGTGGTCGCGGGGATGGAGGGCGCCCTGCCGAGCGTCGTCGCGGGTCTCGTCGACGTGCCCGTCATCGCGGTGCCAACGTCGGTCGGGTACGGCGCGAGCTTCGACGGGATGGCCGCGCTCCTGGGAATGATGAACGCCTGCGCGCCTGGAGTCGCGGTGGTGAACATCGACAACGGATTCGGCGCCGGATACCTCGCGAGCCAGATGAGTCGTTGATCCTCGGCGCGACCTAGATGCCGGTGAGTCCGAGATAGACTCCACTCAGATAGAGCGTCAAGGCCAAGACGAGGATCCCCGCGTAAACGGCTTTGTTCCATGCCCACACCTTCGACCCGTCGAACGGCAGGATGGGGATCATGTTGAAGCCCGCGAGGATGACGTTCAGGTACCACGCGTTGACGAGGATGATCGTCACGAAGATGGCGGGGAGGTTCGCGAGCGAGGACGTCCGGACGATGGCGGCGGCCGTCAGCATGAACGCGGTCCCGATGACCAGGTTCGACATGGGTCCCGCGGCGCTGATTCGGCCGTTCTGATCTCGCGTCACGTTCCCGGAGACCATCGTGGCGCCGGGAGCCCCGATGAGGAAGCCGAAGAACGCGAAGACGAAGGACATGGCCAGCCCTCGCAGGCTGTACCGGAACTCCGCCCAGTGACCGTACCGCTGCGCGACGATCTTGTGCGAAATTTCGTGAAGTCCGACACCGCTCGCGACGGCGACGAGAGCGCTCGTGAACCACAGGGTGAGCCGGAGCGGCAGCTCGCTCGAGGGGTACAAGCCGCGGAGCGCGACGGCATTGGCGATCGTCAAGGCGGTGCTGAGGGCCAGGATGGCTACACCGAGCTGGAACACCTCTTGGCGGCTGAACCGCACTCCGGGTTTGGGCCCGCCGTCCCGGGTCAAATAGATCGGGGGCGCCGCGTAGTCAGAATACGGGCCTCGCATCCGGTTCCGGCACGATGCCTGCGTATTTAGGATTGTGGCCTCATGCAAACCGCGCACCGCAGTTGGCGCATTCCTCCGCGGTGCTCTCGAGGCGGACTTCACACAGCGGACACCGATATTTCCCGGAGTCGATCTTCTTCGCGACCTGGAGGCGGATGAGCTTCGCGCTCCGCTCGCGGAAGTTCGGGAGATCCTCTTCGAGGAGGTGCTCGACGTGGGCGACGTCGAAGCCCTTTGTCCGCCACGCCTCGATCTGGTGGACGTACTCCTCGCGCAACAGGTCGTCGCGCGTTACGCCACCAAAGGCCTGCAAGATCTCGTTCCGGACGCCTTCTGGCATCCCCTGGAAATCTTCGTCCTCCGCGAGGTTCACGAGGTCGCCCGTGATTTCCTCGAGTCTCCGCTCGATCGCGACCGGATCGAGTTCGAGGCCAACGGTCGAACCGCACGAGGCGCACCGCGTCGCGTCCGCGAGCCACGCCGCGCCGCACACCGGGCATCGGGCCCCGCTCACCGCGCGTGGCGGCCGCGGCACGAGGTCCGCCAGCAGGACCTTCCGAGCGATCGTGTGGTGCAATCCCAGTCGGACCGCGCTCTCCGACAAGGCGAGCCGGACGACATCGGCGAAGTCCCGGAAGCCCTTCGCGGCGAGCGCCCGGGCCCGCTCCTCGGACATGCCGGGGACGGAGGCGAGGCTGCGGAACGCCTCGCTTTCCTCCGACGTCGCATGGGCCGGCTTCATGGGCGCGCCGCACGAGTCGCATGCCGCGATCCAACCCTCGAACGCCTTCCCGCACGTCGCGCAGACCGCGTGATCGGGCCGCAGGATCGTGTTGCATCGGGGACACACGGGTTTCGCCGACCGGAACCCGCAGACGAAGCATCGGCGCCGCACACGCGAAGAAGCTCCCCGGGCGCGCTTAAGCGCTGTTTCGTAATTATCTCGGGGCGAAAGCCACCGGAGTACTTTCGGCCTTCTCCCTCCGGAAGTCCTTCATACCGTCCGGGCGTGGGGCGTCGTCGCCCCTGTGGAGGTCGGTCTTGGAAACGCTCGTGGCACCCGTCCCTGGGCCCCCGAGCACCTTCCGGATCCCATGGCCTTTCGATCGAGTGCGCGAGGGCCAAGCCGACTTCCTCGCCGACGCCCGCCTCGCGATCGCGGACGGCCGGCACCTCCTCGCCCACGCGCCGACCGGCATCGGAAAGACCGCGGTCGCCTTGGTCGCGTCCCTTGAGTATGCGCTCCGCGCGAACAAGCTCGTCCTGTTCCTGACGTCGAGGCAGAGCCAGCATCGCATCGCGATCGAGACCGTCCGCCGGATCGAGGCGAGGGGACCGCGGATCGCGACGGTCGACCTGATCGCGAAGCAATCGATGTGTCTCCAGGAGGGCGCTCCCGCATACGGCCGCGCGTTCCACGAGTTCTGCGACCACAAGGTCAAGTCGCGGACGTGCGCGTTCTTCACGCGGGACAACTCCGCGGTCGTCACCGCGGTCCTCCAACGGACGCTCCACGTGCAGGAGCTCGTCCGGGCGAGCGGGGCGTGTGGCGTCTGCCCCCACAAGGTCGCGATGGACGCAGCCTCGCGGGCGAACCTGGTCGTGTGCGACTACAACTATCTGTTCAGCGAGATCCTCGAGCGCTTCCTGCCTCGGCTCGGCCGGTCCCTGGACGACCTCGTGTTGATCGTCGACGAGGCCCACAACCTCCCGGACCGGATCCGCGCCCACCTGGGCGGCGACCTGTCGGTCCACGATCTCCTGAAGGCCGCGAAGGAAGCCCGTTCGGTCGACGGGGAGGTGGCCCACCGGCTCGTCGGAGTCGCGAAAGCGATCGAGCATTTCTTGCTCGTCGTGCGGTCCGAGCGCGTGGCCCGGAAGGAAGAGCTCCTCGACCTCGTCGAGGAAGGGCTCTCGAAAGGCCGCGGCGGCTCCCTCGGATACACGGACTTCGTCGAGATGGTCGCCTTCGCCGGCGAAGACGCGGTCCGGCGCGGCCTCCCCTCGGCGTTGCCCGAGGTCGCGGAATTCCTCACCCGGTGGAGGGAGCAGGACGTCGGCATCCTCCGGCTCGTCGTCCCAGGCCACGAGGGGAAGTTCGCCTTTCGGTTGATGGACCCGAGCGTCCTGAGCAAGCGCGTGTTCGACCGGGTGCACGCGAGCGTGCTCATGTCCGGCACGCTCTATCCGGCGGAAATGTACGCCGACCTCTTGGGGATCGACCTCGGTCGACGCATGATCCGGACCTACGGGTCCCCGTTCCCGAAGACGAATCGACTCCTGCTCGTCCACCCCGAACTCACAACGCTGTACGCGAAGCGGAGCGCGCAGATGCACGACCGGATGGCGCATCATATCGCGGCAATCGCCGCGGCGGTCCCGGGAAACGTGGCCCTGTTCTTTCCGTCGTACGAGTTGCTCGAAGAAGCCCACTCGCGGTTCCTCGCGCTCCGCGTCGGGAAGCGGATCTTGGTCGAGCGACCCGAATGGACGAAGGCGCAACGCGATGGATCGATCGAGGCGTTGCGCGTCGCACGTCGCGAAGGCGGAGCGGTCTTGTTCGCGGTCCAAGGCGGCTCGCTGAGCGAAGGCATCGACTACGAGGGCAACGTCCTCTCGGCGGTCATCGTCGTGGGCCTCCCGCTGGGCCCGCCGAACGTCGAGGTCGAGGCGCTGAAGGACTACTACTGCCGCAAGTTCGGATTCGAGAAGGGATACGACTACGCCTACGTCTTCCCGGCGGTGAACAAGGTCCTCCAGGCCGCGGGCCGTCCGATCCGGAGCGAGCGGGATCGGGCCGCGATCATCTTGTTGGAGGGACGCCTGCTCCAACCGCGGTATGCCCGCTGCCTGCCGCCCGACTTCGACCCGAGGCCATCCCGAGAACCCGCACCCGAGGTCCGCGCATTCCTCGAAGCGCCGTGACCAACACAGAACCGAGGAGGCCGCCTCTCTACGACCGAGGCCGGTCCGCGGGGCGGGCCAGCCATCGTCGGAAATGGATGAGCCGTTCCCGCTCTTCGTACCCGATGGCGAGGTGCGCCCGAAGGCTAACCTCGTTGTTGAGGAGACAATCGGATCCCATCTCCGTGCAACCGCGTTCGCGGGCCCAGCGCTCCGCGGTACGGACGAGTCGGCGACCGACTCCCCGCCGACGGACGTCGGCGTCGACGTACCAGCCCTCGACGTAGCCGACCGGGCTCGTGTCGCACGCATCGGCATGGGGGCGGATCGTCGCCTCCACGAACCCCGCGAGGCCTCCCTCCGGACGCGCGGCCACGAAGGCCACGGCTTCTTTCTGTCGCAGATATTCGTCCATCTCTTCGTGGTGTCCCTCCGGGTTCTCGTCCGGCCAAAGGGCGGCGCGCAAGCGCAGCCACTCCGATCGATCGCCCGGGATAACGCGGCGGATGTGGACCGTCTCCTTTTTCTGTTTGGTCATCAGCCACCCGAAGGGCAAGTCGATGAAAGGTTTTTCTCGGCCGCCTCGCATCGCGCCGCGTGCTCGTCAAACGCGGGGCGGAGGCCGAGCTCCGACGAACGGAATTCCTGGGGCGGCCCGCCATCGAAAAGTATCGCACGCCGAAAGCGTATCGGCTCGAGGCGCTCGACGATGCGCTCCGCGGGTCTCGGATCCGCCACGAAGCGCGTCTCATGGCGGAAGCCCGAGCGGCCGGCGTCGCGGTTCCGATCCTGTACGACATCAATCTGGTCCAGAACAAGATTATCATGGAGTTCATCGATGGTCCGACCGCGAAGGAGGTCCTCGACAAAGGCGGCCCGGCGGCGATGAAGGTCGCACGGGGGATCGGCCGGATCGTGGGTCGCCTCCATCGGGCCGGGATCATCCACGGCGATCTGACGACCTCGAACATGATCGTCCGTGATAGCCGGATCGTGATGATCGACTTCAGCTTGGGCGGAAAGGACGACGGAGTGGAAGCCCGCGGCGTCGACCTCCATCTCCTCAAGGAGGGCCTTGGCAGCGCGCACGCACGGGCGGCGTCGTACTATCGGGAAGCGCTCCGGGGGTACTGCGAGACGATGGGGAAAATGGCCGACGAGGTCATCGCGAAGGTGAAGGAAATCGAGTCGCGAGGTCGATACACCTGATCGCCTTCGTCACGACGAACGAGGGTAAGTTCCGCGAGGTCTCGGCGAAACTCGGCGAGGCCCACATCAAGCTGGTCCACGAGGATCGCTCGTACCCGGAGATCCAGACGGACCGTCTCGAGAAGGTCGTCCGGTTCGCAGCGACCGTCCTCGACGACCAAATCCGCGGGGACTATCTGATCGATGATTCCGGACTCTTCATCGAAGAGTTTGGCGGCTTCCCGGGCGTGTACTCGTCGTACGTATACAAGCGCCTCGGCTGTGCGGGCATCCTGAAGTTGCTGCAAGGGGCTCGAAACCGTGCGGCCCGGTTCGAGACGGTGTTCCTCCTGCGGACGGCGGACGACCACGAGGTCTTTCACGGAGAGTGCCGCGGGTCGATTCCGGACCGGGAGCGCGGGAGCGGCGGATTCGGTTTCGATCCGATCTTCGTCCCGGATGGCGCCACGAAGACGTTCGCGGAGATGACCGTGACCGAGAAGAACGCGGTGTCGCATCGCGCGAAGGCCGTCGACGCATTGGCCGAACGCCTCCGGGCGCCGAAGGAACGTTGATACGTCGTCACGAGTTGCGTCGAGGGAGACCCGTGGCCCGACCCAAAGTCGTCATCACCGGCGGTGCGGGGTTCATCGGCAGCCACATCGCGGACGCGCTCGTGGGCGAGGCCAAGGTCGTTGCGATCGATCATCTGAAGTCCGGGAAGCGGGCGAACCTCGCAAAGGCCATCCAAGCGGGGGCGACACTCGTCAAACGCGATCTCCTCCGCGGCGACTTGCGTCCGATTTTCCGCCGGGCCGAGGTCGTCTATCACTTTGCTGCAAACCCGGACGTCCGCCTGGACCGTCGAGGGACGAAGCCCACGATCGATGAGAACATCGTCGCGACCCATCGAGTCTTGGAAGCGTGTCGCGCGGCCTCGGTCCCGCGGATCGTGTTCCCGTCCACATCGACCGTGTACGGCGAGGCCAAGGTCGTTCCAACCCCGGAGGACTACACTCCGCTCGAGCCGATCTCCGTGTACGGCGCATCAAAGCTCGCGGGCGAGGCGCTCCTGTCCGCGTACGCCCACACGTTCGGCGTGCAGGCCCTCGTCTTCCGCCTGGCGAACGTCGTCGGCCCGAGGAGCGGCCATGGGGTCGTCGTCGACCTCGTGCGCAAACTCGCGCGGAATCCCAAGCGGCTCGAGATCCTCGGATCCGATCCGGGGACCGCGAAGTCGTACGTCCACTTGGACGATGTGGTGACTGGGATCCGCGCTGGCGAACGGGGCGCGCCGGGATCGTTCTCCGTGTACAATGTGGGGAGCGAGGACGCCATCACCGTGCGAGCCCTCGCCGACGCGATCTGCGAGGAACTCGGCCTCGACGGCGTCGAGTACGCTTGGACCGGCGGGGCGGGAGGGGGCCGCGGGTGGACCGGGGACGTGCGGACGATGCAGCTCGCGGTCGATCGGCTGAGAGGGAAGGGATGGCGGCCGAGGAAGACGAGCGAACAGGCGGTGCGCGCCGCTGCACGAGATGCATGGACCTCAATCCGGGAGACGCGGCGCGCGTAGGCGACAACGTATTTATCGCGTGTCTCGGTTCTTCGGCGCACCTGGGGCTGTGGGGTAGCTTGGTCTATCCTTCGGGCTTTGGGAGCCTGCGACGGCAGTTCAAATCTGCCCAGCCCCACTCCACGCCGCCGGCCGAGAAATCGGAAACGGCGGAGGGAACTCCATGGCACGGAAACTCACGACGGCAGAAAGGAGATGGCATCGGAAGATGGCCGCGGGGCTGTTCAACGAGGTCTGGCGGCTCCTCGAGAAGAAGCGCACGCCCGCAGAAGACGACCGGATGATCCACGCGGCGCATGCGTCCCGCTACCATTGGGGTGAGGTCGGGACCCCGGTGAACCTCGCGATCGGGGAGTGGCAGATTTCTCACGTGTACGCGGTCCTCGATCGACCGGAGCCCGCGACGTATCACGCGGTTCGGTCCCTCGCGATGTGCAAGGAAAACGGCATCGACGACTTCCCGCTCGCCTTCGCCTACGAGGCCCTGGCCCGCGCCGATGCGGTCGCCGGTCGGAAGCGCGACCTGCGGCGGCATCTGGCCCTCGCACGAGAGGTTGGCTCGAGGATCAAGGACAAGAAGGATCGCGACCTCCTGTTCCAGGACCTCAAGTCGATTCGACCCGGTCTGCGTCGTTGATGGCCGCATTCCGCTTCGGCCCGAGTCGGGCCTCCTCGACGCGCCACACCCCGGCCGTGCCTCTCCACTCCGGCGTCGCACGCACGATCTCGATGGCCTGCTCGAACGGAGGGGCGTCGAGGACGAGCGTCTCGAACTCCCCGCCCTCCCCGCACGGGTGGACCCCGCGGGTCTCCTGCAAGCGGAAGAGATCTCGGATGACCCGATCGTCCCATCGCCTTCCGAGCCAGCTCGCGTCGAGGCCTTCCGCTGACACGCTGGAGAAGGCGATGTCAAGACCCGCCTCCAGATAATCGAACACGAGTCGCCTCGGGTCGCGGCGCCACAGCGGTGCAAAGACGCGGAGTCCGACTTCGTCGGCAATCCGATTCACCCGGGCGTGCTGGTAATCCGACGCGATGGCGCCGACGATCACGCCGTCCCCATCGATCCGCCGGAAGACGCGTCGCAGCGCGTCGAGCTCGCCGTCCTCTCCGGTCGCGGCGGTCTCGCGGATCAGGGGGATTCGCATCGCCTCCGCCTGGAGCGGCGTGAGGTGCAGGTTCGGCGTGTGGAAGAGCATCGAGTCGCGGTCCTCCGGTACGATCGAGAGCAGATGCGTCACGTCCCAACCCCGTTGCATCGCGACGTACGTCGCGTAGGTGGAGTCCTTGCCTCCGGAGAACAGGCTGGCCACGCGCACGCGAGTCGCAGGGCCATGGAGGGGAAAAGGCTTCGGGACCCGATGTTAACCTTGTTTAAGGTTAACCGGGCGATCAACCTTCGCGAACCATTTATGGCCTTCTCGCGGATTCCACCGCGTGCGCCTCGACGAGATGACGTCCGAGGAGTTCGCGGCGATCGCGAAGAAGGATCCCGTGGTCATCGTCCCGGTCGGCGCGCTCGAGGAACACGGCCGGCACCTCCCCCTCGGCGCGGATGTGATTCAACCGCTCCACGTGGTCGACGAGGTCGCCCGGCGCACCCACGCTTACGTCGCCCCGCCGATTCCGTACGGGGTCTGCACGACGACGCGGCCGTATCCGGGGACCATCAGCGTCTCGGTCGACGCGCTCAAGGCCTTCGTGCGGGATGTCCTCGCCGATTTCGTCCGCAACGGCGTGCGGCGCGTGATGATCCTGAGCGGCCATGCCGGGCGAGAGCACATGATGGCGTTGCGGGCGGCCGCCCAGGAGGTCGTCGACCAAGGCACCGGACTCAAGGCGACCGTCCTGTCGGACTACGACATCATCTACGCCTCCCATGGCATCTTGCCGGAGGGCGACGGCCACGCGGGCGCGGGGGAGACGTCCCGAATCCTGACGGCGCGGCCCGATCTCGTGAAGGGCAAGAGTCCGGCCGGCAAGAACGAGATCCCTCCGTACGCGGTCGTGGACGACCCGCGGAAGTACTGGTCCGGTGTCACGGGAGATCCGTCGAAGGCCTCGAAGGCGCTGGGTCAGAAGCTCGATGATCTCGTGATCGGGGAGCTCGTGAAACTCGTCGAGGAATTGCGCCGGAGGGCCTGAATGGCCTCCCGGGAGGAGTTGAAGCGGGACGCCGCGGAGGCGGCCCTCGCGTACGTCAAGCCGGGAATGATCCTCGGTCTCGGCACCGGATCGACGGCGCGGCACTTCCTCGCGGGCGTCGCCCGTCTCGTGGCCAGCGGGATGGACCTCAAGGGCGTGCCGACGTCCCTCGCGACCGCGGAGGAGGCGAAGCGGCTCGGGATTCCATTGACCTCGTTGGAGGAGAGCTTCTGGCTCGACCTGACGGTGGACGGCGCGGACGAGGTCGACCCGAAACTCGACCTGATCAAAGGGATGGGCGGCGCCTTGTTCCGCGAGAAGATCGTGGCCGCCGCGTCGAAGAAATTCGTGATCATCGTCGACGACTCCAAACTCGTCCGTCGTCTCGGCACGAAGACGCCGTTGCCCGTCGAGGTCCATCCGTTCGGCTGGAAAAACGCGGCCGCGGCGCTCGAGGCGCTCGGGGCCAAGATCGAATTGCGGAAGAACGGCGACGAGCCATTCCGAACCGACAACGGGAACCACATCCTCGATGCGCATTTCGGGGCGATCCGAGGGCCTGCGAAACTCGCGGGCCGGATCTCGAGCATCCCCGGCGTCGTCGGTCATGGCCTGTTCCTGAAGATGGCCCACGCCGTGCTGGTGGCATCGCAGATGGGCGTCCGCACGCTCGAGCCTACGCGAACGACTTGAGCTTCTTGCGATTCGCCTCGATCCGGTCGATCTTCGCCTGTTCTTCCCGGTCGATCTGCGCAAGGATGTCGGCCCACGGGACGCTGAGCCGGTACGAATGGACGGGCCGGCCCTTGCCTTCCTTCTTGATGTCCCTCTTGTCGACCCATTTCCGACGCCGGAGTTCCTGCATCGCGATGCTGACTTCCGGCTGACGCAGGCCCGTGGCCTTCTCGATCTCCACGGACGTCGTCTCGTCGCGCTTCGAAAGGAATACGAGGGTCTTCGCGATGTTCCTCGACAAGCCGGTCTCGATCAGCAGGTCCACCAGCGTCTCGTCCCTCCGACTGAGGCGGACCTCCCGGCTCGTTGGCATTCCCCGCCATTTATTAATTTAGCAATATATATTTGTTGCGATGCAACCGGCGAACGCTCGTCGCGGACCGACAGATCCTAAGGTTCGGGGACGCCAATGGACCGATTCTCGCTGGCCGCCGAGGCCGTTTCGACGAGAGGGACGCGGCGACCCAGGAACCCTCAAATAGCAGTTCTCCTCTGTATCGATGCTCGGTCGCCCCTCCATGAAGATGCCCCAGCGTATCCGCGGTTACTGTCCCTTCTGCAACAAGCACGTCGAGCTCGAGGTCGAGCGGGTGAAGAACCGCCCGCGGTCCGAGCTCCGGGCCGGGCAGCGGCGGTTCCGGCGGGTCACGGCCGGGTACGGCGGCTTCCCTCGCCCGAAGCCTGAGGGTCGCGAGAAGCCGACCAAAAAGATCCATCTCCGCTTCCGCTGCCGCGAATGCAAGAAGGCCCACCAGCGGCCCGGCATCCGCGCGAAGAAGTTCGAGCTCGTGGAGGTGCACAAGTGATCCCGAAGCCCACGAGCCGGTTCCTCCGGGTCAAGTGCGAGGATTGCGGCAACGAGCAGATCGTCTTCGACCGCGCCGCCAGCACGGTGCTGTGCCAAGTCTGCGGCGCCACGGTCGCGAAGCCGACGGGCGGGAAGGCCGTGGTCCGAGGCGAGATCCTGGGGGTCCTCGAGTAATGGCCGAGGCGAAGACGGCCCGCCAGGCGTACGAGTGGCCCGACGAGGGCGAACTCGTCGTCTGCACCGTGGCGAACGTGAAGAACTTCGGGGCGTTCGTCACCCTGGACGAGTACGAGAACAAGGAAGGCTTCATTCACATCGCCGAGGTCAGCTCGGGCTGGATCAAGTACATCCGGGACTACGTGCGCGAGGGCCAGAAGGTCGTCTGCAAGGTCCTGAAGGTCGACCCGGACAAAGGCCACATCGACCTCTCGCTGAAGGCGGTCAACGAACACCAGCGCCGCGAGAAGATCCAGGAATGGAAGAACGAGCAGAAGGCGGAGAACCTCCTGGGCATCGTCGCGACGCGCCTCGGCAAGACGGTCGAAGCGTGCTGGGAGGAGTTCGGGTACGCCATCCTCGACTCGTTCGGCTCGCTGTACCGCGCGTTCGAAGAGAGCGTGATGGACGAGCACGCCCTCGAGGACGAAGGCTTCAAGGGACCATGGGTGACGACGTTCGTCGAGGTCGCGCGGGAGAACATCGTCCCGCCGCACGTCACGATCGACGGCTACGTCGAGGCGATGGACTTCTGTCCCGACGGGGCCGTGCACATCCGCGAGGCGCTCACGAAGGCCGTCCAGGAGAACGACGGCATCACGGTCAAAGTGCAGTACATCGGGGCGCCGCGCTATCGGATCGTCGTGCGCGCGCCGGACTACAAGACCGCGGAAGAGGAGATCGAGAAGGCGGCGAATCGCGTCATCAAGGCGCTGACCGCAAAAGGCGGCGAGGCGAAGTTCCATCGGAAGGATTGAGCCGATGCGATCCGTCCTGAAGAAGTGCGGGGCCTGCGGTCGGTACACC
>Ga0209058_1003150_pt1 | contig 13399 bp, 11 predicted proteins | sample GraSoiAngelo_147_FD_185904 | JGI IMG/M metagenome (GOLD analysis project Ga0209058, IMG submission 185904) | Grasslands soil microbial communities from the Angelo Coastal Reserve, California, USA - 14_1009_05_40cm (SPAdes) (version 2) | ecosystem: Environmental > Terrestrial > Soil > Grasslands ... | reverse complement strand
AAATTCTCGTACTCGCCCTGGAACAGCACGTGCGAGACCATGCGTCCGAGGCCGGAGCTCTTCGACGCGTTTTCGTCGACCTCGGTGTGGCGCTCGGCGAACTTCACGTTCGCCTTCTTCGCGAGATTGGGCAGCGCGCCGTCCGTCAGCCGCCGCGCGGACGACATGTCGTTCGGCAGCACCTTGCCGTAGAACGTCGCGAGCTCCTCGTCGGCGCGCGTCGTGCCGGCGACGAGGCCCCGCGCCGCGGCGAGATCGGTTTCGGCCGCCTTCAGCGTGGCGGCGGCGCGCTCGGCGCGCGTCGCGGCGCCGGCCGACTTGACGCCCAGCGGATACACGACGAACGCGTAGACGGCGACGTTGACGAGGATCGCGGCGACGAGCGGCACGATCGTCGCGCGCTTCTCGACGAGAATCCGGCGTCCCAGCGTCATGGCTGCGCCGCGCCTCCGCCGCGCGCGGCCGCCGGACCGGGCAGGTAATTGCCTTCGATCTGCGCCTCGAACTCTCCCCGCTCGTTATAGCGCTCCTGGAGCGAGCGCACGCGCGTGAAGACGCCCGTCTGCTCGAGGTTGTTGTTGAACGTGTTGACGTCGTCGACGCCGCGCGCCACGACGGTGATGCCGATGATGGTGGCGTGGCTGCGATCGGTCCGCGGCCGGACGGACACGATGCGCACCTCGTCGGGCAGCGTCGTTTCGAGACGGTTGAACAGCTCGGTCCAGGAAAAGGTGCGTCGATCGATCAATTCGTTGGCGACGCGCGCCTCGGTCGACTTGGATTCGATCTGCTTCGGATCGACCGTCGCGCGCAATCGGTTCGCCTGCTGGCGCAGGTCGGCCGCGCGCGCTTCGTCGCCCGACGCCTGCCTGGCGAGCTGCGTGTCGCTGCGCGAGTAGCGGAGGACGCGGCTGACGTTGAACGCCGTTGCCGCCAGGACGAGGAGCAGCGCGCCGAACAGCCACACGCGTACCGCGCGCTCGTTGTAGAACGGCCGGGTAGCGAGGTTGGTCTTAATCATTTCTTATACAACGGCCTGGTCCCGATCCCGCAGGAGTAGCCCCACGAGCGGCGCGAGCGTGTCGAGCAGCGTCGGCGCCGCGGTGATCCGATCGGTGAGCGCGGCTGCCGCCCGCGGGTCGACCATCTCGACGGCCGTCGTCAACCGTTCTCCGATGCTTCGCCGCACCTCGTCGACGTCGGCCGCCGGCTGTGCACCGGTTCCCGCCGCGCCGGCCAGGATGACGCGGGCGAAGCCGGCGCCGCTCAGGCGATCTTCGTAGTACATCGCTGTCTGGTGCACGAGGTCCGCGAGCGTGCCGTCGGCGTCGGCGCCGCGATTGCGAAAGAAGATCATCGAGCGGCCGCGCATGATCGCGATCGACGCGTAATCGACCGCCACGTTCACGAGCAGCCAGTCGGCGTCCGGCACTCCCGGCGCGGCCAGCACGCTGTTGATCACGTTGAACGTCGCGAGATCGACGAGTCCGGCGTACGCGCCGGCCTCGGCGCAAATCGCTTCGTACTCTTCGATGACGCTCCGCCGCGCGAGGGCGACGATGAACTCGTGCCCGCCGCCGGCCTGCAGGCCGCGGACGTAGCTGATTTGCGCCTCCTCGATCGTGAACGGAGCGGTCTTCTTCACCTGCCAGCGGATCAACTGCTCGAGGTCCTGCGCGCGCGTCGGCACCTGCTCGAAGCGGACCAGCGACACTTTGGCCACGACGTCCGGCACCACGAGGCCGATGCGGCGAGGCGCCCCGACGCGCTCGAGCACGCGCGCGAGCGCGCCGGCGACCGCGGCGCGATCGTGCAGGTTGGCGGCCGTCAGCGACGGCACGAGCGCGAGGTCGGGCAGCGGCTCGGCGGCGTGCGCCGCCACCACCGGCTGGCCGCCGCGCGTTTCGAGGCTCGCCGCCGAGACGCGGTTCGAGGCGAATTCGACCGCCACGTCGGGCGCAGGGGCTTCGCGCAGTGAGGCAAACAGGCTCATTCGACGAACGTGACCTTGTTGATCTCTCGCAGCGTCGTGATGCCGGACATCACACGCTCCACGGCCGACTCGCGGAGGAAGCGCATGCCTTCATCGCGCGCCGCTTTCTTGATTTCGGACGTCGGCTTCTTGTCGAGAATCATCTCGCGGATGTGGTCGCTGAGGTCGAGCAGCTCGCAAATCGCCATACGGCCCTTGTATCCGGTGCCGCCGCACTCGATGCAGCCGATCCCTTCGTAGAAGGTGTGCGTGTGCTCGAGCGCGAGGTCGAGTCCCGATTCCTCGAGCAGCGCCGGCGTCACCTTAGCGGGCCGCTTGCAGTGGTGACAGATGGTCCGCACCAGCCGCTGCGCCAGCACGCAGTTGAGCGCCGAGACGAACTGGTAGGCCTCGACGCCCATGTTCAGGAAGCGGCCGAGCACGTCGAGGACGTTGTTCGCGTGGACGGTCGTGAACACCAGGTGCCCGGTGAGCGCCGAGTTGATGGCGATTTGCGCCGTCTCGGTATCGCGGATCTCGCCGACCATGATCTTGTCGGGGTCGTGCCGCAGAATCGATCGCAGCCCGCGGGCGAACGTCAGCCCCTTCTTCTCGTTGATCGGAATCTGCGTGATGCCGCGCAGCTGGTATTCGACCGGGTCCTCGATGGTGACGATCTTGTCCTCGATCGATTTGATCTCCGACAGGGCCGCATACAGCGTCGTCGTCTTGCCGCTGCCGGTCGGCCCGGTGACGAGGACCATGCCGTAGGGCTCGCGGATGTACTTCCGGAAACGCCGCAGCTCGTCCTCCGGGAAACCGAGGATGTCGAGCCGCAGCTCCGTGAACTGCTCGCTGATCGATTCCTTGTCCAGAATTCGGATGACGACGTCTTCCCCGTGCACGCTCGGCATCACCGAGACGCGGAAGTCGATCGTCTTGCCCGGCATCCGCATCTTGAAGCGGCCGTCCTGCGGCACCCGCTTCTCGGCGATGTCGAGCTCCGCCATCACCTTGATGCGCGAGATGATCGAGCTGTGGAACTGCTTGGCGATGGGACGCATCGCCGGCTGCAGCACGCCGTCGATGCGGTACTTCACGTGCACCGCGTCGTCCTGCGTCTCGATGTGGATGTCGCTCGCGCGCCGCTGAATCGCGGTGAAGATCGTCGAGTCGACGAGCCGGATGATCGGGCTCGCGTCGCTCGTCAGCTTCTCGACGGTCAGCGCCTCGTCGCCGCTCTCGTCTTCCTTGAGAATCTGCAGCTGGAAGCTTTCGGTCGCCTCTTCGAGCACCCGCTGCGAGCTCTCGCTTTTCTTGAGGATCGACTCGATCGCGCTCTTCGGTCCGACGGCGACCTTGATCGGCGTCGAGAGCAGAACGCCGAGCTCGTCGATCATCGGCAGATCGGTCGGATCCGAGACCACGATCTCGAGCGTCTTCCCCACGCGGCGGTGTGGCACGAACCCGTAGCGCAGCATCAGATCGGCCGGAATCGATCGGAACAGATCCTGATCGATGCGGAATGTATCCATGTCGACGAACTCCAGCCGGTACCGCTCGGCGAGCCGCCGCGCCTGTTCGAGCTCCGCACGCTGGTCGGCGTCGGTGACCGCCGGAATCAGTTCCGGATGAAGTTCGGTGTTCGGTGTGGCCATCCTCTATGTATCCGTTCAGGAAGAATTATCTATTCAGGAAGAATCATCCGTTCAGGACCGAGCTCAACTGGAACAGTGGCATGTAGAGCGCGAGCAGCAGTCCCGCGATCACCATCCCCATGATGACGAGCAATATCGGTTCGACGAGCGTGACGAATCGCTCCATGTTGGTGGCGATCTCCTCGTCGTAGAAATCGGCCACGGTGTTCAGCATGTCCTGCAGCGCGCCGGTCGATTCGCCGACTTCGGCCATCTTCACGGCGACTTCCGGAAAGACGCGGCGCGCTTCGAGCGCGCGCGCGAACGACTCGCCTTCCCGCACGCGGTTGCTGACGATCTCGAGCTGCGCCGCCATGTACTGGTTGCCGATCGACTTCGCGGCGATGTCGAGCGCATTCACCAGCGGCAGTCCGCCGCCGAGGAGCGTCGACAGCGTCCGCGCCATCTGCGACGTCCCGAACTTCCCCGCCACCTGCCCGAGCATCGGGACGGCGAGTATCAAGTGGTCGAACTTCGCCTTCTGTCCCGGCTGCCGAATCCACCCCAGGAACGTCACGACGGTAATGACGACGATGAGGACGAGCAGGAGGAATTGGGCCCGGACGAAATCGGAGACGCTGACGATGATTCTCGTGAGCAGCGGCAGCTCGGCGCCGAACGACGCGTAGAAGTCCGAGAACTGCGGGACGACTTTCAACACGGATACACGAGCGCCGAGATCGTCTTCCGCTTGAGCGTGGCGATGATCTTCGTGTACTCGACGTAGCGCCGGAGCACCGCGTCGAGGTTGCCGCTGCGCTCCCCCGCCAGCAGCGACGCCGTGTAGACGCTCGGGAACAGTTCGCCGTGCGACCCGAATGCGTCCGACAACGCGCTTCCCGCCCGCACTTTCTCGTGGACGTCGTCGAGCACGCCGCGAAACGTCGGCGTCGTGACGCGCCGCCTGAGGAGGTCGAGCGACTGGACGAGCGGCATGCCCGCTTTCAGCAGCGTCGCCAGCTCCTGGTTGAACACCAGGAATTCGCGCGTGTTGATCGCGGACCGTCGAGGCAGCCGCACCGACACCCCGGCAATCGCCCCCTTGGGCTGAAGCGAAAGGACGAACAGCCCCTTCTCTTCCAGCTCGTGGCGCAGCTTGGCTTCGTTGTCGGCGACGTACACGCCTTCGACGATTTCGCCGTTAGGTGACGCGAGTCTGCAGCGGAACTCCACTGTCCTGAATTGTATCAACGATTGCTACGGTCCCCTTGACAGTTAAGACCGTGCATCGATGCGAAAGGCTGGGCGCGACTGCGCAGATTTTCAGCGACCGACGAGGTCGAGGATGCGGTTGACGTAGTTTCGCGTCTCCGGATACGGCGGGATCCCGCCGAATCGCCGGACCGCCGCCTCGCCGGCGTTGTACGCCGCCAGCGCGAGCTTCGGCTCGAACTGCTGCAGCAACGATTTCAGATACCTGATGCCGCCCTCGATATTCGACTGCGCATCGTACGGATCGCTGACGCCGTACTGCCGCGCAGTCGCCGGCATCAACTGCATCAGCCCCATCGCGCCTTTTCGAGATCGCGCGTGCTCCTGATACGCCGATTCGACCTTGATCACCGCTCGAACGAGGTTCGCGTCCACGCCGTGCTTCGCCGAGATTTGATCGATGATGGGCGCGAAGCGCGCGCCGTAGTCCGGCACCAGGACGCCGCCAGTACCGTTGCCAGTCGCTCCGCCGTCGGTGGCGTCCGGCTTCGGTGCGTCTGTCTCCGGCTCCGGATACGGCACTTCGTCCGGCGCGATGTACGCCACCACGGACGGCTCGGTCGCCATCTCGCCGCCGGTTCGAAGCGTCAGCACGAGCATGTCGCCTTCGATGCGATGCGATTTCACCGACATCGTCCGCCCGGTTCCGAAATACACGAGCTCGGCGCGCGCAGGCAGCGCGAACATCAAGACGCCGATCGCGGTCGCCAGGAGTGCTTTCATCGGGGATCGATGTAGGCATGGAACACGCGGACGCCGAGTTCGCGCGGATCCTTGCTGGCCGCCGCGTTCAGCAGCGCAGGCACGAACGTCTTGTCGACGGTGATGTGGAGCTCGGCCATCTCGCCCGATCCCAGCCGAGTGGCGCTCAACGGGATTTTCCGCAAGCGCGATTGTCCAGCGTCGAGCGTGAACTCATCAACGATATTATTGCTCAGTCCGATCTGGACGTGCTGCGATTCGTGAAAGACGCTGCCGGGATTATCGACGTCGAAATAGAAGACGCAGTCTTTTCTCGGATTCTTGAAGGCAAGCAGCGCGTCCTTCTTCGTCCACTGCCACTCCACCGTCGCGTTGTGCTCGGCGACCTCTGCCGGGTGCCAGCCTTCCTTGAAGACCGTGAACACATTTTCGGTTTGCGGCTGAAGCTGCAGCCGCGAAACCTTGTACGCCCTCTGCCCGACGTCCTCGCCCGCCAGCGTCAGCCGTTTCTGATTGCTAACTGAATAGAGCCCGAGCTGAATCGACGCTTCGCCGACGTACGGATATACCGGGATGAATTCGGTCCGGGTGTACTCAATCGTCTGGCCCGGCTTCCACTGCGACGTCGGCACCGGCGGGTTGTGATCGAAGTTGAAGATCATCTCCTCATCGGTGTCGACGACGTGGACCATGACGCGATAGTCCTGATCGAAACGCGCGTCGTTGGCGACGACGAAGCGATAGGTGACGTCGACTGGGCTGCCGAGCGGCGCCTTGTCATGATTCAGCGTCAAACCGGGGGTCGCCACCGGCGGCGTCGGCGGTTCCTTCCGGCGGCACGCGCCAACGGCCGAGACGACCGCCACGACGACGACGACAGCAATCCACCGAGCGGCCTCAACCGGATGATCTCGCATATGAATTGTGGTGTGCCTCCGATGATAGTCGATTGCTGCATCTCACGCAATCTGCTAGAGTTCGCGCGCGCAGGAGAAAAATGGCGGCTGAAGCGTTGGGAATGGTCGAGACTCGGGGCCTCATCGGGTCGGTTGAAGCCGCAGACGCCATGGTCAAGGCCGCCAACGTGACGCTGATCGGCAAGGAATACATCGGCGCCGGCTACGTGACCGTGATGGTGCGCGGCGATGTGGGAGCGGTCAAGGCCGCAACCGACGCTGGCGCCGCGGCGGCTCGCCGCGTCGGTGAGCTCGTCTCGGTTCACGTCATTCCCCGCCCGCACAGCGAAGTCGAACGAATTCTGCCTAAAGGATCAACCTAGCCACCGCTGAGGAGCGGCAAGAGCCCTCCGTGTCCTCACCGGCGGCGAGTTCTCCCCCATGGCCGAGCCCGCCGTTTCCCCTCAGTCCGATCGCGATCTCGCGTCGATTGCCGAGGCGCGTGCGCTCGCCCGCCGAGCGAAGCAGGCGTGGCTCGAGCTCGCCGAGTTCGATCAGACGCGCATCGACGCGATCGTCGATGCGATGGCCGCCGCCGCCACGGCGCAGGCGGAGTCGTTCGCGCGCCTCGCCGTCGAGGAAACCACCTACGGCGTCGTCGAAGACAAGATTCAGAAGAACCTGTTCAGCTCGCAGAAGGTCTACGACTTCATCCGCGCGATGAAGACCGTCGGGGTCGTCGCACGGGACAACGACCGCCGAGTGGTCGAGATCGCCGAGCCCTTCGGCGTCGTCGCCGCGGTTGTCCCGTCGACCAACCCGACATCGACGGCGATTTACAAGATCCTCATCGCGCTGAAGGCGCGCTGCGCGATCGTCCTCAGTCCGCATCCCTCAGCCGTCAGGTGCATCACGCGGGTCGCCGAAGTCATGGAGGAGGCGGCGCGCAGGGCCGGCGCGCCCGCCGGATCGATCAACTGGATGTCGACGGTCACCCTCGAGGGGACGCAGGAGCTGATGAAGCACCGCGACGTTGCCGTCATCCTCGCGACCGGCGGCATGGGCCTCGTACGCGCGGCGTACAGCGCCGGCAAACCCGCGTACGGCGTCGGACCGGGCAACGCTCCCGCGTTCATCGAACGGACGGCAAACGTGAAGAAGGCGGTCCACGACATCATCGCCGGCAAGACCTTCGACAACGGCGTCCTCTGCTCTTCGGAGAATTCCGTCGTCGTCGACGAGCCGGTCGCCGCCGAGACCCGCAGCGAGTTCCAGGCGCAGGGCGGCTATTTCATGAACAAGGCCGAGATGGACGCGCTCGCGCGCATGCTCGTGACGCCGCAGCGCCTTCCAAACCCGGCGCTCGTCGGCAAGTCGGCCGTGGCGATCGCCGAAAAATGCGGAATCTCCGTTCCGTCGGACACTCGCGTCCTGCTCGCGCCGCTGGAAGGCGTCGGACGCGACTACCCGTTGTCGATCGAGAAACTATGCCCCGTCCTGTCCTACTACGTCGTCAAGGACTGGCGGGAAGGATGTGAGCGCTGCAAACAGATCCTCCGGTACGGCGGGATGGGCCACACGATGTCCATCCACTCGCAGAACGACCAGGTCATTCTTGAATTCGGCCTGAAGAAGCCGGCGTTCCGCATCGTGGTCAATACGCCGACGACGCACGGATCGGTCGGACTGTCGACGGGACTCGATCCGGCGATGACGCTTGGCTGCGGCGGTTACGGTGGGAACATCACTTCGGACAACATCTCTCCGCGGCACCTGTTGAACATCAAACGGCTCGCGTACGAGGTATCGCCGGTCGTCAGCCGCTGGGATCGGCCCGGCGCGCGCGGCGGCAATGGTCAGGTGCAGACTGCGCCACGGCTGCCGTCGGCGCCACCGAAGCCGCCGCCGCCAGCCGGCATCAGCGCGGAGGCGCTGTCACGCCGGATCGACCAGTTCCTCGCCGCTCGCGGCTACCAGGGTCAGACTCGCAGTCAGACTGCCGGTCCGACCGCGGGTCAGGCCGGGAGTCAGACGGCGGCTCCCGCACCAAACCAGGGTCCGCTCGACTTCGTGTGCGAGGACGATGTCCGCCAGGCGATTCAATCAGGACGGAAGATCGTCGTCTCCGAACGCGCGATCGTGACGCCGGCCGCTCGCGATCTCGGCGAGCAGCATCGGGTATTCACAATTGCACCGTGGCGCGGATAATTTCGTAATTGCTGAGGCAGTTAGACTTAGGTTGACCGTGCTCGGTCGCTTTGCTAGACTGACTCGGCCATAGAAGAAGCGGGGGCGCCCCAGCCCGCCCCGCGTGACGAACACGGAGGAGCGCCCAGGATGCTTCGATCCCAGTGGCAGCGCCCGCTTTTGATTGCGCTGTTTCCCTTCGCGATTGCCTGCGGTTCAAATTTGCGGTCTCAGGTCCACGCGGTCACGCCGGCGCCGGCCGCGACAGTCCCCACTCCGTCGACGGTCGCGGCTGAAGCTGCCCCGCCGTCGAACGTCGTAGCACAGAGCGCGCCGGTCGACGATCCGGTCGCGTCGCTGATCGCAGTGTCCGAGCGTCACTTCAAAGCCGGTCAGACCGAGCTCGAGCAGGGGCATTTCGAAGCCGCCAAACAGGACTTCGACAAGGCGATAGAGGTGCTGCTCGAGTCGCCGTTCGGCGGTCGCACCGAACCCCGAATCCGCGAGCACTTCGATCGGCTGGTCGATCGCATCAGCACGTACGAAGTCCACGCGCTCGCAGCGGGCGACGGCTTTACCGAAAAGAAGTACGAGCCGGCGTCAATTGACGAACTCCTCGCGCTCTCGACAACGTTCGGCACGCCGGCCGCGACGCCGGAAGTCAAGGACGCCGTTCGGTCCGATCCGGCGAACCACGACATTCCGATCCCTCTGAACCAGCGCGTGCTTTCGTACATCGAGCTGTTTCAGGGACGGCTCCACGACTTCATCGAGGAAGGCATGAAGCGCGGCAGCAAGTACCTGCCGATGATTCAGAACGTCTTCCGCGCCGAAGGGCTGCCGCTCGACCTCGCGTACGTCCCGCTGGTGGAAAGCGCCTTCAAGCCGAACGCTCTCTCGCGCGCGAAAGCAAAGGGTGTCTGGCAGTTCATGACCGGTACGGCCATCGAGAACGGCCTCCGGCGCGACTGGTACATCGACGAGCGCTCGGATCCCGAGAAAGCCACGGTCGCGGCGGCCAACTACCTGCAGACTCTGTCGAAGATCTTCAAAGGTGACTGGCACCTTGCGCTAGCGTCGTATAACGGCGGACCGGGACGCGTGCAGCGCGCGATGAAGCGAGCGAAGCTCGACGACTTCTGGCAGCTCTCCCGGCAGCCGAAGCTGCTGCCGCGCGAAACGCGCGAGTACGTCCCGATGATCCTCGCGGCGATTGTCATCGCACGTAACCCGGGCCAGTACGGTTTCGACTTCGAACCGGAGCCGGCGACCGCTTACGAGAAAATCACGCTGCCCCGGCCCGTCGATCTTCGACGCGTGGCTGAGTGGACCGACACCACGATTGATCAGATTCAGTTGCTCAATCCGGAGCTGCGGCGCTGGACGACGCCGATGCGCGACAACGATTACGAGTTGAAGGTTCCCGCGGGCACCGCCGAGGTTGTGCGCGCGCGCCTCGACGAAGCGGCCGTGGCGGATCTCGCGTCGTTGAAGTACTACACGGTGAAGCGCGGCGACACGCTGCCGCTGATCGCCAAGAGGCTGCACGTCAGCAAAGCGGATCTCGCGGAAGCCAACTACCTGCCGGTCACCGCCCGCGTGGGGACCGGTCAGAAGCTGATGGTGCCGCACGAAGCCACCGTCCTGATGGCGGCACGCACGGATCGTCCGGTGCCTGTCGCTGATGCGCGCCGCACGGTCGCCGAATCGGGCCAGCTGGCCGATGCGACGCCGACCAATCGCGTGAAGGTGATCTACGAAGTGAAGCAGGGCGACACGCTCGCCTCGGTGGCTCGTCTCTTCAAGACGACCGTCGCATCGCTCAGAACGTGGAATCCGCGGCTCGCCGGCGATCGGCTCAACGCGGGTCAGCGCCTGACGGTTTACCGTCTGACGAACTAGGCCGAGTAGACGTCCGGCTGAAGCCGGATACCACATCGGACCATCGGCGTCGACAGATCGATTGGAGGGCCGCCTTAGCGCGGTCCTTCGTCGTCATATACCAGATGAGGCGCGCGGCCTCGTTGTTCGTGCTTCTCGGCGCAGCGGCGCTGCACGCGCAGCCTCCGCCTCCTCCTCCACCACCTCCTCACGACGCGTTGCAGACAAGGCCGCTCACGGGAACGGGCACCATCCGCGGCCGCGTGATCGCGGATGACGGGGATGAACCGCTGCGCAAGGCACGCGTCGTCATCGGCGGTCCGACGTCGATTCCTCCTGGCTTCACCGACGACCAGGGACGATTCGCGTTCACGAAGCTTCCGGCCGGACAGTATGCGTTGACCGCGCGGAAGGCCGGGTACGCCGCCGCTGCGTTCGGCTCCCGTCACCCGGGCGAACCGCCGATGCGCATCGATCTGGCGGCCGGCGGGACCGTCGACGGCGTCGACGTTCGCATGATGCGCGGCGCCGCCATATCGGGCCGTCTCGTCGACGAATTCGGCGAGGCGATCGAGAACGCGGCCGTCTTTGCGGAGCGGGTCGTCCGTGTCGCGGGCCGAACGAGCACGACATCGCAGGCCAGTACGCTGAGCGACGATCTGGGCGAGTACCGCCTCGGCGGTCTGCCTTCGGGCACCTATGTCGTCATCGCACGCGTCGCGAGACCGCCGATGATTACGGCCGCAGGCGGCACGATAGTGTTCGGTGGACCGGACGTTGCGCGATCACGCACGTACTATCCGGGCGTCGTCGCACTGGCAGCCGCGCAGCGAATCGACGTGCAGACCGGCGAGGAACGTTCGGCAGTCGACTTCGGCGTGCTCGCCGCTCGCGCGCTCGCGCGGCTGACGCTGTCGTTCGTCGACGCCAAGGGCAACCCGACCGACGCCATTTCAACGCTGTCATCCGGCGATTCCGACGCCGGCGGCGTCACGATCGGGATTCCATCCATGGGCACGAGGATTTCGACCCGCGTCGAGCCGGGCACGTGGATGGTTTACGCGACCGGCGCAGCCGGCGTCGGCATCAGCAGCGTGACGATCGGATCCGACGACGTGGCGATGACAATGGCGCTGACCAAAGGAGGGCGGATCAGCGGACGGGTAATCGCCGATGGTGGACATCTCCCTCCGGGAGCGGCGGTCGAGATTGAAGCGCAGCCGTCGACGGTGTGGATGCAGCCGTTGCTCGCCCGCGGGTCGATCGCGCGCACGGGCTCGGACGGTGCGTTCCAGTTGAAGGACTTGCTCGGCGCTCGCCAGCTGCGGGTTCGCTCGGCGCCGCCGGGATGGCTGACGAAAGCGATCCTTTACGACGGCCGCAGCCTGCTCGACGCCAGCATCGAATTCAAAGGCGGCGAGGAGCTCTCCGGCGTCCAGGTCGTCCTCACCGATCGACATGCCGAATTGAGCGGCATCGTCGTGGACGCTCGGCAGACGCCACTCCAGCGATACTCTGTCGTCGTGTTTCCGGAAGACGAGCAACTGCTTCGCGACCCGCGGCGGCTTGCGAGGCTGGTGCGTCCGAACCAGGCGGGACAATTTCGGATCGACGACTTGCTTCCCGGAACGTACTGCGTCGCCGCCGTATCCGACGTGGACAGCTCGCAGTGGCTGAACGCAGACTATCTCGCACGATTCCGGCCGATCGCGATCCGGATCGCGGTAGCGGAATCTGAGAAAAAGAACGTCGTCCTGTCGCTGGTCGACACGCCATGATCGCGGTCGTGTTATCGCTGCTGCTGCTCGATCAGCCACCTCGGGCGCCCGCGGCCACGGCCACCATCCGCGGCCGCGTCATGCGGACCGATGGTCATCCGCTCCCGCATGCGACGGTCCGATTGACGATGGCGTTCGGGCCGATCGTCAACGAGACGACCGCGGATGAAGACGGCGTGTTCGAATTTGCCGACGTCCGGCCCCTGCAGTACCGCCTCATCGCGAGTAAGCCGGGCTACGTCACGCTCGAGTTCGGCCAGGCGCGCGCGTCGATGCGAGGCGAGGTCGTCGCCGTCAAAGATGGCGAGACACGCGAGCGCGTCGACTTCGTGCTGCCGCGCCATGCCGCGATTGCCGGACGCATCGTCGACGAGAACGGCGATCCCGTCGAAGGCGCAAGCGTGAGCGTGCAGCAGATTCGATTCGCGAACGGGCGCCGGCAGCTCGCCGCCGTGCCGGGGCTCAATGCGCGCCGCACCAACGATCTCGGACGTTACCGCCTGTTCGGTCTCCAGCCGGGCGACTACGTCGTCGCCGCATCGGTGGGCCAGGTCGGCACCGACGATCTTCCCGGGTACGCGACGACGTTCTTTCCGGGCACGCCGAACCCGGCCGAGGCGCAGCTGGTGCGCGTCGGCATCGCCGAGGATGCGTTCGGCGTCGACTTCGCCCTCACGCCGGTGAAGACCGCGCGAATCATGGGCACGACGCTGACATCGACCGGCGAGCCGTTTCAGGGCGGCATCCGCATGCGCGCGAGCCGGCGATCGGCGACGGCCGGCGCGGACGTCGGCGCCATCACGAGAGCCGACGGCACCTTCGAGTTCCCGAACGTGCCACCAGGGGAGTACGTCCTCGAGGGATCCAAGAACAACGAGCTCGGATGGCAGGTTGTGTCGGTAAACGGCACGGACCTCGAAGGCGTCGTCGTTCAGACGATGCCGGGCTCGGACATCTCCGGGCGCGTGACGTTCGAAGGCGCAGCAACGCCGAATCGGCGCCGGCTCGAGCTCGCCGCCATCCCGGCCGATTCGGATTTTGCGGGACGCGGCGCCGCACAGGCGGATATCCACG
>Ga0209058_1003149_pt1 | contig 13401 bp, 15 predicted proteins | sample GraSoiAngelo_147_FD_185904 | JGI IMG/M metagenome (GOLD analysis project Ga0209058, IMG submission 185904) | Grasslands soil microbial communities from the Angelo Coastal Reserve, California, USA - 14_1009_05_40cm (SPAdes) (version 2) | ecosystem: Environmental > Terrestrial > Soil > Grasslands ... | reverse complement strand
CAGCGGCCTCGAGCACATCCTTGCCACCCTTGCCGAACTCGAGGCGGATGCGTCCGCGCAGAACGTAGATCGCCGATTCGTACGCGCCGTGGTGATGCCATCCCGAGAACGTGTGACCCTCGGTCTTCGCGACGCCGGCCCACATCGATGGCGTGCGGACGGCCTGTTCGCGCTCCATGCCCGGCGTCTGGGTCGTTTCGCGCTTCCGCTCTGAGGCGCGCACCAGATGCGTCTGGTCATTGGCCATCGCGTTCGGCCTCCCAGCGCTTGTGCTGCTCCTCGAGCTGCGCGCCCTTACGCGCGACCCAGTTCTGGATGAACCGGCGCAGCTTGGCGTCGTCGGGCAACGGTTCGGTCGCTCGGTGGCGGTTGGCGCATTCGAACGTGACGGCGGCCTCGGTCATCGCGATCGGGAACATCGGCATGTGACAGGTCTCGCAGTCGGCCGTGCCGTCGGTCCGCAGGTCCAAGGACACCTCCGCAAGGCCGAGCCGATGGCTAAGGGATGATGCTCCGCGCCTTCGGCTCCCGTACAATTGTCGTGACCGCCGCGGATCAGTGCCGCGGCGCCTTTTCGCCCCGGGGAGACCCGCGGCAAACCCATGGAAAGGAACACATCAACGCTGATGCGACCGTACGAGCTTATGTACCTCCTGCCTCCCACAGCCGACGAAGAGCGCCTGGGCGCCGTGTCGGAGCGTCTGCAGAGCGCGATCACCAGCCTCGGCGGCAAGATCGACAAGGTCACGCCGCCGGCGCGCCGGCGCCTCGCGTACGAACTCGCGCACCACCGCGACGGCCACTACGGCGTCGTCGAGTTCTCGCTGCCGCCTGAGCAATCGCGCGAGTTCGATCGCACGATCCGCCTCACCGAAGACATCTTGCGCCACCTCGTGGTGCGAAGGGACGAATAGCAATGGCCTCACTCAACAAGATCATGATCATCGGCAACGTCGGTCGCGATCCGGAGCTCCGAATGACCGCGAACGGCAAGCCCGTCACCGAGTTCTCAGTCGCGGTCAACCGCATCTTCAACGATGGCACCTCGGGCGAGCGTCGCGAGGAGACCGAGTGGTTTCGCGTCGTCTGCTGGCAGCGCCTCGCGGAGACGGCACAGCAACTGATCCAGAAGGGTCGCCTGGTGTTCGTTGAGGGCCGTCTTCAGACGCGACCGTGGACCGACCGCGAGGGCAAGGAGCGTCTGTCGGTGGAGATCATCGCCAACGACTTTCGCGTGCTCGACTCGCGGCGCGATCGCGAAGCCGGCATGGGCGGTCCGGCACAGGAACCGCAGCCAGCGCAAGCGGCGAAGGCACCGAACGGCGACAAGCCGGGCTTCGATCCCGACGAGATCCCGTTCTAGGAGTGTGTGAATGAGCTCTGAGATCCCACAGCCACCGTCCGAGGGCGGTGATCGTCCGGCGCCGCGCGGTCCGCGCCCGTCGTACGGTGATCGCGATCGCCGTCCGTCCTATGGTGATCGTGACCGCGGGGACCGCGGGGACCGCGGGGACCGCGGCGGTCCGGGTGGACGGCGGCCGCGCCGTCGGGTGTGCTCGTTCTGCGTCGAGAAGGTCCAGCGCATCGACTACAAGGACGTCGGCCGCATCCGCCGGTACATCAGCGATCGCGGCAAGATCGACCCACGTCGCAAGAGCGGGACGTGCGCGAAGCACCAGCGCATGCTCACGACGGCGCTCAAGCGCGCGCGCTTCATGGCACTCCTTCCATACACCGCTGAGCACGTGCGCTCGCTCATGTCGCCGCAGGCGCGCGCGATGGCCGGTGGCCCGCCGCCGCCGAAGCCCGATCGTCCGCCGTACCGACCCGGCGAGTTTCGGCCAGCTCCGCGGTACGGCCCACCGCCGGCACCGGCTGCGATGGCGCCGGGCGCGGCAACGCCCGGTGCGGCCGTGGGTACTGGCGCGCCTGCGCAGGCGCCAACAGCGTCCGCCACTCCCGCGACTCCCGCGGCACCCGCCGCTCCCGCGCCGCGACGCGAGGAAACACCCGCGTCATAGCGGGACGCCCCGCAGATCACATGAGGCCGGTCCGAGAGGGCCGGCCTTTTCATTACGCCGGGAAGAGCGCCGGCAAGAGCGGAAGGTTCCCGAGGACGATGAGCAGGACGAGGAGCGCGATGCCGATCGCGACACTGCGCGATGGATCCTTGCGCGCGGCCGCGACGCAGAGACCAGTGAGGATCCCGAGGCCGACCCCGTAGAGCGCGGACAAGAAGGCCGCGGCGAACCCCGCCGCGAAGACGGTCAGCGAGTTCAGCGGCATGCGGCTCGAGAAGAGCCAGAACGCAAGACCCGCGAGCAACGCGGCGGGGATCACGAAGAACGCGCCGTTGAACACGAGACCCGGAAGCGCGTCGAGGACCGTGAGGCCCGGTTGTTGAGGAAAGAAGACGACCTCGAGGACCGACCACGCGCCGACGCCAAGCGCGAGTCCGACGACGAAAAGCGCCATCTCGAGCGCCGCCCCGCCGCGAGCGAGGACCCAGGCCCAGCCCCAGTAGACGGCCCACGGAGCGAACAGCGCAGGGACGATGAGCGCCCCGTTCCCGTAGAGCGCGTAGTTACCGAACGCCACGCGCGAGTGCTCGAGAACGACGGTGGTGATCGCGATGACGGCTCCGGCCGCGAAACCGACGACCGCGATGCGGATCACGCCTCGGATGCTAGAGGGGGTGGAGGGCCGGCCCGTCACGAAGGCCGGCCCTCGATCGTGGAGAGTGGACTGGAGTCCAGGCGCCGGAGAGGCGCCGCCCTCCCACCGAGGACAACGTAGGGCTGGCGTCGACCGTCCTCCTCAATCGCAGTGGCGCGCCGAGCGCAAATCGCGTCATGCCGGGACTGTGTCCTGTAATGCAGGGCGGAGCGTGCGACGGAGAGCGCGACGCGTCGTGCGCGCTAAGGGCGAATGAGGCTCGTCAGGCTCGTCATGCGAAGCTCGAACACCCCGACGAGCAGGACGAGGACGGCGAGGAAGGAGATCGCGCCGCGTGCTCGTGGCTTCTGCCACGAGTGTCCCGCCGCGGTGCCCGCGACAGCGCCCATCGTGAGCGTCGGAAGGACGAGCGCGAGGAAGAGGCCGCCGACGTAGCCGATCGCGAGCGTGCCGAATGAGGCGCGCACGCGCTGGGACGCGAAGGCCCAATACAGGATCGCGGCGAACGCGACCACCGGCGTGACGAACTCCACGCCGAGCAGCGCACGGTCGACGAGAACGAGCGTGTTCGTCATGCCGTCAGGCGCATAGAGGGCGTAGTCGAGCGGGAACGCGAGGGCCGACGCGACGAGCAGGCCGAGCGTGTAGAGCAGGAGCCGCGGCCCACTGCGACCCGCCCAGCGATCCGACACCCACGTCCAGCCCCACGCGATCGCGAGCGGGAGCAGGACGACGGGGACCGCCGTTGCGAGGGCGGGATTGCCCTGGAACGAAACGTCCTTGTATTCGAAGGCCATGTGGCCGGCGGCGATCTGCAGGGCGCCGATGACGATGCCCCAGGCCAACCCACGGAAAAGACTCACGCCCCGCAGTAAAGCCCTCCCCGACTCCCATCGCCGCTCCTAAACGGAGGGCCCTTGGTACTAGACGGCACGACCTCATCGTCCGGCTTTGTTGCCTGCGGGACCGCTTGTCATCCGCGACGCTCGGCTAGTAGAAGATGCAGACGTCGTCGCAGACCTCGAGCGGCAGGTAGGCGGGGTACGGGTCAGCGTCCACGTCTATGACTGTCCGCTCGCAGCTCGCCGCGCACGTGCCAGCGGTCTCGATGCCCGTCGAGCGCGTATCGAGTTTCGCGGCGAATGCGGTCGAACCAATGAGTCCGATAGCGAAGAGCACCGCTCCGAGTCGGATCGTCCAACGCGCGTTCATCGATGCACCTCCATAAACTGCGAGGACGCTAGTCGCGTGTGGGCGGCGGCGCGGCCACGCGGGTAACGCGTCGAGCGCGCTCTTCGTGGAACCGTGAGTGCGTCGGTCGCAACGGTTCGACGGACTAGGCGTCGTCAACTCTGCTAAGCGACCGGGTAAGCAGGCGTATGCTTTCGCCTTCGACGAGCAGATGGCAGGAACACGTCGGGTCTCAGCGTCCAGACGCTCGACAACAATCCCGGCGCGACGAGAGACATCTTCACCTGGATGTGCGACACGAACGTGAGCTGCATCTGGAACCCGGTGCGCACCACTCTCACGGTTACGGTGACCACAGCGACGGCCGGCGGGACCTGTTCGACGCCGGGGCTCCAGTTACCGCTCACGATCACTGCCACCACGGGCGTCTTCGACAATGACGACGGCATAGCGCCGAACCTGGCGGTATCCGACACGCTCATCAACTGACCGACATCGCTCGGACATGAAGAAGGCCGGCGTCGCGGCCGGCCTTCTCGTTTTCAGCAGGATCGATCGCTACGCGGTCTTCTGCTCGTGTAGCGGTTTCTTGTCGATCTTGAGGATCGCCTGGTCCTTCGCCGGCACGGTGAATGGGATCACGCCCGGGATGAGCCAGTCGGTCCACATCTTGTCGACCTGCGCCTGGAAGTGCTCGACGTCCTCGTCGATGAAGTGCGCGAAGCGGCCCTGGCGGCGCAGGTACTCGATGACCGGCTTGCGCTTCTTGCGGCCCTCCGCAATCTGACGCGTCGGACCGGTGAGGTTGCACACGCCGTCCATGACCTCGTAGAGCGGCCAGATGCCGCACTCGACAGCGAGGTGTCCGAGCTCCTGGCTGTACTGCGGGTGGTAGTCCCAGCCCTTCGGGCACGGGTCGAGCGTGTGCACGAACGTAGGTCCGCCGAGCTCGAGCGCCTTGCGGATCTTGTTCATGAGGTCCACTGCGTACGCGGCACAGCCCGCCGCGATGTAGCGCGACTCGGGGTGGCCGGCCGCAAGCATGCCGGGTACGTTCTTCTTCCAGCGCGTGTGCATGAGTCGCTTCTTCTCACCCGACGGCGAGAAGGTCGTCACCGCGCCGTACGGCGTCTGGCTCGAGAGCTGGATGTCGGTGTTCGCGTACGACTCGTTGTCGTACAGGAGCACGAGGCAGTTGTAGTCCTTGTGCGTGAGCGTGGCAGAGATCGCGCCGATGCCCATGTCGGCGCCGCCGCCGTCACCGCAGAACGCGATGACGTTGATCTTCTCGTTCTTCAGCTTGCCCTTGCGCATCAGCACCTTGAGCCCCGCGGCCGTCCCGAGCGCGGCCGAGCCGGACGCGCCGAGCTGCGTGTGCATCCACGGCACGACCCAGGGGGTCGTGTAGTACGTCGTGTTCGCGACGTACATGCAGCCGGTCGATCCGAGGACGATCGTGCGCGGGCCCGCGGCCTTCACCATGTGGCGCATGACCAGGGCGGACTCGCAGCCCTGGCAGGTGCGGTGGCCCGAGACGAAGAGCTCTTCGTAGGGGACATCCTTGACTCCCTTGATCTGCGGCAGGTCCTGAGCGGGCATGATTTCCGTGCTCATCGCATCACTCCCTTACACCGATCCAGTGACAGGTGTCACCGGCGGACGGGCCCGCCTTTGCGGCGGCCTCGGTCTTCTCGAAGATCTCGGTGGCCATCGGCTGCTCGATCTCGCGCCCGCCCAGTCCGGCGATGAAGCCGACGATGACCGGGCGCTTCTGCTGCGAGTACAGCGCGGAGCGGATCTCGTTGTACAGGACGCCGCCGTAGAACGGCGATCCGAACGAGTAGTCGCGGTCGATGACGCCGACGGCCTTGAAGCGGCTGAGGGTCTTCACGACCTCCTCGGTCGGGAAGGGCCGGAACCACTTGAGCCGCACGAGGCCGATCTTGTGGCCTTCCTTGCGCAGCCGGCGGATCGCGACCTTCATCGGTAGGGATAGCGTGCCCTGGCCGATGACGACGACCTCGGCGTCGTCGGTCATGTACTCGTCGAGGAAGGGGCTGTCGCCGCCGCGGCCGAAGATCTTCTTGAAGTCGGCGTGCGCCTCGCGGATGACGCCGAGCGCCTGACGCATCGCGTGGTCGTTCTGGCGGCGGATCTCCATGAGCCAATCCTGGTCGACCTGCGGCGCGATGGTGATGGGGTTGTCGGGGTGCAGGAGACGATCGCCGAGGTCGAACTTCGGCAGGAAGCGGTTCACAGCCTCCTGGGTCGGGATCTTCACGATGTGCTGCGAGTGGGTGAGGAACGCGCCGTCGAGCCCGATGGCGATCGGCAGGGAGACGCGCTTGTCCTCGGCGACGCGCCACGCCATGAGCGCGAGGTCGAGCGCCTCCTGCGCCGTCTCCGCCCACGGGAGGAGCCAGCCCAGGTCGCGCACCGCGAGCGAGTCGTTGTGCTCGGTGCCGAACGCGCCCGGGTCGTCGAGTGCGCGGTTACCGCAGATCGCGACGACCGGCAGGCGAAGGCCCGCCGTGACGGCGATCGCCTCGAAGGCGTAGAACCAGCCGACGCCGGACGAGCCGACGAACACGCGCGAGCCGACGGCGCACGCGTGCTTCACGATCTCGAACTGGCTGTGCTCGCCGTCGGCGACGATGTACTCGACGTCCATCTTGCCGTTGGCGATGAGCTTCGCCGCGGCCTGCATCACGCCGTCGTACGGGCGGATGGGATAGGCCGCCATGACGTCGACGTCCGCGAGGCGGATGGCCTCGGCGATCGCCTCGCAGCCCGTGGCGAGCTGTTCGGTCTCGACGTCGCTGTGCTCTCTGGGTTTGACCTCGACGACCATTTAGTCATCACCTCCGCTTGCGGCGGCGCCGGCGTCGGTCGCGCGAGCGGCCTTCGGTGGTGGCGCGGCCGACACGCCGGACATCTTCTCGAACCAGGCGTTGTACGCAGGCTTGTCCTGCTTCCACATCTGCCACTTGTCGACGTTATCCGTGAACTTGAGCTCATCGACCATGACGATGCAGTCCTTCACCGGGCAGACCTGGGCGCAGATGCCGCAGCCGATACACGCCGAGTAGACGACCTCGTAGTGGCCCTCGGGCGTCACCTCGAAACATTCATCGGGGCAGTCGAGCCAACACATCGTGCACTTGATGCACGTGTCGAAGTTCACGACCGGACGCATGGTCCGAGCGCCGTACTTCTTGTAGTAGGGGTTGCGCTCGCCCGGCTTGCGCGCCTCGACGATGATGCCGGGCCGCATCGTGGTCCAGCCCGGCTTCTTGAACTGGAGCACCTCGTGGCCGCTCGTGCCCTCGCCGACCCGCACGGGACGCATCGCGGTGGAGTCGTAGCCGGCTTGCACCGACGCGATCGCGGACTCGTTGCCCTTCGCCAGCTCATTGGTCGCGGCCTTGGCGTTCTCGAGCGAGATCCACTGGGGCAGGATCTTCGCGAGTGCGCCCAGGATGCGGTAATCGGTGTGATCGTCCTTGAAGACCCACAGGCCCGCGAATGACGCGCCGCCCGGCACGATCCCGAGCGTGTACGGCCGTTCCGCCTTATCGGTCTGCGCGAGTACCGCGTCGGGCGTCTTCTCCGATGTGACCAGCAGCCACCCGTTCGCGCGCACCGGCTTCCAGATCGGCTGGCGTCCGTACCAGGCCCACGATTCGACGCCCTTCACGAGCGTGTCATCCACCGCGATCGAGACGTCCACGACCGCCGGCTCGTATTTGGCCATCGATGCCTCGAGCTCGATCTCATCGGCCGCGACGACCGCGAACTGCTTCGCGGGCACGCCATTTCGCTCGGGCGAGTCGCCGTAGCGCGCGAAGGCCGTGCCGGTGTGACCGTCCTTGCGCGCAGCGAGCACGACCGACCGGCAGATGCGCTGCGCGAGCGTCTTTTGGAAGATGCCGCGGTAGACGACCTCGATCGAGATCGATTTGTCTTGCTCAGCCATCACTTCCCTCCAAGGAGTTTGAGGATGCCTTCGCCGACAGACTTGATGTGCTCTGCCGCGGCGTCGCGCGCACGTTCGGCGTCGTGCTTCGCGAGCGCGTCGTAGATGTGACGATGTGCCTCGAGCGAGGCGTGCGCACGAGAGTTCGTCTGAAGCCATTCCTCGCGCGACGCGCGAAGGACGTCCCAGATGACGCCGAGCATCGTCGATAGCAGCTCGTTCCCCGCGGCGTCGCCGATGACCTCGTGGAAGCGGGTGTCCTCTTCGACGTACGACTGGTTCGCCGCGACCCTGCGCTCCTGCGCGTTGAGGAGCTCGCGCAGCTCGGCGAGCTGTGCCGGCGTGATGCGCGCGGCGGCGAGGGCCGCGATCGCCGGCTCGACGACGCCGCGGAACTCGATGACGTCAGAGACCGTGTGACCACGGGCGATGAGTGAGTGGAGCGGCTTCGCCAGGTCGTCGGGGCTGACCCGACGGACGAACGTGCCGCCGCCCGCGCGCGTCTCGACGATGCCGAGGAGCTCGAGGCTGCGGAGCGCCTCGCGCACGGACGCCCGTGAGACCTGGAACTGCTCGGCCAGCTGGCGCTCAGCGGGGAGCTGATCGCCGGCGCGGAGCTCGCCCTTCTCGAGAAGGGCCTGGATCTGCTCGACGATCCCTTGGTAGAGGCGGCTACGTCGGATCGGCTCAATGGTCGTCAAATCGTCTCCCCAGCGCTCTGGTCAGGTGGTCTGACCAGAGGCTAGGACGACCCGATATTGGCGTCAAGGCCGCCATTTAGGGGGCTGCGGCACATATTCCAACGGCCACGGAGGAAACGTGCGTCCTCGGCGCGCTCGCCGCCCTCCTCGCGTACGGCCGCTGGGGTCTTCTGGGCGCCAGCTGACTCGCGCATCGGGACCTAGTGCGACGCGGCCTCCGCGTGTCCCGCCATGAGGAGCCCGAGTCGATCCTCGGTCGCGTCCGCGGCGTCGAGCGTCGCGACGATGCGGCCCTCGAACATCACCGCGATCCGGTCCGAGAGCGCGCGGATCTCGTCGAGCTCGCTGGAGATGAGGAGGATGCCGCAGCCGCGCGCGCGCTGTTCGAGCAGCCGCTCGTGCACGTACTCGGTCGCCGCAATGTCGAGGCCGCGCGTCGGCTGGCTGATGACGATGAGCCGCGGCGATTCTGAGATCTCGCGGCCCAGCACGACCTTCTGCTGGTTGCCGCCTGAGAGCGTCCCTACGATCACCTTGGCATTCGGTGGGCGCACGTCGAAGTCTTTCGCGAGACGGTCGCCGTCCTTCGCGATCGCCTCACGCTCCAGTACGCCGCGTCGCGCGTACGGCTCGCGATCCTGCTTGCCGAGGATGAAGTTGTCGGCGACGGTGAAGGGCAGCACGAGCCCTTCGACGCGGCGGTCCTCCGGCACGTAGGCGACACCGCGCGCGCGCGTGCGCTTTGGCGGATCGCGCGTGATGTCCGCCCCGCCCACAGTGATCGTCCCCTCGGTGACCGGCCGAAGCCCGAGGATGCACTGCGCGAGCTCGCTCTGACCGTTGCCGCCGACCCCGGCGACGCCGACGATCTCTCCCTCGCGCACGACGAGATCGACACCGCGGAGGGCCGGCGTGCCGCGGTCGGAGAGCGCTTCGAGCCGTGAGATCTGCAGGATCGGCAGGCTCGTGCCGGTGGCGGCGCGCGCCTTCAGCTCCTTCAACTCCCGGCCGACCATCGCCTTCGCGATCTCGGCCGCGTTCGTCTCTTTCGTGACGAGCTGCGCCGCGTTGCGGCCCTGTCGCAGCACGGTGATGCGGTCGGTGACCGCGAGGACCTCGCGCAGCTTGTGGGTGATGAGGATGAGCGTCTTTCCCTCCGCGCGGAGCTGGCGGACGATGACGAAGAGCTCGTCCACCTCTTGCGGCGTGAGCACGGCCGTCGGCTCGTCGAAGATGAGGAGCTCCGAGCCCCGATACAGGACCTTGAGGATCTCGACGCGCTGCTGGAGGCCGAGCGGGATGTCCTCGATGCGCGCGCTCGGCTCGACGACGATGCCGAAGCGCTCCTCGAGGGCGCGCACACGCTGCTCGATGGCGCGCGTATCGAGCGGCGGCCCACCGCGCTCGTCGCCGAGGACGACGTTCTCCGCGACCGTGAGCGGCGGCACAAGCATGAAGTGCTGGTGGATCATCCCGATGCCGAGCGCGATCGCGTCGCGCGGTCCGGTGATCCGCACCTCTCTGCCGCGATAGCGGATGGTGCCCGCGTCGGGGTGGTAGAGGCCGTAGAGGATGTTCATCAGCGTCGTCTTGCCTGCGCCGTTCTCGCCGACGAGCGCATGGATCTCGCCCTCGTTCACGACGAGGTCGACGCCGTCGAGCGCCTGGAGCTCGCCGAAGCGCTTGCGAATGCCGCGCATCTCGAGGAGCGGCACGAGCGGCGTCGCGACCGCCGTCGCGGCCGTACCCCGTTCGCGCTCGGGTCGCGGCGCGATCACCTAATGACCCTCGCTTTCGTAAGGGACGCCGTCCGCGGCGGGTGGGCGTGAGCGTCCCACGAACCCGGCGACCGCGAGGATCGTGAGCAGGTAGGGGATCGTCGAGAGGAGCTGCACCGGAATGCGCAGATCGCCGATGGACACGCCCTGCAGCGAGACCGACAGCGCGTCGCCGTACCCGAAGATGAGCGAGGCCACGAGCGCGCCGACGGGCGTCCAGCGGCCGAAGATCATCGCGGCGAGCCCGATGAAGCCGCGGCCATTTGTCAGGCCGTCGGTGAACGAGCCGGTGTCGGCGACGGTGAGATAGACCCCGCCGAGCGCGGCGAGCCCGCCCGAGGCGAGCACCGCCCAATAGCGCGTGCGACGCACGTCGATGCCGACGGTGTCGGCGGCGCGCGGATGCTCGCCGACGGCGCGCAGCCGGAGGCCGGCCACGGTCCGGAACATGTACAGCTGCAGCACGATGACGAGCACGAGCGCGAGCCAGACGAGCACGTTCTGATGCCCGATCACACCACCGACGAACGGCACGCCCGCGAGGAAGTCCAGGTTGAGCGCTGGCAACAGCGGCACTCCTGACGGCACGCCCGAGCCGTAGATCTCGTAGTTGAGGTAGGACGTCACTCCGAGCGCGAGGATGTTGAGGGCCATCCCGGTCACGATCTGGTCCGCGCGCCAGGTCACCGACGCGACCGCGTGCACCGCCGCGAGGACGGTGCCCGCGAGTAGCCCGATGAGCACCGCGAGCGGGGCGCTGCCGGTCTTATCCGCCGCGAGGATGCCGAAGAACGCGCCGAAGAGCATGCAGCCCTCGAGCGCGATGTTGGTCACCCCCGAACGCTCGGTGATGACGCCGCCGAGAGCGGCGAACGCGATCGGCGTCGCAAGGCGAAGCGTCGCCGCGATGACGCCGGCGCCGATGAGGAGCTCCACTACGCGAGCGCCTCGGCGGGTGTGCCCCGGCGTACCGCGAGCGCACGCACGATGGCCTCGGCGGCGATGACGAGCAGCACCGTCGCCTCGACGACCTCGACGAGATGCGACGAGACGCCGGCGTCCGCCTGCATGATCGTGCCGCCGCGCGCGAACGCGGCGAAGAGCACCGCTGCGAGCGTGATCCCGACCGGCGAGTTCTTCCCGAGGAGCGCGACCGCGATGGCATCGAAGCCGAAGCCGGCGGAGAACCCGTCGAACACGCGGTGGAAGAGGCCGCTCACCTGGATCATGCCCGCGAGACCCGCGAAGCCACCGGCGATGAACATCACGAGGACCATTCGTCGCCGCGGATCGATGCCCGCCTGCGCCGCGGCGCGCGCACCGAGGCCCACCGCGCGGAGCTCGTAACCGAGGCTCGTGCGCCACATGAGGAACCAGAAGACGACGACCGCCGCGATGGCGAGGACGACGCCCGCGTGCAGGCGCGACAGCGGGACGATCTCGTTGGGGATGATGATCGGCAGGATCGCGCCGGCGCCGATCGGCGACGACGCCGGAGTGCCGGCGGCATTCGGCGCGGTCATCGGTCCGTTCTGCAGCAGCCAGTGCATGACGAAGACGACCGTGTAGTTCTGCATGATCGTCGTGATCACTTCGTTCACACCGCGTGCTGCCTTGAGCCAGCCGGCGATCGCGCCCCACGCGCCGCCCGCGAGCACCGCCGAGACGAGCGTGAGCGGCAACAGGAGGATCCCCGGCAGCTCGGGGAACTGCGCTCCGGTCCAGCCCGCGGCAAGCGCGCCGACGAGGAGCTGGCCCTGCGCGCCGATATTGAAGAGTCCCGTGCGGAACGCGACCGCGACGGAGATGCCCGCGAGCGTGAGCGGCACCGCGATGACGAGCGTCTCGGTGATGTTGTACGGACTTCCGAAGGCGCCGCGGAGGAGCGCTGCGTAGCCGCGGATCGGGTTGCTGCCCGAGATGAGGATGAGGACCGCACCGGCAAGCAGTGCCGCCAGGACCGATACGATCGGCACCGCGGGACCTTGCGCCCACTGCGCCGTCGGTTGACGCACCGACGGGGCCGTTCCCGGCCCCGTCGGTGATGGCGTCGCGGTTGCGGTCAAGTCGTTACCCCTTGACCTGGATCTCCGTCTTGGGCTTGATCTTTCCGCTCTTGATGTCCGTCAACGCCTGATCGGCGGCCGTCTTGATGTTCGCGGGCACGACCGCATCGACCTTGCCGATGCCGATGCCATCGTTCGTGGCGCTGAAGAAGTTGTCCCCGGCCTTGTAGGCCTTGTCCTTCACCGCTTTCACGGTGTCGTACACGGCCTTGTTCACGCGCTTCAGCGCGCTCGTGATGACCGTGCCCGGCGCGACGTCGGACTGGTCGGCGTCGACGCCGATCGCGTACACGCCCTTCTCTTTCGCTGCGGCGATGTAGCCCAGTCCGCTACCCCCAGCGACCTGGAACAGGATGTCGCACCCCTTGCTGATGTGGTTGAGTCCGACTTCCTTGCCCTTGGCCTGGTCGACGAAGTCATTGCTGTATCCGTGGAGGATCGTGGTCGTTGGGCTGATGGTCTTGACCGCGTCCTGGTAACCGGCGATCCATCGGTCGACCGATGGGATCGGGATGCCGCCCATCGAGCAGACCGTGTTGTGAGTCGCCTTGCCGACCTTGTCTTTCGCCATCATCGCGGCGATGACGCCGACGACGTATCCGGGTTCCTGCTCTTTGAAGAACAGGTTCGCGACGTTCGGCAGGTTCTCCGTGTCGCCCTTGTCGTTCGCGGGTGCGCCATCGATCAGCGCGAACTTGATGTTCGGGAACTGCTTGGCCACCTTCCAGATGGAGTTCGTCATCAGGAAGCCGACGCCGACGACCAAGTCGTAGTTCTGCTGCGCGTAGTTCGTGAGGTTGGGGACGTAGTCCTCCTGCTTCTTGGACTCGGTGACCGATGTCTCCACGCCGAAGTCCTTCGCGGCATCGAGGCGTCCCTGGTTCGCGAGCGAGTTGAAGCCTTTGTCGTTGAGGCCGCCGACGTCCGTGACGAGTCCGATCTTCACCGACGGCCCGCCGAGCCCGCCGAGATTGCCACGCGCCGTGTTCGTGGCCATCAAGACACTGATGAAC
>Ga0209058_1003148_pt1 | contig 13407 bp, 16 predicted proteins | sample GraSoiAngelo_147_FD_185904 | JGI IMG/M metagenome (GOLD analysis project Ga0209058, IMG submission 185904) | Grasslands soil microbial communities from the Angelo Coastal Reserve, California, USA - 14_1009_05_40cm (SPAdes) (version 2) | ecosystem: Environmental > Terrestrial > Soil > Grasslands ... | reverse complement strand
TATGCCCAAGGGGTCAGGAAGGGCGCCGCCATTTACGGACCGACGCCGAATCCCCTCGCGGCCTCTAGCCACAACGCGTGACATCGCGGATGAAAGTGGACTTCTCGTCCCTGCGCTCCTGCAGGATCGGAAGGGTGGAACGGATGAAGATCAACAATTCTCTTGCCGCATGGGGCGCATAGGCAGCCAGAACGTTTACACTGCTGCGCTTGTTTGCTGGAGTCGCCGTCGGCCGGCCGCTGACTGATATGCAAGTGGATCTGCGCTTTGACCCGAGCGCAATCGGCGCAGAGGCCTTCCGTCTTCAGCTCGGCAAGCTCGCGGCAGATCCTGCAGACCTGTTTCGCTATCTTTCCTCTTCTGTTGAGGAAGCTCAGACTTACATTGGGCACGATGGTCCCTCCTCTGAAAACGTTGGAGAAAAGAGTGCCGGGAGCGCCGACGATCCCGACGTCGTAGGGTAGAATCGAGTGGTTAATCCGGTTGAGACGCAATCCGGGTGCCGGCGGTCAGCGTTAGAAGATTCAACCGGTTACATCGGATCGCGCGCCTGTCGCGACAGTCTGACCAACCAGCGGGGTCAACTAGGCGAGGCGGACCGCGCCGACGCCCGCCTCTGGGCACCCCTGACTCCACATCAACCGCGTCCTGCACGCGATGCTGCACGAGCGCTGGAGCGCGGGGGCGTGGCCGCAGGTCAGGGCCGAATTCAAGGCGGCTCGCGCTGAAGAGTCAGATCCGGCGCGCCGGCTGGTTCAACTGGTCGTCGTGGCCCGACGGCCAGAGAAGAAGCGCCGAGACTGCGCAGCCCGCCACACGACGGGTCTTGCCGATGGAGCTCCAGGTTGGTGACCGCCTGGCCGACGAGACCGGAGCGCGGCAGGTGATCGGCCGGATGTATATGTCCAACGCCGGGAAGAACGCCCACGTGCGCGTCAAGCGAGTCGGCCAGCCCGACGTCTCCGAGCTACGCACCTGGGGCGCGCGCGAGCGCGTCACCGTGAAGCGTGCGGCCGCCGAGGACCGCAACCAATGATCCGCTGCGTGCTCAGCCTAGCGCTTGTCGTCGTCACGGTCACGCTTACTGGGTGCTCTCGGGAGAACGCGGGGGAGCGGCTGACGCGGGAGTGTGTAGAGGTGGTGGACTCCGGAGTAGATTCGGAGAATACGACGAACCCCGACGTTGCCACGGTGAAGCGTGCGGATATGGAGGCCGTAATCCGTTCTGAGCGGTGGGCCACGACTCCGCTCCGCAAGGCGATGCAAGCCGAGCTGGGCGAACTCGAAACGTCACGCGGGTACACTTCCGATAAGTACGATGCCGCCTGGGAACGAATGGTCAATAGAGGCGGCGAACGCGACGCGCTATGGCGCGCCGCATTCGACAGCGACCTTCCCCGTCGAGAGCGAATCCGCAACAGGATGATCCGCGAGTGCGTTTGGGAGCGCGGAACGAAGGAGGGCGCCCGATGATCCGGCACACACGGAGGGCCTCGGTGCTCATCGCGTTCTGCGTGCTCACCTCGGCCGCGATGGCCGAAGCCGAGTGCGCGTGGGTGCTGTGGGAGCAGATGAACGCCGCGACGTGGTCACTGAAAGATGGATTCTCGGACGCGGATTCGTGTAAACGCGCATTACGAAGCGGCATTAGGAAATCGGTGTCACGCTATCCTGGCTCCGAAGACAGCGGCGGTAACACCGCCGTCATAGCGAAGGGCAGCGGACGACTGACGCGCACGTTCGCCTGCCTCCCCGACACCGTGGACCCGCGCGGGCCGAAGGGAGCACCGCGATGATCTGGCGCTCGCCCAACTTCGACCTCCGCACCGGACTCTTCCCGCAGCTCGCCAGCACGTCCCGGGGCGCCGGTCTCAAGGATTTTCGCTTTGATGACCTTCGGCACCACCGGGGGGCGACGATGGCGCTCGACTACTTCGGTGATTCGGCCCGCTGAGCCTGCCACCGAACTGCTCCGCTGGGCGGCCATTTGTCTCCCCGGTCCGTGACAGCTAACGACGTACAACCACTCGGTCCTCGGCGAGTCGCTCCTGCCAGCCGTGGCGCTCGAGCTCGGGGTCCACGTGCTCCTCCTCGGGATAGCCGACGCAGAGGTAGGCGACCAGGGACCAGTCCTCGGGCACCTCGAGCACGCGCGTGACTTCCCGCGGCGCGAGGATCGAGACCCAGCCAACGCCGAGGCCGTAGGCGCGCGCCGCGAGCCAGAGTGTCTGCACGGCGGCCACAGCGGAGTAGTGGAGCGTCTCGGGCATCGTGTGTCGTCCCAGGCCGTGGCCGTCGGCAGTCGTCTCGTCGACGCAGACGGCAAGGTGACACGGGGCCTCCTGCAAGCCAGCAAGCTTCAGCTGACCGTAGAGCCTGGCACGTGTGCCCGAGTACGCCGCCAGCGCGGCATCGTTGCAGCGCGCGAAGATGTCGCGGATGCGCTCGCGGCGCACGGGATCCTCCACGAGCACGAACCGCCAGGGCTGGCTGTTGCCTACCGAGGGGGCCAGGCACGCGAGACCGAGCAGCTCGCCGAAGATGGCCGGATCGATCGGCTGGCGGCGGAAGCGTCGGACGTCGCGGCGCCAGGCGAGCAGCTCGCGAAACTGCTGGCGGAAGTCGTCGCTGAATTTCGGTGGCGGCATGCTGATGGCCTCCTGCGTCGAAGCAGTGTACGCGCTGTGGCACCTCCTTGCTTGGCAAATGCCGCGTAGAGGGGACTAGGACTGCTCAACGCCGACGCGCCCCAGGAGATCATGTGACCTCCAGTTCCCACTTCCATATGACTGCGTCCTTAGGAAGTCCCGCGGAAGGATGTACTCGATACCGCTGCCGAGACGAACCCAACGCGGCCCCTGGATCTCCGCGATGCGACTCGGATTGAGAAGCATTACGAAATGACGGAGTTGGAGAGGGCGCGGCAAGTTGAGGAACGTGCTTGCATCGCGGGATGTGTACGGAGTCGGCGTGACATGGTGAGGTTGGTCGCTGCACCCACAAACAAGCCGAGCTCGTCCTTGAGCACCGCCCCGGAAACGTTGAGTGTTCCGAGGCGGCCTGTGGGGCCGCGAAGCTTATGAGACCCCTGCTCTACCGCTGAGCTATACCGCCCGGAGCAGGAGAGCAGGAGAGCCGGAACGCGTACCGAGGGATTCTAGCCAAGAACTGGCTGATTCTGTGGGAATTGACAGGGAAGATGTTTTGCTATAATCCGCCCGGGCTATCCATCCGGAGGAGTTTTCACATGCAGTTTCGGATCTACGCGTGGCACGATGACGTCGACCTTCGCCACAACGATACCGCCGAGGACGGCGGCACCGAGGACAACGAGGAGCTGGACGACGACGACTTCGACGACGACGATGACTTCGACGACGACGACCTCGACGAAGAGCTTGACGACGACGACCTCGACGATCTGGACGAGGACGATCTCGACGATGACGACGAGGAGGCGTCCCCGGCGGACGACGACCGAGGCGAGTAGCCGGTAGCCCACCACGCGACGAGGAGGCGGCGAAGATGGATGCTTGGCTGTTCCTGCTGCGCTGGTTTCACTTTCTCGCCGGCATCACCTGGATCGGGATGTTGTACTACTTCAACTTCGTGCAGGTCCCGTTCTTCGCGGGGGCCGAGCCGGCGGTGCGGACCGGCATGATCACGGGTGGGCTCGTCAGCCGGGCGCTCTGGTGGTTCCGGTGGGGCGCGATGCTGACGTTCATCACCGGCGGGCTCTATCTCCTGCACAAGTGGGCCCAGTTCGGGCTCCTCGGCTTCTTCAATCAACCGTACGGCTGGGCGATCTTCATCGGCGGTGTCATCGGCAGTCTCATGTGGTTCAACGTCTGGTTCATCATCTGGCCGGCGCAGCAGGTCGTCATGGCGTCGGCGACCCGGGTCAAGGAAGGCGGCCAGGCGATCCCGGAGGCGGCCGCGCGCGGCGCACGTGGTGGTGTGACGTCTCGCACGAACACCATGCTGTCGATCCCGATGCTCTTCTTCATGGGCGCCGCGAGCCACTGGGCGTTCTTCATGCCGACAGCTCGACCCGCGAAGATCACGATGCTCGTCGTGTTCTTGATCATTCTCGCCATCGTGGAGGGCAACGCCGTCGTCGGGCCCGCGACCCCGGACAAGGCAAGCGCGGGCAAGAAGCTTCTCAGCACGGTCAAGGGGACGTTCTGGGCAGGCTTCGTGCTCACTGCGGTCTTCGTGATCGCGCTCAAGATCATCTTCGGCTGATCGCAGGCACGTTCGACGCGGAGGCTCGGCGGGGGATCCCGCCGGGCCTCCCGACATCAGCGCAGGTAGTCGGCGAGCGCCTCGAGATCCGGCGCCACTGCCGGTATCGGGACCATGACCTTGGTCGGCCGCTTCGGGGCGTACCCAGGCGGGTACGTCCCGTTCAGGATCTTCGCCTCCAGCAGCGCGCGCGACGAGCCCTTGACCGGCGGGCCGACGGGGCCCGGCTGCGCGGGGTCGCTGTTGTGGCACGCAATACAGTGGGCGAGATAGACCTGCCGCCCGCGCTCGGCGCTCGGCGAAAGCCCGCCCTCCGAGCAGCCTCCCGCCGCGACGGCGAGCGCTACCATCGCCAGCGCCGCGCCCCTCACGCGAGGTCCTCCAGGAGACTCCTCTTCGTCTCGTGGGAGAGCACCGTGCGCGCGCGTTCGTTCGGGTGCTCGACGACCAGCGCGACCTCGCCCGTCCCGAAGCGCTGACACGCCTCGAGTGGCAGCGCGAAACGGACGAAGTGGACGGCGCTCAACTTGCCGCGCTCCTCGTCGGAGTGGCCGGCCTCGAAGTCGCCCGCGACCACATGGGGCCCGACGGTCATCGTCACGTAATCGCGCGTGTCGATGCCAAGCAGCTTGTCGAGCACCGGCTTGATCTCCGCGGCCTCGGCGATCTCGATCATCAGCGTCGCCGACAGCTCGCCCGGGTGCGGGAGGAGGGCGTTGTAGACCGCGACCTCCGTGGCCATCTTCGTCTCGTCCACAATGCGCTCGGCCCGGACCATCTCCTGGATCTGGAACCAGACCGTCGCGCGATTCTCGAAGACGAAGGTGAGGTAGCGACCGACCGACACGCGGCGCGCCTTCTTCAGCTCGACGATCTGCCGGCGGCGGGCGTCGCGGACTTTCTCGTACTCGACGAGATTCAGGATCTCGGAGGGGACGAGCGACTTCATGCGCTCACTCCTCGAGACCGTAGGCCGTCGCCAGGATCTCGATGGGATGCTTCGGCTTCCGGCCCGTTCCCTGCTCGATCTGGAGCGCCGCCAGCGGACAGTCGGTGGCCGCGGTCGGCGCGCCCGCGGTGGCGATCGCGTCGAAGAGCGGCTTCGCGAGCTTGAGCGACAGCTCGTAGTATTCCTTCTTGAAGCCCCAGGTGCCGTCCACGGCGGCGCACTTCTCGACCACGTCGACCGAGGCGCCCGGAATCGTGCGGAGCACGTCCGCCGACTTGTGGCCGATGTTCTGGGCCCGCAGATGGCAGGGCACATGGTACGTCACCGCGCCGACCGGCGCCGTGAAGTTCGTGTCGAGCTCGCCCGCCGCGTGCAGCTTCGCGAGGTATTCGCAGAGATCCCGTGTGTTCGCCGCGACGAGCTTGGCGTCCTCGGAGCCGTCGAGCCACGGGTACTCCTGCTTGAGCATGTAGCTGCACGTCGGCCCGGGCACGACGATCTCACGCCCTTCCCGGACTGCCGCCGCGAGGCTCTTGACGTTGTCTCGGATGAGGGCCTTCGCTTCGTCCACCGCACCGCCATCGAGATATGGCATGCCGCAGCAGCGCTGCGTCGGCACGCTGACGTCGACGCGGTTCCGCTCGAGGACGCGTACCGCGGCGCGCCCCGTCGCCGGCTCGTAATACTCAACGCTGCACGTATGAAACAGCGCGACTCGACGCGCGGCCGCCGGCGGCGCCTGGTGAGCGGTCTTCCCCGCCGCGTGACGTCTGAACCAGCGGCTGAACGTCTTGCGCTGGAACTTGGGCATGTTCCGCTTCTTGTGGATACCCACGACGGACTGCATGAACGCTCGATGCACGCCCAGTTCGTTCACCCAGTTCGACAGGGGCGCCCCGAGGCTCCCCAGCCGGCCGACGAGCTCGGCATTGCCCAAGAGCTTGTCTTGAACCGTCACGCCGTTCGTCCGCGCCCCGGCTGCGCGCGCGCGCAGCATGAGCCGCGGGAAGTCGACCTCCCAGCGATGCGGCGGCGTGTACGGGCAGTGGTTGAAGCAGAGCTTGCACTGGTAGCAGAGATCGACGACCTCCTTGACGTCGGCGACGGGCAGCTTCTCCACGTCGCCGTCGACGTCATCGACGTCCATCCGATCGAACAGCACCTTGAAGGATGGGCAGAGCGGCAGACACCGCCGACAGCCGCCGCAGATGTCGTAAACCCGCCGCAGCTCCTTGTCGACCGCGGAGAGATCCCAGAACTCCGGACGCCTGATATCGAGCGTTCCCATGATGGAACCGTAGCGTTTAGCGACCGCACGGGCTCGCGGCGGGAGGGGCAGCGGGTGGGGCCGCCCGGACCCGTTCCCGCAACGGGGAACGCGTGCCGCGTGGTCCGGCGACCCCACCCGCTGCCCCTCCCGCCGCGAGCCCGTCGTCAGCTAAATCGCCTCGGCGGGCTCCTTGCCAGCGATCTGCATGAGCCCCTTGGTGAACCGCCCGGCGTGCGACTTCTCGGCCTTGGCCAGCGTCTCGAACCACTCCGCCAGCTCGTCGAAGCCCTCGCCGCGCGCGGTCTTCGCCATGCCCGGGTACATCTGAGTGTATTCGTAGGTCTCGCCGGCGACGGCCGCCTTGAGGTTCTTCTCGGTCTTGCCGATCGGCTCGCCGGTCGCCGGGTCGCCCACTTCCTTCAAGAAATCGAGATGGCCGAACGCGTGGCCGGTCTCGGCATCCGCGGTGTCCTTGAAGAGGCCGGCGATGTCGGGGAAGCCCTCGATGTCCGCCATGCGCGCGAAGTAGAGGTATCGCCGGTTCGCCTGCGACTCGCCGGCGAACGCTTCCTTGAGGTTCTCGAAGCTCTTAGTGTCCTTGAGGCCCGCCATAGCTCCTCCTGTATTGGATAACGGGTGGTCGGCCGCGTTGTCGCCGGCACGCGACGCAGCGACCGTAGTATTCGGTTCGGTGCTCCAGGACCTCGAACCCGATGCGCGCCGCCACCCGGCGCCGGACGCTTCGGTCGGCGCGGGCGGGCACGTCGTAGATCCGGCCGCACGCGAGGCAGGTGAAGTGATCGTGCGGCGCCGTGTTTCCATCGAAGCGCATGCCGCCCGCATCGGCGCGCTCGGCCAGGAATCCCTCGGCGGCCAGCATGCGGAGGTTGCGATGGACGGTCGCGAGGCTCACCCGCGGCAGCCGACGTCGCACGCGCTGGTAGACGAACGCGGCCGTCGGGTGGGCGTCGGTCGCGCGGACGACGTCGAGAATCAGCCGGCGCGGCCGCGTCAGCCGGAACCCGCGTGCGCGCAGCGTGTCGAACCCGCGGTCCTTGTTAGGAATCATTATCAATTACCACATCGTCGAAGCGTACAGACGCCGGCCCCGCGTGTCAAGCGGCTCGCGCTGTGGCGTGCCTGGGGAACTTCCAGTAGACTACCCACCTCAGGAGGACCGTTCGAATGGCTCGGCCCCTCGGGCTTCGCATCCAGGGAGCCCGACAGAACAACCTCAAGAACATCTCGCTCGAGATCCCCCACGACCGCCTCACCGTCGTGACCGGGGTGTCCGGCTCCGGTAAGTCCTCCCTCGCCTTCGACACGCTCTTCGCCGAGGGCCAGTGGCGCTACATCGAGTCGCTCTCGACCTACGCCCGGATGTTCCTCGATCGGGTCGACCGTCCCGACGTGGACAAGATCGAGCAGATCCGCCCGGCGGTCGCCCTGGAGCAGAAGAACCCGGTCCGGACGGCGCGCTCGACGGTCGGCACCGCCACCGAGATCTACGACTACCTCCGGCTGCTCTACGCGAAGATCGGCCACGTCCACTGTCCGAGTTGCGGCGCGCCGGCCGCATCGCACTCGCCACAGTCCATCGTCGATGCGTTGCTCGAGGAGCATCCGGGGGCGCGCGCGATGATCACGTTCCGCCTCGCCGTCCCTGCCGGGCTCGCGCCCGCGGAGCTCTGGGCGAATCTCACTCGGCGGGGCTTCGCCCGCATCCGGGTCGACGGCGACATCCTCGACCTCGCCGCCCCGCCGCCGGTCGATTTCGGCGAGCGCAAGGCGATCGCGGTGATCCTCGATCGCGTCGTGCTGGACTCGGCGCAGCGCGGTCGCATCACCGAGTCGGTCGAGGCGGCGCTGCGCGAAGGCGGCGGGCGGCTCGCGGTCGAGGTCGTCGGGGCCGGGACCCGCGAATTCGGCGAGGACTTCCGCTGCAGTGGATGTGGCGCCGTCCTCGATCGGCCGCAGCCCCTCCTGTTCTCGTTCAACCACCCGCTGGGGGCGTGCCCGGAGTGCAAGGGATTCGGCAACGTCCTCAAGTACGACGAGGCGCTCGTCGTGCCGGACCGCACGCTGAGCCTCGCCGACGGCGCCGTGGAGCCGTGGACGCACCCCTCGGGACGCCGGTACCAGCGCGAGCTCATGAAGGCGGCGCGGCGGCGGAAGGTCGACACCGAGACGCCGTGGGAGAAGCTTCCCGAGGCCACGCGCGGGTTCGTCTACGCCGGCGACGGGCGCTTTCCCGGCATCCAGGGCTTCTTCGAGGAGGTCGAGTCGTACCGGTACAAGCTCCACGTGCGCGTCTTCCTCTCACGCTATCGCAGCCAGTCGGTCTGCCGGACGTGCCGCGGCGCGCGGCTCAAGCCCGCCGCGTTGGCGGCTCGGGTCGCGGGGCTCACGATCGCCGAGTTCACCGCGCTCACGATCGACGGCGCGGCCCGTCTCCTCGGCAACCTCGGCCTCAGCGCCTGGGAGGCGCTCGTGGCGCGCGAGATCCTGCGCCAGCTCAACGCCAAGCTCACCTTCCTGCTCCGCGTCGGGCTCGGCTACCTCACGCTCTCCCGGCAGACCCGCACGCTGTCGGGCGGCGAGGCGCAGCGAATCAACCTGGCCAATCAGCTCGGCTCGCAGCTCGTGGGAACCCTCTACGTGTTGGACGAGCCGTCGATCGGGCTGCACGCGCGCGACACCACCCGGCTCGCCGAGCTCTGCCACGAGCTCGCGCAGGCGGGCAACACCGTGGTGGTCGTCGAGCACGACCGCGAGTTCATCGGGGCGGCGGATCACATCGTCGAGCTCGGACCGGGCTCGGGCGAGCGCGGCGGCGAGATCGTCTTCAACGGTCCGCAGGCCGAGTTCCAGCGGGCGACGCACTCGCTCACCGCGCGCTATGTCTCGGGACGCGAATCGATTCCGGTGCCGCCGTTTCGGCGGAGCGGGCGGCGCGCGCTGACGCTCGCCGGCGCACGCCAGCACAACCTCAAGAACGTGACCTTCCGCGTCCCGCTGCACACGCTCACCGTCGTGTCGGGCGTGTCGGGCTCGGGCAAGTCCACGCTGGTGCACGACACGCTTTATCGGGCCGTCGCGCGCGCCTTCAAGACCGACTTCGCGCCGCCGGGCGCCTACGACGCGCTGGTCGGCATCGAGTACCTCAAGGGCGTGCGCCTCATCGACCAGGAGCCGATCGGCCGCACGCCCCGCTCGAACCCGGTCACCTACGTGAAGGCGTTCGACGAGATCCGCAAGCTCTTCGCGGCGCTCCCGCGGGCCAAGGCGCTCGGCCTCGACTCGGGAGCGTTTTCGTTCAACGTCCAGGGTGGCCGATGCGAGTCGTGTCAGGGCGACGGCTTCCAGAAGGTCGAGATGTACTTCTTCGAGGACGTGTACGTCTCCTGCCAGGAATGCGAGGGCCGGCGATACCGACCAGACGTCCTCGGCGTGAAGCTCCGCGGCCGCAACATCAGCGACGTTCTGCGGATGACCGTGGACGAGGCCGGCGACTTCTTCGCCGCCCAGAACGGCCTCGCGCGACGACTGCAGACGCTGCAGGCGGTGGGGCTCGGCTATCTCCGGCTCGGGCAGGCGGCGACGACGCTGTCGGGCGGCGAAGCGCAGCGGCTCAAGATCGCCGCCGAGCTGGGCGCCCGCGCGACCGGCGAGATGCTCTACATCCTCGACGAGCCGACGACCGGTCTCCACCTCGACGACGTCAAGAAGCTCCTCGGCGTGCTCAACCGGCTGGTCGATGCCGGCAACACCGTGCTCGTCGTCGAGCACCACCTGGACGTCGTCAAATCCGCGGACCACGTCATCGACCTCGGCCCCGAGGGCGGCGAGGAGGGCGGGGAGATCGTCGCCGAAGGCTCGCCCGAGACGATCGCCCAGACGCCGGGCTCGTATACCGGCAAGTTCCTGGCCGAGGTCCTCCCGAGGCCCAACGGCAAGAACGGCCCTTCCTGAGCGTCCCGAAGGTCGCCTTCGCCCCCTGCAGGCCTGCTAGAATCGCGGGGATGCCGATCCATCTGTTTATCGTCAACCGACTGCATCCCGATCTCTATGAGGACCTGCGCAAGCGTTTCGCCTGCGACCAGAATGTGGGGGTGATCCTCGACCGTCGACTCGGGGCACGTCGAATGCGGACGGCTCCGGCGGCAGCCGAGCGTCGCAGAGCTGAACGTCGCGCGCGTCCGGAGGTCGATCAGAAACTTCAGACCGCCTCCCACACGATGATCGTGAGTGGGCCGTCCGAGTCGGCGAGCCTGCGTGAAGTCCGCGAGTGGGTCGAGGTGATCCACGACCGCGTCGGCGCGATCCGTGAGGTTCTCGACAGTTATGATCGGCTGCGGCGCGAAGCCGAAACGATCAAGCAGGCCCACGAAAGGCTCCGGTCGGACGTGGACCAGGCCAAACGAGAGCTCGAGGACATCGACGCCGCCTTCGCCCGCGCCCTCGCGCTCGCGAACGACATCCTCTCCCGATTGCGCGGGGGGTCAACGCACCCCACGGGCTGAGCGGGGCACTACGCTCGATCCGCGTCGATGACACAGTTGGCGACAAAATGGTAGCATCGCGCGGCCCCCGGATAGCGGGGGGGTAGGCCCAACGTCCAGAAAATCGAGGAGGCACCCGAGAGATGGTCGTCCTGAGTCGCGGGCTCCGGGACAAGTACTGCATCGTCGGCGTCGGAGAAACGGAGTACTCGCGCAGCTCCGGGCGCACGACGCGGGCCATGGCCGTGGAGGCCATCCGCAAGGCGATCCTCGACGCCGGGCTCAAAGCGGCCGACGTGGACGGGATGCTCGACTACCAGGGCGGCGACTCGACGCTCGCCAACAGTGTGGCCTCCGACCTCGGCATCCGGTTCAACTTCTACATGGACGTGATGGGGGGCGGCTCGTCGACCGAGGCGCTGGTCGGCCTGGCGATGGGAGCGATCGAAGCGGGCATGTGCAATACCGTCGCGATCTACCGCTCGATGAACGGATACTCGGAGTTCCGCATCGGTGGCACCGGGGCGCGCGCCGCCCAGCCCGTGCGCGGGCTGGACCTCGCGCAGGTGCCCTACGGGATGCGGAGCGCCGGCCAAAACTTCGCGCCGACCTTCATGCGCCACATGTACGAGTACGGCACGACCTCCTCGCAGGTCGCCCACGTGCGCGTCGCGCACAGCAAGCACGCCTCGCAGAACCCGAAGGCGCTCCTGAAGGAGAGGGTGACGGTGCCGGACGTCCTCAACTCGCGCTGGATCGTCAAGCCGCTTCATCTCCTCGACTGCTGCGTCGAGACGGACAACGCGACGTGCATCATCGTCACGTCGGTCGAACGCGCGCGCGACCTGAAGCACCGGCCGATCCATATCATGGGCGTCGCGGGCCGCGTGTCGAAGCCGCGCCTGGACTTCCACTGGGCGTATGGCCCCATCTCGCGGGTGGCCGGCTACTACGCCAAGGACATCGTCTTTCCGCAGGCCGGGATCACACCCGAGGACGTCGACGTCACCGGCTCCTACGACGCCTTCACGTTCACCACCATGCTCCAGCTGGAGGAGTACGGGTTCTGCAAGAAGGGTGAGGGCGGCGCCTACGTGTCGAGCGGGATCATCGAGCTCGGGGGCACGCGTCCCAACAACACGTCGGGCAGCCACCTCTGCGAGGGCTACACGCACGGCATGTCCATGGTGATCGAGAACGTGCGCCAGCTCCGCGGCACCGTGGACGACTACTGCCCGCGCGCCGCCGAGGGCATCCACACGTACGACTATTCCCCGCGCCAGTGCCGCCAGGTCAAGGACGCCGAGATCACGATGAATCTCGGCTGGGCCATGCCCGCGACCGGCAGCGCGCTCATCATGCGACGCTAGGAGTGCGAGCCTGCGGTAAAGGAGCCTTGCATGCCCCAACCAGTCCAGTACCGCGGCATGGCGCTGATCGTTCCCGACAACGACAGCGAATGGAAGGAGTTCTACGCGCACGCGCGCGCCCACCGGCTCGTCGTGCGCAAGTGCAAGGCCTGCGGGCTCATGCGCTACCCGCCCACCCACGCCTGCCCCTGGTGCATGGACCTCGGGTGGACGTGGCAGGAGGTGTCCGGGCGCGGGACGATCTACTCCTACGAGATCGTCGCTCATGCGATCCAGCCCGGCTTCAAGGAGATGACGCCCTACGCCGTCGTGCTGGTCGAGCTGGACGAGCAGCGCGGCCAGCCGACGCCCGACGAAGCGCTGCGGGTCATCGCCAATCTCGTGAAGGTGGACTTCACGGCTGAGTCGGAGGCGGACGTCGCGATCGGCAAACGCGTCCGCGTCGTCTTCCAGGACCTCGCCGACCACATGGCGCTGCCCCAGTTCACGCTGACCGAGGAGCCCGCGGCGGGTCGCGTGTGGAGGCTCCCGGAGTGAAGTTCGGCCTCGGCCTCTCCGTTCAGCATCTCCCCGAGGAGCCGCAGGCGGCCCGCTTCCGCGAGCACGTCGAGCAGGTCCGGCTTGCGCGCGCAGTCGGATTCAGCTCAGTCTGGGCAAGCCAGCACTATCTCGCCGATCCGTTCACGTACTTCCAGCCGATCCCGACCCTCGCGCGCCTCGCCGCCGACGCCCGGGGCATGATTCTCGGCACCGGCGTTCTCCTGCTCCCGCTGCACCACCCCGTCGAGATCGCGGAGCAGCTCGCGACGCTCGACGTGATCACGGACGGCCGCCTGATCTTCGGTGTCGGCCTCGGGTACCGCAACGTCGAGAACGTGGCGATGGGGCACGACCCGAAGGAGCGCGTCGGTCGTCTGATCGAGGGCCTCGAGGTCGTCGAGCGGTTGTGGAGCGGCGAGCCCGTCGCCTACGAGGGCCGATACTTCAGCCTGCGCGGCGCGCGTATCTCGATGCGCCCGCTCCAGAGCCCGCGTCCGCCGATCTGGCTCGCCGCCAACGGCGATGCCGGCG
>Ga0209058_1003147_pt1 | contig 13409 bp, 13 predicted proteins | sample GraSoiAngelo_147_FD_185904 | JGI IMG/M metagenome (GOLD analysis project Ga0209058, IMG submission 185904) | Grasslands soil microbial communities from the Angelo Coastal Reserve, California, USA - 14_1009_05_40cm (SPAdes) (version 2) | ecosystem: Environmental > Terrestrial > Soil > Grasslands ... | reverse complement strand
CGTATCCAGCTCGAAAAACGGCCGCGATTCAGCTTCGCAGCGGCTCGGCGTGAAACGGTTCGGCGGACAGTGGGTCCGCGCGGGGAACATTCTGGTGCGCCAGCGGGGCACCTCGTTCGCGCCGGGTCTTCACGTCGGCCGGGGCAAGGACGACACCCTCTTCGCGCTCAAGGACGGCATCGTCGTGTATGCACGGCGCGGCAAGAGAGGGATGCAGGTCTCCATCGACCCCAAGCCTCATTCGGCGCAGAAGGAGACCGAGGCGGCCCGTGCCTAAGATCGCGGTCATCGGCGCAGGCAACGTCGGCGCGTCCGCCGCGTTGTATCTCGCCGAGGCCGAGCTGGGCGATATCACGCTGGTCGATATCGTGGAAGGCGTCGCCAAGGGCAAGGCGCTCGATCTGCTCGAGGCGGGCCCCGTTCGCGGCTACGACACCATGATCGAAGGGACCGGCGACCTCCGCGCGATCGCGGGCAGCGATCTCGTGTTGGTGACCGCCGGGCTGCCACGGAAACCGGGAATGTCGAGGCTCGACCTCTTGAAGGCGAACGCGGATATCATCCGCGGCGTCGCCCAGGCGATCCGAGAGCACGCTTCCAAGGCGTTCGTGATCATGATCACGAATCCGCTCGACGTGATGACCTACCTCACTTATCGCGTGACCGGATTCCCGCGCGAGCGGGTCGTCGGCATGGCGGGCGTGCTCGACTCCACGCGGTTCCGTTCCTTCCTGGCGGCCGAAATCGGCGTTTCGATCGAGGACATCCAGGCCATGGTGCTCGGCGGCCACGGCGATACCATGGTTCCCCTCGTTCGCTACTCGACCGTAGGCGGCATCCCGATCGAGAAGTTCATCGTGAAGGAGCGTCTGGAGCAGATCGTCCAGCGCACGCGCGACGGCGGCGCCGAGATCGTGAAGCTCCTGCAGACCGGCAGCGCGTTCTACGCGCCGGCTGCCTCCGCCGTGCAGATGGCGGAGTCGATCCTGAAGGACAAGAAGCGGCTCCTTCCGGTGGCCGCGCATCTGAACGGTGAGTACGGCTTCCGCGACCTCTTCCTCGGCGTCCCGGCGATCCTGGGCTCGCGTGGCCTCGAGAAGATCGTCGAGCTCGAGCTGACCAGCGAGGAATCCGCGGCCCTCAAGAAGTCGGCCGACGAGGTGCGGAAAGGGATCGCGGATCTGGAGCTAGAGCCCGCCACGCGCTGACGCGCGCCCGCGCTTCGCGTCCGCGTCGCGCGCCCCGGAACTTCCCCCGCTTTCGTATGTTTCGCAGCCTGTGAAGAGCGCACCCCGACCCATTTCTCCCTGCGGCCCCGCGGCGGCGCCGATTGCCCTTATCCTTGCGGCCCTCGCCGCGCCGACCTGCGCCCATGCCGGCGCGTGGACGCAGGACCCAGGGAGCCTCTACGCGCGTCTGACCTACGCCGGCATTACCTCGGGAACCCGCTTCGACGCGGTCGGAGAGCGCGTGGGTCTCGAGCCGCGGTTCACGTTTGGTGCCCCGGACGGCGCCACGGAATATCGTGGTCGAGAAGCGAGAGTCTATGTCGAATACGGGCTGATCGAGCGATTCACGACCTACGGATCGGTCACGTGGAAACGAGTCGTGACGGACGAGCCGGTCGTGAAGAGCACGAATTCCGGCTTCGGCGACCTCATCCTCGGTGGCCGCTATCGCGTGCTCCGCGGAAGGGTGCCGCTCAGCCTGGCTTCAGAGCTCAAGATTCCGACGGGCTACTCCAGAGAGTCCACTCCCTCCCTGGGGGCCGGGGATCTTGCCCACACGCTCCGAGGCCTCGTGGGCGCTTCCTGGGGCTGGCTGTATACGACGGCCGACGCGGGGTGGACGCGCCGAACGAAGGGCTACCCGAACGAATACGTCTACTCCGCCGAGGTTGGCGGAACGCTGCCCTTCTCGCTCTCATGGAGGAGCGTGGTTCGTGGGGTGCGGTCGACCGCGCAAAAGGGGATGCCGATCGGGGGAGCGCTTTTCGATCCTGAGCGCGCGAGCTCCCGCCTCCTGACGCTGGACGGCGTGCTGGGAATTCCGATCTTTCCCGGCCTCCACTTAGAGAGCGGTGTCTCGCACGTCCTGGACGGCCGAAACGCCCTCGCGGGGAATACCCTGGAAGTCGGGTTCGCCTGGAGCGGGAACCTAGCCCACGCCCCATGAACCGGTCAATCAGGGCTCCGGCCCTGCCCGACCGACACACGGCCCCGTAACGCAAGACCTGTGCGCCACTTATGCGAACGCTTGACCTCCGGCGCGGTGGTTGCTAGCATGGGTCGTGCACCGTTCGTCCTCCCCTTCAGCGGAGCGCGAAGCACCGGCGCTTAAGCCCCCTACGGCCGTCGGAATCATTCCGGCCCGGCTCCAGTCGACCCGTCTCCCTGAGAAGCCCTTACAAGACCTTGGTGGCGCTCCGCTCATCGTGCGCGTCCTTCAGAGGGTGCGTCAGGCAACGGCGTTTCGAGCCGTATGGGTCGCGACGGACAGCCCGAGAATCGCCGACGCCGTCCGCGCCGCGGGAGGGGAGGCCATCCTGACCCGCGCGGAGCTTTCGTCGGGGCTCGACCGTGTGGCCGAGGCGGCGCGCGATCTGGATGACGGCATCATCGTGAACATCCAAGGGGACGAGCCGTTCGTAAGCGCCGCGGGGCTCGATCACCTGGTCGAGCTATTCCGGAATCCGCACGTTCGCATGGGCACGCTCGCGGCGCCTTTCCCCAGCGACGAAGAGCTCGCGGATCCCAATCGGGTCAAAGTCGTCGTGGACCGCCAGGGACGCGCACTTTATTTCTCGCGATCCCCGATACCCCATGGCAAAGATGGTGCGCCCCTGCTTCACGTCGGGGTATATGGATATAGGCGGGACACGCTGCTGGAATTGACGCGTCTTGGTCCCTGCCCGCTGGAGCGCGCGGAGCGGCTCGAACAGCTTCGCGCCTTATGGAACGGCATCCAAATACACGTGGCCGTGGGAGAGTATGGATCCCTGGGGATCGACACGCCGGAGGATCTGGAGCGCGCGCGCCGTCATTTCGGGGTTGGGAGGGAAACGGCATGACCAAGTTCGTCTTCGTGACAGGCGGGGTCGTCTCCTCGCTCGGCAAGGGAATCGCGGCCTCCTCCATTGGCACGCTCCTCAAAAGCCGTGGCCTGGAAGTGACCATTCAGAAATTCGATCCCTACCTGAACGTGGACCCCGGGACGATGAGCCCGTATCAGCACGGCGAGGTCTTCGTCACCGACGACGGAGCCGAGACCGATCTCGATGTCGGACACTACGAGCGTTTCCTCGGCGTTTCGATGCACCGTGAGAACAACGTGACCGCGGGACAGATCTACGATTCGATCATCCAGAAGGAGCGCCGCGGGGACTACCTGGGCCGCACCGTACAGGTCATCCCGCACGTAACCGACGAGATCAAGTCTCGGATGCTGGGCATTACCCGGCAGGGGCAGGTGGACGTCGCGATCGTCGAGATCGGCGGCACGGTGGGGGATATCGAGAGCCTTCCATTCCTCGAGGCCATCAGGCAACTGCGGCTCGAGCTCAAGCGCGAGAACACCCTCTTCGTCCATGTCACGCTCGTCCCGCACCTCGGCGCCGCGCGCGAAATCAAGACGAAGCCCACCCAGCACTCGGTGAAAGAGCTGCGCGCGATCGGTATCCAACCCGACATTCTTCTCTGCCGCTGCGAAGTCCCGCTCCCGAACGACGTGAAGGAAAAGATCGCGCTCTTCTGCAACGTCCCCAAGGAGGCGGTCATTGAGGCGATCGATGTGGCGTCGATCTACGATATTCCGCTCATGTTCCACCGCGGGGGGCTGGACGATCTGATCGTCGAGTACATGCACCTGGAGGGACGACCGCCCGACCTCCAGGCCTGGCAGACGTATTCGGAGCGCGTGCGGTCGGCGAAGGAACAGGTCACGATCGCGGTCGTCGGGAAGTACACGCACCTCCGCGACGCGTACAAGAGTATCAACGAGGCGATTGCGCACGGGGCAGCCGCCAACGGCGTCTCGGTCCGGATCGAGTGGGTCGACTCCGAGCGCGTCGAGATGGACGGGCCGGTGGCGTTGCTGGGGCAGACGCATGGCATCCTGATCCCTGGCAACGAGGGAATGATTCAGGCGGCCCGGTACGCGCGCGAGCGGAAGACGCCGTTCCTCGGAATATGCCTCGGGATGCAGTGCGCGGTCATCGAGTTCGCGCGCGACGTCGCGGGACTGGACGGTGCCGACTCCTCGGAGTTCCGCGCCGACACTCCCCACCCGGTCATCGACCTCCTGGAGTCGCAGCAGGGTGTCTCGAAGAAGGGGGGCACCATGCGCCTCGGTGCCTACGATTGTGAGGTCGCCGCCGGGAGCCACGCCGCGGAGGAATACGCGAGCCCGCACGTGGCCGAGCGGCACCGGCATCGCTACGAGTTCAACAACCGCTACCGCGCGCAGCTGGAGGAGCGGGGGCTCAAAGTCACGGGTGTGTACTCGGACATGGATTTAGTCGAGATCGTCGAGCTGCCGGATCACCCCTGGTTCGTTGGAGTTCAGTTCCATCCGGAGCTCCGCTCCCGTCCCGCCAACCCGCACCCACTCTTCAAGGGATTCGTGCGCGCGGCGATCGAAGAGCGGCGGCGGCGGGAGGGGGCAGGAGCCCCGAGCCCCAGCTCGACAGGCGCGCCCATCCAGTAGGAGAGGTAATCGTGGCGGAAACGTGGAAGCCGTTCGCCGTCGGAAGCGTTCGATTCGAGCCCGGTCGGTTCTCGCTGATCGCGGGTCCGTGCGCCCTGGAAGATCCCGGAATGGCCGAGGAGGTGGCTCATGAGGTCAAGCGAATCGCCTCGGAGCTGAGCCTTCCGTTTGTGTTCAAGGCCTCCTATGCGAAGGCGAATCGGTCCACGGGGGCAAGCTACCGCGGACCCGGCGCCGCAGAGGGCCTTCGAGAGCTGGCTCGGGTCCGCGAGGCGGCCGGCGTTCCGGTGACGAGCGACGTTCACGACATCTCGGAGGTCGCCGACGCGGCGGCGGTGCTGGACCTGATCCAGATTCCGGCCTTTCTCTGCCGTCAGACCGCGCTGATCGAAGCCGCGGCCCGAAGCGGTAAGCCGGTGCATCTCAAGAAGGGGCAGTTTCTTGATCCCGGGTCGATGGCGCGGGCGGTGGACAAGGCCCGTGCGGCCGGCGCGCAAGGGGTCATCCTGACGGAGCGCGGGACGACGTTCGGGTACGGGGATCTTGTCGTCGACTTTCGTGGAATCGACATCATGAAGCGGTGCGCCTGTCCCGTCTTCTTCGATGCAACGCATTCGGTCCAGAGGCCGGGGGGGGCCGAGACCGGAGGGCAGCGCGAATTCATCCCGCTCCTCGGGCGGGCGGCCGTGGCGGCCGGTGTGGACGGCATCTTCATTGAGACCCATCCGGACCCTCCGCGCGCCAAGTCCGACCGGGAGAGCCAGTGGCCGCTGGGGGATCTTCGCGGGCTGCTTCAGTCCTGGGTCAAGATTCGCCAATCACTTGCCGACGATAGACTTGTGGGAGCACGACCGGCGTGAATCCGAAGACCTCGACCGATTTCCTGCCGTCGAGGCAGGAAAGCGCGACGCATATCATTGCATGGGCACGCGAGATTCTTGAGGCGGAAGGGGAAGCGATCCTCAGTCTCAAGGATCGCATCGGTAAGGACTTCGAACGAGCGGTTCAGATCCTGCTCGAAGTTCAGGGTCACGTCCTCACCTCAGGTGTCGGCAAGTCCGGGCTCGTCGCGAAGAAGATCGCCGCCACGCTCACCAGCACCGGCACCCCCGCGAGTTTTGTTCATCCGGTCGACGCGATCCATGGGGACCTGGGCATTGTCTCCACCCGGGACGCGGCCATCCTCCTTTCCAAGAGCGGCGAGACGCCGGAGCTCCTGGGACTCCTCCCGGCCTTCCGGCGCCGCGGGGTTCCGATCGTGACGATCACGTGCAATCCCGGCTCCGCGCTCGCGCGCGGCTCGGACTGCGTCCTGGATCTCGGGAGGATGCGGGAGGCCTGTCCCGAGGATCTCGTACCCACGACGACGACCACGGCCGCGCTCGCCTTGGGGGATGCGCTCGCAATCGTGCTCCTTCGCATGAAGGGCTTTTCTCGCGAGGATTTCGTATTCCTCCACCCCGGAGGCGTGCTCGGTCAGACCGCCCTGCTTCGCGTCTCGGATCTCATGCATCGCGGGAGCGCTCTTCCGATGGTGCGCAGTGAAGCGACGCTGCACGAGGCGCTCGTCGAGATCTTGAACAAGCGCCTTGGACTGACGACGGTCGTGGACGGCGACGGAATCTTGCGCGGGGTTCTCACGGACGGGGATCTCAAGCGGATCCTCCTCAAGGGCTCCGCGGAGCTGGGGCAGCCGGTCTCGCGGGTCATGTCGACGACACCGCGGACGATCGAGGAGGACGCGCTCATCGCACAAGCGGTGCGCCGCATGGAGGAGAACGAGGGTGGCGCCATCACTTCCCTCGTGATCGTCGACGGACGCGGAGAGCCGCAGGGCGTCATTCACTTGCACGACTGCCTCGGTGCGGGCGCGCGGATCCGGTGAAGCGATGCGGCCCCAGTTTGCCGGGCTCCGGGAGGGCGTGATACGATGCATCGTCCTGCACATCCTGGCCGTATTCGCTGTGGCCGCGATCGCGGGCTGCCAGTCGCGGACCGCCCCGAAGCCAAGCGGAGCGGACCTCCGGTTCCCGGACCAAGAGGCGCGCGACTTCACGCTCACGGAAACCTCGGAGGGTAAGAAGAACTGGACCCTCTGGGCGTCGTACGCGGCCATGTACAACGATCGAAATCTCGTGGATGCACGCAGCATTCGGATCGAGTTCTTCGACTCGAAGGGGATGCGATATTCGACACTGGTTGCCAATCAGGGGCTCGTGGACCAGCGCACGAACAACTTGGAAGCCGTGGGTAAGGTGCGACTCGTGACGGAAACCGGGGTGAGGATGGAGACCGACTCGCTGCGCTGGATCAACAATGCGCAGAAGATCGTGTCGGACGCCTTCGTTCGGGTGACGCGAAAGCAGGACGTCGTGACGGGATATGGTTTTGAAAGCGACGCGAACCTGGACCATTTCCACCTCAAGCGAGAGGTCCGGGCGGAGGTTCGCGACGAAGGAGAGAGCGGAGAACCGATCTCGCGATGACCGGCCTGGAGGGGCGGAATCTGGAGCGGTTCTACGGGCACTGGAAAGTCGTCAACCAGGTCTCGATTGACGTGAATCGAGGTGAGGTTGTCGGGCTCTTGGGACCGAACGGAGCCGGGAAAACGACAACGTTCTACCTCATCGTGGGTCTCTTGAGGGTGGATGGGGGGCAGATTCTCGTTGATGGCAAGGACATCACCCGGATGCCGATGCACGAGCGGGCCCGCATCGGAATTGGTTACTTGGCCCAAGAGCCTTCGATTTTTCGAAAGCTGACCGTCCGAGAGAACATCCTGGCCATCCTGGAAACCCTGCCCATGAGCAAACGGGAACGGGCGGAGCGGCTCGGGCAGCTCCTGGAGGAACTGAACATCGCGCACCTGGCGGATCGAAGAGGCTACAACCTTTCGGGCGGCGAGCGGCGCCGGGTCGAAATCACGAGGGCGCTCGTGACCCATCCCAAGTTCCTGTTGCTGGACGAGCCCTTCGTAGGGATCGATCCAATCGCGGTCGCCGAGATTCAGGACATCGTGGGGAGGCTGAGGCAACGGGGCCTCGGGATTCTGATCACCGACCACAACGTTCGGGAAACGCTGAGCACCACCGACCGGGCTTACATCATGTACGAAGGCAAGATCCTCCTGGAAGGTACCAGCCAGGAGCTGGCGGAAGATCCGATCGCCCGGCAGATCTATCTTGGCGAGCGGTTCCGGCTGGATTGAGGGCGTAGAGCCATGGAAATGAAACACAGCCTGAGCATGCAGCAGAAGCCGACGCTGATCATGACGCAGCGTCTGCAGCATGCGCTCAAGCTGCTCCAGATGCCGACGCTCGAGCTCCAGCAGGCGCTCAAGATGGAATTGGAGCGCAACCCCCTCCTCGAAGAGGTCGACGAGGTGGAAGAGGTCGAGGAAATCGAAGAGGTCAAGAAAGAGGTCGGCCAGGAGGAGGTCGAGCAGCCGGCGGTGACCGAAGCAAAGGCGGAGCAGGAAATCGACTGGGGGGAGATGTGGCCCGATCAGTTCGAGACGGTCTCGGCCCCGCGCACGAACGATGGGGACGCCGAGTTCTACGAGCGCGTCCCGGTCACCGTGAAGAGCCTCGGCGATCATCTCCTGGAACAGCTGCGCCTGAGCAATCTGGATGAGCAGTCGATGGCGATCGGGGAATTCCTGGTCGGCTCCATCGATGAAAACGGATACCTGCAGACCAGGGTCGAAGAAGTGGGCGAGACGTTCCAGGTCAGCCCGGAGCGCGTGGAAGAAGTCCTCGCGGTGATTCAGACCTTCGAGCCCGCCGGAATCGGCGCCCGAAATCTCCAGGAGTGCCTCTGGATCCAGATCGTCCAGAAGAAGATGGAGACGACCCTCGCGGGTCGGATCATTCAGGAGCAATTCGACAACCTCCTCGCCAAGCGATTCTCCGAGATCGCGCGAAATCTCAAGTGCACGGTCGAGGACGTCCAGGCGGCCAGCGACACGATCGGGACCCTGGATCCCCGGCCCGCCCAGGAGATCGCCGCCGAGGAAACGCGCTACGTCGTGCCCGACCTCATCGTGGAGCGGGTTGGCGAGGACTTTGTGGTCGCGCTCAACGACCGGAACGTCCCGAGGCTCAGGATCAGCCACGCCTATCAGCAAATGCTCCGGAACAAGAATTCCGTGGAGGACACGACCCGCAAGTACATCACCGAGAAGCTCAACTCGGCCAAATGGCTCATCCAAACGATCGAGCAGCGCCGGAAGACGATGATCAAGGTGATGCGCCGAATCGTGGAGGAGCAGCGGGAGTTCTTCGAGAGGGGCGTCGAGGGCTTAAGGCCGCTCACGCTGCAACAGATCGCAAACCAGATCGGCATGCACGAATCGACCGTGAGCCGCGTTACGACGAACAAGTACGTGCAGACGCCACGCGGCGTCTTCGAGCTGAAGTACTTCTTCTCGAGCGGGTTGCAGACGGAGGACGGGGACGATGTTTCAGCCAAGGTGGCGAAGGGGAAGATCTCACAGCTGATCCAGGGCGAGGACAAGCGCGAGCCGCTCAGCGACCAGCGTATTGCGGAGCTGTTGCACGAGCAGGGTCTCAGGATCGCCCGGAGGACCGTGGCCAAGTACCGGGAGGCATTGCGCATTCTGCCGGCCCGGGCGCGCCGCCGTTATGCATCACGGATCGAAAATCGAACATGACCCATTCAGGGGGTAACGATGCAGATCACGATCAAGGGGCGGCACTGGAAGGTGACTCCCGACTACCGCGCGTACGCGGAGCGGAGAATCGAGAAGTTGCAGCGATACTTCTCGCACCTGATCAGCGCGCAGCTGACCGTGACCGAGGAGGGCTACCGCCACCTGGCGGAGCTTCGCATTTTCGGGAACGGTGTGGACCTTACCGGGCGAGCCCAGAATCCGGATCCTCGGGCGGCGCTAGACGCCGTGCTCGAAAAGCAGGAGCAGGCGCTGAAGCGTCGGAAGGAACGATTGAAGGACAGAAAGAAGCGCGGAGCGAGCCTTCGGCAGCAGGGGATTCCCGAGCTGCCTCCTCAGGCGACGCAACGGGATCGGGGCGGGGTCGAGATCGTCCGATCGCGGCCCAAACAGCGGACCCTGACGGTGGACCAGGCCGTGCGGATGCTCCTCAAGAGCCGCCTGACCGTGCTCGCGTTCTCGGAGCCGGATGGGGGAGGCATGCGGATCGCCTATCGCCTGGAGGACGGACAAGTAGGATTGCTTGAACTCGATTAGCACCGCGCAAATCACGATCGCGCAGCTTTACGAGCAGCAGCGTGAGACCCTCTCGCTCGAGGTCCTCACCCAGGGGCTCGAGGCCCGCGTTCCGATCACCATCAGCGACATCAATCGCCCGGGCATGGCGCTCATGGGCTACCCTGAGAATTTTCTCTTCGAGCGAATCCAGATCATGGGCAGGACCGAGATCGCCTACCTCGGAACCCTGAGCCCGCAGGGACGCGCGGAGGCGCTGGATCGTCTGTTTCAGTTCGCGATGCCGGGTCTCATCGTGACGAAAGGTCTCCAGCTTCCGGAGGGCCTCCTCGAACGCGCGAATCGACAGCAGGTACCTCTGCTCCGCACGCCGCAGGACACCACGCCGTTCATCCACCAGCTCACCGCGTACTTGGACTGGGTCTTCGCGCCCTCCGTCACGGTGCACGCATCCTTGGTCGACGTCTACGGTGTCGGCCTCCTGTTCACGGGGAGAAGCGGCATCGGTAAGAGCGAGACCGCGCTCGACCTGGTGGAGCGTGGACACCGCCTCGTCGCCGACGACGTGGTCCGGATCACGCGGCGTCACGGCGATATCCTGATCGGCGCCTGCAACGAGGTTTTGAAGCACACGATGGAGATCCGGGGCCTTGGGGTGATCGATGTTCAGGCGATCTTCGGCATCCGCGCGATCCGCGGGCAGAAACGCGTCGAGGTCGAAGTGCATCTGACGGAGTGGGACAGCAAGGCGGACTATGAGCGCCTTGGTCTGGATGACATGCACGCCAAGTACCTGGACACGGAGATACCTCTCGTGACCGTGCCGATTCTTCCCGGCAAGAACATCACGGTTATCGCCGAGGTGATTGCGCTCAATCACCTTGTCAAAGTCTACGGATACCACCCGGCCCGCGCGCTGAACGAGCGCCTGATCGAGAGCATGCGTGCCAAGCTCCTGGCCAGCCCGCTGGTCCGGGATGACACCGAGTGATCGACGATGAACCCGGCCCAGGTGCCGCAACGGCCCTTCGCGCTCCTCGTGACCCACGCCGCGCTCGGCTCGGAGCTACTCCGCACGGTCGAGGCGATTCTCGGCGCCCAGTCCGATGTCCAGGTCTTGAGCAATGACGGTCTCTCGAGCGACGGCCTGAGCCGCGCGATCGAAGAGCGCGTCCGCGGCGTTCCCGGGGAGCGCCCGGTCGTGGTCTTCACCGACCTTGCCGCCGGCAGCTGTGGTATTGCCTCGCGCCGCGCCGACCACGGCGATCGGCTCGTGAGAAAGGTCACCGGGGTCAACCTTCCCATGCTTCTCGAGTTCTTCCACTATCGCGACACGCTTCCCTTGGACGAGCTTCTGCCGCGCCTGGAAGCCAAGGGGAAAGCCGGCATCACCGTACTCTAGCGTGCCGCTTCTCCTCGCGCGGATCGACGACCGGCTCATCCATGGCCAGGTCGTCCACGGCTGGGGCGGACCGCTACGTCCGACGTGGATCGGTATCGTCTCCGATCCGCTCCGTGCGGATCCGCGCCGCGCGGATCTGTATCTCTTTGCCGCACCGGAGGGGGCGCGCGCCGCCGCGCTCTCCGTTTCCGAGGCGCTTCTCCCTTCGACGCTCGCGACCATCGAGGCGGAGCGATCCTTCCTCCTGTTCCCGGGGCCCGAGGAGCCGCTTCGACTCAAACAGGGCGGGTTTCCGCTCGTCGAGGTAAACGTGGGCGGACTCCACCACGCGGAAGGGAAGGTCGAGGTGCTCCCCTACATCCACGTGAGCTCCGCGGAGCGGGAGGCGCTCCTCGCTCTCGAGCGGCTCGGCGTCCGCCTCACGGCCCAGGATCTTCCGACGAACCCCGCGCGAAACCTCGCCCCCCTGCTCGGCGGGGCGGCGTGATGCCCATCGAGGGGACGCCGGTCCGGATGGCCATTGCGATCCACAACCATCAACCGGTCGGGAATTTCGATTCGGTCTTCGCCGAAGCGGTCGAGCGGGCGTATCGGCCGTTCCTGGACGCCCTCGCTCGCCATCCGGGCGTACGCCTGTCCATGCATTGGTCGGGGCCCCTCTTCGAGTGGCTCGAGGAGCACGAGCCGTCGATTCTCGATGCCCTGGGGATGCTCTGCGGCCGCGGCCAGGTGGAGCTCCTGTCGGGGGCCTTTTACGAGCCGATCCTCGCCGTGATCCCTCCGTGGGATCAGCAGGGGCAGATCGAGAGGATGAACGGTTACTTGAAGGCGCGGTTCGGGGTGACCGCGCGGGGAGCCTGGCTCGCGGAGCGGGTATGGGAGCCGGATCTTCCCGAGGTGCTCGCGCGCGCCGGCATCGAGTACACGCTCGTCGACGACCACCACTTCCTCCTCGCCGGAGCCGACGCCGGGGCTCTCCGCGAGCCGTACTGGGTCGAGTCGACGATGGGCCGCGTCGGCGTGTTCCCGATCGAGCGTGAGCTGCGCTACCGGATCCCGTTTCAGCCCGTTCCCGAGCTTCTCGGTTTCCTGCGCGGCTCTGCCCGCGCGTCCGGCGAAATTCGCGTCTTCGGCGACGACGGAGAAAAGTTCGGCATCTGGCCGCACACGCACGACTGGGTGTACCGCGACGGCTGGCTCGAGTCCTGGCTTAGGTCCTTGGAAGAACGTCAGGCGATCGAGGCGATCCCGCTTGGCGACGTTTGGGAGGCGGGGCAGGTGACGCGGAGCATTGCGTTGCCGGCTGCGAGCTACCCGGAAATGATGCTCTGGGCGCTTCCGGCCGCTGAGCAGGTGCGGATCGAACAGGAGCAGCATTGGCTCGAAGCCCATGGAAAGCCGGATCTCGCGAGGCGGATCGCGACCGGAACCTGGCGTGAATTCTTCGCGCGGTATCCGGAATCGCGTCGTATGCACCGGCGCGTGACGGAGCTGAGCGCGAAGGTCGAGCACGCGGGCCGGTCCTGCCTCGCGCGGACCCAATATGAAGACGCACGGCGGGAAGTGCATCGCGCCCAATGCAACTGCTCCTATTGGCACGGCGTCTTCGGCGGATTCTACCTCCCGCACTTGCGGGAAGCGGTACGAGGGCACATGCTCCGCGCCGACGCGCTCGCCGACGGGCTTCAGGGACCGGCGGTCGGTTGGACGGTCGAACGAGGCGGGGAGGAATGGAGGCTCAAGTCGTCCCGGGTCTCGGTGGGAGTGACCCTGGACGGCTGGGGCGCGATCGTGGAGCTTGCGGAGCGCCGGCGCCCGTTTGATTTCGCGTGCGTCATCGCCCGGCGGCGCGAGGCCTATCATGGCCGCATCGAGGAAGCCGCGCGGCGCGCCGCCGCTCAAGGGGAAGGGAGCGCGCCCGGCGAGGCCGCCCACAAGCCCGAGACGATCCACGGATCCATTGGTGTCAAGGAGGCCGGGCTGGAGCGGCTTCTGGAGTACGACGAACGTCCGCGGTACGCGTCGCAGGAGTGGATGATCTCCGCGAGCGACGTCGCGGCGGCCGGCAGCATCCGCGATTCGATCGGCCGCGATCCG
>Ga0209058_1003141_pt1 | contig 13412 bp, 13 predicted proteins | sample GraSoiAngelo_147_FD_185904 | JGI IMG/M metagenome (GOLD analysis project Ga0209058, IMG submission 185904) | Grasslands soil microbial communities from the Angelo Coastal Reserve, California, USA - 14_1009_05_40cm (SPAdes) (version 2) | ecosystem: Environmental > Terrestrial > Soil > Grasslands ... | reverse complement strand
ACTATCGCCGGCCCGGGAGCGCCGCCGTGCTGGCGGCTGAGTGACGAAAAGGGCGAGGGCCATGGATTTTACCCTTAGCAACGAACAGCGCGCCTGGCAGATGACGGCGCGCAAATTCGCGGAAGAGGAAATCCGCCCGATCTCGCTCGAGCGCGATGACATTGCTGATCCGCGCGAGACGTTCGACTGGGAGATTATCAAGAAAGGTTCGAAGCTCGGATTTCGTACCATGGCCGTGCCTAAGGAATGGGGCGGGCATGGCACCGATTTCGTCACGCAAGCACTGGTCATGGCCGAGCTTGCCAAGGGCGACAGCGCGATCTCAAAAACCTTCAGCCAGTGCTGGAAGTGGAGCCATCTGATCGCGGCGGCCTGCAGCGAAGAGCAGAAGCGCCGCTTCCTCAAGCCTTTCCTGGAGGACGACACATTCCTGCTCGGCAAGGGCATCAGCGAGCCGAGCGCAGGCTCCGACAATCGGTTGCCGCCCGACGATCCCAAGGCCGGTCTCAAGCTCAAGGCGGAACGCCACGGCGACTACTGGATCCTCAATGGCGAGAAATGCTTCATCGCCAATGCCAGCGTCGGTAAGCTGTTTTTTATTGACGCGCGCACTGACCCGAACGCGCCGCTGCGGCAAGGCACCACGATGTTCCTGGTGCCGCGCGACACGCCGGGCATGCGCATCGGCAAAGTCTTCAACAAGAGCGGCTGGCGCTTCTACCAGAACGGCGAAATAATTTTCGACAACGCCCGCGTGCCACACGCCAATGTGGTCGGGGCGGTGAACGGCTCCGATATGAAGACCCATGCGGTCGGCGATCGCACGGGCGGAGACCTGTTCGGCGACCTCGAGCTTGCGGCCAACGCGCTCGGTGTGTGCGACGACGCCTGCGCCATGGCGCTCGCGCTGGCGCAGACCAAGACGCAGGGTGGCCGGCCGCTCTTTGACCAACAGGTCATCCAGCTCAAGCTGAACAAGATGCATCTCCTCACCGAGGCGCTGCGTTCGTTCGTGATGCGAGTTGCCTGGGAGCACGACCACAAGGTGCGCTCGGCGAATGCGGGGCTGTGTATGAATTTCTCCACCGACGTGATCCAAGAGGTCACCGAGCTCAACCTCGACCTGCACGCCGGCGCGGGCGTTCTCGACCCGCGCGCCGAGAAGCTCGTGCGTGACGCCATTATCTGGAGCCATCTCGCCGGCGACAGCGTGCAGCGAATGAAGGCGACGCGACGATTGGCGAAGTAGCCGAAGCAGCTACGTTCGCAACGTCGCAAGCCCATTGCTGAGCACCACGTCGTTACGCGAGACGACGCGGCATTGGAACGAGACGCGCTCGCCCTGCCTCCACATCTCGGTTCGGATTGTGTCGCCGGGAAAGACCGGCCGCGAGAACCTCGCCTCGATGGTTTGGAGCCGTTCCGGTTGGTCGTCCGCATACGTGCGCAGGATCGCGCGCGCGGCGACGCCGAAGCTCGCCGCGCCATGGAGGATGGGGCGATCGAAGCCCGCCGCCTTGGCGCGCTGCGGGTCCGCGTGCAGCGGGTTCTCGTCCCCATTGAGCCGGTACAGGAGTGCGAGATTGGGTGGTGTCGCCAGATCGCAGATCAGTTCCGGCGCGGTCTGCGGTACCGTATGCGGGACCGGTGTGTCACTCATCCTGCCGCCGAAGCCGCCGTGCTTGCGTGCGAACGTGCTGCTGTCCACGGTCGCAACCGGTTTGCCGTCCTCGCCGAGAAGATCGCGCGTGTTCTGGATGATGGCAGCGTTGCCGGGGCCCTTGTCGATGATCTCCTTGACGCGCGGGCGGCTCACAAGCTTTGCCTGCGCCGGTAAAGGCCGATGCAGCGTCACCTTGAGATCCCCGGCAACGACCAGCCGCTCGTCGATGCCGAAAGCCGGATCAGTCATGCGCCCGGGCCAGCCCAGCACCACCGCCATCGTCGGAAACGCTTGAAGTCCCGCGCGCTCGTACACGAATTTGAGCTCGCCCGCATCGAGCGGGTCCATGCCGATGCCAATGCCGAGCGCGTAGATGATGCACTCGCGCTCCCCGTAGCTCACCTGGATGTCGGCCGGCCGATAGGCCATGATCTTTTCGTAATTGAGGTTAGGTTCTGGCAATTCCGTCTCCCGCCATCGCATTCGCCAAGGTCAGGCGCCTTCGCTGCTGCTTGCGTTGATTCAATCAGTTTTCGGGCTGAAGGAAATAGTGCAGTCTGAAAATTCCTCGAGCAAAACTTCTATACGGAGGCTCGTCAGATGAGCGAAGCTCCGGTTCTCATCGCCAAGGACGCACGCGGCGTCGCGACCGTCACTATCAACCGGCCGAACGTGCGCAACGCCATCGACGACACCGTCATCGGCTTGCTGACCGACGCATTCACGGGGCTCGGCGTGGATGGCGCAACGAGGATCGTCGTGCTGACCGGCAGCGGGTCGGCATTCTGCGCCGGCGCCGATCTCGGTTGGATGCGGCGCATGGCGGCTGCAAGCGAAGCAGAAAATGTCGCCAGCGCAAAAACCATCAGCGCGATGCTGCGGAGCCTCAACGAGCTTCCAAAGCCGACGATCGCCAGGGTCAACGGAGCGGCCTATGCCGCGGGCACCGGGCTTGTCGCGGCCTGCGATATCGCAGTTGCTGTCGAACAGGCGGTGTTTTCGATTTCCGAGGTTCGCATCGGCCTCACCCCATCGACGATCAGCCCCTATGTTGTCGCGGCGATCGGCGCGAGAGCCGCGCGCCGCTACTTCTTGACCGGGGAGCCTTTCTCGGCGGCCGACGCATCTCGGTTGGGATTGGTTCACCAGGTCGTTGCCGAGAGCGCTCTCGACGGTGCTGTCGAGAGCCTGATTGCTACTTTGCTTGCAGGAGGCCCGCAATCGCAATCGCGTGCGAAACGGCTCATTGCCGACGTCGCTGGCCGCCCCGTCGATGACGCGCTCGAGATGTTGACCGCGCGCAGCATCGCTGACGCGCGTGCATCGCCCGAAGGGCGGGAGGGAATTCAGGCGTTTCTTGACAAGCGAAAGCCCGCCTGGCGCTGAGGTGTCACGGCGGCGGTACCCCGAGCGCCTCGGCGCAGGCGAGAAGCCGCGACCAGGTGCCATGCGGCAGGGGGATTCCTTCCCGCATGCGCTCACGCAAGATGCTGTCGCCGCGTTCCCCTGGAAGATAAATGCGCTCGACGCCGTCAGCCGGCGCAAGCGCGGCGATAAGGCGTGCCAGGCGATCCGCTTCGCTCAGTATGCGCTGTCGATCGCCGAACGCCGCCAGATCGATGGCAATGGCAATGCCATTGAGATATGGCGCATCGAGCTTGCCTCCGGAGGCAAGCGCAGGCGCGATGATCGGGTTCTCGACCATGAGGCTGCAGAGACACTCGATCATAAACGAGAGACCGGAGCCTTTCGGGCCGCCCAGCGGCAACAGCGTCGCGAGCTTTTTCGGATCGGTCGTGTCGCGTCCGTCTGCGTCGAGTCCCCAGCCGAGCGGGATCTTCTGTCCCGCATCCCGCGCGCTCATCACCTTGCCCATGGCAACCGTGGAGGTGGACATGTCCAGCAGCAGCGGCGGCCGGTTCGCCGCCGGAAACGCGATCGCCAGCGGATTGGTCGAGACGCCTGAAACCTTGGCGCCGTGATAAGCCATCATCGGTCCCGACGCCGACATGACGACGCCGGCCATGCCAACGTTCGCGGCCTGCAGCGCGAAATAGCCGACGGCACCCGCATGGGTGATGTTGCGCGCCGCGCACCAACCGACATGCGCTTCGCGCGCACGCGCGATCGCTTCCGCCATCGCCGCGGCCATCGCCACTGCTCCCGGCGCGCGATCCGCCTCCAACACCGCGATCGCGCCGGCGCGCTTTTCCATGCGCATGTTGGGCGCAGGATTGATGTCCTTTCGGTTGACGCGCTCGATATAGCCCGGGATCCGTAATACGCCGTGCGAGTCCACGCCGCGCAGATTCGCCCAGACCAGCGACTTCGCCCATTCCTCCGCCATCGCCGGCACAACGCCTGCCGTGGCAAAGAGTGCGCTCGCGAAGCGATGGAGATCGGCGCTGGAAATCACGTGCAATTCGGTTTTCGGCTTCATCTGGGAGCCTGCAGCAAATCTCAACGATTGGGTATTGCAGACGATCTCTACACGAGCAGACTGCCCCAGCAACAATCACCGTCCCCCCATTTCCGTATCTGCACACATCTGGAGCGGGCGATGGGCTTCTCTGGCGCGAGCCAACCCGGATTTCGCCCACGCTGCAATCCGGGCTACAAATAGCCGTCCCAGCTCGGGAGCATCGCCATGAATGTTCAGGATCAATCGCGGTTTGAAGCAAGGGCCGGCTTTCCTGGTCTCGTTCCCGGCTATATGTCGGGCTTCGGCAACTCCTTCGAAACCGAGGCGCTCGCCGGCGCGCTCCCGATCGGTCGCAATTCGCCGCAAAAGGTCAAGTTCGGGCTTTACGCGGAGCAGCTGTCGGGCTCCCCGTTCACCGCGCCGCATGAAACCAACCAGCGCTCGTGGCTCTACCGCATTCGGCCCACCGTCAAGCATTCGGCGCGCTATCGCAAGGTCGAGCAAGGCCTCCTCCGCAGTGCGCCTGCGGCGCGCGAGGAGAGCGATCTGCCGATCGGGCAGCTGCGCTGGGGGCCGATCTCGATCCCGGATGAGAAGCTGAGCTTCGTGAGCGGACTTCGCACCATGACCACGGCGGGCGACGCCGAGACGCGCGCCGGCATGGCGGCGCACGTAGCACTCGTGACCACGTCCATGCGCAACGAGTATTTCTTCAATGCGGATGGCGAGCTCCTCATCGTCGCGCAGCACAACAAGCTTCGCTTCCGCACCGAATTCGGCGTGATCGACATCGAGCCTGGCGAGATCTGCGTGATCCAGCGCGGCATGATGTTTCGAGTCGAACTCATCGATGGTCCGGCGCGCGCCTATGTGTGCGAAAACTACGGCGGCGCCTTCACGCTTCCCTATCGCGGGCCGATCGGGGCAAATTGCCTCGCCAATCCGCGCGACTTTCTTACTCCAGTCGCAGCGTACGAGGATAAGGAGGAGCCCTCGACGCTTTTCGTGAAATGGGGCGGCGAGCTCTACGCGACCGAGATCGGCCAGTCGCCGCTCGATGTCGTCGCCTGGCACGGCAATTACGCGCCGTACAAATACGACTTGCGGCGCTTCTCCCCGGTGGGCGCCCTGCTGTTCGATCATCCCGATCCATCGATCTTCACCGTCATGACCGCGCCGTCGGAGACTCCAGGCACCGCCAATGTCGACTTCGTCATCTTCCCCGAGCGGTGGCAGGTGGCCGAGAATACCTTCCGGCCGCCCTGGTATCACCGCAACCTGATGTCGGAGTTCATGGGCCTGATCTACGGCGTCTATGACGCGAAGCCGCAGGGCTTCGTGCCGGGCGGCATCTCGCTGCACAATTGCATGCTGCCACACGGCCCGGACGAAACGGCTTTCGAACATGCGAGCAACAGCGAGCTCAAGCCGGTAAAGCTGAGCGATACCATGGCCTTTATGTTCGAAACGCGCTTTCCACAGCGCCTGACCAAATATGCGTCGACCCTCAAAGAGCGGCAAGACGACTATATCGATTGCTGGAAGGGCTTGCGCAGACACTTCGATCCGACGCGCGAGCGGCCGTGAACCAAGCCGCCGAGGCTGCGCAGCCACGAACGTCATGATTGACGCGACGCATTCAGCCGCGCGGCGCAGTTGGATCGCATCGGCCAATGGGCATGCGGATTTCCCGATTCAGAATCTGCCGCTGGGCGTATTCGCTCCGCCGAGAGGAAGCGCGCGTGGTGGCACCGCGATCGGGGACGAGATCTTCGATCTCGCCGCGGCGCTCGAACTCGGCCTGTTCGAGGGGCTCGCTGCGCGCGCCGCCGAAGCCGCTTCCGGCGCGAGCCTCAACGCGCTATTCGCGCTCGGCCGCGAGGCGCGCGTCGCGCTCCGCCGTCGCCTCGGCGAGATTCTCGATTCCGATGGCCGCGAGCGCGAACGGGCCGAGCCGATGCGCGCGAGGTTAATCCATCGGGCCGCGGATTGCCGTCTCGAAATCCCAGCCGCAATCGGCGACTACACCGACTTTTTCGCCGGCATCCACCACGCGACCAACGCGGGCAAGCTCTTTCGCCCGGACAATCCGCTCCTGCCGAACTACAAATACGTGCCGATCGGCTATCACGGCCGCGCCTCTTCCATCACGGTCTCCGGCGCGACGCTGCGCCGCCCGAACGGCCAGCGCAAAGGCGCAAGCGATGCCATTCCGAGCTTCGGGCCGTCGCGGAGCCTCGACTACGAGCTCGAGCTTGGGGTTTGGATCGGTCCAGGCAACGCGCTTGGCGAACCCATTCCCATCGTGGATGCGGTGAATCACATCGCCGGATTCTGCCTGCTCAACGATTGGTCGGCGCGGGACATCCAGGGATGGGAATACCAGCCGCTCGGACCCTTTCTCGGCAAAAGCTTTTGCACCACGATCTCGCCTTGGGTCGTTACGCCCGAAGCACTGGCGCCGTTCCGGACGGCGCAAGCGGCGCGGCTGACGGGGGCCCCCGCGCCGCTGCCTTACCTGCTCGAAACCACGGATCAGGCAACCGGCGCGCTCGACATCGACCTTGAGGTATTCTTGCTCACGCCGGGCCTCGAGGCGAAGGGGCTTCCTCCGCAGCGCTTGTCGCTCGGCAACGCGCGCGACCTCTACTGGACGGTGGCGCAACTGGTGACGCACCACAGCAGCGGCGGCTGCAATCTGCGCTCGGGGGATCTGTTCGGGACTGGCACGATCTCGGCGCCCGTCAATGACGGCCTCGGCAGCTTGCTCGAGATCTCCGCCGGCGGCCGGCGGCCGCTGACGCTCGCCTCGGGGGAGACGCGCCGCTTCCTCGAAGATGGCGACACAGTCATCATGCGTGCCCACTGCCGCCGCGAAGGTTTTGTGCCGATTGGGTTCGGCGAATGCTGCGGCACCATCGCCCCAGCCCTTTGACTTTGGCCCGGCGGTTACGTCATCAAAGCGAAACACGTTGCCCATAGAGTCTTACGGACATTCGCCGCGATACCTTGGATTTCTCCACTGCGAGCCGGCTGGGCGGACCGGAACCATTGCGCCGGCTGGGCGTTGGTGGATGCCCAGAATGGGAGTGGACCCAAGTGCTTTTCCTGCAACGGCTGCTGCTGCATTACGGAATATATCGGCGGTATCCCCTCAGGCCTTGGCCGGCATTCAAGAACGCCTGGCGCATCGCATTTAGATAAGCGACAATCCCGGCATAAACATCGCACCGGGGGCGAGCCTCATGCGCCCGAGCCATCATTTTGTTTGGCTCTTCAGCGCCGCTGCCATCCTCTGCGCCTCGCCGGCGGCCACGCAGGTCGCTTCGCCGCCGACCGTGGGACCACACATGGCATCCGACATCGATCCGCACTCAGGATTCCGCCTGCCGCTGCCGAAACGCGAGGATTTGGACGAGGCCGGCAAGGCGCACTACGACCGCATCGCAGCGCCGGGGGCCTCCATCGTCGGGCTACGAGGCCCGAGCGGCATCGGGCTTTACAGCCCGAAGGCGGCCGCGCACGCGCGCGCGCTCAATCGCTACCTGCGGTTCGAGGCGGGATTTCTCCCTCGCATCCGCGAGATTGCGATCCTGACGACCGCGCGCGAGATGGACAGCCAATTCGAATGGGCGGCGCACGAGCCGGAGGCGCTTAAAGAGGGCGTCGAACCGCGCATCATCGACGTGATTAAGCACCGGCGGTCCACGTCCGCGCTCGACGAGACCGACGCGACGGTGATCGAGCTTGGCCGGCAAATCTTCCGCGATCACAAGGTGACGCCGGAAACCTTCAGCCAGGCGAAGGCGCTGTTCGGCCCGAACAAGCTCATCGAACTGGTAATGCTGATGGGCAACTATGCCGGCACGGCAGCGCTGCTCACCGCCGTCGACATGCAGCTCCATCCGGGCCAAAAGCCGCTATTGCCGATTCCGTGAGGCGTCGTCATTACCGGGCTTGGCCCGGAAAAACCGTGAGACTTCTGGCGAAGGCGATCGATCCGCGCGTCACGCCGACGAATGACGCCACCGTGCAGCGTCGCTCTCAGCGCGCATTGGCGACGAGCTCACGGAAAGCTTTGCTCCACTTCGCATTCTCATCGAGCGCCTTGGCGGGATCGAGCAAATGCAAGTCGGCGCCCTGCGGCAAGGGTCGCGCATTTGCCCGCGCGGGGAAGAAGTCGCGGTCGCGCAGGATGTCTTGCCCATCGGTAAGCATGAAGTCGAAGAACAGGATCGCGGCGTGCGGATGCGGCGCGCGGCGTGACACGGCGGCGCCCTCGAAGCGTCCCACGCCGGGCGGGATCACCAGCCAATCGATCGGCGCGCCGCTCTTGCGCAGCTGCTCGGCTTTGTAGGCGTAGGCCGTGAGCGCGAACGGAACCTCTCCGCTGACGACAAGGTTCGCGAGCAAAGTGTGGCCCTTGCGCACCGACATGCCGTTGACCGCGACTATCTCGCGAAAGAGTCTTAGGCCCTTGTCCTCGCCCAACGCGCTCACCACACCGCCGAACCAGTCGCTGTCCTCGGCCTCGACAGCGAGCTTGTCCTTCCAGCGGCGATCGAGGAGATCATCGTAGTTGTTCGGCAGGTCGTCTTTCTTGACCAGGCGTGTGTTGTAGGCGGCGACGAAAATGTTCAAGCGCGTCCCGACCCATTCCCCGTGCGGCAGGATCGCCGCCGAAAGGAGCTCCGACAAGGCCGGCGTTTTGATCTGCTGGAACAGACGTTCGCGGTACATGGATTCCATGGCGATCGCGCCGGTTTCGATCACGTCCGCGTCGTAGCGGCCGCCGCGGGCCTCCACCACCGCGCGTTGGACGATGTTCTCAGAGCTGCCGCGCCACACGCGCACCTTGACGCCGTGCTTTTTCTCAAATGCGGCGGTAAGCGCCGCCAAGTCATCGGGCGCCGCCGAGCTGTAGAGCGAGACGGAGCCCTCCTTCTTCGCGCCAGCGACGAGCGTCTCCATGCGGTCGGCGCCGGCATAGGACGCCAAATCTTGTGTGGTCTCCTTGCCGCCCTGCGCATCCGCACCTTGGCTCATGGCCCAGGCGGCAAGAAGTGCCAGCACGACAGCGAGCAAAGCGGCAATCAAGGGCGCGAGCACTTGCATCAGCCCCATCGGCTTTAGTCTCGGGCTGCTCACGGGCATCCCTCCGATTTTTGCGCGCGGCTATGGCGTGGGTAGTGAAGCTCGAGGCTTGAGATACCGCAAGTCGGCATGGCGCGACAGCTTAGTCCCTGCGCAAGCAGAGACCCTTGACCACAGGCCTGAGATCATGGGTACCCGCTTTCGCGGGCACGACGGCGGCAGGGCCGCTTATTTGTGCCAGCACTGCGCGGACACAGAGGCCGCCGCTTTGATGGCTGCCCCAAAGCAACACGCAGTGGTAACATCGCTGAAAACCAGGGAGGATCGCATGAAGAGAAGCGTCTGCCGATTGCTCTTTTCCGCGGCGCTTGCGCTTGCGGGCGCAGCCTTCGTGGGCGCGGCCGCGAACGCAGAGGACAAATATCCGTTCAAACCGGTTCGCATGATCGTCTCCTTCTCCGCCGGTGGGCCGACCGACACCGTCGCGCGCGTGATGGGCGCGAAGATGGGAGAGCTGCTGGGCCAGCAATTCGTGGTGGAGAACCGGGTGGGCGCTGGCGGCAATATCGGCGCCGATCAGGTCGCCAAGGCGCCGCCCGACGGCTACACGTTGCTGATGGCGACGGTCTCCACGCACGCGATCAATCCGGGCCTCTATAGGAACATGCCTTACGATCCCGTGCGCGATTTCGCGCCGATCGCGCAGATCGGCGTAACGCCGACGCTGCTCGGCGTGCATCCTTCTCTGCCCGCCACTGACGTGAAAAGCCTCGTCGCCCTCATCAAGGATAACCCGGGAAAATTCACCTACGGCTCTTCCGGTCTCGGCTCCATCCTTCATCTCTGCGGCGAGCAATTCAAGGCGGCCGCGGGCGGCATCAATGTCGTCCATGTGCCATACCGCGGCTCGGCGCCCATGATGTCGGCTCTGGTCGGCGGGCAGATTTCAATGGCGTTCGATGCGACGCCAACCGCACTGCCTCAAGCGCAGTCGGGCGCGATCCGCGCGATCGGCGCCGGCATGGCCACGCGCATGCGCGCGATGCCTAGGCTACCGACCCTGCAGGAGCAAGGCTTGCAGGGCTTCGAGTGCTACACGTGGAACGCGATCCTCGCTCCCGCCGGCACGCCGCAGCCCATCGTCAATCAGCTCAGTGAATCGATCAACACCGCGCTTTCCGATCCTACGGTGATTAAGCGCTTGGAAGAGGTGGGCATCGATCCAACGCCTGGCAGCTCGCCGGAGAAAGCGACCGCGTTCATCAAGACGGAGCTGGCGAAATGGGCGCCGATCATCAAGGCCTCGGGCGCCCATATCGATTGAGAGCCGGGCATGAAGATTACTGCGAGCGGAAAGGCACTGGGCGCGATCATCGAAGGGATCGATCTCGCCCAACAGCTTTCGGAGAGCGAGTTCAAGCAGATCCTTCGCGCGTTAGGCGCTCACGGCGTGCTTTGCTTTCCCAAGCAACGGCTCGCGACCGAGCATTTCGTGCGCTTCGGGCGTATGTTTGGCGAGCTTGAGATCAACGTGGCCAATCAATTCCATGAGCCCGGGTTTCCAGAAGTGATAGTGCTGTCCAACATGACGGCGGATGGCAAGCCGATCGGGCTCGCCGATGCCGGACAGGGCTGGCACACCGATATGTCCTACAGCAAGGAGATCGCGCTCGCGAACGTGCTCTACGCCGTCAGCGTTCCCAGGCGCGAGGGGAGCGCACTCGGGGATACGCAATTCCGCAACATGCACGCGGCTTATGACGATCTGCCCACGGAGATCAAACGGCGGCTCGAGGGGCGCACGGCGACGCATGATTTCGCGAAATTCTGGGACATGATGCGCGCGCGGCCCGGCTCGCCGCGCGCGCCGCTCACCCCCCAGCAGCGTGCCAAGAAGCCGCCGGTGTCGCAGCCGATATTTCGCACGCATCCGATCACCGGCCGCGCGGTCCTTTACTGCAACCCTGGCTACGCGACGCACATCGATGGCATGGGGGACGCGGAAAGCGCGGAGCTGCTCCAGGCTCTGTTCGCCCACCAGGCGCAGGAGAAGTATTTCTACGCGCACCAATGGACGGAAGGCGACGTGCTGATGTGGGACAATATCGGCACGGTGCACAACGCCGTCGCCGACTATCGCACTGACGAACCGCGCTACATGCGCCGCCTGCAGATCATGGCGACCAAGGATTATGCGCGCCTAGCAGCATGACAGGCTTGGCCCAGTGCAGCACGGCCGAGCCACCGACTGCACCTTGTCCGCGGAGCGGGACATGGAAGCACAACAATTTGATCCATCCCAATTTTGCTAGGAAACGACCCTCATCGGGAGAGACGCGGCGGCATCTTCCCTCATGCCCGGCACAAGTGCTGGCGATTCGCTCTCTTCGGTTTCGGCACAGAAGTCGTTGCAATAATAGCGCTCGCCGTTGCCCTTCCACGCGGAAGCCTCGGCAAGCGAGCGTCCGCACGCGGCACACGTCAGCGTTTGCATCATTTCGTTCTCCGCAATCCGGCCGGATCGCAAACGCGCCTCCCCTAGGCTTGGTTCCTCCCACCCGCGGGGCAAGCACGGTCGTTCATCAGGCTCGAAATGTCGGCTACCGTACCGACGGGCCGGCGAATAGCGCCTAAGGCTTCGAAACCGCCGGCGGCAGCTCCGGTAGGCCGGTGGCTGAGAGACCGGTCGCGCTCCCGCCTGCACCGGGAGCGCCTCATGCCGAGCACGCCCTTCCTCGATGATGCTGGAACCGACCCGGAAGTCAGGCGCGTCGTCGGCGTCGCATTCGAAATGACCCGAATCGCACTCAGTCTTGCCGAGCGCCCCGCCGTCACCAACGAAATCATCGCCAAGCGCATTATCGAACTTGCCAAGGCTGGCGAGCGAAATCCCGATATTCTGTGCGAAGGCGTCCTCAAGGAATTTCGCGAGCGGCGGCTGTAATCCCGCAACGCGGGCGGCACCCCTCTCACACCTTAATCAGAGCATAGGGACGGCTGCTCGGTTTCTCGACTTGCAAGGCCACGTTGTACACCGGCGCGCCGCGCGACGTGCGGCCCTGGTACCGGCCATGGTGGGCATGACCATGAACGACGGCGCTCACCTTGAAGCGGTCGATCGTTTCGCCAAGCCGTGACGACCCCAAGAACGGGAAGATTTCCAACGGCTCGCCTTCGACCGTGTCGACGACGGGCGCATAATGCAGCACCACGACGGCCCGCTCGTTGCGGACCGCGCGCATGGCATTCTCGAGTCGCATCGCTTCGCCCACCGACTCGGCTACGAAGCTCTTGACCACGGTCTCCCCAAACGAAGCAAGCATGCGGCGGCCGAACCCGCCGATGAACCCCTTCACCCCGACGAAGGCGACGCCGTTTGCCTCGTACGACTGGCCGTTGAGCAGGTGCATGCCGGCGGCCTTCAGGATTTTCTCGACGTCTTCGGCCTGGCCGGACTCGTAATCATGATTTCCCAGCACGCCGATGACCGGGATCGAGCAGACGCGCAGATCTTCGGCAAGAACCTCCGCCTCGCGCGGCTTGCCGACGTCCGTGAGGTCCCCGCAAAGGACGAGCACTTCCGCCTTGGTCGAGATTTCGGCAAATAAGTCGCGGAACAACGACGTGCGATCTTCCTTGACGTGCAGGTCGCCAATGGCTGCGAAGGTAAACATGTCGGGCTTGGCAGGCATGACCTCACGCGCTCTCCTCGCCTGCATCCACGAAACCCCACTCTTGGACCGCGGCCTCGTAGTCGATCTCCGAGAACATCCGCCCGCGGCATATCTTCACGCGCGGAGGCGGGAGGTCGAGCTGCCGCTCGAGGCGGCCGAGCAACTCGTCCATGAGCCAGCGGGGGACGCGTTCGCGCTCGCTCGGGTAGGCCCAGCGGAAATTGATGAGATGAACCAGAAGTACTTCCCAGTGAAGGTCCATGTAGCCGAGCAGACGTCGCCACTCGATCCGGTCATGCTGCTTGAGGATCAGGTGCACGATGTCTGCACCGTCATAGCGATGTCGCAGTTGAACGAAGGCCTTGGACCAAATCAGCTCGGTCGGCGCGATGACGCGCACCGGCATGCCGAATACCTCGACGCGCGGCGCGTGCTCGAACCAGCCATCGCTCACCGGCGTGGTGCCGTGCCAGGAGGCGAAGATCAGGTCGAAGAAATGCTCGCCGCGGAAGACCTTGGCGATCCAACGCTCGTCCTCGATCTCGATGGCATAGCCGAG
>Ga0209058_1003139_pt1 | contig 13416 bp, 10 predicted proteins | sample GraSoiAngelo_147_FD_185904 | JGI IMG/M metagenome (GOLD analysis project Ga0209058, IMG submission 185904) | Grasslands soil microbial communities from the Angelo Coastal Reserve, California, USA - 14_1009_05_40cm (SPAdes) (version 2) | ecosystem: Environmental > Terrestrial > Soil > Grasslands ... | reverse complement strand
GCGCTTTGACGTCGCGCGAATTTTCTTCAAGCAACGTTCGCAGCGCGAACACGCCAATCTCCTGCCAGCCCGCTGCTGTTGCCGCTTCCTTTAACGCCATGTTCGCCTGTCGATTGTAAGGTTCATCCTCCAGCACCTTTTCAAGCATTTCGATCGCGCGTTTCGGGTCCTTCTTAATTTCCCGCTGCGCTTTCATGATGGCGATTGGTGCGGTCGATATATTTAAAAAACTTCTTTTGGTTGACCTCTTTTTCGTGACTTCAGCGCGCCGAAGCAATTGTCGTCCCATTAGAAATTGCGGTTCCTGTTTCAGGATTTCCTGCAAAAGCGAAATTGCGTAACCGAGATTGCGCAACTCAACAGCGGCCACTGCCTTAAGCCAAAGATTGCGCTGCGCTTCGCTCAGTTCCTTTTCCGTCTTAACCGCCATCGCGGATAGTTTATCACACTATGCAATTCTGCGACGAGGTACGCCTCAGCAGAGGGAATGACAGCCTGCAAGGTCTGCGCTCCAAGTGCGGTTCTGCGACTGGCTCCGACAAGCATAAGGACAGGAACCGCCCCCCTCATAGCAGATCCAGTTGCGGTTTCTCAGGAGTTGCGGCGGGCGTCCTCCTATTGCGTGTTTTCCCGACAGGCGGTGTTTCGATCACGCCGTTTGGACGCTCCAGATACGCAAGAATTTCCTTGGCCCGGTCGAGAATTTCCTTTGGCAAACCTGCCAGCCGCGCGACTTGGATGCCATAGCTTTTGTCCGCACCGCCTGAAACGATTTTGCGAAGGAAAATGATTTGGTCGTTCCACTCGCGGACTGCGACATTGAAATTGCAAACACCTTTGCGTTCCGCGGCGAGTTTGGTTAACTCATGATAATGCGTGGCGAAGAGGCTCCGCGCTTTGATTTTGTCATGGAGAAACTCGGCAACGCTCCAGGCGATCGAGAGTCCGTCGAATGTGGAGGTGCCGCGACCGATCTCATCGAGGATCACCAGGCTGCGTTCGGTCGCGTTGTTAACGATATTAGATGTCTCGTTCATCTCTACCATGAACGTTGACTGGCCGCGTCCTATGTCATCGTTCGCGCCGACGCGTGTGAAAATGCGATCCACCAGCCCGATCTCGGCGCTCTCCGCCGGAACAAAGCTGCCGATTTGAGCCATCAATACAATCAAGGCCACCTGACGAATGTAAGTCGATTTTCCTGCCATATTTGGGCCTGTCACGATCGCCATCCGCATGGTCTCGCCATCAAGGGATGTGTCGTTAGGCACAAATTTTTCTTCCACCAGATTCTGGTCGAGTACCGGATGCCGTCCATCCTTGATCGTAAGCCGCAAGGTATTGTTTAAGTGCGGCCGACAAAAACGGAACAACCGCGCCGTCTCGGCGAACGCGCAAATGACGTCGAGCATTGCTATGGCAGCGGCAGTTTGCTGGATTGACTCCAGCTCGCGCAGAGTTTCTTCGCGCAGTTTTTGGAAAAGCTGAGACTCGAGTTGGCGCGCGCGTTCGTCTGCACCGAGGATTTTCGCCTCCATCTCCTTTAGCTCGGGCGTGACGAAGCGCTCGCCCCCCACGGTAGTCTGCTTGCGCGTGTAGTGCCCGGGCACACTCGCGAGATTCGATCTTGTCACCTCGATGAAATAACCAAAAACCGAGTTGTAGCGTACCTTAAGAGACTTAATGCCCGTTGCAGCGATCTCGCGCTCCTGCAAATGGCTGATCCATTTTTTTCCCTCGTGCGACGCCCGCCGCAGTTCGTCAAGATCTGCATCGTACCCATCCCGAAAAATCCCGCCATCCTTTAGCACCAATGGTGGGTCATCAACGACTGCTCTGCCGAGCTTCTCGGCCAGCGCTGGCATTTCGTGGATCTCGTTTTGCAGTTGAATGGGTAGGGCGCGACCGGTCCGAGCCGGACTGGCATTGGGCGCGCCGCCGCTTTCTTGCGCGACGTTCGGCGGGCTCGGCGAGCCCGCCCTACCAAAATTGGTGCGATCAATCAGCTTTTGCAGTTCGCATTTCAGCTTCGGGATCTCTTGCAGCGAGAATTTCAGAGCGACCAGGTCGCGTGCGTTTCCCGAGGCCTGACTCAATCGCGATGTTGCACGTTCGATATCGCGAATCGATTTCAGTTGAGCGCGGATTGCCGCAAGCAGATCTGGTTCCTGCAACAAATCTGAGATCATTTGCTGACGTCGCTCGAGCTCATACAAATTGCGCAGTGGCTGCAAAATCCACGAGCGCAATCTCCGGCCGCCCATCGGCGTGATGGTGCGATCAAGGACCCCGAGCAAAGTGGTGTCACGTGTGCCGCGTGATTCAACCAGCTCAAGATTCGTTTGTGTCGCGGCGTCTAGCATGACGTAGTCGGCCGGCGCGTCGCAGCGCAACGAAGTGAGATGATCGATGTTACGTCGAAGTTGATGCTTTAAATAATGAACGATTGCGCCTGCGGCGGCGACCGCCCGCGACATCTCGCCGCAGCCAAATCCATCTAGCGATTTCACTTTGAAATGCTCGCACAAGGTGAAAATCGCCTGCTCCGGCAAGAACGCGTAGCTGTCGTACTCAAGCGCATGATCGACCTGGCCAAGCTGATCTTTCTGTTCGGCGCTGACGAGCAGCTCCGATGGCGAAACACGCGCAAGTTCGTCTAGGAGGGATTGTCGATCTTGCAGTTCGGTAAGCCGGAACTCGCCCGTGGTCAGGTCTGCGTAAGCAAAACCAAATATGCCGCCGTCGGCGTAAATCGCGCCAAGATAATTGGCGCGTTTCGCTTCGAGTAGGTCGAAGTCGCTAACGGTGCCCGCGCTGATGATCTGGGTGATGTCGCGTGAAACAATTTTTCCCGGTTGCGGCTCGCTTGTCTGATCGCAGATCGCTACGCGCCGCCCCGCCTTGATCAACTTTGCGATGTAAGTTTGCGCGGCGTGATATGGCATGCCACACATCGGCACACCATTTCGCTTGGTTAGGGCGACATTCAGCAAAACCGAGGCTTCTTTTGCGTCTTCAAAGAAGAGTTCATAGAAATCGCCGAGCCTGAACAACAAAAGCGTATCTGCGGGGATGCTCCCTCGGAGCCGCCGATACTGCTGCATCATTGGAGTGAGCGCGTCCCGCATGATTCCAGAATTAAATCACGCCGCACGAATTGCGAGTTTGAATTGAGCAAAGCGCCTCAATGCCGCCGCGGTATTCGTGGCCGAAAATCGGCTTTGCGATGGAATGTCCAGATTTTTGAATCCAGCCAAGGCTTGAGGCGCATCTCATCCAAAAATCAGCCCATGCAACAGTGATTTCAACCTCACTTACTTTGAATCAGCCGGCGCAAACATCAGTCAGAAGCGGATCGACGCCTTTGATTCGTCTGACCGATCTTAGCAAGATTTTCGTTACCGACGAAGTGGAGACACGCGCGGTGTCCGGAGTCCATCTCGACGTCCGGGACGGCGAGTACGTTTCCATCGCTGGGCCTTCAGGCTGCGGCAAAACGACCTTGTTGTCCATTTTGGGACTGCTCGATACACCTTCGGAAGGGAGTTACGTGCTAAAGGGAACCGAGGTCGCGAACCTGTCGTTCGCCGATCGGGCGCGCATTCGCAATCGCGAGATCGGTTTTATTTTCCAAAGTTTTAATTTGATCGGCGATTTGACCGTTTATGAAAACGTCGAACTGCCGCTGACATATCGCGGATTGAGCGCGAATGAACGCAAATCTGCTGTCATGGGAGCGCTCGAGCGCGTCGGCATGGTTCACCGCGCCAGGCACTTGCCTAGCCAGCTTTCCGGCGGACAACAGCAACGCGTCGCCGTTGCCAGGGCACTTGCCGGCAAACCGGCGATTCTGCTTGCGGACGAGCCAACCGGAAACCTCGACTCGCGCAACGGTGAAGCCGTCATGGATCTGTTAAAAGAACTGCATGGCGCTGGCGCAACGATTTGCATGGTGACCCACGACGAACGATTCGCCAGGCACGCTGAGCGCGCCGTTCATTTGCTTGACGGCCAAATCGTGGAGGATCGGCTCGCAGCCTGACTAGGATCGGCAACAGAGGTTAACAAACATGAATGATTTTCGATTTGCGCTGCGGCAGCTTCGTAAATCGCCGGGATTTACTGCTCTGGCGATTATTACTTTAGCGCTCGGCATCGGCGTTAACTCGGCTATTTTCGCGCTCGTCAATGGCGTGGTGTTGCGGCCGATGGTTCCGCTGCGGCCAGCAGAAGTGCTAAACATTTTCACCGCGCGCCAAAACACGAACCACGATTATCGCCAATTCTCGCACACGGAATATCGGGACTTGCGTGAGAACGGTGGAGATCTGTTCGCGGATCTTGCGGCGCTTGAGTTCGCCGTCGCCGGAACCGGTCGCGATCACGAGATGCGGCGAAGCTTCGCCTTTCTGACTTCAGAAAATTTCTTCTCCCTCATCGGCCTGCGGCCAGTGCGTGGCCGCTTTTATACCGCCGAGGAATGCCGGCCGAACGCTAACGTACCGGTAGTGGTCGCCAGTTATGCATTTTGGAAACGCATGGGCGGCCGTAATGACTTCGTGGGGAGCAATCTCCAGATTAATGGACAACCGTACACCGTGATCGGTATCACGCCGGATGGATTTAGCGGGGTCAGCGCCCTGGTCGCACCCGATATATGGTTGCCGCTCGGCGTCCATTCACGTCTGGGCTCGGCATTCGCCGACTCGGAAAGTTTGCATGATCTGGCGGAGCCAAAAAATTATGCACTCAATCTGACCGCGCGTCTGCGACCGGGGCTCACGATTGAGACAGCAAAGGCGCGCCTGGCACCGCTCACCCAGCGATTCAACGCGATTCAGCCGTCTAATACAGAAGGTGCGCGAGATCTGCAGCTTCACGAACCGTCCCGATTCAGTATCAGCACCTCACCGGAAGACGATGGCCCGGTCACTCTTATCGGCGCGCTGCTGATGGGGATGGCCGGAGCAGTCCTGCTTATCGCCAGCTTGAATCTTGCGAACATGCTACTCGCCCGAGGCACTGCGCGCTCAAAGGAAATCGCGCTACGTCTGGCGGTTGGCGCGTCACGTTGGCGTATCGTGCGCCAATTACTCTGCGAAGGTTTGCTGCTTGCGATCTGCGGCGGCTTGGTTGGACTCGTCATGAGTGTCTGGTGCAACGATCTGCTGCTGCATTCGCTCGCGCGCCTACTCGGTTCGACGAGTTTTTCCTTCGTCGTTAAATTGCGACCCGACCTAACTGTCCTCGGGGTCACGTTCCTGTTTTGCCTGATTGCGACCGTCCTTTTCAGCCTTGGCCCCGCGCTAAAGGCGACAAGGGCCGATCTCGTCAGCGATCTCAAGCAGCAAATCGGCGAACCGGCACGCATCGGCCGATTCAATCGGTTCTTTGCGGCTCGTCATATTTCGGTTATGGCGCAGATTGCGCTTTCATTAATGTTGTTATTCAGCGCCGGATTATTTTTCCGTGGTGCCCTTAAGGCAAGCGGGCTTAATCCCGGTTTTGTTGCCGCAGGCGATTTGGTTACCGAGATGGACTTCTCGCTGATCAGAAAAGACCCCGCTGAAGCGCGTCGTCTGATATTCGAGACTGTGAGACGGGCGCGCGATCTTCCAGGTGTGCGGACTGCAGCGCTGGGAACGATGTTGCCCTATGGCAACTTCACAAACTCGCGACGAATCATGTCCATGCGTGAAACTTTACCGACCGATCCGAAGGCGCCCGATCCCGGCGCGGGTGCGCTTTTCACTGCGACGACGCCAGGTTATTTCGATGCTATCGGCGTAAAGCTTCTGCGCGGTCGTGACTTCACCGAGGCCGAAGCTGAAAACAGAGATACGCCGCGCGTCGCGATCATTGACGACGCGATGGCAAAGAAAATTTTTCCGAATATGGAAGCAGTCGGTCAGCACATTCGTTACACCCTGCCTCCGAAAGACGGTTCGCCTAACGACTTGCTCGTGGTCGGCGTAGTCAGTAGCCATCGCCACGATGTGCAAAATGATACGCTCAACCAGCGACTGTTTGTGCCGCTTGCGCAAGGTTACAACGGCAACGTTTACCTACATGTGCGGCTTGCAACAAAAGATCGACGTGCTGTCGCTGCGTTCATTCCCACTATGCGGCAAACGTTGCGCAGCATCGATCCCGATCTGCCAATTCTAAGCATTGCGCCTTTCGTTGATCTTACCGAAAAGAGCGTTGGCCTCTGGATCGTGCGTCTTGGCGCGTTGCTCTTCGGAGTGTTTGGCGGAATTGCGTTGCTACTCGCCGTTGTCGGTGTGTATGGCGTAAAGGCATATGCGGTTGCCTGCCGGACACGCGAGATTGGGATTCGAATGGCGCTGGGCGCGCATCGCCGTGACATTTTCGCCTTGATCATGCGCCAAGGCGCAATCCAAACTGCACTGGCCGTGACGATTGGTCTTCTGTTTTCATTGGCCGCTGGTCGTGTGCTTGCTCGGATTCTTTATCAGGTTAGTCCGAGCGATCCATTCGCGTTATTCATATCAGGTGCCCTGCTGGCAGCAGCAGCAATGCTTGCCTGTTTTTTCCCTGCGCGACGCGCCACACACGTCGAGCCGCTCAAAGCCTTGCGAACTGAATGACGCAATCCATTCGGCGCAGCAATTTGTTCCTTCTGACTCTGTTTGCGTTTCTTGTTGCACCCGCGACGCTTTGGTCGGCGGTTCCCCTGGTAGTGAAGAATCCGCCGGTCCGACCCTCCGATGCGGATTCACCGGTGCTGATTTGGGACATTGACCTAACGCTGGCCGATGCTCTACCGCGAAACTTTCGCGCGACTGACGAACCGCTTAAAAGTGGCAATGGCACGCCATCTGCCACCACTGGCTTGAGCGATCTTCACGCCTCTGGCAGCGGAGAGTTTACGGCTGATAACCTCAAACTTTTGCTGACGCGAATGCATGGTCCCGGTCACCATTTTCGATCTACGGCAGGAAACACACGTATTTGCCAACGGCCTCCCTGTTAGCTGGTTCGCAACACGCGATTGGGCGAATGTCGGCCGCAGTCAGACTGAAATTGAAGAGGCCGAAGCTGTATGGGTGCAATCGCTTGGTCCGGGGAGCGAAATTGCCGTTCGGCCAGGTCACGCCGTCAAAGAGGGCAATGCTGAATCTGCCGTCCCGCAACAGGTGATTGTAAAAGAAGCCAGCATCGAACGCGATCTCGTGTGGTCCGCGGGCGCCAGTTATGTACGGGTCGCCGTTACCGACCATACGCGACCGCCCAATGAGGCAGTCGATCGATTCATTGTCGCCGTTCGCGCGCTTCCGGAGAACGCGTGGGCGCATTTTCACTGCGAAGCCGGACTTGGACGAACGACCACGTTCATGGTGCTTTACGACATGCTGCGAAATGCGACTCGTGTGTCGCTCGAGGACATTGTGCGGCGTCAGAAATTACTCGGATATGACGTGCTTCGTCCTCCTGGGCGTGACAATTGGAAGGCGCCTTACGCTGAGGATCGGACCGCATTTGTTCGTGAGTTCTACAATTATGCTCGTGGTAATCCAAACGGTCGGCCGCAGATCTGGAGTGAATGGCTGAGGTCGGGCGGGCGGTGAGTGCGTTGTGAGCCAGCTAGCGGTCTTTGTGTCCCTATGGTATGCCAGGAGTCCTTCTTAACGAAGGACGGCCAGACGCGCACTTAATACATAGACATTGTATGTCCGCCTGCGCTAAAGCTACCGCGCGACTGCCCCGAAAGTTTTAAAAATGACGGCGAGCGAATTCACGGCCAGAGCCGGTTTTTAGATAGCTTTCGAAGTGGCGGGCTTTAGCTTGCGAACGGAATGCGACTGCTGTTTCGATTTTCCACGGTCTGTGCTTCGCCGTATATGGGCATTTCCCGCGATTGTGCTCAGCCAGTCTAGATCCGAGATCGGTGGTAATGCCGCTTTAGTGAATCTCGTCGTCTACCTCGCTGACGAGGATGTAAACATAGTAGAAGGCATCCATCGGCTGCGGCTTTGAAGCCGGATCATGAACGAAGAAGGCTGGCCTGCCAAGCCGTAGTCTTGGAGCGCTTATGTAAAAGTTGCTACACACGGCCCGCCTTCGCTGGGCTCCGGCATGGCAGCCTTCGCTTTGCGCTGCGCTCCAAGCGAAGGCTGGAGGCGAGGGGAGTTGAACCCCTGTCCTCGTCGCTATCCACGCAAACATCTACATGTTTATCCGACGATAAGTTCTGAGGAGCCAAGCCATGCGCCGGCACACTGCCAGCTCCCGAGCGTCCACAAAATCGATTCACGAACCGGCGTGGTCGCTCCACCGATTCGCCAGCCTGCTGTCCACGTTTGCCGCCGTAGCAGGCGTCCCACGGCAAACGTCACGGTCAATTAAGCCGCGAGAGCGAGACCTTCGTTGTCTGCGTTTGTTTTTTGGTCCGGTTTTTAACGAGGCCAACGAACCATCCTCGGCATGCCGTCTGCGCTTCCAACGATGAGTCGAAGCCAGTACGCCCCCTCTTTTTGTGCTTGAACAGATACCTCTTCTTGGGGTCTTATGCAACAGGAGCGAGAGATTCGCGGAGGCGCGGCTCTAAAGTATAATTCCGGGAATGGCGATTGAAATAACAGCTCGATCCTTGGCCGATACGCAACAGGCGGATATGTCTTCGGGTGAAGTAATTCAGCCGAGGGAACTTTCGGGGGTTCCCGAGAGGTCGATACCGGTCTCGCGATTCTTGCGGCGCTCCCTGCGGTGGACGCGCCGAAACTTCAGTAGTCGCGCGAAGTTGCTTTCGGGTGGGGAGGTCCTCATTCTTTCAGCGCCAAAAAGCGGACGCACATGGATCCGGACATTTCTTTGTGCTTACTTATGCAAGCGGCATGGTCTTGAGTTCACCCTGCAGCCCGGGCGATATGATCATCCGGGATTTCCCCGCATAATATTCTCCCACGATCGTTTTGAGCATCGGACAAAGGGCAATCGCTGGGACCGTTTGCGCGGCAAATATCTCGTTCCCAGAAGAGAACTTCGAAAAGCCAAGATTGTCCTGCTCGTGCGGGACCCCCGGGACTGTTTTGTTTCCCTCTATTTACAAATGACGCGGCGCGATCCCGGCGCGGATGCAGCGTTGAAGCAAAAATCTGTCAGTGAACTCCTGCGCGACAAGAGATTTGGAATCCGCGGCATTGTTCGCGCAATGAACGACTGGCTTGACGAATTCTCAGGGCGCAAGGATTTCACGATCATCCGGTACGAGGCGTTGCGGGCATCTCCGGCCGAACATTTTCGAGACCTGCTTGCCGTAGTCGGCGAAACGACGCTCGACATGTCGATTTTTCAGAAGGCACTTGAGTTTTCCCGTTTCGAGAACATGCAAAAATTAGAAGCAGCCGGAGTTTTTGATTCGAAAATTCTCCATCCGGGTGATGTGCGTGATCCGGAGTCATTTAAAGTTCGCCGTGGGAAAGTAGGGGGTTTTCGCGAGTATCTTTCGGCTGGGGATCAAGAGTGCGCTATCCAGGCATTAGTTGAGCTCGATCCCCGGTTCGGTTATAGCTCCTGAAGCATAGCCGCAACTATCGTTGAGCGGGATGAGGCTGCTACTCTGCAAGGCCTCTCTCGCGCCTCTGAGCGGCATATTCATGCTAAAGATGATCTAGCGGACCTGTTTTTTCTCATCGCGTTAGAACGGCTCGGTGTCGGAGGCTAATTACGGTACACCATCGGGCTCGCGGCATGCACTCAACGCGAGCGTTGTGGCACCGAAAAAAATCTGAAAAAACTGCTTGCGCTCTATTTCCTACTGAAGTAGTAGGGATTTTAAATTATATGAATTCAGTAGACATTAGAATGAGAACGGAGGGATATGACTAAATTTGCTTGGCCGCGTTCTGCGCGGGAACCATTTGGGTGGAATACGAAGCAATATCGCGCTTCGGCGGTGCCTTCATTCTCATTACCGGTGCGTCTGCATTGGCTTTGCTGTCAGGCGCACTGTTTCGCGCGCCAGAAGGGTATGAGGGCGCCAATGGACTGCATGTTAGGCCGGGTAAACGGCGATTCGGCTCCACTCGTCCATGTCCGACTCTCTCAACGACAGGTGCGGCGAGAATGGACACTGCGAGCGGCATCCGCGTACAAGAGCACGACATGAAACTTTCTAAACGTGGCGAATACGCGCTCCGAGCACTTATCGATCTTGGCATCGCGTCCGAGCTCGGGTGGCCGATGCTCCAGATAAGTGAACTGGCGGCAAAAGAAAAACTACCGATCAAATTCCTCGAGCAGATTTTCACGCAACTCAAAGCCGCCGGATACGTGAAAAGCAGGCGCGGGAAGTTCGGCGGTTACTCGCTGGCCCGTCCGATGAGCCAGATAAAGTTCGGCGCCGTCATTCGGTTGATCGACGGGCCGCTGGCGCCGATCCGGTGCGTTAGCGCCACATCCTACGCGCGCTGCTCCTGCCCGGATGAAGTGCACTGCGGCCTGCGCATGTTGATGTTCGACGTTCGAAACGCCATCACCACAATACTCGATCGCTTCACTCTTGCAGACATCGTCGAGATCACGCTTCGCAAATATCGTCGCGATAAAGTCGCGCCGCCTTTCCTTCATAGATCGATCCCGCTCGCATCGATCTTGTCTAAAGAGGGCGAGCCGCCGGTTCGTGACGAGAGCAGAGTGGAGGCATTGAAGCAACTTTCGGGGTCCCGCGGGAGCCAGTTACACAATGGCCGTGCGAAGGGCGCGGCGAAATAGGAGAGAAATCATGCCGGTCACAAAATGTTTCCCAAAGGGAATTAGCGTTGTCGTTGCGATGCTGCTGCTGACAACGATCCAACCGCTGACAGCGCAAACGCCTTCCGACTCTGAGCGATTGGAGAAACTCGAACGCGCGGTCGAGCTGCTGCAAAAACGCAACGCGGAACTTGAGGCGGAAGTACGCAGCTTGAAAAAAGAGCGGGTTGCGGCTGTTCCTGAGGGCAGAATGAAAACGAACGTGACTTACGATGGAAAAACGTATCGAGAAAAGGCGATCGTGGAGGAAGAGAAAGCGCCTATTTACGTCCAGCAGCGGGGACCGGAGTTGAAGCTGGTGCTCGGTGGATTCGTTCAGGTGAATTTTGAAGATGGCGACGTCTCTGCGTTCGAAGGCCGATTTGGCCAGACTGCGATAAAAGATCGGTTTCGCCTGCGCCGGGCGCGGATCAATTTGACTGGCGACTTTGCGGAACAGTTCGATTTCAAAATGGAAGGGGATTTTGGCCAGAGCGATGGCACTTCAGGCAACCGGACCGCCTTTTCCGCAACAGACATTTGGGTCAACTGGCATCAAATCCCAGCGCTACAAGTCAAGGTCGGTCAGTATAAAGCGCCATTTGGCCTGGAGCAGCTGACGCCTGATACTAGCTTGCTCACGATCGAACGCACGTTGCCAACTGGCGCAATCACGCCAGATCGGCAAATCGGTGCTGAACTTTGGGGAAAACCATTCACCAGCATTTGGCCTGAGCAGAAGGACCTGCTGACCTACTACGCGGGCATTTTCAACGGCAACGGTCGCAACATCACCGTCAACGACAACAACAACTTTATGTTTGTGGGTCGTCTGGAGTTGCAGCCGTTTAAAGGTAAAATCGCTGGTCAGAAGTCCTTTCTTAAGCTGGGCGGTGACGTGCTCAACAGCCGTGATGAACAAGGGGTGAATATCTCGCAGTCGAGCAACTTGCTGGTAAACGACGATGGTTCTCTCTCGCCCTTTGTCCTACCTAGCGCGGATCAAAGAACCGCTTGGAGCGTGGACGCCTGGCTCGAGGTGGGTCCCTTTGATTTAATCGGTGAATACCTCCAGGAACGCGTACAAGATCGCACTGTAAACGGAGTGCCTCCCGAGTTCGCCAACTTCACGACCGACGGATTCTATGTAACGGGCGCTTATTTCCTGATCCCGAAGAAGCTGCAGGCTGTGGTTCAATGGCAGTATTTAAACCCCGGGCAAAAGGGAAACGACGGGCTCTATTCGATCCTGGGAGGCCTCAATTACTACATCCATGGAGACGATCTGAAGCTGATGGTCAACTACATTCATACCTGGTCGGATTTTCGCCAAGCGAATCCTGAATTTGGGGAAGACCAATTCGATGAAGTGATCGGGCGTGTTCAACTAATGTTCTAGATCGAAGCAAACCGGATTGGAGCAAACGAAAAATATGAAAGAGACATTCTTGAGTAAACTGCGCGAGTTATGGGCGATTCGCCGGCGCTGCCAACAGATCCACCTTCAACAACGACGGAATCGACGTCCGCAATCAACTAAATTTTATGCCGAAATGCGGCGACTTACTAAAGTCCCATTGCCAAAAACACGGTAATTCTGTACGTCTTTCATCGTTCAGTGAACTCGCACTGACGAGAGAAGGGCCGCAGCGGCTTTTGTTCCCGGTAGGCAGTTATTCTATGAGAATATGAAAACAAGAGCACTGATCGCAGTTGTCGGAGCATTGGCGGTTTTCTTGCCAAATAGCCGTGCGGAGGAAAAAACCGTGATTCGGTTCGGGCATTTTCCAAACATCACTCACGCGCAGGGAGTCATCGCACATGCCCTCTCTCGGCAAGGCAAGGGGTGGTTTGAAAAATACCTCGGACCGAATGTCGAAATTCAGTGGTTTACCTACAATGCGGGGCCATCGGCGATGGAAGCGATCTTTGCAAAATCGCTTGACGTCACCTACGTCGGCCCTGGTCCTGCGCTCAACGCGTACTTGAAATCGAACGGTGAAGAAGTCCGCGTAATCTCCGGTGCAGCCAATGCCGGCGCCGCTTTGGTAGTGAAAGCCGATTCGCCTATCAAGACGCCGGCGGATTTTCGCGGTAAAAAAATCGCCACACCTCAGCTCGGCAACACACAGGACATTTCATGCCGGGCATGGTTGAAAGCACAGAACTTCAAGGTCACGCTGACCGGCGGCGATGTGACGGTTATTCCAACCGCAAACCCGGATCAGCTGGGACTCTTTCAACGTGGCGGAGTTGATGCTGTTTGGACAGTCGAGCCGTGGGTCACTCGTCTCGAGCGCGACGCGAATGGGCGCGTTTTTCTCGAAGACAAGGACACGATTACTACGTGGCTTGTTTCTAGTGTGAAGTTTCTGCGTGACCGGCACGAATTGGCGAAGAAGATCGCAGACGCGAACGTGGAATTAACCAAATGGATTCAGCAGAACGAAGCAGAAGCACAAGAGTTATTGATCGAAGAATTGAAGGCCGAAACACGGGCCGACTTTTCGCCAGACGCTGTCGCGCAAGCGTGGAAGCGTATTCAGTTCACCAGCGAAGTATCGCGCGATTTGGTTGCTAAATCGGTGCAAGATGGCAGAGACGCAGGTTTTCTAAAAGGCTCGACAGATACGTCCAAGCTGATCGAAGCTCCGTAATGCT
>Ga0209058_1003138_pt1 | contig 13421 bp, 20 predicted proteins | sample GraSoiAngelo_147_FD_185904 | JGI IMG/M metagenome (GOLD analysis project Ga0209058, IMG submission 185904) | Grasslands soil microbial communities from the Angelo Coastal Reserve, California, USA - 14_1009_05_40cm (SPAdes) (version 2) | ecosystem: Environmental > Terrestrial > Soil > Grasslands ... | reverse complement strand
CAGCGTTGTCATCCGGCACCCCTACCCTGCGAAGCACGCTCTGCTTCCGCCAGCCAGCCGCGGCGCAACTCCTGCGGCGGCACGTTGCTCAGATAGGGCTTGATATCCAGAACCGGCGTGCCGTCAAGCATGTCCACCCCCCGCACCAACAAGCGGGAACCTTCCCGTCGAACGAGGCGCACGACCGTCAGACCGATGGGGTTAGGCCGACGAGGGGAGCGTGTGGCGAAGACGCCGTGGGGACGCGTATCAGTGGGCGGTGTGCCGAGGAGCTCATAGCCCGCGGCGCGGTCGAAGACCCAGAGGACGTAGAGGTGCGAGAACCCTTCGATGTCCGTAAGGCCCGGCTCGAGGGCAGGCAGGATCTCGACCAGGCCCTCGGCCTCGTGTGTGGTCCCGAGACCTTTGGGGATCTGCGCGGTGTCGGTGTAGGGGCTCCGTACGACACCAATTGGCCGCATCGCGAAGACATCGGGGTTCACAGGACAACGCCGCCTGACGGATCGCGCTTAAGCTGCGGACGACCCGGCTGCCGGCGCAAGGCCGCTGGACGACAGTCCGTGCCCGCCAGGGCACAAACACTCGTTTCCCTTAGAGCGATCACCGCCGCCAGCTTCAAGCGCTGGTTTAGGCCGCTTCCTTGGGCGCCGGACACTCAGAGGTATGTCAGCCATCCGCGAGCAGAGGAGGAAAAGTGCGCAAAGAAATCGCGGACATCCTCCCGAGCGAAGTCGACCAGACGCCTGACTTCCGCCAGGCGGCCATCACTGAGTTTGAGAATGAACAGTCGCGTGAATGCAGCACTCGACTGTCCGTGAGAGCTCTGGTATCGACCAAGAAGTCCTAGGACTTCCTCCCGTTCCTCAGGGGGAAACGCGCGGCGCACTGTGGCGATGACGGCCGCGTCCCCGAACAGCCAGGCACGGACGTGCACTCCCCAGTTGTGCCAGAAGAGCCAGGCGTCGAAAGCCATGGCGCGGGAGAGCGGTGACGGCCCATGTTGAGAATGCTATTGGAAGGTTCTGGAGGGCTGAGCTCAGAATGAGGGTCGAAGGAAACAGGAGGAACCCAACGTAAGGGACATCCGCGGGGCTGAGAAGCCCGAGGAGGTGCGGCAGTGTCGGGGCGAGAATCGCCGTGAGCGCACCTGGGAAGGCGCCGACGATGAACCAGTCGGCGAGGATGAGCAATCTGCGAAGGCCCAGGAGGCGAAAGAGGGCGTCCAGAAGCGGCACGACGTTCTCTCGGCGAAGCGACCTAACGGATCGGGCTTAGGCTGCGGGCGACTCGCGCGCCCGCGCAAGAGTGTTGGACGAAGTCCGTGCTCCGCCAGGGCGTAAACACTCCGCTTCCCGCCAGCTTCAATTAGGCGCCGGCTTCCGCCCACCGACAGACCGCTTCGACCGCTTCAGCGACGAGGCTCCCCTGCGTGGGGCTATGCCAAGTCGACTCGGGGCCACTGACCACCTTGGGCGTTGGCGCCGAGGCCGTGCCATTGTAGATGGTGATGTCCTGACCAGCCAGGAGTCGCGTCTGCGCTCGCGTGCAATCGACGTAGCGCTCCTCGAGCTCGACACTGGCATACTCGGGCACCCCAGTGGGGAAGGTCCACCGCAACCAGACGCGTCGTTGGTGATCAGTTGAGCGGACACTGCTGGTGTCGAGCTCGAGCCGGACGTCTTGTCGGGCGACGAGCGGTGCCCACCTGTGGACAGCTGCACTTGCTGCGCGGTCAGGGAGGTAGCGACGAAGGCTGGAAGAAGAAGACCTGGCAGGTATTTGGTCATCGATCGCCTCCTTCGTCCAATGATAACGGCCTGACCCCTGCCGGCGCCTAACGGATCGCGCATAAGCTGCGGCGTGCGGCCGCCGCAGACAGGATAGATGGCCTCCACTCGGCGTTCCGCCCGAGGCGGCGGCCGCAGGCCGACAGCTTCATGCGCTGGTTAGGCGGCGGCTCTCTTCTGAGTCGTCGGATTGAACTAAGGTCTGGCATCAGATCCTGGCGGCGCGTCAGAGCGCAAGGGATACATGACCAGTAGCTGGGCGATGAAGCGTGACTGGCTTGTAACTTGGGCGAGTGTGCTTCCCGGGCTGCGAGGCGGCAGAGTAGGAAGGTCTGCATACCGGATGAAGGAGGCGAAGGGCATAAACAGTTGACCACCATCTGGTGTTGTAAAGAGCCGAGGCGGCGGACCACCGATGTCCACAAGGTCGTACCCGACTCCATCACTCACCCGCACCCTGAGTATTCCCTGAGCTGTCGAGGCAAAAATGGTCCGACCGTCCTTGCTCAAGGCCATGGGGCCGAGGACTGCTGGGAGGTGGAAGGGAACGATCGCATCAAGTGAGGGAAATGTGAGCAAGTTGCTGCCCACCAGAAGAAAGGAGCCCGCAGCGTCCAGCCTGACTTCGGCACCGGGGCTAGCTGGGAACGTCACTGGCGCCGCAAAAGTACGTGTGGCAGATGTGTAAACCTGCGCTCGACCAGTACAACACGCTGTATCCTCCCAGACAATGATGTGATTTCGATCAGAGGTGCGATCCAAACTGCCGTGAACGAGTGCTCCTGGTATGAGTTGTTGCTCGCCAGTGGTGAGGTTCCAATCGACGTAGGATCCGGTGGTCGTGTCTGTCGTGCTGCGCCGATATACGACGGCGTGGTTGTTCGCAGCGATGCGGAGCACCCAAGGTTGATCTTGAGTCGTGGTTACGCTATCGGGTACTAGTGTGAGAGTCGGATAACTGGCTAGGAGATCGACAATGCCATACTCGTGCAACGCGGGAATCGTAAGGATCAGGGAGTCCTTGTTTAGCGTGAAGTCGATGTCGCGTCCTTGCCCTGGAAGGGGAATATAGGTTGACCGGGCGTTATCCTCAAAAACTCCTAGGGAACTGGACCCGGTGATCCAGTAGAAGCGTCGTGATCCGTCGGGTCCATCCATCGCAAAGCCGCGACCATCCACATCAAACCCGATCTGGGGAACGTAGGTGGTGATAGGCACAACGAATGAGGCGGGACTCCCTGCCAGTACGACTTCCCCAAGATTCCCTGAAGTATCGCGACCGAAGCCCGTGACCGTGAGTAGTCCCGAAGCCCCCTGTGCGGGAATGACCCTAACCGTTACTCCAACAGTCTTGCTCCGCAAGGAGTCTGGCACCAGAATCGAGTCGGACAAGGTCGCTGCACCGCTAAAACGGAAGCCGATCCATTCCAAGGCCACATTGTCTTGCGCCATCACCTGAAAGGCCAACGTGTCGCCGGGCAGAAAGATGTGAGCCCCCAAGACGCTTGTGATCGAATCGTCGAAAGACAACACATTCCCGTCCACGAGCGGTGCTAATGTATCGGGGTTTGGTCGCGTAGTATCTGTTGGACCGGAACACATCATAAGCAGCGCAGTGAGGGCGACTCCCAAGCGAGCTATCGCAAGTCCGAGACGCTGGCGAACGCTAGAGTGTGTCACGAGTCGGTGTCTCTGCTGTTAGTGGAGCCGCCGCCTAACGGATCGCGCTTAAGCTGCGGGCGACCCGCCCGCCGGCGCAAGGCCGGTGGACGAAGTCCGTGCCCCGCTAAGGGCATAACACTCCGCTTCCCTTAAGGCGATCATCGCCCGTCAGCTTCAAGCGCTTGTTAGGCGGTGCGCTCAGTTGGTGCCCCGCGACCGGCTGAGTGTGGCCAGGATCGCGATGTAGAGCGGAAGGAACACGAGGCCGAGCCCGATCGTAGCGCGAGTCTCGCCGGGCCAATGCAAGCCAAGGTACCACCCCACGATTTGACCGGCGCCGACGATGACCCACAGTGTAACGATCAATCGAGCGCTCGGTACTGGACGGGAGCGGGACTCGCTTGATATCTGAGTACCAACTCCACCGCCAACGAAGAATGCGCAGATGCCACCGATAATCCAAGCGACCGACCACGGTTCATCCGATTTCATCAGTAGCGCAAAACCGAGGTAGGCAGGTAGCGCCGCAAGTACGCCCAAGGCGAACGCTCCAAGGAACCAGCGCCTGATGGGATAGAGTACCGCTATGAGGCCACCGCCCAGCGCGCCAGCGAGGAAGTACTCGGCCACGATTTCCAGTGGCGTGAGGCCATAGCGAGGTAGCGGGCGATTCCCCGACGTCAGGAGTGCCGGCACCAGGAACAGACTGAACCCGCCGGCCATCATGAGACCTAGGCGCACAAACCTGCGGGCTCGTTTGATTAGGCTTTCGGTATCGGCCACGGTGCGCCGCCTAACGGATCGCGCTTAACCTGCGGGCGACCCACCCGCCGGCGCAAGAGTAGTGGACGAACGTCCCGTGCCCGCCAGGGCACGACACAACGGCTTCCTTTAGAACGAGAGCGCCCGCCAGCTTCAAGCGCTTGTTAGGCGGCTGGCCTCGGTTCATCGCACTCGTCTGACGTGAGGACGCGAGGGCGAGGCGTCCTCGTGGCAGAGGTCTGCGAGGTATTGAGCCATCCCATCTTCCGGAATGTCGGCCGGAATGACGATACCCTGCGCCGCCCGCCGCTTCCCATCAGCTCCGGGCTCGAACGCCAGCCATGTTGTGCCGTGGCGCTCGACAATTATGCGGCGACCGAAGACGTCGAATTCCATTCGGGTGGTGGGGCGGCAGCCAGCCGCCTAACGGATCGCGATTAAGCTGCGGGCGACTCGCCCGCCGGCGCAAGGGAGTCGGACGAAGTCCGTGCCCCGCCAGGGGCACAACACTCCGCTTCCCTTAAGGCGATCCCCGCCCGCCAGCTTCAAGCGCTTGTTAGGCAGCGCTGTCATCGGAGAGCAACTCTGCGCGGCACCTTGGTCCGTTTGTTGATCGCTACGAGTTCGAAAGGCGGTCGTCGTGGCTGCCGGCGGTAAAAGTACACCTGCCACTCAACGCTGTCGCTCCGCACGTAGATGCTATCAAGGTTGACCTCGGCGGCATCTGGCTGCTTGGTCATGAATTCTCTAGCGGTCGCCAGCGCTGCACCTTGAGGCGACTGTGAGCAACCTGTCAGCAGCAGCAGTGCTAATACCGCGCCGTACTTCGCGTTCTGTGGAAGCATGTCGATAGGTCCCGAGCGCTGCCTAACGGATCACGCTTAAGCTGCGGGCGACTCGCCCGCCGGCGCAAGCGCGTGGGACGAAGTCCGTGCCGCGCCAGGGGCACAACACTTCGCTTCCCTTAAGGCGAGCACCGCCCGTCAGCTTCAAGCACTTGTTAGGCAGCGCAGTCCGTGGAGTCCTCGCTAGCCGCCAATGCGCGGTGCTTCCCGTGACGTGCTTAGTAAACGCTCTGCGAAATCGAGCCGCTCCTGTGTTTCTGCTAACTCTTGTTGGAGGCTCTGGACACTCCGTTCAAGTTCCTCGAGCCGCGCCGTGACGTCGGGCGATGGTGATTCTCGTCGAGTGGCAAACAGACGAGCGACCTTGACCACCGTGAACGCAACGATCCCCACGGTTGATAGGAGTGCGACAAGAAACACAGCAGGTTCCAAGTGGCCTTCCTCCTCCAGGCCTGAGACTCACCTGCGCTGCCTAACGGATCGCGCTTAAGCTGCGGCGCGCTGAAGAAAGATTCATTCCATATTCTATGCGCGCCGCCAGCTTCAAGCGCGTGTTAGGCCGCCCGACGACTGCGGCGGTAGCGTGCTCGCCAACAAGGCGTGTCTCACTGAGGCACCTAATACAACGGGTGGTGGGGAGCGCCCCAGCCGCTCGGCTTGCTCGGTGAGGTAGTGGAAACCGCTGGTCAGACCCCCGATTCCCTCCGTTACGTGTCGGCTCCACCCGTAGGCCGTCGGCGCCCACCCACACATGAGCCAACTTTGCCGTGCACTGCAGTGCGGCCCACGACCGAACCCGCGCGGGTTTGAGCAGTGCCAGAACCTCTTTCCGCGACTGATCGGGCGAGGCTGGTGGCGCAGCATCCCGACGACATTCCGTCATGAGGTATAGGACTGCCTCACCGAGTTTGGCGTCCGGTGTGTCGAGGGGCAATGCGAGGCTAGGGCCGGAAGCGCGCAAGCCGGTCTCGGGACCGCACTGGGATGAATGCAGGAAGTACTGCGTCGGCTGCTCAAACACGGAGATAAACCCTGTCTCCGTCGTCTCCTGAGACGGTGGGCGCTGCCGCGCGATCCAGTGACCGTCGATACGAAATGCGGTGACGAAAGCCTCGCGTTCCGAACGACGCGCACGCCACCAGATGAGGAAGTAGACTCCGTTCGTTACGTCGTCCTCCCGTGTCTCTCCTTGGAATTCCACTCGAACGCGATCGGCCCCGGGCGGCGCGGAACCCCAACTCGACATCGTGCCCGTACCATGATCCGGTCGGACGTGGGACCACCCCGACCCACTCGCCATCTGGAGTACCGCCCACCCATCCTCAGTCCGTCTATAGGCCACGCCAATGAGGAAATCGTGATTATCGGAATTGTCAAACAGCACGTATCCCTCTTCGCCGTGCTCTCGTATCGCGACGATCTGGTTGCAGCCAGGGACGAGGGTCGCTCGTGCGACGTCAGCAAGAGAGTCAGACACTAATGGGACCGGAATGAAGTCTGTCTGGGCGGCCGAACGGATCGCGCTTCAGCTGCGGGCGACTCGTTCGCCGGCGCGACCGGCAGTGGACGCAGTCCCGTGCCCGTCAGGGCACGACCCAACAGGCTCCATTAAAACGATAGCGCCCGCCAGCTGCAAGCGCATGTTAGGCGGACGCTGATCGGCGCCCACCCTTGTCAAAAGAATCCTCGGAGGAACACTGCTGCGTCATCCGAGATGCCGACAATCTTGTTCGTGGCCTGACGATAGAATTTGAAATTGAGCTCGGTCTCGGGTCGACCGTCATTCCAGTTGCGAAAAAGCCTGAGCTCGCTCCGTCCTAGGCGCCGCTTCGCGAGCGCGGTGCGTCTAATGGTGACGCTCACGCGCGGCGTCTGCCGGGCAATCCCCGGTCTCTTTGCGATCGCTTTGGCCGAGGTAACGACGCCGGTCGCAATGAGACCTGGCCCGCCCTGGTTCTCGCTCGCGAAGACGAAGATCGTATCGCATTTGGCGATGTGCTTGCCATCATACATCGTCTTCTGCCAGCTGAACGTAAACGTCTCTGCCGACGGATCGCTAACCTGCGCCTTGATCGCAAACACCATGAGGTCGTGTTCCGCCTAACGGATCGCGCTTAAGCTGCGGGCGACCCGCCCCCCGGCGCAAGGCCGTGGGACGAAGTCCGTGCCCCGCCAGGGGCACAACCCTCCGCTTCCTTTAAGCCGATCACCGCCCGGCAGCTTCAAGCGCTTGTTAGGCGGCGCTGCACCAGCGCTTCATAGAGCTTCCCACCCACCCAGCTCTGCGGCACCGCCAAGACGACGAGGGCAATTGGGTACCAGTGAGGCCCGAGTCCCTTGTTCCAGGTGGCGACGACACCCACAAGCCCTAAGGCCACGCCAAGATACCCGAGAATCAAAGCATGTTTCAGAGGCTTGTCCGGTGCAAGCCGCGCCGTGAGCCAAGCACCTGCGACACCGATCACGATGCGGTACGAGGTTGCAAGCAGAGCGAGTGCGTCATTGATCGGATCATTGATCGGCGGGAAGACGCGAGCTATATGCAGCACTACGTCGACCAGCGTCGTCGCGACGATAGCGACGACCGCTCCAGCGACCACCGCCCAGATGGACTGCTTGTTCATGGAGTTGTCCGCTGTCCCCGGATGTTCGTCGGTAGCGAAGCGCCGCCTACCGGATCGCGCTTAAGCTGCGGGCGACCCGCCCGCCGCGCGCAAGAGTAGCGGACGACAGTCAGTGCCCGCCAGCGCACAACACTCCGCTTCCCTTAAGGCGATCACCGCCCGCCAGCTTCAAGCGCTTGTTAGGCGGCCGCTGCAAACCGTCCTACTCGCGTACGAAGGTAAGTGAATCAGGGCCGCAACGGGCCGGCCCGGGGCAAGGCGGCTGCTCCCACTCGATCCGCAGCTCGGACGAACCCACCATGTAACCTGAGTGGGTGCCAACCGAGCCGTTATCGGAAGTCAATGTGAGACTGAAGGTCGTCCCGTCCGAGCTTTGCCGGCCGGTGATGGTGAACGAGTCCTTGAGGTATTGGAGGACGTACTGGTGCCCCGTGCCCGTGACGATGAGCCCGTCCGTGGCAAGCGAGAGATCAATGCCAGTCCCTGACGGGACTACCGGTGCCGTTCGCCAATTGCCGTCAAGCCGCGACGGGGGGCTCGCAGGGCCAGCGATTGAGTCAGTGCAGGCAGCGACACTGAAGAGGACGATTGAGGAGAGGAATGAAAGGCGCATGCGGACCTTCAACAGTCGAGCCGTTACGAGAAAACGTATCCAAGCCCCCACTACGAGGCAACAGACTCCTTCAAGGAGAGTGACTCCTGGCCGCCTAACGGATCGCGCTTAAGCTGCGGGCGACCCGCCCGCTGGCGCAAGGGTGTTGGACGACAGTCCCTAGCCCGATCAGGGGCACAACACTCGTTTCCTTTAAGACGATCACCGCCCGCCAGCTTCAAGCGCTTGTTAGGCGGCATGCTCTGGAGTAGACAACATCCCGCGTGCACGTCCATCCACGACAAGACGCTTAAGGACAGCTAGGTACCGCTCGCACAACTCAGGAATCTCCTCGTTCCCCTCCCAGTCCACGAACCTATAGTGCAGCACGAACGCGAGGTCGGGGCTCCATTCCGTGTCTGTTGCGGGCCTGGGAGCTTCCCCCTCCACCACTTCGACCAAGTTTCCTTCGCGATCGAACTTCTCTACAACCGCGCGCTCGCTGAGGTAGGCGGCGTCCTTCACGTAAACATCAACGTGACCGTCGAGTTGAACTGGTTGGTCGTGTATGTTGGCGTCGCGCCTGGACGCGAAGAAACCCATTAGCTTGTCTTGTGTTACGAAGCGATCATACCAGACCTGACCGCCGGGCTTGGTCTGAGCTTCCTTCAAAGCGTACTGAGCCACGGATCTGCCTGCGGACAAGAATGCGCTGAGGTTATATCTGAACACTTCCGGGTCCTCCAGCGAGGATCTCATCTGGCCGAGGAAGTGCGAGGCTTCCTGCAACTTGCCTTCTTCGTGCATCAGTTCATGCTCGCGGCATGCCGCCTAACGCCGGGGATAAGCTGCGAAGCTCACGAAGTTGACGAGGCTTCGTCAGCTTCATCCCCTTGTTCGACGGCGGGCACGGACCTACCTCGAAATCATTCCGATCGTCCCGAGCCACGTTTCTACCAGCTGAGGCCATCCCGTAATCGGAGATTCCGTGCGGCGCAGCCCGAACGCATGCCCGCCCTTCACATACACATGCATTTCTGCGGGAACTCCAGCCTTCCTGAGCGCCGCATAGTAGACGAGCGAGTTATCTACCGGATCTGTCGGATCATCCTCCGCCTGAAGCAAGAACGTCGGCGGCGTCTGGTTGGTGACGTGAATAGCTGGATTCAGCGCGAAATCTGTCTCGCGGGCCGCCAAATGCCCCGGATAGAGAGCCACGGCAAAATCGGGGCGGCAGCTTTCTTTGTCGGCCGCGTCCACAGCCGGATAAACACGCTTCTCAAAATGCGTGCTCATCGCGGCGACCATGTGACCGCCTGCCGAAAAGCCGAGCACGCCGATCCTGTGCGGATCGATATGCCACTCCGCGGCGTGGAAGCGCACCAGCCCCACCGTCCTCTGCGCGTCTTCCAGTGCCGTCAGACAATCCAGATACGGACCTGATTTCACGCACGGCACGCGGTATTTCAGCAGCACGCAGGTCATGCCCCTGGACGTCAGCCAATCACAGGCCTCCGTGCCTTCGAGATCGATGGCCAGCACGTTATAGCCTCCGCCCGGGAACACGACCACCGCCGCGCCCGTGTTGCGTCCCTCTGGCGGATAGACGGTCATCGTCGGTTGCGAGACTCTGTCGACATAGACCCACGGCCTGCCGCCAACGAGCCTCTTGCTACCCGCGGCGTCCACTACCGTGCCGGACACCTCGGGCCCCTCGACTGGCCGCGCGTCAGGGATGACACCCGGCCAGATCGGCACTTGCGTATGGCCCGGCGATGGTTGCCAGGCGGTCTGCGCAGCGCACGGACCCGCAAGCGAGAACAGCAGAGAGACAGCCACACCCGCCCACGCGTCACGTCGCATCACGCCCCTCAATGTCTGTTAGTCCGTCGAACGGATCGCGCTTAAGCTGCGGGCGACTCGCCCGCCGGGGCAAGAGTAGTGGACGTTAGTCCGTGCCCGCCAGGGCACGACACAACCGCTTCCTTTAGAACGAGAGCGCCCGCCAGCTTCAAGCGCTTGTTAGACGGCGCGGTCAACACAACGGCACCCGGATAACCATCACAGCACATCTCCGCACGCCACCTCACTTGTGCAGCGCTCCGGTCTGCGCCTCTCGAAGCCGATGCGCACGAAAGAACGCCCACATCAGGCTCGATGCGTCGATCCTGTTGCTCGTGGGCCCGACGAACCATTCCGGCAGCGGCTGGCCACCGGGCCAGGTGTGGCCTCCTCCTTTAATGGTATAGAGCACCACCGCCGCGTCGTCAGCGCACTTCGTGTATTCGAGGCGCGTGACGTCCGTCGCGACCACAGAATCGACCGGGTTCGTATCGCACCGGTTTCTTCGGGCCCAACTCGCCGTAAAGGCACGGATGCCCTGAAATCGCTGGGGGGCAACCCACGAGAACCCTCCCTTGTACGGAGCAGCCGCATCGGCGGTCCCGTGAAACGCGATCATCGGCACCGGTCGCTGGTCCGTGCACCAGCTGAACGGTAAGAGGAGAGCAGCTCCCACCATCCCGACCGCGGCGATCCGGTCGGACAGCGTGCAGGACAGCGCGAACGACATGCCTCCGCCATTGGAAAGGCCGTTTGCGTAGATCATCCGCGGATCGATGTTGTACCGCACCTCCAGCGTGTCGATCAGCTCGGAGATGAATCGGACATCACGCGACGGTTCGGCTCCGCCGCCCTCGTGCCAGACCCGTGGTCCGCCGCCGCCCTCTCCCGACGGGTACACGACAATGAAGCCGTACTCGTCCGCGACCCGGTCCCACTGGCTCGTTTCCCTCTGCGCGGCGCCCCACAGCCCGGCGCCGTGCAGACTGATCACGAGCGCGGTCGGCTTCGCGCGATCGTAGCTCCTCGGCACGTAGAGTACGTATTCGCGCTTCCGCCCGGAGGACATGAACGAACCGTTGGGCCGGTTGGCCACGCGGAACGACACCGCCTCGACCAGCACCAGCAGCACGGGCAGGCTCAACAGCGCCAGCACCGCGCCGATGGCGCGCCTTCCCTTCCGCATGACGGTTGGTGCGGTCACCGATGCCGGTTCCACGCAAGCGCCAGCGGCGCCGCCGAGATTCGCGCGAGGGGGACCGCCAGGATCGCGATGAGCGCGAGCAGGTAATGCGCGACGAAGGGCGTGGAGAAAAACCACACGAGCACCCCGTAGAGGGCGAGCACGGCGACAAGCCAGCAGGCCGCGCCGAGGACGAGCGCGCGGTCGCCCAGCAGCCGGCTGCGATCGAGCCGCGTCGCGATCCAAGCGGCAGCGGACATCTTGATGCCAACCAGGATACCCAGGATCAGGGGCAGCCCGTTCCACAAGGCGCGCTGCACGCTTGGGCTGTCGATGATCCACTCGACGGTCGGTCCGAGCAGGATGAGGAGCGTCAGCGTGAGCAACACGCTCCCCTTGACGATCCATTCACGCCCGGTCAGGCCGATGTGCAAGCTCTGCACCAGCTGCTTCCAGGTCGCGACGATGAACCCCGCCAGGATGAGCAGCACGACTGTCGCCGCGCGGGGCGTTCCGATGGCGTCATCCATGCGCCGCGCGTGTTCGGTCACCACGGACCAGGTGCCCGACCACTCGAGCGCGAGCGGCATGGCGACGAGCACCACCAGCCAGGCGGCCAGCGTGCTCCACATCGCCATCTTCAGCTTGGCGGCGATGAGCTCGGCGCTGGTCAACGGCCGCGTCGCGATGAACGGCGGCACGCCGTAGGAATCGCGCACCTGGGGATTCGGCTGGCTCACGGTCCATGCCGTGAAGGCGGCCATGAACGGCGGCGTGATCAGTGCGAGAAACAGTATTTCGAAGACGAATGCCGGCGCGTCCTTGGCGAGCCAGAGCAACGCCAGCTCGAACGGCAGCAGGAGACCCACGAGCGCCGGCAGCGACCGGCCATGCCGCCGCCACTCGAACCACGCTTGAGCCCGGGCGGGCGAAGGAAAACGGTCTCGCCGGCGGGTCAGCACGGCGTTGCGTGCAGGCCGCGCGAGCATTCCCCGCCAATCGGGCACCTCGCCGCGGCGAGCCCGTGCAACGGCGAAACGCGCGACGAGATACGCGAGGGGAACCTGCGGCGCCAGGATGGCCACCATCGTGGGCTCGCCGGCCTTGAAATGAAGTGCGAGCAGGACGACGGTATCCAGCGCGGCCAGACAGAGCACCGCGACGATCAAGCGAATCCCCGGCAAGCCATACGGCATCCACGTCAGCGCCTGCGTCCACGCGAGAAGGGCCGCGGCCAGCAGCGCTGGCCAGATCACTGGGATGTCGATCCCCGACGGCCACACGGCGAAAAGCCTCGCGGCCAGCCACAGGACCGCCACGGCCGCCGTGCCATAGAGCATCGGCCAGCCAACCAGCGCGGCGTTCGTCACGGGCAGGGTGAACATTCGGGCGGGATACATCGAATGGCGCGCAGCCAGGTCACCGGCAAAACCGAAGCTGAACACGGCCAGGAGATACACGAACGTCGTCGTCAGCGGCACGGACACCACGGCGGCAAAACGGATGCTATCCACCAGGACGGGCTCACCCGGCTCAAGGATCAGGAACCTGATCGTCGCGACGACGAACAGGTAACCGGTCACGGCGATCAGTCCCCAGCGATGCCGCCGGCGAAACTCCCAGGCGATCGCGAGCGCGGGGGAAGGCACGAGCTACGCCTCGGGGGCCGGCGCCGCGTCCCTGCCGACGTGGGCGACGAAGATCTCGTCGAGGGACGGGACGCGTTCACCGACACGGTTCGATTCCCTGATGTCGTCCAGCGGCGCGCTCAGAACGATCTTGCCCTGGTGAATCATGGTGACATGATCAGCGACCCGCTCCACTTCCTCCAGCAAGTGCGACGAGAACAGCACGGTACGGCCTTCATGGGCGATGGTGCGAATCACGGCACCGAGAATGTCGCGGCGAACTATTGGATCCAGACCGGACGACGGTTCGTCCAGCACGAGCAATTCGGGCCGATGCGCCAGCGCGATGAGCAGACCCGCCCGCGCCCTCTGCCCCCTGGAGAGGTTCCTGATTTTCGCCGCGGGGTCCAGGGCGAACGCCTGCCGCAGCTCCTCCGCGTACCCATCGTCCCACGCCGGATAGAACGCGCGCGAGTAGCGCATGAGCTCGTCAACG